>Ga0080004_1099800_pt1 | contig 68494 bp, 63 predicted proteins | sample WasSprMetagenome_FD_69207 | JGI IMG/M metagenome (GOLD analysis project Ga0080004, IMG submission 69207) | Sulfidic aquatic microbial communities from Washburn Spring, Yellowstone National Park, USA - WS (SPADES assembly) (version 2) | ecosystem: Environmental > Aquatic > Thermal springs > Hot...
TGAGGCGAAATTTCCTGCAATGCCTCGTTAAGAGCGTTCAACGCCTCCTGAGCGCGTGTGAGAGCACTCCTCAACCTTTCGGCTCGTTGGTTTGCTGCTTGGACCTGTGCCTCAAGGGCTTTCACCTGTTCATTTGCGCTGTCAAGGGGGATTTTCCACGCAGGAATGGCGATGGCGAGCACAACAATCACACCAACGATTAAGCCGAAGAAGAACCACCAAGCGCCGCTGAGCCCACCACGCCTTTGAGGCTCCTGAGTTGCTGCCTCACTGGACTCAGTTGCTTGCTGCTCCTGATACACTTCCCTGCGCTCTTCCTCCATCGTCAACACCTCCCCAAAGGATTTGCCATCTCTCGTTCAACGGGCGCTGATAGGCTTCGACCCTCAACGCCATCACATCGGCGACGCTAATAGTTTGCTTTAAAGTCGCTGCTTCGTAAATAGCCATGCACACAGCCTGCGACTTATAGCCTTCTTCGCCATCAACCTCAACATTCGGATCGCCCTTTAGACAAGCGGCGATGAACTCGTGCACTTCTTGAGCGATGTCGTTCATTATCCCCAGCGGGAACAACCGTTCTTTCTCTTCTTCGCTGAGGGACGCGAGGAACTCTTCTGCCAACTGTGCGAACTGGACAGGTTCATTGCGACCCCGAAGGAACAAACCGGCGTTCATGTCAATAGCGCCTTCTGTCCCGTAGATGACACGAGTGCCGATTTGACGGGCAGGTGCGGTTATCGCTTCCACCCAGACGCCAAGCGCTCCGTTTTCAAATTTGAGCAGCGCTTGTGTCGTGTCTTCAATAGTGGCGGTAACGGGCTCTTCATGCTCGTTGACCTTTCGGAATCGGACTGGGTTGAAGTTAGCCATTTGTGCGGAGACTTCAACGACTTCGCCGACATGGTAGCGCATCAAGTCAGCGAAGTGGACGCCTCCGTCCAAAGTCCAGCCGCCGCCCGCAAGTTCGAGGTGGTCGCGCCAACCCCAATACCATCGCCGCTCAAAAACATCAACCCAGTAAACCTGCCTCGGTTCGCCAATCATTCCCTTGCGGATTGCCCAGTTGATTGCCCTTTGATGGACTTCGCGCCGGTAATTTTCGGCGACGGACAAAACCAACCCTTTTGACTTGGCAGCATCAATGATTTTCCGACCCGCTCGCATCGTGATTGCGAGGGGCTTTTCAATGAGCACATTCTTGCCCGCCTCAAGGCAAGCGACGGCGACGGTGTGGTGCTCGTGGTGAGGAAGACTGATGTCAACGGCAGTCACGGAAGTTTCATGCGCGAGGAAGTCATCAACGCTGGAGTAAACTTTCGGCTTTGTCCCTTGCCATTGAGCGATTTCGTCCGCCATCTTTTGAGCGGCGTTCCCGTTGACATCAACGCAAGCGACGATGCGGAACGGTCGGAAACCTTTCTCCCACAACAACTTGAAACCGCGATGGACATGGATGCCCATCATCCCACCGCAACCAATCAACGCAACTTCAAGTTCGCTCATCCTTGCTCGCCTCCTGACGAAAATTTTTCGTTGCGGCAAAAAGTTTAGCCTAACGGACTTGAGTGCGTGTTGGGGAAGGTTTGTCCAAACTGCGCTATACTTGCCCTTTCGGAGGCGCATGGAAATGTGGCAAGGTTTGACTGAACGGCTTCAAAACCTTCTTTCCCGATGGCGAGGGCGAGGTCGGCTCAGCGAAGAGGAAGTAGAAAACTGGCTCAGGGAACTCAGGTTGACCTTGCTTGAGGCGGATGTCAACTTGAGGGTGGCTCGCCAATTTGTCAACCAAGTCCGAGAGCGGGTTATGGTCCCAGAAGTCTTGGAGCACCCGAACCCATACAGGCGGATGACGCAAATCGTTTACGAGGAGATGACGAAACTTCTGGGCGAAAAGCCTGAGCCGTTGCAGATTTCTCCGCAGCCACCGACTGTTTTCCTGCTTTTAGGCTTGCAAGGTTCAGGCAAGACGACTACATGCGGGAAAATTGCGGCGATGTTCAAGAAGCAGGGCAAACGCCCACTCCTTGTCGCTGCGGACTTGAAACGCCCTGCGGCGATTGAACAACTGGAGCAAGTTGGTGCCCAAGTAGGTGTGCCCGTTTTTGCGATGAGGACCGAATCGCCAGAGGCTTTGGCTCAAGCGGCGTTGAGCCACGCCAGAACGAACGCCCATGACCTCGTGATTGTTGACTCAGCAGGGCGACTTCACACTGACGACGAACTGATGAACGAGTTGAGGCGTTTGAAATCAGCGCTCCGACCACACGAATCTTTGCTCGTCTTGGACGCAACCACCGGTCAGGACGCAGTCAGGGTCGCTGAAACCTTTGAAAGCGAGATAGGCATCACCGGCGTTATCTTGACCAAACTTGACAGCGATGCGAGAGGCGGCGCCGTTTTGTCGGTCAGGGCAGTTACGGGCAAACCCGTCAAATTAGTTGGACTCGGCGAGCACTTGACGGACTTGGATGTCTTCCATCCAGACAGGATGGCTGCGAGGATTTTAGGGTTGGGCGATGTCGCGAGTTTGATGGAGCGGGTCGAAAGCGTGGTTGATGAGGCTACCGCCAAAAAGATGGAAGAGCGAATCGCCAAAGGGACTTTCAACTTGGAGGACTTGCTGGTTCAACTTCGCCAAATGAGACAGTCAGGACCTTTGGAGCAATTGCTTTCTTTCCTGCCCGGCTTCAGCGGGTTGGGTGGACCGAGGTTGCAAATTGATGAGCGGAAACTCAAGCGGATGGAAGCCATAATTTTGTCAATGACGCCGGAGGAGCGACGCAACCCAGACATCATTGATGGCTCGCGCAAGAGGCGAATAGCACGAGGCAGCGGAACCACCGTCCAAGAGGTCAACCAACTCTTGCGTCAATTCAAAGCGATGCGTGATACAATGAAACGGCTCGCAAAAGCAAGGTTGAGCGATAAAGACCTGATGCGACTCTTTGGCGGCTTTTGAGTTGCGACGAGGTGACCTTCATGGGCATTTTAGTCAAGCAAGTGACGCTAAGGGGCGACAAAGGGCAAGTGGAACTTGATGGGATGTTTGACACGGGCGCAACTTATTCGGTCATCCGGAAAGACATCGCCGAGCAGATTGCGACAGTAATCCCGTTGGACGAACCAATCGTTCTCAGGACGGCGGAGCAGGGTCGGCAATTGACGGTGACTCACAGGGTCGTTTTGACCATTTGGCTCAACGGCTATCGCCTTTCAGATGAGTTTTTGGTGCTTGAGGAGTTGAGTAGACCTGTTCTGATTGGTGCGGCGACAATGCAAAAATGGCGGATACAGTTGGACATGGCAAACGGGGAAGTCATTGTTGACCCGACAGCGACAGAATTATGGTTGCTTTAGGAAGGAGGTGAGACGGTATTGGTTCGGATGCGACTTATGCGCGTTGGCGCCAGAAATAACCCGCGCTACCGAATTGTCGTTGCGGATGCGAGAGCACCGCGAGACGGCAAGTTCATCGAGATTCTGGGACACTACAACCCGACGCGGGAACCCGAAGAATTGAACATCAACAAGGAACGAGCACTCTACTGGCTTTCAGTAGGCGCTCAGCCCACAGAGACGGTCCTTAGGCTTTTGTGCAAGTTAGGTATCTGGCAGGAATTCCACAGGCTCAAGAAGGAAGCGAAAGCGAAGGCATCCAACTAAAAACCCTTGCAAGGAGGGAGCGAGATGGAGCAGCGGACATCTTTGGGGCATCTGGTCGAAACCATCGTCCGCTCGTTAGTGGACAACCCTAACGAAGTCCAAGTCAAGCAGATTGAGGGCGAAAAGACCGTCATCGTTGAGGTCAAAGTGGCGCCAAGCGACTTGGGCAAAGTCATCGGCAAGGAAGGTCGCATCGCTACCGCCATCCGCACTTTGGCGAGGGCGGCTGCAACAAAGATGGGCAAAAAAGTCACTGTGGAAATCTTGTGAGGCAAGTCAAGGCTCGCCTTCGTTGACGCTTCTCCCTTTGGGGGCAGCGAAAGTTTTTAGCCGAATGCCCAAAATGGGGTAGGGGCTTTAAAAGCCCCTGCCCTTTCATGAATGAAGAAGGGGGCTTAGTATGCCTGCGCGCAAGAAAGTCACCATCATAACCGATGAACTCCGGGAATGGACTCAGCCTATAGGGCTCGTGGTGGCTACTCACGGGCTGAAAGGTGCCGTCAAGGTCAGACCCATCCACGGTGCCGCCGACCAACTTTTCACTGTCGGGAGCGAACTTTGCGTTGTTTTGCCTTCGGGACGGCGGCAGAAACTCACCATCCAAACTTGTTACGCCAAAGGCACGACTTGGATTGTCAAGTTTGCCGAGGTGGAACACATTGATGTCGCTGAAAAACTCGTTGGCTTGCAGTTGGCTGTCCACAAAGATTGGAGACCGCACCTTGAAGAAGGCGAATTTCTGCTCAGCGAACTTCTGGGCATGAGTGTGGTGACGGAGGCGGGTGAGGTCATCGGTGAGGTCCTTGATGTCATGGAAAACCCAGCCCATGACTTGCTGGTCACCGAACGAGGATTAATCCCGATGAGGCGGGAGTTCATCAAAGAGGTGGACAGGCAAAAGCGGCAAATCGTCGTCAACCTGCCGAAGGGCCTGCTCAGCGAGGAGGTGCCGAGAAAGCGCCGGCTGAGATGGCAAAGGTGACCTTCCACATTTTCACCCTTTTCCCCGAGTGGTTTGAAACGCCCTTGAAGGTCAGCATCATAGGGCGTGCCATCAAGGAGGGGCATATCGCTGTCTTCTGCCACAATATCCGCGACTACGCCACCGATAAGCACCGGACCGTTGACGACTATCCATATGGAGGCGGTGCAGGTTTAGTGCTGAAGCCCGAACCAATTTTCGCCGCCGTTGAAAGTGTCTTGGAGAAGTTGGCGCTTTCCCCAAAGCCACCTATCATCCTACTGTGCGCACAAGGTCGCCCCTTCACGCAAAAAGTTGCCCACGAATTGGCTCAGCATCCCGTGCTTTTTCTGATTTGCGGGCACTATGAGGGCGTTGATGAGAGGGTGCGAGAACACTTGGTGACGGATGAAATCAGCATCGGCGATTACATCTTGACTGGCGGTGAGCCAGCAGCAATGGTCATCATCGATGCTGTTGCACGATTGGTGCCCGGAGTTATTGATGAAGAGTCGCCTGTTGAAGAGTCGTTCTCAAGCGGCTTGCTCGAATATCCCCAATACACCCGCCCCCGCGTTTTCCGAGGTTGGGAAGTTCCTGAGGTTTTGGTGACTGGCAACCACGAAGCAATCCGAAAATGGCGCCGCAGGGAAGCCTTAAAGCGCACCCTGCTTCGGCGCCCAGACTTGCTCGTCAAAGCGCCGCTGACCGAAGAAGATTGGGAAATGCTTCGGGAAATTGAGGCAGAACTCTCGAAATCAGGACAACTGTTCGCTCAATGGCGCAAGTGGTCTGTCCTAACTTAGCCCCAAAACCCAGTTGCTCCTGCTGAACTTTTTCACTGCTCTTGGACGAGGTCGAACTTAGCGTCAACTTTCAACTGAAAGGCAGGGGAAACCATTGGTGATGGTGTTGTCGGTGTTTGCTCTTGAGGCTGACTTTGCCCTTGCTCACCTTGACCTTGCTCGTTTTCCCGCTCCGAATTTGAGCCTTCGGGCTGGGACTGTTGCTTTTGTTCGGGCGTGGTTTCCTGAGCGGATGCAGGTGGCATCGGCACTTTCCCACTCACTTCCAGTTTGATCGTGCCCGTCGCCGAAATCGTCCGCCCCTCGGTGACGCTGAATATAACTTCGCTCTCAGCACTGTAACGGGCGGTGAAGTTCGTTTGGGTTCGGAACACTGGGTCAATCAGAGCGTCTATCGGGAGAAGGTAACGGAGACGGATTTTGAGGGGTTGCAAGCGGATTGGCAGTGTGCTTGGTTGCTCAACGAGTTGGACAGTGGTTAGCGTTACCGTCGGTCCTAATTGATGAGCACCTTGCCATGCATCGCCAACCTTCACGCCGCCTTTCGGGAACGGGATGATTAAGGTCGCAAGTGCTGTCGCCATCAGGTCAAAGTTGGCAACCAATTCGTCAAAAGAGCGGGCACCGCCACCAATCAAGTCAACCACTTCGCCCGTCGGTGTCGTGATGAAAGTGATTTGCGTCCAGCCGATTTTTTGGGTCTGTTCGCCGACGGAGGAGAAAACTCGCAAAGTCCCACCTTTGACCGTCAAATCGCACCTAAAATTGTCACCGCTTTTTTGCCACTTCTGTTCAATTTCCACCGTCGCAGCAAAGTGAGCAAACCCGACAACCCCTGCCATCTCTGCTTGGACTTCTCCATTGAGCAGCAGCCGATAATTGAGCGTCTTCCCAACCGCCGGCAAATACGATGGCGTAAACGATGTCGGCAACTGCCCGAAAACCGCTATTGCGAGCGCCAAGCAAAACCCGATTGTCAGCAACCGTTTCAAGTGACATCACCCTTCGCCCTTTTCGGGCGGAAGCGTTATGGTTTGACTGAGACCAACTCAATGACGCTTTTGACTTGAGTTTGCGTTTGAAGCGTCATTGTGCCTGCCCCGACATTTTCGGGCATCTGAATGACGATGACCATTTTGGTTTCCGAGTTGACTTCGCTACGGGTGAGGAGCCCTTTCGTCAGGTCGAACCAATGCTTTGAGTTCGACTTCGTGCCACCCTTGACTTGCATATCAACGCCCATTTCTTTCAGCGGCAGCATTTTGGTCACGACTTCGCCTAACTCAGGGATTTCAACCTGCGCTTCGGAGACCGCTATTTCGCTTCCATCCTTGCGCTCAACCGAAACCAACTTGCCCTTCCCGATGACTTTCGCTTGAACCGATTGACCGCTCGGCATCGGCACAGGGACGGTGCCGCTCATGTCCCAAGTTTCACCGACTTTCACGGGTTTGGGTGGCAGATTAGGGGCGAGCAAACTCCAAGCGCTTGCGCTCATGGTTAGTGCTTGGAACGGGTCTTGCAGCGCTTTGAGTTGCTCTCCTGACTTCTCCCCTTCCCCCTTCACCGGCTTGACTTCCACAATTCTGCCGTCCGGGGCGATTTTCATCATGACTTTTGTGGTCGGCACTTCCTGTTCGGTCGGCTGCGTTCCTTCCGTCGGAGAGACAAGTTTCATCTTCCCGCTAACTGTCAAGAGCAGGGTAGCCGTTCCATCGTCAGCCACTTCCTTGACGACTTGCTCTTGGGTCAAATCGCCCTTGAACTGCAAATCCGTAGCCACTCCGACTTCGCTGACCAAATTGACCTTGCCTTCAACCGTGACCTTGTAGTTCAAAGTTTGCCCCGGCTGATAGCGGAGTTTGAGCGCAACTTCTTGGGCTGTGCTGAAGCCAGCCACTAACCCGATTAGCCCCAAAACCAGCAACGGTCGGAACCGCATGAGTTGCATGCCCATCACCCTTTCGCCGAAATTTGCTTCACCGCTCCACCATTTTTGCGTGCCAAAGGCTTAGACGCAAGGTCTAAAATTGAGGCAAACTTTGGCGGGTGATTCTGATGCTCGTCCAGAGGCTTCGGCAAATTTTGGAAAAAGTCCAGCAGGGTCAGATGAGCGTTGATGATGCTTTGCGTGAAATTAGGCATTTGCCCTTTCAGGAATTAGGCTTTGCGAAAATTGACCACCATCGCCTTATCAGGCGTGGTTTCCCAGAAGCAGTCTTTTGCCCCAACAAAACACCGGAGCAGGTGGCTAAAATCGTTAGTGCGATGTCCCAAACGGGCGTGACTGTCTTGGCGACAAAAGCAAACGAAGCCCATTACGAAGCGGTCAGGCAGGTTGTCCCTCAAGCCGTCTATCACGAACTTGCAAGGCTCATCGTCGTTGAGGGCAAAGAGCCAAGCAAACTTCCACCAGAAAAACAACCCCACATCGTCGTCATGTGCGCCGGGACTGCCGATTTGCCCATCGCCGAGGAAGCAGCGCTGACCGCCGAGCATGCAGGCTGCAAAGTGACCCGCATCACTGATGTCGGAGTCGCCGGAATCCATCGCTTGTTGGAGCATTTGCCCGTTTTGGAGACATCCGATGTCTTGGTCGTCGTTGCTGGGATGGAAGGAGCGCTGCCGAGCGTCGTGGCTGGGCTGATGTGGCAGCCGGTTATAGCCGTCCCGACAAGCGTCGGCTATGGGGCAAGTTTTCACGGGCTCTCTGCCCTCTTGACGATGTTGAACGCTTGCTCTCCCGGAATTGCCGTCGTCAACATAGACAACGGCTTCGGAGCAGGCTATCTCGCAGCCCTCATCGGTCGGATGACTAAAGGCGCATTGTTTGAGCCCGCCAAACCGTAGTTTCCGCAGAACGGATTGCAGGAAGCAGAACTCACTTTTCCAACGGCAACGAAACCCAATTGCCACTTTGGGCGGACCGATAAATCGCTTCCATCAGTTCGTGAACTTTCAATGCGTCGTCAAAATCTGGCTTTGCAGGTTTGTCGTTAACGATGGCATCAAGGAAGCAGAATTGTGCGTGGACATGAGAGCGCATCCAGCCCAAAGTGAACTTGGGCGACGGGTAGGCTGCAGGTGGCGGATACTTTTGGACTGTTGACAGTTTCTTGAAGCCCCACTCGCTCGGCGGTTGGGTCCGGTCAAAAACCCAAAGCCAATTCGGCTCCATCAAATTGAACGCCATTGCGCCTTTGTCACCGTGAACTTCAAACCTGAGTTCGTCTTCAGTTCCCGTTGCCACCCGTGAGAACTCAACATAGCCAAGCGCCCCGCTCTTAAACCGAATTAACGCCGACGCAGCATCGTCAACTTCAACAGGCGCTTTTTTGGTTGGGTCTTCGGGCAAAGGTCGTTCCTTGATGAAGGTCTCCGTCATCCCACAAACGGCAACGGGCTCATCCACACCGTCAAGCAGCCACAACATCAAGTCCAAAAGGTGCGGTCCTAAGTCAACGAGGACGCCACCGCCGATAATCTCCTTCCGAAGCCGCCACTCCAAAGGTCGGTTCGGGTCAATGTAGCCCGAATGCAAATAGCAGCCGCGAAAGTGGAAGAGGCGACCGATGAAGCCACTTTGAGCCAGTTCCTTTGCCTTCATCGTCGCAGGAAAGAAGCGATATTCGGAAACGACTTGAACTTTGATACCGCGCTTCGCTGCCTCCCTCGCCAAAGCGGCGAGTTCCTTCGCTTCCTCGTAACTGTAAGCGAGAGGCTTTTCGCAATAGACATGCTTGCCCGCTTGTAACGCTTCTCGGATAATTTCGCCGTGCCATCGGTTGGGCACGCAAATATCAACGACTTGGACTTCAGGGTGGTGGATGACTTCGCGGTAGTCGGTGGTGCGGAAGAAGAAGCCTGCCTGTTCGCGCCCCGCTTCCGCCGCCTGTTCGTTGACATCGCAAACTCCGACCAACTTGATGTTGCAAGGCTCGCCGTTGTAAAGGAGCGGGATTGTCCGCCAAGCATAAGTGTGGACGCGCCCCATCAGACCGTAACCGATGACCCCAACGCCAATTGTCATCTTTGCCATTGCTCCTCACCCCTTTCAACCTGTGGACTCGCTTTGTCGCTTCACCCAAGCGACGATAGCATCAACGAGACCTTCAACGGTATGAACGCTTGCGACAATCTGCGGCTCAATGCCAAATTCCCTGCAGGCTTGCTCCGTCACCGGACCGATAGCGGCGACTACGGCGCCGTCAAGGGTTTCCTTCGCCCTCTCGTTGCCCAAAACTTCAAAAAACGCCCGAACCGTTGACGGGCTGGTGAAAGTCACGATGTCAATTTTTTGCCTGAGCAAGTCGTTTAATTGCTCGTCGGGCAACCGATTGGTGACGGTTCGGTAGGCGTGAACTTCTTCAACAATTGCCCCAAGTTCCCTTAACTTTTGCGCCAAAATTTCCCTTGCCCCTTTAGCGCGCCAAAGCAGGAAGCGAAGCGGTTTTTCCCTTTCTGCTTTGTCCAGCAAGCGCTCAAACATTTCCGCCAAACCTTCGTTCGTGTAGCGGTCTGGCATTGCATCGGGCGTGAACCCGAAATCCTCAAGCGCTTTCCCAGTCGCAGGACCTATGACAGCGAACTTGGCGGAACGAAGGCGCTGGGAATCAGCACCTTTGTGGCGAACCCGCTCAAAGAAAGTCCTGACGCCGTGAACGCTGGTGAAGACAATCCAATCGTAGTTGCCAGCCAAAGCCTTTTCAATCGCTGCATCCAGAAGGGGCTCGTCCTCTGAGGGTTCAATGCGGATTAGGGGCAACTTGACGACCTCAGCACCCAACATTTCTAGTCTGTTCGCAAGGGCTTCTGCTTGCTCTTCCGCCCTCGTGACCAGAACCCGCTTGCTCATCAAAGGTCGGTTAACCATCCTAAGCGTCACCCAGCCAAAAGATTGTCACAACCGCTGGCAAATTTCGCAACCCATTCCTTTGAGGCAGCGAGTGGCGAATAGTGAACGCGAATGGCAATTAGCGACTGGTGGATGACTTTTCTGGAGGGCAGAAAGTGGGAGGGCGAAATTCCTGCCGAGCCGAATCTTATCGGCAAATCGTGAAATCGGCAAATCGGCAAGTCGGGAAACGGCAGCGAATAGCGACTGGCGAATGTTAAAACAGCAGCGAGTAGCGAATGGCGAATGGCGAACAGCGAGTGGCAAGTAGTTTTGTGTGGCAGTGCTCTTTCATTGCTGAAAATTTTGGCCTGACAACCGCACTTAGCACATCGCACTCAGATTGGGCTCACTGGAAGGTTTACCCTCCCAAACGCCGAATGAATTCGGCGCTCAGAGAAATCTGTCAAATCCCATGTCCCTTGTCCCGTGCCCCTTGTCCCTCACTGGCTAAAGCCAGTGGCATGAGTCGAAAAACTGAACACCACACTTCGCACTTAGCACTCCGCACCGTTTTTTTGATGTTCACCTCACTAACGCCGAACGACTTCGGCGCTAAACCTTTGTATCTGCTTGGCGCTATCATTGTGACGGAATGCGAGAGCGACAACGGAGGTGAAGGAAGATGGGAGTTTTGGCAATTAACGGCGGGACACCGACGAGAACGAAACCGTTCCACAAGTGGCCGGTCTTTGACGAACGGGAAGTTCAAGCGTTGAAAGAAGTTGTTGAAAGCGGTCAATGGTGGGGACGAGCGAAAGGAAGCAAGGTTGAGCAGTTTGAAGAGGCTTTCGCACGCTACCAACACGCTCGCCACTGCATCGCTTGCACTAACGGGACAATTGCCCTTTACCTCGCTTTAAGGGCAGTGGGTGTCAAGCCGGGTGAGGAAGTCATCGTTCCGCCTTACACCTTCATCGCCTCGGCATCTTCCGTTTTGGATGTCGGAGCAGTTCCTGTTTTCGCCGACATTGACCCGACGACCATGACCCTCGACCCACAAGCGGTTGAAGCAGCCATCACGCCGAGAACGAGTGCCATCATGGCTGTTCACATCGCTGGGCGACCTTGCGATATGGATGCCTTGACAGAAATTGCACGCAAGCACGGTTTGGCGCTAATTGAAGATGCTGCTCAGGCTCACGGTGCGTCTTGGAAGGGAAGGCGAGTGGGTGCAATTGGCGATGCCGGTGGCTTCAGTTTCCAAGCGAGCAAAAACATCACCGCTGGAGAAGGCGGAGCAGTCACGACTGACAGCGACGAAATTGCTGAGAAAGTTTGGTCGCTCCACAACTGTGGTCGCTCACGAGTGGGTGAGTGGTATGCCCATTACATCATCGGCGGGAACCACAGAATGACCGAATGGCAAGCAGCGATTTTGCTGGTTCAACTCCAAAGGGCGGATGAATTGCACAAAAAGAGGCAACAAAATGCCAACTACCTCAACAGCCTGCTGCGTGAACTGGAAATCGTTGAGCCCTTGAAGGAAGACGAACGGGTGACGGAACACGCTTACCACCTTTTCATCTTCCGTTACTTCCCCGAAAGGATGGGCAATATCCCGAAGTCAAGGTTCATTGAGGCTTTGAGGGCTGAGGGGATTCCGGCAAGCCCCGGCTACAAGCCGCTCTACCGCGAGCCTGCATTCAGCAAATCTTCCCTTGATTGGCATCCCTATGCCCGCCATTACGACTACAGCAAAGTCAAATGCCCAGTCACGGAAAGGGTTTGCGACCACGAAGCAATTTGGCTCAAGCAGGAAATTTTCCTCGGCGAACCTGAGGACATGGAAGACATCGCCAGAGCAATCAGGAAAGTTCGGGACAACTACCGCGAGTTACTGTGACGGGCTTGGTTGAGGAGTTGAACTTGCCGGTTCGCGCCTAATCATGCCGATGTCCAATTTGCCGCCGTGAGGGTCAACGATGACCTTTTTGATTTTCGGCAGCAACTCCTCCATCGCCTCAATGTAAAGTCGCACCTTCGTGACATCTTTTGCCTTGCGGTATTCGGAAAGCAACGCCAAAAACTTGTCGGCATTGCCCTTCGCCTCGGCGACAACTCTGTCCCGATAAGCGATGGCTTCGTTCAGCAACTTTTGAGCCTCGCCCCTTGCTTTTGGGATGACAGTGTTTGCGTAACTTTGGGCTTCCAAAATTCGCTGGTGTCGGCTCTGCCTCGCCTTTGTGACCGCATCGAAAGCGTCTTCAACTTGGTCGGGTGGCGAAACCCTCTGAATAGTGACGGCGACAACAGTCACGCCGAGGTCGTAAACTTCGTCCAGCAACCGCTGAACCTGTCCGCGAACTCGGTTTTGGACGCCAATTTTGCCGACCGTTAGGATGTCGTCAACGGACATTTGGGCGACTTCTTTCGCCATCGCTGATTCAGCGACGCATTGGATTATCCGTTCGGGCTTGGAAGCAGCGAACAGAAAACGAACCGGGTCTCTGACGGTGAACTGGACGACCGCTTGCAAATTGACGATGTTTTGGTCGCCGGTCAAAAACTGCATGCGGAATGGCTGAGGCTGCCTTTGCAGAACGACATCGGCAGTTTCCATCCCAACCGCTACCCGCCTGACTTGCCTCACCTTCACCTTGTCCAACCTGCTGAAAGGAAAGGGCGGTCGGTAATGCAATCCGGGCTGAACCCTCGGCTGCCAGACTCTGCCGAAAAGCCTGACGACGCCGACTTCATCGCTGCCGACGATGTAAAAACCGCTGAGGAGATACAAACTGACAAGCGCGCCAAGCCAATATTTCCTGACCGCGAATTTCGTGATGTTCATTGCCCTTCGCCCCCGATGCGTCCTTGCATCAGCAACTTCAAGAACTCAGAGTCGGACGAAAGGACGACGGTCGTCTTGTCGTCAATGGCTTTTTTGTAAGCCTCCAAAGTCCGCAGCAGTTTGTAAAACTCCGGGTCGCGGGAAAAGGCTTGCCCGTAAATTCGCGCAGCCAAAGCGTCGCCTTCGCCCCGGATTTTCTCTGCTTCGCGGTAGGCATTGGCGAGAATCCGTTCCTTCTCCCTGTCAGCCTCAGCCTTTATCTTCGCAGCGATTTCTTCGCCTTCAGCGATATAGCGTTTCGCTATCCGCTCCCTTTCCGCCCTCATCCTTGCGAAGACAGCCTCTTTGCTTTGCTCTGGGAAGTTGAGTCGCTTCACGCCGACATCAACCAACTCAACCCCGTAAAGTCGTGAAGCAATTTGTTGGCATCGCCGCTTCACCGTTCCCGTCAATTCAGAAACTTTGGTCGCCTCGCTCGTTTCTTCCCGTTCAGGTCTGACGACAACGAGTTGGCTCAAATCGTAATTGCCCAAACCAGCAGCCAGTTCCGACCAAACGAGGTCGTGAATTCGCGCCTCAGCACCGATAGGGTCGCCAACGCTTTGCCAAAACCTAACTGGATCAGCAATGCGCCAAACCACATAGACATCAAGCACCAAGTTCTTTTTGTCGCCCGTCAGGAACTCAGTTGCTGGCGGGTTGTAAACTTGAAGCCGCTTGTCAAATTTGCGAACGCTGTCGATGGGCAAGCGGAAATGAAGCCCCGCATCTTCAACGACTTTCACCAGTTTCCCGAACCGAAGCACAACCGCCCATTCAGTCTCGTCAACGATGAAAAAGCAACGCCAAACCACAATCAGCGCCACTAAGCCGACGACGAATACAAGCGCCAAACGCTTCCTGTCCCACACCATGTCCGCTCACCTTCACCTTTTCGCCGACTAAAGTCGGCGCTCAAATTTTGCGTCATCAACTACGGGTTGAAACCTGCAGCACAACAAGGCAAAAGTCAAACCCGCAGCCCTGAACTCGCAACACTTTCATTTCACCGCTTCCCAAACGATGTCGCCCTTTTCGTGTTTTGGTGTTCTCCGAACGCCGCCGTCGTCTTTCATGTCCCAGCCGACGCTCCAAACTTTGAAGCTCTTAGCCAACCTCTTGTAGCGCAAGGGTTTTCCGTCAAAAGGGTCAACAGGCAACGAAAGCAAATATTTGGGCACAAGTTCCTCCAAAGTCTCAGGATAGCGCCCATGTTCGTGGCGATACAACCGCAGTGCAACCGCCACCTGACCGAGCCGTTGCAAAGCGTGAAAGTCTGCAGCCCTGTGCATGACTCTTGACCAAGTGAAGAAAAGCACTTTTGCAAGTTCTTTGTCGTCCCAAGTCAACTTCGCTGCTCCCAGCCTTAGTGATGGTGCAGGTCGGTCAACTTCTTCCTGCCATCGCTTTTCCAAGCGCTTTAAACTTGCCCAGTCGTAGGGTGTGCCTTTCCGCGCAAGCGATATAAGCGCTTCGTGATACCGCAGCATCACCAACTCGTTCCGGGCTATGAAAGCCCTCTTGCCGCTGAGCCACAATGCCAAGTTGATTTGGTCTGTGCCGGTGTTCTCGTTCATCAATTCTTGGAGTTCCCTCAGCGATGCCTTTTGTGCCCACCGACAGGCAACGATGCTGAGCACCCTTTCACCTTGCAGTGCTCGGACAAAATCTCGGTCAATGTCCCAAGCCTTGAGTTCAGCCATCAACGCCCGATATGCTTGTGGCGAGACATCGGCGTCTTCCAAAATCCGCTGCAGCCCATTAATGGTGATGGCGAAAATAGCACCTTGCACAAGGAAGCCGATAAGGGTAAGTTCATCGCCCATCCGTCTCACCAATTTCAACGCCGTCATGATACTTTCAACTGCGCCATCCATATCGCCCTGCCGTTTCCGCCACAAACCTTCGGCGCACAAGAGGCGTGCGAACTCACGGAAACGGGAAAAGTGTGGGAAAAGGATTGCAGCAGGGTTTTCTTCAGCAGCGCTCCAATCAACCATCCGCATGTGAGGGTAGTTAAGGGCTTGGCGCAAAGTTTTCAACGCAGGTTCAACTTCACGCAAAACCTTTTGGACATCGGAAAGTTTGAAGGGCTTCTGTGGCTGTCGGCTTATGAACTCATACACGCTGTCCCAAACAGGTTGTGGCACTCGCTTCTGAGCAATTTCCAGTTGAGCGACGGCTTGTTGGTAGAAGGGAGTTCCATCTTGCTGCGGTGGGACTGGCGGAACCAAATCGGCAAAAGTGACAGGTTCGCCCAACTCTTTCAACCTCGCCAACTCCTTTTGCACCTGAGCCACAGGCGAATTCCGCCTCGCCCAGTAACACGCAAATACCAAAACTAAAAGGGCGACAGCAATCAACAAAGCCCAAACTCGCCTCATGTTTCTTCCCTCCCACAAGGTTGTGTCCCGAAAATCGGCAAATCGTGAGGTCGGCAAATCGGCAGGTCGGGAACTTAGCGAAGGATTCCCGACCCAAACTACATTATGCGGGCTTTAGCCTGTAGGCGAAAATTTTTGGGAGGGCGAGTGGCGAGTAGCGAGTGGCGAACAGCGAGTGGCGAATGGCAAACGGCTTTGACCACCCGCAGTCGAAACGGCAGCGAATGGCGAATAGTGAACGCGAATGGCAATTAGCGACTGGTGGATGACTTTTCTGGAGGGCAGAAAGTGGGAGGGCGAAATTCCTGCCGAGCCGAATCTTATCGGCAAATCGTGAAATCGGCAAATCGGCAAGTCGGGAAACGGCAGCGAATAGCGACTGGCGAATGTTAAAACAGCAGCGAGTAGCGAATGGCGAATGGCGAACAGCGAGTGGCAAGTAGTTTTGTGTGGCAGTGCTCTTGCATCCAAACGCCGAAAGAATTCGGCGCTCAGAAAAATCTGTCAAATCCCATGTCCCTTGTCCCGTGCCCCTTGTCCCTCGCTGGCTAAAGCCAGTGGCATGAGGCGAAAAATCTAAACACCGCACCCAACACCACGCACTCCGCACCGTTTCTATGCACGCTTGCACGCATTATCGGCTGACTACCGCGATATTGACGCCTTTGGTTTTGCCACGCTACCATTTTTGCTTGGTGTTTTCAGGATGATGAGTTTGACCTTCGCTCAAATTTGGCTTGCTCTCATAGTTGCTGCGGTCTGGGTTGCGGTTGTCTGGCGGCGTAAGCCTGCAGCCTTCCCTTACCCTAACATCCAACTTTTCGGCAAGGGCATCAGGGATTGGAGGCAAAATCTCGCGAGGACTCTTCGGTGGCTTGGCATCGTTTCGTTGCTCGTCGCCATTGCCCGCCCGCAACTTGTCCGATGGGAGGAAGTCCGAACCGAAGGCATTGACATCGTAATCGCCTTGGACATCTCTGGCAGCATGACTGCTACGGACTTTTTGCCTAACCGCATGGAAGCAGCGAAGCGGGTCATCAGGAATTTTGTTGAACTGCTGAAGCAGAAACGAGGTGGTGACCGTTTGGGCTTGGTCGTCTTTGCTGCCGAAAGTTACACCCAATGCCCGCTCACCGACGATTACGAATTCTTCCTTGAAGCGCTCAACCAAGTCCAAAACGCACGGGAGGGCATGGTGGAAGACGGGACGGCAATTGGCGACGGTCTGACCGTAGCCTTGAGAAGGTTGCAGAATTCGCCCGCGAAAAGCAAAGTCGTGATTCTGCTCTCTGACGGGATGAACAACGCAGGACAGGTTCAACCGAGAGATGCAGCGCGAATCGCCGCAGCAATGGGCGTGAGGGTTTACACCATCGGGATAGGGACAACATCGGGGACAGTCAGTTGGCAAGACCCATTGACGGGACGAACCCAAGCCGGACGAGTCGCAGGTTTCGATGAACCTCTGCTGCGGGAAATCGCTCAACGAACCGACGGTGCCTATTTCTACGCAGCCGACCGCTCAACTTTGGAGTCAATTCTGCGATATATCCTGCAACTTGAGACAACGCCCCTCGTCGTTCGGAAGGAGCAAAAGCGAACTGAGTTGGCAATTTGGTTCGTGGCAGTTGCACTCGCTTGCCTGCTAATTGAAGCCTTGCTCGTTCATGCTCTTTGGCGGAGGGTGCCATGACTATGCCATTGTTTGAATTCGCGAGACTTCAAGCCCTTTTGCTGATTCCTGTTTGGCTCATCGCGATGTTCGCCGTTTCGTGGGGAATGAGGCAAAAACGGAGGCGGCTGATTTTTTGGCTCAGCCGCGAGGAAGTTGACCGTTGGTGGCGAAGGGCAAGGTGGCAAGTGCTTCTGGTCGGAGTAGCCACCTTTTCCTTGACAATTGCATTGGCTCAACCCAGATACTTCGTTGGCAAAGTCTCCGTTCCAATCCAAGGCGTTGACATCGTTATCTGCCTCGATGTCTCCCACAGCATGCTTTGCGAAGACATCAAACCGTCGCGGTTGGAGTTCGCTCAAGCCATCATCGCCAATTTGATGGACAGGTTGCAACCGGGTGACCGAGTTGGTCTCGTGGTCTTCGGTGGCAGCGGCTTCCCACTTTGCCCGATCACTCACGACCGCAGCATTGTCAGAACTTACCTTGACCTGATTTCGCCATCGGTCATGGTCTACAACCCGACGACCTACATTGCTGAGGGGTTGGCAACGGCTTTGAAATTGCTGAAAGGCAAAAAGCAGCAGGAGTTGAGGGGCAGCGTTATTGTGCTCTTGACAGACGGTGAAGACCAAGGCAGTAACTGGAGCCAGGCAGCCGCTGAATGCGCCAAGTCAGGAGTTCCGGTCTTCGCCTTCGCCATCGGCACAGAGAGAGGGGCGCCTGTGCCCGAAGTGACCGAGACAGGCGTCGTCAAAGGCTACAAACGAGACTTGCAGGGCAAAATCGCCGTCTCCAAACTTGTTTTGGAAACGCTTCAAAGCATCGCCCGAAAGACTGGTGGCAAAGTTTATTTGCCGGCAGATACAAGACGGGAAGTTGAGGCTTTGTTGAGTGACTTGAATGACTACAGGCAAAGGGTTTGGACGAAGCAAGTGGCTCAGTGGCGGGAACTTTTCCCGCTGCTGATTCTGCTTGCCGCTCTCTCTTTGCTGGGCGAAACATGGTTAACTCGTTTGCCTGTGGCAAATTCGCCTGAAGCGAAGCGATGAGGTCGGAAGCATACGCAGTGAAAAATTGCGAGAGGCAAGGAGGTTGAGAGGCGATGGTTGCTGTGCCTACTGTCCCTGGGCTGAAGGAAGCGATCCGAAACATTCCTGACTTTCCCAAGCCGGGCATCCTTTTCCGCGACATCACGCCCGTGCTCCAAAACCCAGACCTTTTCCGAGCGGTCATTGATGCCTTTGAGCAAATCTACAAAGACCGCAACATTGATGTCATCGCAGCCGTTGAATCCAGAGGTTTCATTTTCGCTGCACCGCTCGCAATCAGGTTGGGTGCGGGGTTCGTCCCGCTGCGCAAATCGGGCAAGTTGCCCTACATGACCTACAAAGTCCACTACGCCCTCGAATACGGCATTGAAGCCCTTGAGATGCATGTTGATGCAATCAAGCCAGGGCAAAGGGTGCTCATCATGGACGACCTTCTGGCAACTGGAGGGACTGCACAGGCTGCGGCTCGGCTCGTCCTTCAAGCGGGCGGAGTTATTGACTCGTTCGCCTTCGTCATTGAACTGACCGACTTGAAGGGACGGGAGAAATTGCAAGGTTACGAGGTCATAACCCTTGTCCAGTTCCCGTGACCGCACTTTTTCGCCGACTAAAGTCGGCGCTCAAGTTTTCGTCATCAATTACGATCCTGCGTGCAGGCGTGCAAGCGTGCATAATGCCACCGGCTTCAACCAGTGAGGGACAAGGGGCACGGGACAAGGGACATGGGATTTGACAGATTTCTCTGAGCGCCGAATTCATTCGACGTTTGGGAGGGCGAACCTCCCGGTGAGCCCAATCTGAGTGCGATGTGCTGAATGCGGGTTGTCAAGCCAAAATTTTCAGCAATGAAAGAGCACTGCCACACAAAACTACTCGCTACTCGCTGTTCGCCATTCGCTATTCGCTACTCGCTGCTGTTTTAACATTCGCCAGTCGCTATTCGCTGCCGTTTCCCGACCTGCCGATTTGCCGACCTCACGATTTGCCGAAAACTTGGCTCGTCCCTCGTCCCACGCCCCATTTTGTTCCTCGTTCCATAATTTGAGGTGAGGCGATGGGAAGATGAAGTGCTCAATTTGTCAAGCAGATTTGCCCAATGGTGCAAAGTTTTGTCCTCAATGTGGTGCGAGGGTCGGAGAAGTTGAGGAGCCGAACCCTGCCCTGCTCGCCCTCGCCGAACAATACGAACGGCGGCTCAGGGAAAACCCGAAAGACGCCACGACAAGGTTCAACCTCGCTTTGACCTACATTCGGCTGAAACAGTGGGGAGCAGCAATACAGCAGTTGGAGTTAGTTTGTCAACAAGAACCAGACTTCCCCGACGCTTGGTTTCTCCTCGCTGTCGCTTACGGCAACATCGGGCAAAAAGAAAAGTCAAGGGAGTTGCTCAGCGAATTTGTCCGACGCTTCCCTGACCACCCCAAAGCGGTTGAGATGCGTCAGAGGAAGTTTGAAGCAATTGACTCTCGTCTGCGAACATCGTCAAAATTGCTGTCGCAGGAGGTGGAAGGAAGCGATGAGAGCGCTGGCAAAAACAAGGCAGGCACCGGGCTTTGAACTCATAGACACACCCGTCCCCAAAGTGGGGGCGGGTGAAGCCTTGGTCCGAGTCAAATACGCTTCAATTTGCGGCAGCGATGTCCACCTTTATCAGTGGCTACCTTGGATGGCTAAGCACATGAAAGAAATCCCGCGCATAGTGGGACACGAAACGGCTGGTGAAGTTGTGGCGGTCGGGGAAGGGGTGACCGAAGTTGAAGTTGGCGATTTTGTTGTCCTTGAAACCCACATCGCTTGCGGCTCATGTTACCAGTGCAGGACTGGCAGGATGCATGTTTGCCGAAACTTGAAAATTTTGGGCTTTGACATGGACGGCTCTTTCGCTGAGTTCGTTAAAGTCCCTGCCCGAAATTGTTGGAAAGTTCCGCCATCCATTCCAAGAGAATGGGTCTCGTTGATGGAGCCGATGGGGAACGCCGTTGATACAGTCTTGGCGGAGCCGATTTCGGGGCAAAGAGTTGCCATCTTGGGTTGCGGTCCCATCGGCTTGATGGGAATCGCAATTGCGAAAGCATGTGGTGCAACCCTCATCATTGCCTCCGAACCGCACCCCTTTAGGCGTGAACTGGCAAAGCGCATGGGTGCCGACATTGTTGTGAACCCTGAGGAGCAGGACTTGGTTGAAATTGTCTTGGCTGAAACGAATGGCGATGGCGTTGACGCTGTTGCCGAAATGTCGGGTAGCCCTAAAGCCTTCTCGCAAGCCATTGAGATTGTGACGCCGGGAGGTTGGGTCTCCTTGCTTGGGCTCTACAACCAGCCCGTAACTTTCAACCCGTCAGATGCCATCATGAAAGCCATCCGAATCCACACAATCACGGGTCGGAAAATGTTCAGCACTTGGGAGACGGTTACCCGACTTTTGGCAACGGGCAAAGTTGACTTGGAGCCGCTCATAACCCACCGCTTCCCGCTGGAGCAATTTGACGACGCATTTCAAAGCATGATTAGGCACGAGGCAATCAAAGTCGTGTTTGAAATCTCTTGAAGGCGCGACTTAATGCAGCGGCGAGCGTTATGCGCCAAAAGTCAAGGGGTGCCAGCAAGTTATGGTGCCGACTTGGGAAGCCGTCGTTCGCGTTTTGCTGACTATGGTTCTCAGCGGGTTGATTGGTGCTGAACGGGAAGCCCACGAACGACCTGCTGGATTGCGAACACATGTCCTCGTGGGCGTTGGTTCGTGTTTGTTCATGCTCCTCTCGCTTTCAATGACAGAACTTGGTGGTGACCCCGGTCGGATTGCAGCGCAAGTAGTCACGGGTATAGGTTTCATCGGCGCTGGGACGATATGGCTTAGAGGCGATGTCATTCGTGGGCTGACGACTGCCGCTTCAATTTGGGCAACTGCCGCCGTCGGGATGCTGGTTGGAGCCGGTTGGTATAGCCTCGCCGTCGTCGCTGCGTTGGCGGTTTTCATCGCTCTAACAGCGCTGAGACGGTTGGAGAGAATACTGGTGCAAAAGTTGGCAGGTCAAACAGTTGTAGTCCAATGTGAGTTGCCGCCCAGCCCAGAAACGCTTTGGCAACTGCTCTCAGCCTTAGGCGAACTTCGCGCCCGACTGTTGCAAGTTGAAAATTTGCCCTCTGGCGACTCCGACTTTCAAAGGGTAAGGCTCACCTTGAGCGTTTCAGGTCGCGTCACAACAGCCCAACTGATTCAAGCACTCCTTAGGGCAGGCGCTGTGTCGGCGAAGACCGAAGAGTGAACCTGAACTCAAAGCGCTTCAACTTCACTTTTGCCCAGCGATTGAACGATGCGTTTCACGATAGAGGCGTTTTCTGGCGAGATTTCCAAGACAGCGTAATCGCCCAAAGCCGTTATCCCGACATTGAGGACGAACTGTCCACTTTTTAGTTGCCTCAGTTGAGGCTTGTGCAAATGCCCGCACAGATGGGCTTTGGGATTGACAATTTTGAAGGCATCAAGGAAGCACCTTTGCCCGCCATGAGTCCCTTTCGGCGTTTCATCTGCGAGCCCAACTGGGCAGCCGTGGGTAACCAAAATCGTCACATTTTTGCCCGCCAGTTTCTGAGCGATTGTGACGACTTCTTCGTCGGTGATGTAGTAGGGCTTTTTGTGGCTTTTCGCCCATATGCCGCTTATGCCAGCAATCCGAACGCCTTGAACTTCAACAAATTCACCGTGAGGTAGCAAGACGGGCGAACCATCTCGGTTTCTCAATGCCTTCAGAAGTTCCATGTCATCGTGGTTGCCGTAGACGGTGTAAACGGTCAGGCGTTCCAGAAGTGCTCGGTATTCCTGAGGGGCGATTTGACTTGGGTCGCCCCAATCGCCGGTGCAAATGAGCAAATCGGGGCGCTCTTCCTCTACCGCTTTCCAGACTGTTTCCATTCGCCCGTGCATGTCACCGACTACAAGGGCTTTCAAGCCCATGCCTTTTCCCTCCCATCCTTGCCTGCTTTATAATTGCCATACGGCTGAAAAGTTGGGAGAGGGACGCGAAAATGATTGGCACGATCGTCGGAACTCGCTTCCACATCGTTGGGCGAATTGGAGAGGGTTGGTTGTTCACGGTTTACAGGGCGCGAGACCAATTGACCGGTCAACTTGTAGCGGTCAAAGTGGTGCGCCCAACTTTTACATCCCAACGCTCTTTCGTTGAAGCGCTTTTGCGAACTTTTGAGCAACTCCTGCACCTTGCCCATCCTTCTTTGGTTCGCTACATTGCATCGGGCGAAATCGCTGAGGAGAACATCCCCTTCCTCGTTTGCGAACTTGTGGCAGGTCATCCCCTAACCTACTCCCTTCAGCGCCGAATTCCGCTGCCAATTCGTCAGGCGCTCGATTTGCTCTCTCAGGCTGCCGATGGCATCAGTTACCTTCACCGCGCAAGTATCGTTCACGGCGATGTCCGCCCGAACAATATCTTGGTCACGCCGAGAGGCGAGGTCAAGGTCGGCGATTATGGGCTTTGGGAAGTTTTCCTGAGTTCAAAGATTGCTGAGACGGAATGGCTGGAGCAGGCAGCGCCGTATCTGCCTCCCGAGCACTTTCAAGGTGAAAAATTGACGGCTCAAAGCGATGTCTATTCGCTTGGCGTCGTTCTTTTCCAAGCGTTGACTGGACGCTTACCCTTCGAGGCAACTCGCGTTGCCGATTTCGCCCACATGCACCTGACAGCGCCTGTCCCCCTCGCCAGTAGTTTGAACCCTTCGGTCCCCTTCGCTTTGGACGCCGTTTTATTGCGGGCTATGGCAAAAGACCCGTCTCAAAGGTTTGCCGATGCAGGCGAGTTCAGAAACGCATTGCAGGAAGTTTTGGCGTCTTTAAACACTGTGACCGAAGCGGTGCCCAGTATCCCAGAAACTACCGTCCCGCTTGAAGAAGAAGCGCAGGAGGAGGAAAAAAGCGTGTGGCAAAAGGTCATGCAATCTACGGTAGGCTTAGTCGGTGGGTTGGTCATCGGGCTAATCATCGTATCTGGCGTGATTTACTCTTTGCTGGTCGGGACGAAGCCGAACGAAGTCATCGTCCCTGATGTCACGGGCATGAAACTTTCGGAGGCTCAGAAAATTTTGGCTGAGCGGAATTTGAAGTTGAGGGTCGTTCGGTGGGAATTCAGCAAAGAAGTTCCGCCCGAACACATCATCCGCATGGAAAGCCCTGAGCCAAACCAAAAGGTCTTGGAAGGGCGAGAAGTCCGAGTTGTCGTAAGTCAAGGCGCAGCGAAAGTTACTGTCCCAGACCTTTCGGGTCAGTCCCTTCAGGATGCCCTCGCCGCCATCAAAAGCGCGAAATTGAGGCTGGGTCAAAGGGTTGAGACTTACAGTGAATCCGTCCCTGCAGGCTATGTTATCGGGCAACAACCGCCACCCGGGGTTGAGGTTCCCGAAGAAACGCCCATCAACATCATCGTGAGCAAGGGCTCACCGCCACCTGAGCCGCAAATTGATTGGTCCAGATTGCCGCCAGATGCCCGAGTTGCAAAAGTAGCCATAGCGATTGGCGGGACCGAGTTGCGACAAATCGTGCAAATCATCGTCACCGACTCAAAGGGCGAGCGGGAAGTTTACAGGGGTGTCCATGTTCCCGGCGACAGGATAACCAAAACGGTGGTCGCTTACGGTCCAGCAAAAATTCGGGTTCTTGTCAACGGTCAGGAGGTCGCACCGCCAGAGGAGTTGTGACCTCTCATGAGGGAGGAGCGCCAATCGGACGAAAATTTGGTGCTGAAGGCAAAACGAGGGGATGCCGACGCCTTCAACCTTTTGGTTGAGCGGCACTACAAGCGCATCTATTCCCTCGCGTTCCAAATGCTCGGCAACGCCGAAGACGCTGCCGATGCGACGCAGGAAACTTTCGTCAAAGCCTTTGGGCAACTCAGGCATTTTCGCGGCGACGCCTCTTTTTCGACTTGGCTTCACCGCATCGCCATCAACACATGCAAGGACATGATGCGCCGCAATCGCCCCGTCCAATTCTCGCAATTGACGCCCGAAGACGAGCACGCAGAATTTGACCCAGCAACTCTGGCGGAGCCAAATCCCGACGAAATTTTGGCTGAACGAGAACGGGCAGAATTGGTTTGGCTGGCGCTGGGAAAACTTCCCGATGAGGCAAGGCAAATTTTGGTTCTGTGCGACATGCAAGGCTTTTCATATGCCGAAGTCGCCGCAATTTTGAATTTGCCCGAAGGGACAGTTAAATCGCGGCTTCACAGGGCAAGAAACGCTTTCAAAGAGGCTTGGAAAAGCCTGACGAAGGAACAAATTGCGCCCCAAAAGCGTCCAAAAGGTGGCGATGAAAAATGACCTGCAAAGAAGTCATTGAGCGACTGCCCGAATACTGGAGCGGCGAGTTGGACGAGGCGACAAAGAACGAGTTAACCGCCCATTTGAGCGGTTGCCTCGCTTGCCAACAGGAATGGGCTTTGCTGCAAACTGCGATGACTGCACTGCGCAACGCAAAAACACCTGAGCCGCCACCCGAACTTTTGGTCCGCATCCAAGCCGAGGTGAAAGCGAGGCAACAGCGCAAGCCCGTTTTCGTTTGGCGATGGCAATGGGCAACGGCAGCAGCAGTTGCAACTTTTGTGCTTTTGTGTCTGTCCCTTCCGCTCTTTCAGCGGGCAAGGGAAAAAGTGCGAGTATCAACTTCGCCCATCGTTGCCGAGAGGGCTATTCCTGCCCTTCCACCTCCTGCTTTGGAAATGCCTTCAACCATCGCTCCGTCAAAGCCCGAAATTTCGCGCTTTGGCTCAACTTTGCCGACACCAAAGGAGAAGTTGGCGAAGCCTCGTCGGCAAGTTTTGGCTGAGCGACCCAGAAGCGAGCGAATTTCCGAAGCACCTGAGGCAAGCCTTAAGGCGATAGAACCGAGCGAACCAAGTTCAAGCAAAGACTTGCCCCTTTTGAGCATACCGAGTGGGGAGCAACAGGAAAAAGTTGGCGAAAACATTGCTCCCGAAATTTCCGTCCCAGCGGAGAAAACTGCACCGCAAATAGCCCAGTTGCCATCCGAGCCCCGAAAGGTCCCGTTCGTAGCCGAACTTGAACTCCGCGAACGGGTAAGGGTTCAAAAGCCCGAACCTAAAATGGGCGAACTTCCACCCGCTCCAATCCCTGAGAGCCCTACAGGGGTTCCAAGCGTTGCTGGCGCTCCAATGGCTCGCAGAAGTGAAGGAATTGAAAGCCAATACCCCGCAATGGGGCGGCACGCTGCCCCGCCAATGCAAATGGGTGGCGGTCAGGCTCAAGCGTTGATTGCCGTCCCATTTAGCCTCAGATGGAAAAACTATGAGCCAGTCGTTGTCGGCAAAGTGAGGTTGTGGGAACTGTCGCTGGTTTCCGACAGCCCTCAAGTCGTCACAGTCACGGTTCAACCGGGCGAGCGAGTTGAGGTCTTGAACGCACAAACGCCTTTGGGTGAGGGCAAAGGCTTGGTCCTTTGGAGAGACAAATTGCCCGCATTGATGGAATTCGCCGTCCCGTTGCTTCTTCGCGCCACTGAACCCGGCGCTCGCAGGTTGAAAGTGACGATTGAAACGGCTGACGGGAGAACTTTCTCGTGGTGGTGCATCTTCGCAGCGGTGGAGCGTGAGGGAACGATCAGAATTCGCAAGCCCATTTCCTTCCAAGTTGAGCAATGGACAGTCCTTGACCTTCTGTCCAACTTGGCGTGGGAAAGCAAATCCGCCTTCATTGTCCCAGAAGCAATTGCGAATCGAGTCATCACTGTCCCGATGCGAACGATGTCTGCCTACGAAGCCTTGACATTGCTGGAGCGCCAACTCGGCGGCAAATGGCTCAGACTGGGCAACACATTCAGTTGGTCAACCCCCGTCCCTGCCTTCGCCGTCCCAGCAATCAAGCAGTGAATTCTGAGTTGGCAAAACAAAAACGGTGGGTGCCACAGACGGCACCCACCGATAATTTCGTCAGCCGGTCAGATTAACGCCTACCGTTACCCCACCGACCGCAACCTCCTGCCCAGACACGCTGCTCCCAGTTGTTGTAAGCCTGCATGGAGCGATACCACTTCACATGTCCGTCCATGAAGATGACATTACTACCTCCGGAGTGGCGGGTGTTGTTATCAACGCGACGCTCAGGCCTACAGTTAGCAGCACAGACATTTGCCCACCCGATACGACCTCCGCTGTTAAGCAATCCCATCGTGTCAGCCACGACGGGAGTGTCGGCTGGTGTTGGGCGATTGGGCAAGCGACCAGCGCCTCGCAAACCATCGCAGTTGATGTAAAGCGGGTCGTTGCTGGGTAGGTTAGGGCGCTCACCGTTCTCGATGTTCTCGCTAATGCCGTAGCCAAGCCTAAATGCCCTGTCAACCCAGCCCCAGTTGATGGCGTCGTTCACACCGTGGTGTGGGATACTACCCCCAATGCAATTTCCAAAGGCAGGAGCGCTTGGGCAGGTGAAGACTTGGTAGTTGCGCATGTAGGGGTTGATGAGCATGTAATAGGGACGCCATGGCTGTTGAGGATTGCGGTTTGGGATGTTGCACCATGTCGGCGAATAAACGAGGATTTCATCGTAGTCCTGAGCATACTGCTGCAGTCCCATGCTAATGTTCTTCTGGTTGCTCGTGCAAGTTGCCTGGCGCGCTTTCTCCCGAGCCTGAGAGAACACAGGGAACAGGATTGCCGCCAGGATTGCGATAATCGCAATCACGACCAAAAGTTCAATGAGCGTGAAGCCGCGCTTCATAACGACATCCCTCCTTTACTCTTTGTTTTTTCACTGCCCCTGAGGGGCAGGTGGTTGCTGTTGAGCACCTTGTTGTTGAGGCACGAATTGAGCAGTCTTACCGGGCTGAAAAGTCTCAGGCGGCTGCACTACTCGACTCTTGCTACTTGCGACCCAATAACCGACAACAACGATAACGAGGACGACAATGATAACCACCACTGCAACCCAAGTCGGCACTGCCTGTCGCATCTCCTTTCGCCTCCTCTTCGTTGGATTCTCCGCATCAGTATTTTAGCCCCGTAAATCCCGCATGTCAACATGCTTCACTTTCCGCTTCTCAACCGCTTTTCCCTTTTGCGGAACAGTTCCATCAGGGGTAGCAAGGGCGATTCGCCGGGTGTGACTTCGGCGTGGTCAACTCGCAACTTCGTGAGCAGTTGTCGTCGGCGCTGCCATTCAGACTCCAAGCCTCGTTGCCTTCTCTCCGCTTCCCTCACCGAGCGCAAGTCAACCCAAATTTCTTCGCCCGTCTCCAAGTCCCAAAATCTCGCGACACCGAGAGGCGCTAACGAGTGTTCCCTTCGGTCGTGGAGAACCAACGCCAGAACTTCGTGACGGGTTGAAAGGCGCTTCAAAGAAGCCTCATAGCCGTCGGCGTGGAAATCGCTGAAGAGAAAGATGACGCTCCTCCGCCTGCGGGTTATCCGCCTGAGGAAATCAAGAGCGACAGCCAAGTCAGTGCCGCTCCCCTGCGGGCGAGTGAAGAGAAGTTCGCGGATGAGCCTGTGGGCATGTCGGATTCCTTTGCGGGGCGGGATGAACTTTTCAACCCGGTCAGTGAACAGAAGCAGACCAACTCGGTCGTTACTTCTTATGGCAGCCAGAATGAGAGCCGCAGCAACTTCCGCTGCCAGTTCACTTTTCAGTTTCCCCTGCGTCCCGAACATCAAAGACGGGCTAATGTCAACGACCACGAAGACCCTCAACTCACGCTCGTGCCGAAACTTTTTGACATAAGGTTTGCCCATGCGTGCCGTCACATTCCAGTCAATCATCCTCACATCGTCGCCCACCTGATACTCCCGAACCTCTTCAAACTCCAAGCCTTGCCCCTTGAAGATGCTTTCATAAGCGCCGAGAAACATCTCGCTGACGAGCCTTCTCAACTTCACTTCCAGCCGCTTCACTCGCCTCAGAATTTCGGCTGGCGAGGCAGGCTGGGACATCGGTCTTGCCCCGTTGCTTTGCCACCTTTGAAGCCACTCTTTGAGCCTTTGCGTCAACTTTGTCAGGGCGTTACGAAGCACCGACATTGAAATCACCTTGCCCGTTGCCTTTTTAACGCTTTGCGCAAAACTTCCGAAACCTTTAGCAGGGGCGACTGCCAGAGCCAGTTGACATTGAGCCTGAAACCTTTCAAAACGGCACTGTGGTAGAAACCCCTTCTGTCTGGCAACTTTCTCTCAAATCTTCCGCCTTCGCCCAAAACGAAAAAGTCCGCTCGTTCCCTGTCAGGGTCTATCAGCCAATACTCCTTCACCCCGTCAAGTTCATACTCGGCAAACTTCGTGCCCCTGTCCCTGAGCACGCTGTCTTCGAAAACGATTTCAATCACCAAGTCAGCGGGACCGTCAAGGAAGTTCTTTTTGATGCGGTCAAGGTTTTCCTTCAGGACGACCAAGATGTCGGGCTCCCTGACCCGCTTTGAAACTGGCAGCCACATTGAAAACGGCGCCGTTAAGACCTCTCCCATATCTCGTTCCTCAAGGAACGAGCCAATCAGCATTGTCAAAAAGCGCGAAATGCTTTGATGCCTGTAACTTGCTGGCGACAAGAAAATCACCTCCCCATCTTCCCACTCAGCCCAAACATCCTCGTCTGCCCACTCCAAAAACTCCTGCAAACTCATCCGCAACTTCGCGGGCTTCAACTGCTCGGCAATTTCCGGCTTCATCTCAAGTGCCATCTTTCGCTCACCCTTCACTAACCTTCGTAAATCTTCTTTCGGTGCCCTATGCGCGTCACTATCACCACTTTACCCTTGTCGTCAATGGTGTAACGGATGCGATAATCTCCGACCCGAATTCTCCATTCGTCGGTGCCACTGATTTTTTCACAACCATGCGGTCGCGGGTCATCGCTTAACCTTTCAAGAGCGTCGGTCACTCTCTTTCGGACATCCTTAGGCAGTTTGCGAAGGTCGCGGGTAGCATGAGCAGTAAGCAACACTGAGTATCTCATCAGGACCGCTCCTCTGTCAGTAACTCGCTCAAAGAAATCCTCTCACCCGTGTCCGTCAACCTGTCAAGCAAAGAGCAAAGGGCATCATATTCGTCTTGCACCTCAGGTGGCAATTTCTCCCAGTCAAACTCACCATACTTGGCAATGCACTCATGCTCAATTTGACGAATGCGGGCAAGGGCTCTCGCCCCTTCCTCAGTTCCGGGTGGCCAGTAGGACGGGTCGGTCACATTCCCGCGAATCAAAAGTGCGATATAGGACGCCCTATCCAAAACGACCACAGATTTTCCTTGCTCGTCTGTGGCAAATTTGGGCATTTGCAACTCAAGTTCGCTTTTCACGGCTTCAATCGCCTCCTAAAACAAGCACTGCTCAATTTTACTCCCTACTGCTGCGTCTCAGAAATTTTTGCGCAGAAGCATTCCCTCGCCTTTCACGCATTGCGCTTTACGCATCACGCTTTCACGGCACCGGAATTCGCCTCAGGATTCTGTCAATCACCCATTCTGTCGCGATTTCTTCTGCCTCCGCCTCGTAACTCAAGATGATTCGGTGGCGAAGGACATCGTGGACAACGGCGTGAATGTCTTCGGGGAGAACGAAGCCACGCCGGCGAAGGAAAGCCATAGCCTTTGAGGCGAGAGCCAAGTAGATTGTCGCTCGCGGCGATGCCCCATACTCAATCATCCCGTTCAAATCGGTGATGCCGTAGCCCTTCGGGTCGCGGGTGGCGCTGACCAAATCCACGATGTATCTTGCGAGTTTCTCGTCCAAGTAAACTTGCCGGACCAACTTGCGGGCGTTCAACACTTCTTGAGTTGTCGCCACTTGCCTAACCCAAGGAACTTCTTCGCCGGTCATGCGACGCAAAATCTCCAACTCCTCTTCGCGGCTCGGGTAGGTGACTTTGAGTTTGAGCATGAACCTGTCAATTTGAGCCTCTGGCAGCGGATATGTCCCCTCGTGCTCAATAGGGTTCTGGGTCGCCATTACGAGGAAGGGCTCTTCAAGTTTGAAAGTTTGCTCGCCGATTGTGACTTGGCGCTCCTGCATCGCTTCAAGGAGCGCTGATTGAACTTTCGCGGGCGCCCGGTTGATTTCATCGGCGAGGATGATGTTGGCGAAAATCGGTCCTTTCTTTGGCGTGAAAGTTCCTGTCCGTTGGTCGTAAACCATCGTCCCGATTATGTCCGCTGGCAACAAGTCAGGCGTGAACTGAATCCTCTGGAATTTGGCATCAAGGGTCTCCGCCAAGCACCTGACAGCCATCGTTTTCGCCAATCCCGGAACACCCTCAACGAGAATGTGACCGTCAGCCAACAACCCGACGAGCAACCTTTCAATCAAGTAGCGTTGCCCGACAATGACTTTGCTGATTTCGTTGATTATGCGCTCAACGAACTCGCTGGCTTCGTAGATGCGCTCCGAAAGCCTTTGAATTTCATCGTAAGTCATCGCAACAGCCCTCCTGTCCGTTGGCGGGATTTGTTGTTTCACCGTTTGCCTTCACCTCCCAACGCCGCGTTTTGCCCCTTCCTTCACTGCTGTTTTCGCTGGACAAACCATTCAGGTTCAGGAAAAGGTCGGCGCGCAGTTTCGCCGAAACCGTAGTGGTCTTGGTGTCCGATCAATGCGGCGACCAAACTCAACAAACCCAAAGGCGTGTCAATGTGGTCAACGGTCGGCAACTCATCCGTTTGGTAAAGCGCAACCACTTCCGCGCTTGTCATGGTTGAAGTGACAACGACAACCCTCACCCCGAGATTCTTCAACGCCCTCGCAAAAGGCAAAACGACGCTTTTGCCTTGCATGATGTCTTGTTGGTTTTGCCCTGAACAAATGAGCACCGCTGACCCTATTGGCGTTTGAGTGTTGCCGTTGATTTTCAACCATCCCGCTTTGCTCAACGCTTGCCAACTATTTTGCGGGTCACCGTAGCGGATTAGCAACGCCACCCGCTTCCAAACCCCGCTTTTAACGGCTTCATCGTCGGCGTCACCAACGACTATCCCCAGACCTTGTGCGACTTTCCGCCACGACATTGAATCGGCTGATTGAATTGCCTCTGGGACCAAGGTTAGACTCAGCGGAATCTTAGCACCTGCCTTTTCAAGAAAGGCTTGAACCCTCGCCACCAACTCGCCATCGGTGTCGGGTGTTGCGAGCACCAAAGCGATGTTGCGGAAAATCAACGAGTTCTGCACCAAGGATGGGGCGAGTTTCTCGACGAACTGCTCATTTGCCCTCAACTTGAGTTTCAACACCGCAAGTTCGCTGTCAAGTTGCCTGATTTGTTCGTCCCGCTTTTTCAACTCCCGAGCCGTCTCTTCCCGATACCTTTGCAGTTGGCGTTCAATCCGTTGGTAAAGTTGCTCCGCCCTCGGTTCACGGGTTATGCCGATGCCAACCAAAACTCCGAGCCCGAAGAAAACCAAGACTGCAACGAGTGTGCCGATGTAGAGCCTGATGTCAACCATGCTCCTTCCCCCATCAACGCATGAGCAAGTGCTCAAAACTCGTCCAAAACCAAAGCCAAAGCGGTCGCAAGTATGTCTGCAAGGTTGGTGACATGTGAATCAACCAAGCGCCTGTGATTGCTCCCAAAAGGAGCAGCGAAAGGATGTGCCACCAACGGATTCCCGTCGTGTAAAGCGCGCTCACGCCCTTAGCGTCAACGAGTTTGTGTCCGACCCTAAGCCTTGTCAGGAAAGTGCTCGCCATCCCTTTCCGTCCCTTTTCCAAAAACTCAACGATAGACCAATGTGTTCCTACAGCGACGATCAACTCCGCTCCCGCTTCGTAAGCAAGCAACATAGCGGCATCCTCGCTCGTGCCTCCGACTGGAAAAACTTGGGCTGACAAACCGAGTTGTTTGACACGCTCTGCTCCCGGTGCCCTGCCATCAGGGTAAGCGTGGACAATGAGTTCAGCTCCGCAGCGGAGTGCTTCCTCTGAGACGCTGTCCATATCGCCGATGATAATGTCTGGCTTGTAACCCAACTCAAGCAATGCGTCAGCACCACCGTCAACCCCGATGAGCACGGGCTTGCGGTCGCGGATGTAACTCCTGATGGCGAGCAAGTCTTCACGGTAATGGTGTCCTCGAACGACAATGAGTGCGTGGCGACCGACAAAATTCGTTTTCAAATCGGGGAGCGGGATTGGGGAAGCAAGTAACCTCTTCCCCTCTTGGCGAAGGTAAGCCAAAGTGTTCTCGGCAAAATCCTCAAGGGCTTTACTCAATTGCTGCTCGGCGTCCCTCAATCGCTTTTGGACCTCCGATTCGGTCAGCACATTGACCGGGAAAACTTTTCCGTCTTGCCGGATGATGCTCCGGCTCAGGTCAAGGGTCACGATCTTGCCGTCTTTCAACTCTTCAAAGGCTTCCCGTTCGCCCAACTCAACTATGGGAACACCCTTTTGAAGCAACAAAAGTGCACCTGTGGTGGGGAACTGTCCCGTCAAAGTCGGCTGAGCGTTAATCACTGCCACTACTCCCGTTTTAATGAGCGATTCAGCGGCAACCGGGTCAAGGTCGGCGTGGGAAATGAGAGCGATGTCTCCCCGTTTCAGCCTTCGCACCAGATTTTTCGTTCGCTTGTCCTTTTTCAGCGTTCCCGTTATGACCATCTCCTGTCCTTCACCGCTTGCAATGTTGCCACACTTGACCGAAAAAGGTTCACAACTCCGCCAGAAGGTTTCTGTAGCCTGAAATTTGCTCGTAAGTGTAGGCGACGCGGATAAGTGTCATCTCGTCCAGAACTTTGCCGATAAATTGGACGCCGATGGGAAGACCGTCCAAGAACCCACAAGGGACATTAATTGCAGGCAAACCCGCCATGTTTGCAGGGATGGTGCATATATCGCTCATCTTCATCAGCAACGGGTCATCGGTTCGCTCGCCTAACTTGAAGGGCGGGACGGGAGATGTAGGCGACAAGAGCACATCGCATTGCTGGAACGCTTTTTCAAAATCGCGCCTAATCAATGTTCTGACTTTCGCAGCCCTAAGATAGTAGGCTTCGTAGTAGCCGGCGCTCAAAGTGTAAGTCCCGAGCATGATTCGGTGTTTGACCTCGTGACCAAAACCTTCGCTCCTCGTCTTGGAATACATCGCCACGATGTCTTCGGAAACCTGGGCACGATAACCGTATTGAACTCCGTCATATCGGGCAAGGTTGCTTGACGCTTCCGCTGGGGCGATGATGTAGTAAGCAGCCAAAGCGTATTCCGTTGTGGGCAGTGAGAGTTCAACGATTTCAGCGCCGTGTTCCGCCAATTGCTCAGCCACTTTACGGACAATCTCCGCGACTTTGGGGTCAATCCCTTCGCCGAAATATTCTCGCGGCAAGCCGATCCGCATTCCCTTGACATCTGCTACAAGGGCTTGAGTGTAGTCGGGCACTGGTTGTGGGATTGATGTGCTGTCTTTTGGGTCATGTCCGGCAATGATGTTGAGCAGCAAGGCGCAATCGGTCACATCACGCGTCATCGGTCCAATTTGGTCGAGGGAAGAAGCGAAGGCGACGAGCCCGTATCGGCTTACCCTTCCGTAAGTCGGCTTCATTCCGACAATCCCACAAAATGCCGCGGGTTGCCTGATTGAACCGCCTGTATCGCTTCCCAAAGCAGCCAAACATTCGCCCGCCGCTACAGCCGCTGCACTCCCGCCACTACTTCCACCGGGAACTCGTTCCAAATCCCAAGGGTTGCGGGTTGGGTAAAAGCCGGAAAATTCCGTTGACGACCCCATAGCAAATTCGTCCATGTTAGTTTTGCCGACAAAAACTGCCCCAGCCTCCTTCAATTTGGAGACGACAGTTGCGTCATAGGGCGGGACGAAGTTGTAAAGGATTTTGGATGCACAAGTCGTTCGGATACCCCTCGTGCACATATTGTCCTTGATGGCTATGGGAATTCCTGTCAAAGGCGTGACATTCTCGCCCGCAGCGATTCTGCGGTCTGCTTCTTCTGCCATTTTCAAGGCGATGTCGTCGGTGATCGTCAGAAACGCCTTGACCTTTTCTTCCACCTGACTGATGCGTTCCAACACTGCTCTCGTCAACTCAACTGCCGAGATTTCGCGCCGCTTGAGCAACTGGTGAGCCTCATGGACTGTCAACCGCCACAAATCCATTCCGTTCCCTCCTTTCGCTCACTCAAAGATTTTCCTGACCTTGATTTTGAAGCCCGGGACGACATCTTCTCCCGTCAAAACATCGTTGCCCTTCAAAACCTCTCTCTCACCGTTCGCCCTCACAACCGTCACCGTCTCAGTGTTTGGGTCAACAAGCCAAATCAAACGAACTCCCCATGACAAATACTCGGCTACCTTGCCATCGTAGTCGGAAACCTTCTCTTCAGGTCCAAGAACCTCAACCGCTAAATCGGGCGCCACCCGCAAAAACCCTTTGGGTGGCTTGCCCGACAAACGCTCTTTGCTGACAAAGGAAAAATCCGGCGCTCTCATGTTTTGGTGAGGGCGAAAGCCAGTTTGGGCGTCAAAGATATAGCCCAATTTGCGACGCAGAATGTAACTGCCAAGCCTTACGGTTAAGTTCGCGTTGATGTTCCCTTGTTCAGCCCCAGCAGGAGTCATTAGTTTCACCTCACCGTCAACCAACTCGACCTTCCCCTCGTGCTTTATCCGCATCAACTCCTCATCCGTCCAAACTTTCTTGGTGACGACGGTCATATCGGCTCACCTCGCTTTCATTCTGACCGACAGGGACACTTTTGCGTGGCTGGACGAACCCTTTCAAGTTTGCCACCTTTGACTTGAGAGCACCTCCTCCGCCTCTTTCCATGCCCGCGAATCACAAGTGTGGTGATGAATTTCAGCGGCTGGAAGGAATTGCTTAAGTGTCAAAGCGAGCATTGCTATTGCCCGATGGATGCCTAAGGTGAAGTCAGGGTGACTTGCATCGTGAACCTTGACCATAACCCCTTCCCGATGAGCGTGGATTGCGGCAAAGAACCGTTGCATCAGTCGCCCTTCAGTCACGACCAAATCAATGGCAATGCCGTCATCGCCGAGGTAGCAACCTTTGACATTTACGACTTCGTTATCCCTCTGCCACAACAACCCTTTTGGCATCTTTCGCCACAGTTCGTGCCAATCCACCGGCTGAGCGAGTTTGAGAATCACTTGAGGCATAGGTTCATCCCCTCTCAAGTTCACCAACGGATAAGTTCTCGCCACCCATTCGGGCAATTGGACGCCTTTGGTTTTGCGGAAGCCGATGTAGAAAAACGAGCGACCAAGGGCAGTCCATTTCCTCGCATATTTGGTCTGATAGTAGCCCGGCAACTCGGTCCTCATCGGCGTTTCCCATAACGGTTCATAGGCTGGACAGGATTTAAAGGCTTCAACCACTTCTTGCGCATAAGGTTCGTAGTCGGTGACCATGAGAAATTGCCCTCCGATTTTGAGCCGGGAAGCGAGAAGCCATGCAAACGCCTCGTTCACGAGCCTTCGCTCTTGATGACGCTTTTTGTGCCAAGGGTCTGGGAAGTTCAGGTAAAGTGCCGACAAGGAATCGGGCGCAAACAAGCGTGAAAGGGCTTTGCTACCTTCCATCGGGATCAACCGGATATTCGCCAAGTTTGCTGCCCTGACGCGATTGCGCGCTTTTTCCAGATAATCGCGGTCAATTTCCACCCCAACGCAGTTTGCTTCAGGATTGTTCTGAGCCAACCAAACGAGAAACTCGCCGTTTCCGATGCCGATTTCAAGCAACAAGGGTGCTTGCCGACCGAAAATTTTCGCCCAATCAGGGCGAACAGGCAGCGCCTGAGGGCGAAGGATTATTCCGTCAAGGGTAAGCACTTCCTCCATGAGCCTTCACCTATCAGCAATTTTGCCATTGCACCCTTAAACCCAGAAGCCCGAAGTTGGACGCTTAATGACGGCGCCGATAAAATTGAAGCGGCAAAACAAATGCGAGGGGGAATGCAGACATGAGACTGGTCACTTACGGAGAAAGAGGCGAAGAAAGGTTGGGCGCTTTGGTTGATGGCGGAAGGTATGTCCTTGACCTGAACATTGCATCGCACGGGTCAATCCCACCTGACCCGATTGCGTTCCTTGACGGCGATTATTGGGATTTGGCGCGAAAAGTAATCAGTCAACCTGCTGCTGATGTGGAGCCCGCAGCCTTGATAGAAGCCGATAGTGTGAGGCGAGGCGCCCCAATCCCCGAACCGAGGACCATCATCGCTTTAGGGCTCAACTACCAAGACCACGCTGAAGAAGGTGGACAGCCAGTTCCACCCAACCCTTTGCTGTTTGCCAAAGCACCTGCAGCGACTATTGGTCCTTATGACGACATCGTTTACCCGCCACAAGTGACCCAACTTGACTATGAGGCTGAACTCGCAATCGTGATCGGCAAACGAGCAAAGAACCTGACACCCGAGCAAGCATGGAATGTGATTGCAGGCTACACTGTCATAAACGATGTCAGCGCCCGCGACATTCAATTCCGCGAGAGCCAATGGTTTCGGGCGAAAAGTTTTGACACTTTTGCCCCGATGGGACCGTGCTTGGTGACGCCCGACGAAATCGGCGACCCGCAGAACTTGCGGATTTGGTGCGATGTCAACGGCGAACGATTGCAGGACAGCACGACCGCCAACATGATTTTCAAAATCCCTGAAATCGTCGCCTTCATCTCGCAAGTTTTCACCTTGCGTCCCGGCGATGTGATTGCGACGGGAACGCCCGCCGGTGTGGGCGTCTTCCGCAAACCGCCGAGACTTTTGCAGGTTGGCGACATCGTGGAAACGGGCATTGAAAAAATCGGCATCCTCCGCAACCAAGTCATCGCCCCGTAAGGGCTGGGTTTGTTGCGAGGTTCGCCCTCCCCGATGACTTGGGCAGCAGTAAGGCATGGGTAAGCGACAGGTAAACGACAAGTAGACGAAAAGTAAACCAAAGGTCGGCAGAAGGCAGGGAGAAGGACGGCAAAGGCAGGGGCAACAAAAATGTCCCTTGATAGGCACGGCGATAAAATGATAGCCGAGCGCAATAGGAGTTCGCTGAGGATATTTTTCTCGCAAAGTGAGGTGAAAGGGATGAAAATCATTGTTGTTCTGACAAAAGAGGAGCAAAAACGCTTAAAAAATTTGGCAGAACAAGTGTGCAAATTAGGGAGACAGAGAGACATCTTTCCTAAACCTCTCTCCTGTCAAGTTGACGATGAGAAGATTTGGCAAGGGTTAATTGGACAAATTTTGGTGAGGGGAGGTGCCCGACCCCTTGAGAGCCTCCCAAGCGAGCGAAAGCGTGAATTGCAAGAACAAACTCGTTTGAGTAAGTTGTTGGGCGAACCTGATCCTGAAAGTTTCTTAAAAAACCTGCTTGCTAAGTCTCCTTGTCCCACTCGCTTTCCAGAGAGGGCTGCTAAGGCTATCGTTAAACTGCTTAATAACGATAAGGTGGTTAACCGAAATGAATGCCGAATCGTGCTACTGGACGGCATTGATAAACAACGACAGTCACCGCAGGAAATTCGCCGCTTGCTGATGCAGCGAACAGGTTTTGGTCCCAAGTCCGTGTCTGATTTGATGATTGTTCTGGGCATTAGTCACGATGTCATTGCCTTTGATACTCGTATCGTGAATACGCTGGTAAAGTGGGGTGTGTTTAGCGATTGGGAAAGGGATCGCGTAAAAAACATCGTGCAGGAGTGCGAACCCATTTATACAGCGTTAGAGGCGGAGATACGCAAAGTTCTGGCAGAATTCCCTTCAATGAATTGTTGCGATATTAAGCACATGTGCCTTGCTTTCTTTGATCGTGTTATTTTCCGATGTTATGAAGAATTAAAGCGGATGGCAAATTGAGGGCTTGTAAGGCAAACTCAAGTTGGTGAATGAGGATGCAGGCTGAGTTGATGAGGGAGTTGGTGACGATAGAGGCTTTTGAGGTGTGGTTGCGGGGGTTGATGGTTGTTGGCGTCGTCGGAAGCATCGTTGGTGGGTTGCTTTGGGCGAAACGGCAAAGGCATCCGAGACGGTGGCAATTGGGCGTTTTGACGGGGGCGCTCATCGCCACGCTTTTCCCGCTCCTTTACGGGCTTTGGCGCTTTTACCTTTGGCGCATCAGAATTGATTTGGAACGGGATTTCATCGGCTTGCATCGGGTTGATGTTTTGGTGGGCAACATAGCCATTTTCGCCCTTGTTGGGGTAATTGTCGGAGCGATTGCGCACCTTTACGCCAATTGGCTCAAACGCCAGTTGACGCAGGGGGAGCGAAATCCATGAAAGCGACGGTTTTCCTGTCTTCTCATTGGTCAGCGCTTCAAGAGAAGGCTTTGTCGCTTTGGAGCGAAAGCAAGGCAGCGACTTTGATGATTGTCCCTACTACGGCTATGCGCTCTTACTGGCTTTCGTTTCTGGCTGAAAGAGTGAAGGGAGTCTCTGGCGACAGCGTTTCTGTGCTGGACTATCTCGCTTTCAAACTGGCTTCAAGCGACACTGACGGGCTTTTCAGGTTGGCTTCTGCTTTAGAGCGGAAACTCGCTGCAATTGAAGCGAGGTCAGCGCTTAGCCTTCCCGAAAAATGGCTGAGTTCTGGCGTCGTGGAAGCGTTCATCAACGCCGTTGAGGAACTTGAACTTCATGACCTTTCACCACAATCAGTCCGAACCGCTATTCCCAATGACCCGACAATTCAGGTCTTGACACATTGGTGGGAGGCTTGGCGAGAAATTTTGCATCAGCGCGGATTATGGAGTTTGGGCGACGCTCTGAAATTTGCGGCGGAAAAATTGCGGGAGGGCAAAATCGTTCCCCCAAAGGCTCAAAGGGTTTTGGTTTATGGCTTCACCGCTCTGACTTCCGCACGCTGGAACTTCCTTAGGGCTCTTCTGGAAGCCATGACCAGCGATGACCAGACAGTTTGTTTCTTCGTGCTCGGCGACCCAAACAACCCAAATGCCTACGGCTACTCCTTGCCCTTTCTCAACCGCTTGAAAAGCGAACTGGAAGCCGAAGTTTGCCCGTTGACCGATAATTTGCCCGAGGAGATTCAATCCATCCCTGCCTTACTCTTCCGCCGACACCAAGAGAGGGGAAGCCCGGAACCCACAGACCGCATCGTTTGTGTCAGTGTTGCGGGCGAGGAGCAGGAGGTTGAAATGGCGTTTCGGCTTTTGGTTCACTGGCGTCGGGAAGGGCAATTGAAGCGTTTCAGCGATGCCCTTTTGGTTGCCCATTCACTTGAACCCTACCTTCCCGCTTTGGAGGCGGTAAGTGCCAGATATGGCGTTCCCTTTGTCATCGTCAACGAACCAATCCGCCAGCACAAAGGCTTGACAAATTTGCTTTGGGCTATCTGGAACGCCCGGAGCACCGACAGCGATGGGGAAGCCCTGTGGCGAGTTTTGCCGTCTCCATATTTGTGCCACCCATCAGCGCCTGAGAAACCCTTGCTGCCTGAGGAGAAGCAAAGGGATTTACTCTCGCTCGTGCGGCAAAGGTTGGCAGAAACTGGTAGCAAGCAGTGGAGCGAAATCTTGAAGGGCAATTTCCCATCCGAGCAGTTCGTTGATTTTGTGGCTGATTTCCTGCGTGCAGTTGAGCAAATTCCCTTGCATGCACCTGTGAGCGAACATGTCGGCAAGTGGAGGGAGGTTTTGAAGTTCGTCCGACCGATTTGCGAGCGGGACGAGGAAGCCTTACAGCGTTTGAGGAAGCAGTTGAACAGTTTGGCATTCTGGTCGGCGGAACTTTCAGGCGAGGAATTTGTCAGCCTTTTGACTGAAGGCTGCGTTGAGGAAGCGAAGGAGTTCAGCGATGCCGTTCGGGTAGCAAGCGCTGAAGACGCTCGCGGGCAAGTTGCTTCGGTCACAATTTTGCTGGGCATGGCAGATGGTCGGTTTCCACCTTCACCGCCGATGTTTGAGTTGCTGACCGATAAGCACCGCGAAATCCTGACGGAGCGGCTGAACTTGACCACATCGCTTCGCTTCAGGCGGCGACCTAGAAAGTTCAGTTTCGCCACTTCGTTCGCACAAGAGCAAAGAATGCTGTTTGCGGAAATGCTCGGCATAGCGACTGAGCGGTTGGTTTTCACTCATCCAAGAACCGATCCCGATGGCAAACCCATTGCTCGCTCCATTTTCCTTGACGAAGTTGAAGACGCATTGAAAGCCACCGGCTACATTTGGCGGAAAGAGGAACGGGATTTGGCTGATGTGGTTTTGCCCGAGGAAGTAAAGGATTCGGCAGCACTCCCGCAGGGACTGAAACAAGCGATTGATGACCGCGAGGCAGTTGTCAGTTCGTTCTACCGCGCTTTCACCGGGCAAGTTGAATTGACGAAGGACGAAAAAGCCTTTGTCGGAGCGACACTGCGAAACGAAGGCTTCCGCCAGCGACTTTTGACCGAGTGGCAGCGATGGGCTAAGCCACAAGAGGGAGAATGGGATGGGAAAGGCTTGAGAATTGATGCGAAATTGCTGGCTGACCGATTGAAAGAGAAAGGGCTTTGGGTGACGGCTTTGGACGATTACGGTCATTGCCCATACCGCTTCTTCGCCCGCCACATCCTGTCGTTGCGCCAGCCGAGAGAAGTTACCTACGCCATCGACTCGACAACTTTAGGAAGCGTGTGGCACAAAATTGTCGCCGAGTTCTTGAAGGTTTTCGCTCAAAGCGGTGAGTTCCCGGAAATCGCTGTTTTGAAGCAAAAGGCAAGCGAGGTCCTTGAGAGCGACCCAACGGTGAGCCAAACTCCACAGCAAGTCCGCCAAATGCTCCGCAGCCGAATTGAATTGGCTTTAGAATCCGTCTGGCTGGCAGAAAAAATTCAGGCTGAGGATTGGAAGCCAGTGGGAGTTGAAAAGGAGTTTTCGCTACCGGTTGAAGACTTGGGCGACTTACCCGAAGTTCTCAGGGAAGTCAAACTGGTGATGCGTCCCGACCGAGTGGATGTGGACTCAGAAGGCAAATGTCGGGTTGCAGATTACAAAACAGGCAGTGCACCCAGCCACGCAAACATTCGCAACGGCGTGTTTCTGCAACTCCCGCTTTATGCCCTCGCGCTGCAAAAAGCGGGTTTCACGGTCAGCCGAGCGATACTGCTCAGGTTGCTTTCGTTCAGAAAGGACAAGGGCTACAAGACCAGTTGCGAACTGAAAGAGGAAATTGACGAGACGATGGAAACCGCTAAAAGGCACGCGTTAACCTACTTGCGCCAGATGACCGAAGCCAACTTCACGGTTCTCCCGTTCAGCCTTAATAGCAGTTGCCGTCATTGCGATTTCAAATCCCTTTGCCGCCGGCATCCTTTGAGGCTGAGGGAGCGAGGTGAGGAAACCGACACTGAAGGTGAGGGCGAAGGCACTTAAAAACCTGAACAGGTCAACGAGTGACAAGGAAAGCGGTGATGGTGACGGTTATTGGGCTGAGCAAAGTTGTGACCATTACGATAGCTGATGCGAGGCTGGGGTTAACGCCGAACTCAATTGCCAGCAAAGCGGTGTTCACGGCTGTAGGAACTGATGCGCCCAAAATCAGCACCCGACCGAGTTCGGGTTGAATACCGAGCAAATGGACGATAGCGAACATTGAAAGAGGTGAAGCGACAAGCCTTAAAAACGCAGCGGCAGTCAAAGCGGCACCGTTGCGAAATTCAAACTGCTCCGCCAATTGAACGCCCAAAGTCACCAAAGCGACTGGGATGAGACCGTCGCCCAGATACTTCAACGAAACGAGAAGCGGTTTGGGCAAGGAAGTTTGGGTGGCGGAGAGAACGATGCCGAGAAGGACAGCGTAAATCAGCGGCATTGAAAGCACCTGCTTTGTCGCTTCCGCTATTGAGAGTTTTGACCTTGCGAGAAGCCAGATCCCGACAGAGAAAGTCAGCACATTGTTGATAGCGAGGACGAGTGCTTGGAAACCCACAAATTGCCGCCCCAAAACGAGTTCAATGAGTGGCAACCCGTAATTCCCAGAGTTGCCCAGCATTGAACCCAAAGTAACGGTGGCTTGAACCGTTGGGTTCCAATTCATCGCCCGACCGACAAACCAACTGACGAGCCAAAGGAACAAGGTGTTGAGAAAAACTGCAATTGCGACTGTCCCGATTGTGCTGGCGGAGAGGGGCGTTTCGGCGAGGCGAGAGAGCGTGAGTGCCGGGACGAACAAGTAAAGGTTCACGCGATTGAGAGTGCTGGCATCAATCCGCATCCTTCGCTGAAACGAATATCCCAAAGCCACCAACAGCAAAATCGGCAGGATTCGTTCCCAGAAAAGTAAGCCGAGGGAACTTGCGAGATTCAAGTCACTTCACTCCTCGGGAAAGCAAGGTTTTCAGCGTTCACCCGTTTAGACAGTCTCCAAAGGCGGCAAAGATTCGAAATCGGGCAATTCCACCAAGAAGACATTGCCGTAACCCATCGGGTCAGCTGTGAACAGGACATAGCGACCATCAGGGCTGAACCTCGCGTGGGCGTGAAGTCGCTGGACATGAAAACTGCACCGTCGCCGTGCCAGAATCCGAGGTCCTTCAACGCCCTCCCCTACCCTGCGCCAAAGCAACAAGTAGGGGTATCGACTCGTTCCATCGCCAACAATCAAGTTCCCGTCGTTGCTGTGGAAGTGAACCGAGTCACCTGAAATGTTCGCTTCCCAGCAAATGCTGTTGTCGTAGCGGATGAAACCAACAAACGGGAGTCCCCTTTCGTCGTGCCCATGGTATCCAATCGTCAACCCGTCCGATAGCCAATACTCGTGTCCCACTCTTTCGTCGGGGCTGCGGCGGGGTCGGATAGCCCAGACTTTCCCTGTTGACAGTTCAAGTCCCCAAATTCGCTGGTCAACTTTGTGCCAAGGACCTTCATGGCAGAAGGTGAGCAAATCGGGTTGAGTTGGGGAAGTGTTGACATGGCTGAGCCAATATCGCTCTTCCCAAACCACTTCCGCGCCAGAGCCGTCGGTCGCGATTTTCAGGATTCGTGAGAGTGGTCTTTCTTGCCAATAGGCATCAAACCCACCTGCGCCGTAGAAGTAATCGAAGACGAGCCGTCCGTGCCTGTCTTCGTTGATGCAAGTGCAAACAAATCTGCCGTCGGCAGTGCAATTGGTTATGCTGCCCCAAAAACCTTCCGGTGCTTCGTAAATTGTCCGCTCAGCCAAGGTGTCCAAATCGAGGGCGACGAGTTTCCTCCCTCGCCAGAAATATGCTTCGGGGCGCACCGGGTTGAGGCTGGTTGACAACGGTTCAATCTCAGGTTCGTCAGGTTTTCGCTCCGTGAGTTGAACTAACTCGCCCGTCTCAAGGTCAACGCTGAAAAGGTTCGTTTCGTTTTCGCGGTCAGAGGCTATCAACAACTTTCGCCCACCCTGATACCAACCGCTGTTGGTGAAGTAGATGTGATGGCTGTGCCCCTTGTAGTCCGTCAGTTGCTTGATTTTCACGCCCGTCACAGGGTCATTGAACTCCCTCAACTCGGGTTTCCAGATTTTCCCCTTCATGAACCATCCCTCCGGGATTCGCGGGGAAGTTCCACCGACTAACAGAACGGCGAACAGTGTTGGCAAACGGCAAAATGACGCGAAAATTCAGGTCAGCCTGATTTTGAAGGAGTTATCGGCGCCCCTGCGGACCGATAACTTCTGCTTTGAAACTCTCCCGTCGGGCGTGCGGATTGTCAGTTCATAATCGCCATAGAATGCTCGGGTTCGCCACTCGCCTTTGCTGTCGGTCCTACCGCTTGCTTTTGTCCACCATTCGCCTTTGATGAGTCCAAGCATTCGTTCGTAGACCGGTTTTGGCGACATATCCCTGCGAAGCCAGCCTGCTGGCGCTCCCATCCATGCTCCGTCATCGGAAAAGTCCCACCAAGTTATCGCTTGGACAGCGGGGTGGGAGAAAAGCAAAGTGTAAAAGCGGGTGGTCGCTTCCGCCTGTCGCTCTTCCCCTTCAGGTGTCGTCTCGCCCCAACGCTCTCGGTCTATGCGAGGTCCGCTGACAATGGTCGTTTCGGTGAAGTGCAGAGGCAAACCCAGTTGGGCAAACCGCTCACAAACTTGCCAAGTTCGGCTCGCTGACCAAACGCCGCCGTGCATGTGGCTTTGGATGCCGACGACATCAAAAAGCCATCGCCCTTGCTCGTCCTTGAGTTGCTGCAAGATGCGCAGGTAGGCGTCATCGGTGCGGTAATCGTTGACCAGCAAAGTCGCTTTGGGGTTGGCTTCCCGAGCGACTTTTAAGTGCAAAGCAGTGTAAGCGACAGCACCAATATGAGTGCCCCACGCTGCCATCTTTGTCTTGTTGGGACTGCTCGGTTCAAGGTGTGTCGGCTCGTTGACGACATCCCAGATGTCAATGCGCCCAGCAAAGCGTTTCACAATATCTCGAACTCGTTGGGTGGACAGTCGCTCAATTTCCGCAAAGTCGTCGGGCAACCAAGGGGGTGAACTGGCTGGACTGTCCCAAACAAGTGGGTGACCTTTGCAAGTGATGCTATGTTGCTGACACCAATCCACAACTCGGTCAATGTATTCGTGGTTTGGCTTGCCTCGCTCCCACTCGTAACCCGCCCAGTAGAAAGGCAGCGTGGCGTAGTTGAAGATGGCAGCGAAGCGCTCTCGGTAAAGTTCCTCCCGTTTCGGGTCGGGAATTCGCCCCCACCGGAAGATGTTGCAACCGAACAAAAACTCGTGGCGCGTCTGCGCCAAAGTCAGTTCTGCGTTGGGGAGCGGTTTACCGTTGGGTGCTTGAATGACCAAAGTGACCTCACCCTTGCGATGCTGCTCAATCCTCTCCTTAGCGCCAGAAAGCACTTGCTCCTCTTGCGCAATTGCCTCATCCACGCTCAACTTCCCCCTTGTTCCCAAGTATCCGACGGCACTTGCGACCGTTGCACCAAACAAAGTCGCGAAGAAATCTCGCCGCTTCACTTGGACATCGCCTCCGAATTCAAAGTGACCAACCTTTTCGGTATTCGCGGCGGATGTATCGTTCCGCTTCAGGGCAACCTTTTGCCTTCATCGTTGCAGGGTCAAATTCAATCTTCTCGCCCGTCAAAAGTGCCACATTGCCCAGCAAAACGACTTCAGTGACTAACCCTGCGAATTCAAAGTTTGACATCGTTGGCGAGCCCGTCTTGCACGCTTGCACCCACTCAAGGTAGTGGTTGTCTTGTGGCGCGCGGGGCAAAGTCGGTGCAGGCGGTTGGTAGTCCTTGAACTTGTCGGCGGGAAGCAAACGACCGTTGAAGACCACACCTTTGTCGCCAATGAACAAATGCCCGTTGTCGGGAATTGTTTCGCCCTTCAGCAAATCTTTAAGCAAATCCGCCGATGGTCTTTGACCGCCGTCATACCAAGTCAACCTCACTGGTGGCAAGTTGCCGCGAGCGGGGAACTCATACTGGACGATTGACCAACGCGGGTAGGTTTCGTTGTTGTGACCTGAGGAGATTGCTTGCACCCAAGTTGGGTAGCCCAAGTCCAAAGCCAAGAAAGGCAAGGGGAAGACATGGCAACCGATGTCACCCAAAGCACCTGTGCCGAAGTCAATCCAGCCGCGCCAACGGAAGGGATGGTAGGCAGGATGGTAAGGGCGATAAGGTGCTGGACCAATCCACAAATCCCAATCCAAATTCTGCGGGACAGGAGGCGTGTCTTTAGGGCGGTCAATGCCTTGAGGCCAAATCGGTCGGTCAGTCCACAAGTGAACCTCCCGGACATTTCCGATGGCGCCTGAACGGATGATTTCAATCAACTGTCGCGTCCCGCTACTGCCCATGCCTTGATTGCCCATTTGAGTGGCGACTTTCTGCTTCTTAGCGACTTCTCTCATGACCCTCGCTTCCCAAATGCAATAGGTGAGCGGCTTTTCGCAGTAGACATGCTTGCCCAACTTCATGGCAGCAACGGAAACAACTGCATGGGTGTGGTCAGCAGTTGCGACCACAACGGCGTCAATTTGGTTGTGCATCTCATCAAGCATTTTGCGGAAGTCAAAGTAACGCTTGGCGTTCGGGAACTTTTGGAACGAACCAGCAGCCATGTTCCAATCAACATCGCAAAGTGCCACGATGTTCTCGCCCAACTTGGCAAATTCATCAACCAAAGCGGCACCTCTTCCACCTGCACCCACGAAGGCGATGTTGAGTTTGTTGTTGGCTTGGTAACTCCATGCCGCCTTTGAGTTCCTCAGGACAAGCAGACCTGCACCACTTAGAGCGACCTTCTTGACAAAATCTCGCCTCTTCAATCCTTCAGCCACGACGGTTCACCTCCGTCACGATGTCCAAATTCACTTTGCTGGGATGCCCGGAACGGGCACGACATTTTCCTGCGGCATCTCGACTGTCCCACGCTCAAAATCTTCGGGCGTGGGCTTCAATTGCAGGTTGTAGAGGGCAGGATTTTTGTTGGGGTCAACCATGATTTCGTCCCAAGTGACCATTCGCCCAGTGTAAGCGGAAATTCGCCCCATAATAGCGGTCGCTGTGGACTCGGCAAGCGCCTGCAACTGGTTGACAGGTTTTCCTTTGAGGACATGGTAAAGCAAGTCAACTTGTTCTTGGATATTGCTGCTCGGTGCCCTCGGCAAGTCCGGCGGGATCGGGGAGTTTTTGGGCTTCGGGTAATCGGCGCCATTGGTGTGTCCCTTCTCGTAAACGAAGTCGTGACCAACCCAATTCCAACAACCATCAATTTGTCGACACATTGAGTGAATGTGAATTCCGTCGCCGTAGTCAAAGTCAACGCTGAAGAAGTCGTATTGGTCGCCGGCAGGTCGGCGAGCCCTAAAGCCGAACCCGACAGCGCTCACGGGAGGTCTGCCGACAAACCAGTTGGCGACATCAATGTTGTGGATGTGTTGCTCAACGATGTGGTCACCTGAGAGACAAACCCAGTTTTGCCATGTTCGGATGAGGTCATCGGGGGTTTTGGGGTTAATGGGCTTTGTGGCGAACATGTGACCGATGCAGAAAGCAATCCGACCGCCGTAAAGGCGTCCCAGCGCCCCTTCAACGGCAACCGCTTGATGGGTCAGCCGGAAGTTGAAATCGTGCCTCATCTCGGTTCCAGCAATCGCCACCAAACCTTTCTGCTCCGCTTCTTTGCCTGCAGCAATGACGCGGCGGCAACCTACTGGGTCAACTGCTACGGGCTTTTCAACGAAAAGGTGCTTGCCCGCTTTGATTGCAGCCTCAACGAAAACTGGGTGAAAGGCAGGTGCAGTTGCAATCAGGACAATTTCCGCTTCCGTTTCCAAAACCTCTCGGTAAGCGGTTGGACCTCCAAAGCACCTGTTCGGCTCGACGCCGAACTCCTTCCCTGCTCTCAGCGCCCGTTCCCGGAACCAATCACCGCAAGCGACCACTTTCACTTCAACGCCCAAGAGTTTTGCAGCCTCAAAAGCGTCCCTCACAGCACCCATCCCACGCCCTCCACAACCGATGAGGGCGATTCTGAAAGTCTTCGGTTGGCGGGCGACTAAGATGGTGGGAAATCCTGTCGCAAAGAGAGTCGCAGCCTTGACGAAATCCCTGCGACCCAGTTTTTCGCCCTTCATCCCTATCACCTCTTTTGGGAGCAAAGCAGAACCGAAGATTTGTCACTTCGCCGGCAACCCCGGAATTGGCACGACCCCTTCCTGTGGCATTTCAACCGTGCCCTGCTCAAAGTCTTCGGGCGTCGGTCTCATCCGCCAGTTGTAAAGCGCAGGGTTTTTGTTGGGATCAACCATGATTTCGTCCCAAGTGACCATTTGCCCAGTGTAAGCGGAAATTCGCCCCATGACGGCTGCGGCTGTTGACAACACAAGGTTGCGCAACTGGTTGAGCGGCTTGCCTTTGAGCAGGGAATAAAGCAAGTGAACTTGTTCCTGCACATATGGGCTTTTCGCTCTGGGGACATCGGGTGGGATAGGTGAGTTTTTCGGGTTTGGATAGTCACTGCCGTTAGTGCGACCCTTCTCGTAAACGAAGTCGTGTCCAACCCAGTTCCAGCATCCGTTGATGTGACGGCACATTGCGTGAATGTGAATTCCGTCGCCAAAGTCGTAGTCAATGCTGAAGAAGTCGTATTGGTCGCCAGCAGGTCGGCGAGCGCGGAATCCAAAAGCGACGGCGCTGATGGGTGGTCGCCCTACAAACCAGCAAGCGAAGTCAATCTGGTGGATGAGGTCACCCAAAAGTGCCCTCTCGCCACAAAGGCAATTCCAGTCTTTCCATGTTCGGATAAGGTCGTCGGCTGTCTGAGGGTTAACAGGTTTGACCGAACCTTCATGCCCCCCGCAGTGCCCAACTCGACCGGCATAAAGTTTGCCCAAAGCACCTTCAACGGCAACGGCTTGATGTGTGAGGATGCAATCCCAATGATGCCGAAGTTGCGTGCCGACAACAACTGTCAACCCCTTCCGCTCGGATTCCTCCGCTGCGGCGAGGGCTCGGCGGCAACCCGGAGGGTCAATGGCGATGGGCTTTTCAATGAAAATGTGCTTGCCCGCTTTAACAGCAGCCTCAACGAAAATGGGATGGAAAGCGTGGGCAACTGCTATCATGACAATATCGGCATCAGTGTCAAGGACTTCCTTGTAAGCCGTTGGACCCCCGAAGCAGCGTTCGGGTGGCACACCATACTCCTTTGCGGCGGCTAATGCTCTCTCCCGAAACCAATCCCCAAATGCTACCATCCGAATTTCAACGCCCAGTAATTTGGCTGCTTCGTGGATGTCCCTCACAGCCCCTCGCCCTCGCCCGCCACAGCCAATAAGGGCGACCCTAAAGGTCTTGGGCTGTGAGTTGACGAGAATTGTGGGAACGCTTAAAGCAGCTGCTGTCGCTGCCTTGACAAAGTTTCGACGAGTCAATTTCCCGTCTCCCATCGTCTTTCACCTCCTGCTGTGTTTAATGACTATAGCCTCCAACCGGCTCTATACTCGCGGTGAAGGAACCGGTTGGCTTCGGCACAGTTGACAATTCGCCCTGTCAAGGGGTCGTATTCAATTGGATGACCGACCAACAGGGCGACATTGCCGAGCAAAATCATCTCGGTAAGCGGTCCGCCGATGTCAAAACTTGAGAAGGGCTTCGGTCCCTTGCCCTTGCAAGCGAGAATCCATTCAGCATGGTGTCCCGGCGAGCGAGGCAAAGTCGGGCTTGGTCCTTGGAAGCCCTCAAATTGCTTTCGCGGCAGCAAAGTGAACCGTGTGTTCCACGGGCAATCGGAAAAGATTGCTCCTTTAGTCCCAAGCAACAAGCAACCCGCATCGGTCATGGGTTGACCGAGGTCACGCAAAATTTCCTCTGGAGGTCTCGGTCCGCCGTTATACCAAGTCAACTTCACAGGTGGAAGGTTTCCGCGAGCGGGGAACTCATACCGGACGATGACCCAACGCGAGTAAGTTTCAGGGTGAATTTCCGACGCTTCCGCACTCACCCGAATTACTGCCCCTTTAGGTCGCTTGACTTTCGGGTCCCAAAGCATGTCAAGCCTTAAGGCTCGGAACGCCAGATTGGCTGTGTGGCAACCGAAGTCGCCGAGGACACCCGTGCCAAACGGACGCCAATTGCGCCAACCACCGCGAATGTAAGCGGGATGAAATGGTCGGTAAGGTGCTGGTCCAAGCCATAAGTCCCAGTTAAAACCTGCTGGCGGTTGAGGCTCTTCACTGGGTCTGTCAACGGGATGGTTGCCTCCGCCAAACCAGACATGGGCTTCACGGATTTCCCCAATAACGCCTGCCCAAGCCAACTCAACGGCTCGCCTCAATCCCTCCGTCGCACTCCCCTGATTTCCCATCTGGGTCACAACTTTCTGCTTCGCCGCAGTCTCCCTCATCACCCGAGCCTCGTAAACGGTTCGGGTCAACGGCTTTTCGCAATAGACATGTTTGCCAAGTTTCATCGCTGCTACTGAGATGACGGCGTGAGTGTGGTCAGGAGTAGTTACCACAACGGCGTCAATTTGGTTGTGCATCTTGTCAAGCATCTCCCGAAAGTCGGCAAACTTGGGGACATCAGGGTAGCGATTGAAGGCTTGAGATGCGTGTTGCTCGTCCACATCGCATAGGGCGACGATGTTCTCGCTGCTGACAGCCATCAAGTTTGACCATCCATGCCCGCCAACACCAACGCAAGCGATGTTGAGTTTCTCGTTGGCTTGGTAACTGTAAGCGGATTTAGCGTTCCGCAGGATAAGCAATCCAGCCGCCCCCCAAAGCCGCATTTTTAACGAATTCCCTTCGCCCTACCTTCTCCATCTTGCCTTCCCCCTTCGCCATAAATTGTCAAGCCGGGGCAGTTTGTTCCTGCCCCGGCAGTTTTTCGGTCAAAGTTCAAAGCCTCCAACCTTCTCGGTATGGGCGCATGACCAACGGCTCAGCGTTGGGGTTGCCGATGACGCGACCTTGCTTTGAATCCCAAACGACTTTCTGACCGAGCCTGATTGCCAAATTGCCCAAGAGCACGATTTCGGTCAAGTAAGCGGCGTAATCAACGAAGTTGGACATCGGCTTAATGTTCTCGCCCTTGCAAGCGAGGACGAACTCACGATGGTGACCCGGCGAATGAGGCAGCATCGTCAACTCAGGCGGTTGGAAATCCTTGAATTGCTCCGAAGGCAACAACCTCCACTCACTCGCATAATCGCCGGGCGAATACAAAATGCCTTTATCGCCGATGAGCAATGCTCCACTCCCAGGTAACTCCTCGGGTGATAACTCTGGAGGCAGAACATCAGCGGGTGGCTTCTTGCCCCCGTCATACCAAGTGAGGGTCAGGGAAGGCAAGTTGCCTCGTTCGGGGAAGTAATACTTGACAACAGACCACTTCGGGTAACTCTCCTGATTGCAACCTGAATGCTCAGCCTCAACGACAATTGTTTTGCCTTCAATGATGGCTTCATGGAGTTTGGTAGCCAAGACGGGCATGTTCATGGTGTGGCATCCCATATCTCCGAGTGCTCCTGTCCCAAAATCGCACCAACCGCGCCAAACAAATGGGAGGTAAGCGGGATGGTAAGGTCGCCAAGGCGCTGGACCAAGCCACAAGTCCCAGTCAAGGTGCGGTGGCACAGGCGGGGTATCTTTCGGTCGGTCCATCCCTTGTGGCCAAATGGGTCTGTTGCTCCAAATGTGGATTTCACGCACTTGTCCGATGACCCCAGACCAAACAACTTGAACCGCTTGCCTTAACCTGTTATCGCCCATCCCTTGGTTGCCCATCTGAGTGACAACTTTCTTCTCCATAGCGACCTTGCGCATGACTCTCGCTTCGCCAATGCTCCATGTCAGTGGCTTTTCACAGTAAACATGTTTTCCGAGTTTCATCGCTGCGACAGAAGCAACAGCATGGGTGTGGTCTGGGGTTGCAACGACAACGGCATCAATTTCGTTTGCCATCTCGTCAAGCATTTTGCGGAAGTCTTTGAACTTTTTGGCGTTGGGGAATCGCTTGTAAGTTTCCGCTGCCCGTTGGTCATCAACATCGCAAAGTGCCACAATGTTCTCGCCCATCCCCGAGAACACACCAACCAAACCGCCACCTTGCCCACCAGCACCGACGAAAGCCATGTTGAGTTTGTTGTTGGCTTGGTAACTCCAAGCCGATTTCGGGTTGCGCAAAATCAAAAGACCAATGCCACTGAAAGTTGCTGCCTTGATGAACTCACGCCTCTTCATCGCCCATCGCCTCCTACCGTTCTATGGGATTTCACCGATCGGTCGGGGGGAGAACTCCCCGACCAACTCGCATCCAATCTCACGCGCAGGGGTAGAAACTGCGGGAAGAAAAGACACTGCAGCAGGGAAGGAAACAATCCCCTCGCCGCCATAACCTCGGTGGTTCGGTTTCGCAAAGTAACGGCTCACCGTTTTCCGGAAGCGACCACCAAAATGGTTTGGCACAAAGCGCCGCGATAGACCTTCTCTCATACACCAAGCCTCCTCACCAAACGGCGCTACCCGCCGCATAGTTTTTGTCACATCGCACCGACAAAATCAATACTTGACTGTAGGTGAGCGAAGATGGAGCGGTATCGCGAAATCATTCCCGATTTTGACGCCTTCTTGGAAACGCTGGAGCGACCGCAGCCGGTCACTATCAGGGTCAACAGATTGAAGGCAACGCCCGAACAGGTCGCGGATGCTTTGAGGAAGCGTGGGTTCGATGTCAAGCCGCTTCCTTGGAACGATTGGATTTTGCAGGTTGAAGGAGAAGACAGCGTCGCAAAAACGCTGGAACATTGGTTGGGCTGGTTCTATGTCCAAGAAGCCAGCGCAGCGACAGCAGTGATGGCTTTAGACCCGCAGCCCGGTGAATGCATTTTGGACCTTTGCGCTGCGCCTGGCGGGAAGACAACGCAAATGGCGGAGTTGATGGGCAACACGGGATTGATTGTCGCCAACGATGTGACGCCCAAACGGTTGCGTGCGCTCTTGGCAAACCTGTCGCGGATAGGAGTTGTCAATACCATCGTGACTCAATGGGACGGGCGCAACTACCCCGACTTGGGTATTGAGTTTGACAAGGTGCTGATAGATGCACCTTGTTCGGCAGAGGGACGGGTGCGCGAGAACCCAGATTTGAGGCAAGGCGCTGACATCAACTTCATCCGTTCAATAAGCGGCACTCAGAAAGGACTGCTGAGGAGGGCGTTGGAGTTAGTCAAACCCGGAGGCATCGTCGTTTACGCCACTTGCACTTTTGCGCCCGAAGAAAACGAAGCTGTTGTCGCCTACGCAATGCAGAAAGTTCCCAGCGAACTTTTGCCCATCAATTTGCTTGTGCCCCACGCACCCGGCTTGACCGAATGGCAGGGGCGGGAGTTTGGCGAGGCGATGCGCCTTTGCATCCGCATCTACCCCCACCACCTTGACTCAGGCGGTCTCTTCCTCGCCAAACTCCGCCGGTTGGGTTGATGAGTGACAGAATTCCGAACCCAAGCGAAACGGCGAGTTGTGCTTTAGAAGTTTATCGGACCTTCAATTCCATCATCACCGCCTTCTACAGGTCGGAAAGTGACCACTAAGCCAATATCTTTAGTCTGACGCTGCTCACATTGACCTCCCTCGCCTCTCTTACAAGGCGGAACGAAGACGGCAGACCAGCCAAACTTTGGCTCCCATCGGTAGTTAGATGGTATAGGAAATGGACCGTCAAGGAAGGCAAATAACTCATAAGTCTGCCCATCTGGCTTCTCTGGTTGAGGATATTCTAACAAAAACTCTGCTTCCACCCAATTATCCCCCATGCGAATGTTTTTGTCTGCTACTGTTTCGGCAATTTTCTTGTATCGAGTTACAGTGCCGTCAGGGTTAGTTATGGTGAAATCTGCAGGTTCATTCTGTTTCGCTTCTCTGGCTAAGAGAATAGTGGCAACTTTAGGTACACTTGCAGGCATCCATGGTGTCTCTACGCGAACCTTTCCTTTGATACCTTTGTGCACGAAGAAGTCAAATGTTATCCTCGTCGGGGCATTTTCGTGGATGATGATATTGTCCCTACGAACCTTGGGGCAGATGCCTCCTCGCCCTATTGGCTCACCTATTGCCCAGTAATTGCTACCAACAGGGACAATGACAGTTGCAGGCTCAGGGAAGCCATCCTTACCATATCTCCCATCTCCACTTCCTTTCAGAACAACGTTACCGTGTTTATCCCTGCCGTAAACAGAGACGCGGACTGGTATTGACTCCACATATTTGCCATAGTCATAAACTTCTCCAAAGGCCACCAAACTACCGGTTTTAGGTGGATGTTTGAGTCTTATGCGAACAACATACTCATTACCATTCTTATCTCTATAGACAATAATTAGCCATTCTCCATCATACTCAACCTTCACGATGGAACCTTGTGTTGGAGGCTGTTCAACTCTCGTTATAAATTTGAAACCACTTTCTCCTGTATGGTCAAATTGGTAGGTTACATAAAGCGTCACAATAGTGTCATCTGTCCATGAACTTGACATATCTTCTATTCCCTGAATAGTAAGATAAAGCCAGTATTCTTCTTCATCCACTAAACGATAATCATCTACAGGTTCACAAGGAACAGGTAATGCCAAATAAACAAATTGTTGGGTTTGGTTGTCGTAAAAAGTTCCTACCATAACGCCACTGATGTCAATTTGAGCAGTAAGTGACGAGCAGTCAGTGAAATTAGCACCCAGCAGCACCAAAGGTAACAGAAGATGCGCCTTTTTACCCAACATTTTTGCTGCACCTCCTCCAATTTTTTGTGATTTTTCAACAGGGTGCACATGCACCCCACTTGCATCCCAGTAAACTTGAATTTTCCCTACTACTTCCAAACCATCACTATGTAACTTTGTTATCCCTTCCTTCTCATAGTAAACCTGCAATGGTTTATTTTGATCCCATAAGATACCAAATTTCCCTTTCTCCACTATAATACTAAATGGTTCTTCTACTTGAAGAGAGAAGTTTGATAATTCAAGTCTCAAGTTAGGTATAAGTTCCTTTACAGTTTTTTTAATCCTTTCTATCACAGAAATAACTTCTTCAGGCAAATACACCCATATTACCACAATTCTTTCTGGAGGTTTTCTCTTCATCAATCTCGCTTGTCTCTCTTTTAGAATTTCCTCCAATTCTTCCTTCAACTTTTGTTTTAAAGAATCAACCAAATCCTCTGGAACTTTCACATCTCTTAGGATTTCATCCAATAACTCTTCTAAACTTCTACCATGTAATATTTGTTCCTTCCATCTTACTTGCCATTTTGAGAGTAACTTTACTTGCGCCAAGCCCAAAGCATGTGGTTTTTCCAAACCCAGCCATGTATCTTTGCCCATAACTGAAGCGAGTAATCTTTCCTCACCAGGAGCCCTATAACCGTTAAATTCGTAATCGCCTTCCAACGCCGCCAAAGGCTGGTAATCAGATGCTTCAGCCAATTCCAGTGCCTGCCAACTTACAAAAGTTGCTATCCCCTCCACAGTTTCCAGCCACCGCTCAAAGATGATCTGATCTTTGTTCGCTCCCTCTAAGTTGCGTCGCTCCTGACGTTCTTTTAAGAAGGCTTTTGCCCATTGTCGCTGTTTATTTGTGTCCCCTTCTGACAAAGCATATGCTAAACACATCCTTTCAACTCGTTCCGCTAAAATTTTTGTCATTACTTCCTCTGGGTTTATTGAACGCCTTCTTGTGTCCAGTTCTTTCATCCTTTGAAACCACCAAACGTGAAAGGCTTCATGCAAAATGACCTCCAGCCGAGCTAATGGGTCAGGTTCTCTTGGTCTCTCGTAACCAAAGAGAGCACATTCAGAAAGCACCCACCAAGTTGGGTAGTAACGCAAGATTGCTGTCCATACTCCGTTGACTCTCTCAATCCAACCATCAGGTTCATTTCTTCCTTCATTACTCTCAAATTTTTCTCCTACATAAACTGTCATCGGAAACGGAACTTTGGGCAACAGTCCTTCGTAACGCTTAAACCCTTTTGGTGGTTTGGGATGATTGATCAAAACCCATTGCCCTTCCGCACCTTCCAACAAAAACGGGATGCCATCAAGTGAAAAACCTTCCCAAATCTCTTTGTCCTTCTCCTTCAACAAATGCGCTACTTCGGCTATCCGAATGAAATCCAACCAATCTACTTTTAACGGCAAAACCCTCTCAAAGCGAACGGGGAAGTGTGGACGAATGACCGTCTCCCTTCCACCCCCAAACCGAACCAACAACCGCACTGAAAGTCCATCTTCGCCTCGCAATCCAATCCATCCACCGGCTTGATATGGCATATCTTCTTCCAAAACGCCCTCAGGGTAATGCCTTCGCCAAAGCAACCTACCATTGCCCGAAAGAAGCCAAACGCTTTGGATTGGCTCAGAGGCAGAAAACTTGCCTTGTAGGTAGTAGCCAGCAGGTAAGGGAAAAAGGCGTTCAGGCAGGTCAGGGGCGGTAGGTCTTTCAGGGAAAGCGAAGGGGATTTCTCGCACCTTCAAAGTCCCATCGGGCGAAAGAAAATAACCCTTCAAAACCCCAGTTACTTTCACGGAAGGGGAAGCGGAAGAAGGGGAAGGCAGCCAAAGCGAAATTAACCCGAAAAGGGACGCCACCATTGCCAACCCTTTCCCGCTCAACATCATGCATCACCAACCCATCCCAGCTACTGCAAAGTTGTCAAGTGAACTTTTCGTTCCAGTCATCTTCAGTGCCCACTGCTTGTGACGCTGCCATCATTGTGCATCGGGTATAGTGCCAACGCAAGGCTACTATGGTAGCCATTTTGTGGCTGCTTTAGGGTCAACCGGTTATAGGAGTGAAAGTCAAATCAAACCCAAACGGACAGCGAGGGCGGTTGCTTGCGGTGCGGTTTTGACCTTCAACTTCCTGCAGATGCTGCGAAGGTAGCGCTTGACAGTAGCAGGGTGATAGTGCAAGTGCTCTGCGACGGCTTTGAGGGTGCCCAGTTCCACGAGGGCATGCAATATCTTCTGCTCCGTCGGTGTCAGCAATCCTTCTTCCACAATAACCAAATCCGCATCAGGTGCTGGTGGCTCTTTGACGCTAAAAAACTCTGGAGGGAGAACCTGCTTGATAAGCGATGTAGCCAAAGGATTGCGACAAAAAATGACGACGGTAAGTTGTTGCTCCGCTATTCGCCTCGTCTTGAGCCTTTTGTGTTTCATCGCCTTCACTCCCCTCGCCACAGAAGGCGTCTGCACTCCAAGGGATGAGGCGTTCGGCTACATTTTAGCGGGACTTTTTTCGTCAAGTTCCCGCAAGTGCGTTATGAAACCATTTATGCCGCTGGCTTTAGACAATGAGGGACAAGGGACACGGGGCAAGGGACAGGGATTTAATGACGGAATTTGATGGGCGCTGAATTCATTTGGCGAAAACTTGGAGAGCACGGTTCTTGCCATGCCGAATTTTGCAGTCGGGCAAAAATCCGACCCTCCGAAAATTCGCTGACTAAAGTCAGTGCTCAGTGAATTCGTCATCAACTACGGACTAAAGTCCGCAGCATGGTTTGTTTTTGGTTGCGTCACCAACTGCGATCCCGCGTGCAAGCGTGTAGGCGTGCAGGCGTGTAAGCATGCATGGGTGCAAGAGTGCATAAAGGTGCGGAGTGCTGAGTGAAAGGTGTAACCTTTCAAGATTTTTCTGTCCATGGCACTGGCTTTAGCCAGTGGTTGGTGACGAATTTTATGAGCGCCGAATTCATTCGGCGAAAATTCTGAAGGGCGCATCTCTTGATGCGCCGAATTTTTCGGCAGTGCGGGAGCACTGCCCTCCAGAAAAGTCATTCACCAGTCGCCAATCGCCAGTCGCTATTCGCTGCCGTTTTCGGCTCGGCAGGAGCCTCGCCCTCCCATTTTTCTCGTCCCTCGCCCCTCGTCCCGTTTTAAGGGGCGTTTACAAATCGGCGAGTTGGTGCTATATAAATTGCATGGAAACGCCGCGGTGGCGGAACTGGCAGACGCGCTGGCTTGAGGGGCCAGTGGGTTTCACAGACCCGTGCGGGTTCAAATCCCGCCCGCGGCACCATTTTCTTTTTGGTCGTTTTTGCTCGCAATTTTTCCACTCTCACCCTTGACAATTTCCCCGCTAACCTTTCTCCCAAAAGCCAACGCGCATTTGGGTGAAGGTTGGTGAGTGATTGTCAACCTTTCAATGACCGCGCTTTGAAGCAGTTTTGAGAGTGAAGGTTCGCTCCACCGACAATGTCCCGAAAGGTCCGATATTCCATCGAACGCGAGCAACGAAATTCCCCGACAAATTTGCGCTCGGTGTCCACGACACCGAACAAGTGAACCCTCAGCCGTAGTGGAACTTTTCAGTCTTGACAACTTTCCCTTTTGCATCTGTGATGACAAGCACTGGCTCTGGAGGGCGCTTCAGTTCAGGGGTGTAAATGGCATTTACCGGATTGCCTGACTTGTCCTCGAGGGAAAGGGAGAAATCGAACCTCCTGCCACTCCGTTCAACATCCATCGTCAATTTGAAGGGCGGACCAAAGGGCAACTCGGCAGTTTTATCACTCGCTACCCGAAACTTAGGAGCCTGACGGGCAAAATAAAGCAAAGCCCACCAAGGTTTCCCCTTCTCGTCCCTTTCAGCAACCATCAGCCAATGGGCTTGGTAACTGCCTACGGGCAAAAGCGACTCGCCATGCTGTCCCCGCACTAACATAACACCTTCCTGCCCAGTCAGTCCGAGGAAGAATTCCTTGCACGAAGCCTTGACCTTTCCCTTAGGTGACAAATCGCTCTCAAGCCAGAGGCGGCTACAATCCTCTGCCACCTTGACACGATAGAAGTTCCCATCGGGCAATTGAACCAAATTGGTCAGGTAGTAAATCTCGCCGGAATATGTGGCGATCTCTAAAGCCTCTTCTGTCGACGGTAGGAAAGCCCCATCACCGTTAAAGTCAACGAGGAAAACATCGCTTTCGGACTCAAAATACCCTTGCCCAGCCACTATTCGCTCTCCCAACACGCCGTTGATGTTCCCGTCCACCAAACCCACCTTCACTGCTCGCCCGTTCAATCTCGCTTCACCTTCGTAATAGCCCTTAGGGACAAGGTGAATGTGGTCATCGTTGTGAATGATCAGGTAGCCCGCAATTTTTACACCGCCAGCAGAACGCTCAAAAGGACCGAAGACCACGAATTTCTCGTCCCTCTTGGTGCTTACCGTGCCCATCAACTTCTCGTCGCCAGTGAACTTTTTGTCTTTGTTCCAGTCAACCCAAATTCGGTCATAAGTTTTCGCTTTCAGTGACGAAAGTGCGGCAAGCCCGACAAGTGTCCCTGCCTCATGGGAAAGTTCGAAGAACTGAGGTTTGACCGTTCCGGGCAGAGGGCTGTAACCTTTCGGCGCTCGTCCCGAAAGGAGACCCACAATGCCGCCAAGGGACAAAGCAATCATTTCGCTAACTGACCGAAACTCCTTGAAGGTCAGAGGGACTTCAAAGCGCTGAGGGACTTGCCCAAATCCAGACATCAAGAGTGCAAAAGTGGCAAACAACAACCACGCCCTCATGTTTCCTCGCCTCCCATGTGTGACTCCTTCATCCCCAGCCTCAAAGGCGGGGGCATTAGAAATCTTGACTCGTTAATGGCTAAATGTCAAGGAGTGAATTGCGAACGGGATGAAGGGGGATGGGAACGCTTTGATGTGCGGAAGTTTTCGATCAACTTCCACACGCAGAAGCGTTGCTGAAGGATCACCGTCGACCGTTTTGGCGGAAAATTTGGCGGCAAAGATGTCTTTACAAATGGCGCTTTGTTAGTTATCATTAGCAAGCCCCCTTCAGCGGACGAGAACGGACGATTGCGAATGTGAATCGGCGGTTAGCCGCTGAGAAGTGGGGTAGCGAACAAAGATTCGGGGACAGGAGGGATGAGCGATGGATGTGTTTGAGAAGGTTCGGGAGATTATCGTTGAGAGGCTAAAGGTTGACCCTGCCGAGGTTACGCCCGACGCAGCCTTTGTGGAAGACCTAAAAGCGGACTCTCTGGACATCGTTGAGATGGTCATGAAGTTGGAAGAGACCTTTGACATCTCCATCCCAGACGAGGATGTGGAGAAACTCAGGACCGTCGGCGATGCAGTCGCCTATATTGAGCGGCGTTTGAAAGAGAAAGCAGGCGTTTGACGAAAATGACAAAAATCAGCGCCTGCATGCACACACTCTTGCGCTTTTGCATTCAAGGGTGAGGTGTTTAGCATGAACCTCTGGCGAGAGACAGAACCCGTGGTCATCACGGGCATAGGCTTGATAACCGCTTTGGGGACGGGAGCAGAAAAGAGTTGGGAGGCGATAAAGGAGGGCAAGTCGGGAATCCGGAGGATAACCCGCTTTGACCCATCACCTTTCTCCTCTCAGATTGCCGGCGAGGTTGACGATTTTGACCCTGAGGCTTTTATTGACCCGCGGGAAGTCCGAAAGATGGACAGGTATGTCCAGTTTGCGGCTGCTGCAACTTTCATGGCGCTTCAGGACGCCGGTCTCCAGATCAACGCCCATAACGCTGAGCGGATTGGAGTTTGCATTGGCTCGGGCATAGGAGGGGCGTGGACTTGGGAGGAGAACCACACCAACCTGCTACAAAAAGGTCCGAGAGGTGTTAGCCCTCGTTTCATCCCAATGATGATTGCAGACATCGCTGCAGGACATGTGGCGATCTTGACAGGTGCGAAAGGTCCCAACTTCGCCACCATTACCGCCTGCGCCACTTCAGGGCACGCTATCGGGATAGCGGCGATGACGATCAAGATGGGTCTGGCTGATGTGATGATAGCGGGTGGTTCGGAAGCGGCAATTTCACCCTTATCGTTGGCGGGCTTTTGCAGCATGAAAGCGCTGTCAACCAGAAACCATGAACCCGAAAAAGCCTCACGCCCCTTTGATGCCAACCGAGACGGGTTCGTCATGGCGGAAGGTGCTGGCATCGTGATTTTGGAAAGGTTGTCCCATGCGGTCAAGCGAGGAGCGAAAATTTACGCTGAAGTCGCTGGATTCGGGATGACCGGGGACGCATATCACTTGACTGCAATGTGCGAGGACGGGGACGGTCCTGCACGGAGCATGTTGATGGCTCTTGAGACTGCTGGGTTGACGCCATCGGAAGTTGACTACATCAACGCTCACGCAACCTCAACCCCGCAGGGTGACCCGGCGGAAGTGAGGGCGATAAAGCGCGCTTTCGGCGAATACGCATACAAAGTCCCTGTCAGTTCAACGAAGTCAATGCACGGTCACACCCTCGGTGCAGCGGGTGCAATTGAGTTGATTGTTTGCTTGCTTGCCATGAGAGACCAAATTTTGCCCCCAACCATCAACTTGGAGCAGCCTGACCCTGAGTGCGATTTGGATTTCGTCCCGAACAAGGCTCGCCCTGCCAGAATTGAGGTAGCAATGTCCAACTCCTTTGGCTTCGGCGGTCACAACGCAACTTTGGTGGTCAGGAAGTGGGAAAAGCCTGAGGTTTGACGGTGGACGAGAAGTTGCGATATAATCGCAAGTGAAAGCACACCAACGCACTTACGGGAGTAGCAAAATGGGGGAAAAGCGGGCGAAGAGAAAACAAAAGCGACAGGAAAAGAAACAACCCGTTCAATTAGTCCAGCGGCGGGGACGGACAATTATCCGCCTTTCGCCGGAGCGGCGGGAAGCGTTGTTGCGATTGTGCGAGCAACTGAAAGTCAAATTCCGGCGGCTTGACCTCCTGAACACAGCCCTCACCCATCCTTCCTATTGCGCTGAGTTCAATCAGGGCAATTTGCCCTCAAACCAACGGCTGGAATTTCTCGGAGACGCCGTCTTGACACTAATCATCAGCGACTACTTGTATCGCACTTATCCAGAGATGGACGAGGGGCAACTGACCAGAATCAAAGCGATTTCGGTTAGCGAACCAGTTCTGCACGCCATCTCAAAGAAGTTAGGGTTGGGTCAATACTTGTTGCTGGGCAAAGGCGAGGAACGGACCGGCGGGAGAGACCGACCATCCATTCTGGCTGATGCCTTTGAAGCGTTGGTCGGAGCGATATTCCTTGACAGAGGCTGGAAGACGACCTACGAGTTTGTCCTCAGGCACTTCAAAAGCCGCATCAAGATGATTGAGCGGGACAGGTTGATTTTGGACTTCAAGAGCAGGCTGCAAGAACTGATTCAAAGCCGCTACCATTTCACCCCAAGTTATCACCTCGTCCAAACCGTTGGTCCAGACCACGCAAAAATCTTCGTGAGCGAAGTCCGAATCAAGGGCATCCCTATTGGGCGAGGCAAAGGGCGCAGCAAGAAGGAAGCGGAACAGGAAGCGGCGAGAGCTGCTTTGAGGAAACTGCTGAAGGGAACTGTCCAACTCCCAGAACGATGAACCAGTGGCTTCAGCGGTTTAACAACTTCGAAAGTTCGTCGGCGACCTCGTTTGGCAACCTGTCGCGATTTGAAGGGGTAACTTCCCAAAGCCTCACATCTCCCCGTGACCTAACTTTGTCAAGGAAGGGCAGACGGCTTCGCTGGATGACACCGAGAACGGGCTTTGGGCTTTCAAGGCATTCCCATACCACCTCAGCGAAGGCTGGATGGCTCAACTCCATTTTTGCGATTTCGTCAATGACGACCAAGTCCGCTTCCCTGAGAGCCTTTTTCAAAGCGGGAACGATTACGCCCTCAATCGCTTTTGCGTCCACGCCATACTTGCCAACTTTGTGTGGCGACTGAAATCCTTTTCGAGCCAGCCACGCTCTTTGCCCGTCTGTCGTGACAATTTGGAAGCCCATTCGTTCGCCACCCTCCCTCACTTCTTCGGTGAAGAAACCACCCGCTTTGAAGTTTGGTGGCAGCAGGTTCAGGACTTTCCGAACCACTGTGGTTTTCCCGACACCGGGTAAACCCGTCAGAAGCAAGTTCTTTCGCTGCACAGTCTTTCACCCTTTCAGGGATCGGAAATCCGATGTGTTGAAGCGCTGAGTTCCGTAGCAGCGTGAAAGCACTGGCGAAGACAATCCCGAGCCGCGTCCCAGTTTCCTTCCCTCAAGTATCGCCACACATCGCTCTCCCAGACTAACTCAATGAACTGTCGTCGCTGCTCTATCGTCTTTAAACGGCTTCGCATCTCATCTTTCAGTTCGCCTAAAAGTCCCACCAGCAGCCCAAAATCGTCACCGATTAGGCTTTCAAGGAAGAGCCTAACCTTTCTGGCGAATGCCGGGCTGTTCCCCGAAGTTGAGACGGCAATCACCAAATCGCCCCTCCGAAGTATGGAAGGCATGTAAAAGTGGCAAAGTTCGGGCATATCAACGACATTGCACAAAGTCCCGCGAGCATCGCAATCGGCAAAAACTTGGCGGTTGACTTTTTGGTCATCGGTGCAAGCGAAGGTCAAAAAAGCGCCATCTAAGACGGAAGGTTCGTAGCGCTTCGGCGTCCATTGGATACGACCCTCTTCTGCCAGTTTTTCCAACTCAGGGCACAAGTCGGGACTGACGACGATAACCGAAGCACCGCACTCCGTCAATTGCTTGACCTTTTGCGCCGCAACTTCCCCGCCACCGACCACGACGCACTTTTTGCCCTTGACCTTGAGCGCGATTGGCAATATGTTTTCAGCCATCTTTGCTTTCACCTCACCAAATTTACCCACCGACTGAAGTGGGTGTCTACGAGACAAAGCCTACTGAAGCAGGCTGAAAAACTGGAGGGCACATCTCCTGATGTGCCGAAAATTTTCGGCAGTGCAGGAACACTGCCCTCCAGAAAAACCATTCGCTATTCGCCATTCGCTACTCGCTGCCGTTTTCGGCTCGGCAGAAGCCTCGCTCTCCCATTCTCCCCTCGTCCCCCGTCCCGCGTCCCTCGTCCCGTCACAAAGGCACTTTCAACGGCAACGGAAGCCACTGACCAAATCGGTAGTAACTCAACCTCAAGAGCCACAAGGCAAGGAGAGCGATGAACAGAGACCAAGCGATGACTATGCCCCAACGCTGAAGCCACCTGTCCCAATCAAAAGGCTTGTTCGTCAGCAGTTCGTAAACGACGACAACTACTCCCAACCAAGCAGCCACGAAAAGCATCAGTCCGATGGGATGCCACTCGAAAGCCTCTCTGAACCGACCGCGAGCGGCAGCCTCAAAAGCCCTCGTCATCCCACAACCTGCACACGGGAAGCCCGTCATCAACTTGAAAAGGCACAACGGCAGCTGGTAAGGGAGCGACGGGAGAAAGTAAGCGACAATCGTGCCGATAAGGACGAGCGCCAAGTAAAGAATGCGACCGACCTTCCACGATGCTTTGCCCATCCGCTTTTTCGCGCTCAAATTTGAACTATCGGTCAGGTCAAATTGAGCGTTCATGGGCTTTCACTCCATCGCAAATTCCTGTCCCAATTGCGGGACAGTTGCGTTCCAGCCCATCCCTCGCAGTGCCTCCGCCAAAGAGTTTGACGCTTCCTGCTCGCCGTGAACAAGGAAGGTTTGGGTCGGTGGCTCAGTGAAACTTGAAGTCCATTGGAGCAAGTTTTTTCGGTCCGCGTGGGCACTGAAGCCATCGAGCAAAAAGACGCGAGCCTTGACTTCATGCATTTCGCCGAAAATCCTGACTGGCGAAACTCCTTCAACCAGTTGCCTTCCCAAAGTGCCTTTCGCCTGAAAGCCAACGAATACGACTGCGTTGTTGGGATTACCGATGCCGTGATAAAGGTGGTGCTTAATTCGCCCTCCAGTGCACATCCCGCTTCCGGCGATGATTATGCATGGCTCGCGGAACTCGTTCAGGGTTTTGCTCTCCTCAACAGTTGCCACGATTGTCAAGCCGGGGAAGGTAAAAGGTTCGTCGCCGCTTCTGAGTTTCCCGCTCGCTTCTTCGTCGTAAAGTTCTCGGTGTCGCTGGTAAACCCTCAAGATTTCGCGAGCCATAGGGCTGTCAACGAAAACCGGGATTATGGGCAATTGCCGACTTTCAACCAAATCGTTCAGCGCGTAAAGCACCTCTTGAGTTCGCCCGACAGCGAAACTGGGGATGAGAACTCGCCCACCTTTTGAAACTGTCTCGGTGACGATTTGGCGGAGTTGCTCAACGCACTCGTCGAAAGTCGTCTCGTGTTCACGGTTCCCGTAAGTGCTTTCCATCAGCAACAAATCTGCCCGCTCAACTTTTTCGGGGTCGCGCAGGATTGGCATTCCCGGTTGACCCAAATCGCCCGTGAAAAGCAAATTTCGTCCCTTCCCGTTGCTTTGCCATCTCAACTCCACCATCCCCGAGCCTAACAGGTGACCGGCGTCTCGGAAACGGAATTGAACCGTCGGTGACAAGTCAACCCACTCACCGTAGGGCACTGGCTCAAAGTGCTCAAAGACTTTCTCCGCATCGGAAGTCGTGAAAAGCGGTGAAACCCAAGACCAATCTTCGCCTTTCTTTTTGAGCCGCTTGATTTTCCAAGCGGCGTCTTCCTCTTGCAACTTCGCTGCATCCAGCAAGACGATTTTCGCCAAATCGCAAGTCGCCTCCGTTGCGAAAATTTTGCCCTTGAAGCCTGCTTTGATAAGCAAGGGCAAACGACCGCAGTGGTCTAAATGGGCGTGGCTGAGCAGCACCGCCTTGACGGTTTGCGGGTCGAAAGGGAAAGGTTCTCGGTTGCGGATGTGCCTTTCTTCGCCGCCTTGAAAAATCCCGCAATCCAACAACACTGCGACATCGCTGAACCTGACAAGATGGCACGAGCCAGTCACTTCTCCCGCAGCGCCACAAAACTTCAGCAACATCCGGGCTTCGTCCCTCCTCACAGCAAAAATTTCGGCTTGGCAACAAAATCTCGGTTTCGGCGGAAGCCTCAACTTCCCACCTTCCAGTTAGGTTGAGCCAGCCGCTTTTTGGCGATGCGGCAGGGCAAGATGGGCGTGTTTGGCGGAACTTCGCCGATAACGATTTCGTCACCAATGCGAACACCGCGAACGAGCACAGTGTCCGGTCGCTCTCGGAAGGTGACGATTTGACCTTGCACCAGCGGAAATCTTTGCCCACCCCGAATCAAACTGGCTTTGACATTGAGCAAGTTGAAGTGGGGGACAGTCACCATGACTGCGATTTCGTCCCTGCTTGCTTCCGGAGACAGTGCGACGACTTGAAAACTGAGACCGAAGGAATTGCCTTTTTCCGCCCATCTGTAATTGGCGATGTCGTATTTGATGCCGACTTTGTTGAACGCCATTGCTGCCCCTTCACCGCAGACGACCCGCATTTTTGCTTCGCCCACAGGGTAAGCCAACTGCTCAAACCCACCCCACAAGCCGCCGAAAGTGCTGCGTTTGCCACGCCCAACAACAACGCCGTCGAACAAACCGAACATTTCGGCGAAAGCGTTAACATAGTCAGTTATGTTCGGATGCCATTCGTCCCGCATCAGCAAATGCCACTTTTCACTCATACCGCGCAAGTAGTGTCCCAATATGGGGTCGCCAGTGATGACATAGGCTTCAAGGAGAGCGTGAGCGTAAGCCCAAATCTCGTTGGCGCATGCAGAGCCAAGCCAAGGGAAGCCAGCGTTCGGCTCCATGAAGAAACTGGCATCAATGTCGTCAAAGGGATCATTGTCGCAAGGAAACAAAGCCATGTAGCGGTAAACAACGGCGTGAGCCAAATCTTTTGCTTGACGAGCCAATTGCCTCCTTTGCGGGTCTGGGTCATTTCGGAAAGCGTAGTGGTAGGCAAACAGGAAGTGAGCGATGGGAGCGGCACTCCAAGCGAATTGAGCATCGGGGACATCATCGTAGCAGTTGCGGGTGTAAAGAAAATGCTTCGCCCAACGCATTGCTCCATCAACGACTTCAAGGTAACGAGTTTCTCGCCAACCGTTACGAATGGCGTCCAGAAAGGCTTGGGCGACTTGAAAGCCTTGAACATTCCTCAAGGTCGGAACACCTTTGCCGTAATGCTCGCGCCAATCGCCCTTGATAGGTTTCTGCCAAAAAACGCATTGGTCACCGTTGACCTTGAAGCGAACTGCGTAACCGACAAGTTGGTCAAGTTGGGCACGCAAGCGCTTTAGAGCGGACTCGTTACGGGCGATGAATTGGTAGTCAACGACAGGGATAGCGAAATCAACCCCGACGGCTGCGATATTGCCTGGCTTTTGGAAGGGGTTGCTTTCGTCAGTGACAACGAAAAGGTCTCCCAAACCCGGTTTCGGGAAAACCGAAAGCCTCAAATTTTTGGGCAACCAACCGAACTCGTTCATCACAGGTGCGCTGGGCAACTTGTCAGCATGCTTCTGCCAAAGCCAACGGTGAACGAAGCGGTTTGGGTCGTCAGTGCTCGGCAAGTTTGCGTGCCAAAGGATGTGGAAGTGGCTTTCAATCGTTTCATTGCCCTGCGGATACCTCAGTTCGCGGAAGCCGTTGACAGCGTAGGGAAAAACAAGCGCAAAGAATTCACGCCCCTTGCTTTCTGCTCCTCTACCCGTCTCGTCCTTGTCCAGTGTCCCTTGCCCCATGTCCCAACAATAAGCGCTTGCGATGAACCGTTCACTGTGGTCGGTCAAGCGTGCTGTCAGGAACTCATAAGCGATGTAGGTTTTCGCCGACGGCTTCCATAGCCCGACAACGGGCAAAGGGTAAGCACCGAAGGGCGGTGCGTAACTCCACCCTTTCGCCCAACTTGCTTGAATGAAGTTGGTCGGACCTGCGTCCAGCAGGATGTAACGGTCAATGACGGGAGTGCCAATCATCCAGCCTCGTTGGTGGAAAATTTCGGCTCCAGGCTGGGAGCATGCGAAGAAGTGGAAGGGGACTCGTCCAAACCGTTGTTCCCACGCCTTTGGGTCAAAACTCAACAGTTGAAGCCTGAACCGAACTTGGGGATAAGGGTCTTTGGGGAGCAACCGAATTTCAACGAAGGAATCGGGAGCAAAATCGGGCGTAGGCACCCCTTTCAAGCCTGAAAACCTCAAAACTGAGGCATCACCCTGCTTTTGGACTTGCGCTGAACTTGCGACGATGTTGTCAAGGCTTCCGAAACGGACGGTCGCTATGGGTTTGCTGTGCGTTGAAGGTTGGATGGCAAAACCGACATACCGCCCTTTCTCGCCGACGGGGAAAACCAGCACAGCCTCGTTGCGGACAAATTGAGCGTGCGCCGGAAAAGCCAAAGCGAATTGAATTGCAAAAACCCACATCCACTTCCTCATCGCCTTCACTCCCCTTGCCGAACTTATCCACGCTTTTAATGGGCGGCTCACTTTGTCGGGACGATTGCCAGCCTTCCAAAAGTATGGGGCTTCAAAACGAAAGATGGCTCAAGCCCGATTTGCTTGCAAAACTTTGCCGCCCGAGCACCAGCGACTACGATTTGAGCGCTTTCAAGGATTTCCTCCGCCCGTTCATGTCCAACGGCTTCAAAGAAGGCTCGCACCAATGCGGGGGAAGCGAAGACGACGATGTGGATGGGTTCTTTGAGGACGGCTTTGAGGAAACTCTCAGGCAAACGGCGCGGTGCTGAGTTGGAAACGCCGATTCCCTCAACCATCAACTTCAACCCCGCCGCAAGTCCACTTCCCTCACCGTTCCATTTCGGTGGCGGGGATTTTTGTTCGCCATCACCATTTCCACCAAACATGGTAGCGCCCAGCCCGAACCCATGGCAGTTCATGTGCCCAAAGGAAGCGGCGGCAGTTTGAACATTTTCCAGAAAAATCCCTGCCAAAGTTTTGTCAATGGCTTTTTGCAACCTCACCCTGTTCTTTTGGCGGACGGTTTTTGCGACGGGCAACCTGACAACTTCCGCACCCAGTTCTCCCAAGTCACTTGCCA
>Ga0080004_1095718_pt1 | contig 68391 bp, 68 predicted proteins | sample WasSprMetagenome_FD_69207 | JGI IMG/M metagenome (GOLD analysis project Ga0080004, IMG submission 69207) | Sulfidic aquatic microbial communities from Washburn Spring, Yellowstone National Park, USA - WS (SPADES assembly) (version 2) | ecosystem: Environmental > Aquatic > Thermal springs > Hot...
CTTATAGTAGTTTTCTTACCGGCCCCATTCAACCCTACGTATCCTACTACTTCCCCGTTCGAAACCTTGAATGACACATCCTCTAGAACTCTCCTCCTCCCAAAAGACTTGTAGACGCCCACGATCTCAATCGTCAAACCAGGCATCCTCGAACACTAGCATGTAGGAGACCGCTAAAAAATCTGCTGGACGCTAGCTCATCGGCGGGGGGATTATGGTAAGCGTTTTAACAGGGTAGTCTCTAAGCCTCTCCTTCCACATCTCTCCTAGACCTAGTATGACTATTATATCTGAAATCGTTACACGGGCTTTCTCCAGCATTTCGATGACGGCTCTCAAAGTCTTACCCGAGTAGACAACGTCTGCTAGTATGAGCACGAAGTCTTTCCTACTCAGCATATCCCTATCTATGTACAGAGTTTCAGCCTCCTTAGGGGATCTAACGACCACTGAACTATAGTATTGGACGCCGGGGTAACTCCTCCTCTTCACGGGGATTATTGAGGCGCCCAACTCCATGCCCAGGAGCGAGCCGAGGGGTAGAACAGACTCGGCTGTCACCACAATTTTTGTCACATTGGTTGGAACCAGCTCTAGTAGTAGGAATATTGAGAGGAGCCTGATGATATACGGGTCTTTGAGGACTCTGGACAAGTCTATTAAAGTACTCTTCTCGTGCTCAACCAACTCCTTCAAGAGGTGGTTTATGTCTATCGATAAAGCCAGCTCTGATAGAATGCTCACTGCCTGCTCGTAGCTGGGTATAATGTTGCCTCTAACATACCGGCATAGCACGGACTCAGGCACGTTCGTCAACATGGATAGATCCTTGTAGGAGAGGTTTGTCTTCAGCAACCTCAGCATCTCGTTTGCCAGCAACCTAATCTTCATCCTATTAGCTTTTGTTGAACCGTAGACCCTGTTGATATTGCTCATCATCTGAGCTATTTCGCTCTCTAAAGGCTTCCTTACAACGATTGTGGTAACTGGGGTTCTAACCATGTAATCAACCTTATCAATGATAAGTTTAATATAGTTGAATAAAAACTTATTCAACTGGGATGAATGGGGTCTTAAGTTCCGACCCGGTGAGGAGAAACCCACGCTACGACCGGTGGATTAAACTGGTTGAAGTAAGGCTCGGCAAGCAGCTCGAGGATACTGGTTTCACCCTCAATGAAATATACGAGGCTGTGGCAGAGGGGGTTTTGGAGGGGTGGAGCTATCTCGTTCTCTGCGGCTCTTGCGGTAGCTGGGAATACTGTGTTGTGGCTTCAGCGACCTACGAGGGCGAGGGCTTCGAGGTAAAACCCGTGGGCCTGAGAGCATCTGTCGGCGAGGGTCACCCGTTTGATGAAGTAGTCGAGAGAATGTTCTCGATCTCGAAGACGGTTGTCAAGAGGGGCGGCAGGGTCTTCTTCTACATCCCCCTCGAGTACGCTAAGTCTGTGAAGATACTTTTATGCGGCGACTCAAGGCCTTCTGGTATAAGAGTCGAGGAGCTATTATTTGAGGAAGTGGAGTTTATCGGTGGGGGAGAGTAGGTGGTTGTAGTTAAAGCGAGGGGCTGGGTGAGCGACGAGGATTTCCAGGAGTTGCTGAGGGTGGGGAGGTATATTGGTAGAGTGGGTGGGAGTGTTTTATTCGAGCTCGACGTCGGGAAAGCTGTTTCAAACGGGTATAGCTTCGAGGATGTCGTAAACCTGGTCAACGAGTTGAACCTCGAGGTCGAGGGCTCTATCGAGGAGCTGAGAGGCGAGTTCAGCAAGTACAAGGTTTCACTCGAATACGACCCCAAAGCCGGCTACGTGGTAGTTAAAATCCCCCTGATCCTCCACGGGAGGGTCAAGGAGAAACTACAGCAGGTTGGTGCTAGGAGGCTTGGGCTCCAGAACGATGTGGTAGTCTATAAGCTCCTGCCCTACATGCTACCCACCCTGAACAAGTTGCTTCAGGCAAGCGGCTTGAGCATCGAGGATAAACAAGGGTTGCTGGCCAAGAAGGCGTTGCCTTTTAAACCCGAGCTCGTCAACGTGAAGCTGAGAGACTACCAGGAGGAGGCTTTAGCAAAGTGGTTTGAGAATAATGGTGCTGGCATCATAGCCCTCCCGACGGGCTCCGGCAAGACCCTGATAGGGGTTGCCGCACTGACAAGGATTTCGGAGAGGACGCTTATAGTGACGTATACGAGAGAGCAGGCTCTACAGTGGAGGGAGGCGATCTTAAATTACACTAACACCTCCGGCCACATGGTGGGGTTGCTCTACAGCGAGGAGAAGAGGATCGCGCCTATAACAATCACGACTTATCAAAGCGGCTTCAGGGTGATAAGAGAGATAGCCCACCAGTACAGCCTGCTGATAGTAGACGAAGTCCACCACTTGCCGGCGGACAAGTTCAGGTTTATCGCAGTCCACGCTATAGCGCCTTACAGGATGGGTTTATCGGCTACGCCGTACAGAGAGGACGGGAGGCACGAGGATTTATTCCCCCTGCTAGGGGGCATAGTCTACTATAAGACCCCCAGCGAGCTGTCGGAGCGGGGCTACCTGGCTAAATACGTCGTCTACACGGTGAAGGCTAGGCTCAACCCCGAGGAGTGGAAGACGTACCTCGAGTTGAGGACTCTGTTCGAGAAGTACGCTGCTGGCAGACCCTTCGATAAACTGGTTGAGGAGGCTTCAAGAGGCGATAGATCCGCTGGCGAGGCCCTCAGAATCCACAGCAGGATTAGGATGCTCCTAGCCAGGTCTAAATCCAAGATTGAGAAGGCTGTTGAGATAGCCCGCCGGGAGCTCGAGAAAGGGGGCAAGATAATAGTCTTCACCCAATACGTTGAGCAAGCCGAGGAGATCGCTAGGAGACTTAACGCCTGGTTGCTAACCGGTGAGACGCCTGTGGATGAGAGGAGGAAGGCTCTCGAGGAATTCAAGGCGGCTAAATCAGGGGTTCTGGTTGTAACCACGGTTGGAGATGAGGGGCTTGATATACCCGACGCCAATGTCGGCATCATAGTCTCGGGCACCGGCTCCAGGAGGCAGTTTATACAGAGGTTGGGCAGGATATTGAGGCCTAAGCCGGGTGGCGGTGAGGCGAGGCTGTATGAGATCGTTATTGAGAAGACAAGCGAGGAGTTCCAGGCTAGGAAGAGGAAGAGCCTGGACTTAGACGAGTTCTCTAGCTCTTCTTCATCTTAGCTCTAATAGATTCAAGTAGCCTCCTATCGATACCCATCTTCCTGATTATCTCGAGGACCTTCGCATAAGCCTCGTCATCGCTTGAAGCCTCAACGTTGAAGACGATGTTGGTTCCAGCCAGGGCAATCCTATACCTGGTCTTACCTAGGAAAACGTACTTCTCGACCAGGGTTAGGTCGCTCGTGGAGATCTCGCTCAATCAGCCAACCCCTTTTATCATCACGTGTCAGCGATCGAGGGCTTCCTCACCCAGCTATGAAGTAGGCCAGTTCTCCTTTAATAACCTGTATGTCTCGGAGAGCGCTATGGGGAGGGTCTTCGTCTCGGCGATGACAGGCATGAAATTGCTGTCGCCAGTCCAGCGTGGGACTACATGAACGTGTACGTGGCCTGGTACCCCGGCTCCCGCAGGCCTCCCGATGTTCACCCCTATATTAAACCCCTCAGGGTTCACGGCCTTCCTCAACGCTGTGATAGACTGGTTGATAAGCTTCACTAACTCCACGAGCTCCTCATCGTTCATTTTCTCAAGGCTCTCCACGTGCCTGTAGGGGGCTATCATCATGTGGCCGCTGTTGTAGGGGAAGGTGTTTAAGACGACGAAGTTGAATCTCCCCCTGTACACGATGTAGGCCTCTTCATCCCTCATCTCCTTGAGCCTGCAGAACAAGCATTCCTGAGCACTGGTAGCAGTCTTCACGTACTGGTATCTCCAGGGCGACCAGAGGATCCTCGTTTAAACCACCTGCTCCAGCTACACCTGGTTTAAATTTTAGCGTTGTGTAGGAATATATGTGCAGTGGGGCAAAACACGTTAAAGGCTGTGGGGTGGCGTATTGAACTCGCCTCCTTTGATCGCAGTCGTCGAATACTCTATCACACTACTCTTCCTCATACCCTTCGCGATATACGACTACAAGAGAAGGGATATCCCAGACAAACTAGTGTACTTGTTCCTCGCGTCTTCAGTAATCCTAGGTATACTCGCCTACACGGATGTTGCACCAGCCCTCCCCATCACGGCTGTCGGGCTCTATTTCTTCATCTCAGTGGTTCCACTACCACTCGTCCTCTTGGTTTTAGCGGAGTTAAAGCTTATGGGCTTCGCGGACTTCTTCGTAGTCTTATCTCTCTCTATAATGTACGGTATACCGATGAGATACCCCATACTACTCGCCTCCACGAATATCCCGATCCCGCCGATATCATTCTACGTCCTGATCAACGCGCTAATACTCCAGGTTATAGTCCACTACTCTATCACGGTTGCCCGGGTGCTTAGACACGGGTTCAAGCTGCCTGGGGGGCTGGGGGTATTGGATAAGGCCTACCTGCTAATAGCGGGCTGGCCCGTCAGAGTCGGCGAGGTGGTTGATAAAGAATACTACACGCCTCTCCTAGTGCCCTTCGAGAGAGAGCCCGGTGGAGTAGAGTGGCGTATCACCCGGTCGACTAGGATAGAGGATCCTGGATTGAGGTCGAGGGTAAGAGAGTTCCTGGAAAAAGGCTTAATATCGCGCGACGAGATAATATGGGCTTCCTACGGCCACCCGCTTGTCACGTATATAGCCGTCGGCTTTATAGTGTACATACTGCTCGGCTTCTAGAACTACTCTTCCGCGTCTCTTATACCTTCCTCCGTGATTACGAAGACGGCTTCACCCTCGGGTAGGTGGGGCGCGTCCACGACCCTCGCAATCCTCTTATTCCCCTTTGACTTCCTCAACTGGACTCTAATGCCCGGCGTGTGAGCTAGGACATGCCCTCCCACAGCTGTGGTTGGGTCGCCGTAGAACACGTCTGGTCTAGCCATAACCTGGTTTGTCACCACGACAGCTAGGTTGTATGCTTCAGCGAGCCTCATCAGTTGGTGTAGGTGGGCGTTGAGCTTCTGCTGTCTCTCGGCTAGGTGTTCTCTACCAGGGTACTCGGCTCTAAAGTGGCTTGTAACGCTGTCTAATGCGACAAGCTTAACGTTGTTCTTCGGCACGAAGCCGAACAACTCTTCAACAATACTTATCTGGTGGTCGCTGTTGTACGCCCTCTGGTAGAAGATGTTCTCCATGGCTTTATCGGGGTCTAAGCCTACCCCCCTCGCCATAGCCTCTATCCTCTCCCACCTAAAAGTACCCTCTGTGTCTATGTAGACTGCCTTGCCAGACAAGCCTCCCTTCTCCGGTGGTAGCTGGACGTTGACTGCTAGCTGGTGGCATATCTGGGTTTTACCTGAGCCATACTCGCCGAAGAACTCTGTAATAGTCTTTGTCTCAATGCCACCTCCAAGAACATCGTCTAGTTCCCTACTCCCGGTCGTTATCTTCCTTATTGAGAGCCTCTCGTTCTTCACGTCTCTAGCGGTCTTGAAGGTTAAGCCGAGCACTTTTCTCGCGCTGTCTATAATCCTCGAAACCGTGGTTGGGGGGAGGCCAGTCTTCTCCGAGATTTCTTCCGGCCTAGCCACTATTAGAGCCCAAACAGTCGTGTAGCCTGCTGACTCGAGCTTCTCGGCTATCTGCGGGTTGACGTTCGGCAAATCCTTGATGTAAATAATCTTGCCTGAAGACTCGGACTCACTCATTTAAACCACCCAACTATGCATCAACATTTTTAAACCGGCTATTTACGTTAACTCGTGTTAATCACTGCTCTCAACATACTCCAATATCTCGTGGAAAGTGTTCCTCCGGCAGTAGGGGCAGTAGTGGAACAACTGCTTGAACTCCTTCTTCAAGGGGAAGCTGACCTCAAGTTTCCATGTGTTACCGCACTCTCTGCACTTCAACAACCAATGGGGCATCCTCCTTCACCTCTCCTCTCTCAATATCTGTTTTTCGACAAGCAGTCTCAGGACACGGTTTAAAAGATCTACCAGGAGGTCTCTCTTCCCCGGATCCTTGAGGACTCTCGCAACAGTCAAATCTATGTCACCCGTCCTTGTTAGCTCTAGGAGAAGCCTGGACTCGAATCCAGTTAACTCTTTCGACAAATACCTTAAACCGATTCTGGCCAGCTCCACTGGGTTCAAGCCCCCGAAAGGCTTGTTTAAATTCACGGTGTCAACCCTTTTAACAACCCGTAGACCGATGACAGTTACATACTCGTCTTCGCTTATACCCGGGTAGAGCTTTTTCAAAGTTTTCAACAGCTCGGCTTTGTTCCCGAAGCCATCCCTTTTAGCCTCGTCATCACTTATATCTCTAAGCTTCTTGTAATACACGTACTCTACTCTGGCGACCGCTATAGGCCTTGAACCAGCGTGGAGGATAACCTCTCTATACCTGGGTTTAACGATACCCCTCCTGATAGTAGTCGTTTTAGAGCCCTCGATTAATCTAGTAGCATACTCCTCCTTGAACAAGATGTGCCTTCCCAAAAATCTGCGCTCGGTCATCTGCGACTACTCTACTTAGAGCTGGTAGCTTGCTAGCGGCCTCCTGCTAACGAGTAGGGGTAGTGTGGGCTCGGTCACCGGGTAGCCTTTAACCTCCTCGCTGAGCTTGTCTAGAAGCTCGTTCAGCGTCATAGTGACCGTTTCATTGCTCACTCTAACACGGACGCTCAGTGTATTGCTCTTAACCTCTCTCTCACCTATAACAACGATGTACGGTATCCACTCCCTCCCAGCGTCTCTAATCCTCTTACCCAGGCTCTCGTCCCTGTCGTCCACGTCTACTCTAAACCCCCTGCCCGCTATCTCGGAGGCTATTTTCACCGCGTAGTCCAAGTACTCGTTGGAGACAGGTATCACTCTCACTTGTATAGGGGCGAGCCATGTGGGTAGACCCGGTGTCTTACCCTGCTTCTCGTTTAAGGCGGCTGTGTCGAGTAGCATGTATATGTACCTCTCGACACCGCCTATGAGGGCTGTGTGTATTATGACGGGGTGCCTCTTATCGCCCTCTGGTGTCGTGTAGGTTATGTTGAACCTCTTACCGTTGCCCACGTCTATCTGGAAAGTGGCTATCTCCCTCGGCCTCCCGATGTTGTCTATGATATGATACTCAACGTTTAGAACCCAGTAGTATATCCCTCCAGGTATGACGGAGACTAATACAGGGTAGTTTTCTCTCTTAACGAACTCCACTATATCGTTGAAGTTGTTTTCGAAGAAGTCTCTTGAAACATTGTATAAGGCAACGTACTTCCTCCCAACCTTGCTAGCCTCCTCTAAGATCTTCCCTTGGACTATCTTCGATATTTCAATAGCCTCCCTTAGATCCTTGGTCAATATGTGGAGGTCGGGCATGTAGAACTTCCTGAGCCTGAAGCAGAGGTTTAACTCGCCCCTCTGCTCCAACCTGTAGCTGTCAGCCACCTCGAACATGCCGAATGGGAGGTCTTTGTAGCTTATAACCCAGTCTCTCAGCATAGCGAACTGCTGGTGGCACGCGGCGTACCTCATCACAAACCTGTCTTCGTCGACGGAGACCTCGTATAGCCTGTCGCCGAATAAGAGCGCGTGCTCTAGAACAGGCCTCTCCTTCAGGTTGAACATGTTGCTGCCCATCACCTTGAACACGGGTATGCCGAGGCTCCTCGCGACCTGCCAGCTGTACCTTATGACAGACTCCATCAACACGACAGCGTGTGGGCCATACCTCATATGCCCGTGGTCGCTCATCGGCTCCCACTCGAAGCCAAACTTCCTGCAGTAGTCGTTTACCCTATTCTCTCCTCCAGCGAGTTCAACCCCGAACACTTCTTTGTCTACGAGAGCCTTCAAGTCGGGGTAGCTGGAGTAGTCGAAGCTAGACGGGTCGTGGACTCCCCCGTCCGGGGTAACAATGTAGAACTTCTTCTCCAGAACCCTCCTAGCGGCGCCTGTCTCCTGCCTCCTAATAGTCTTAGAGAGCTCGCTGAGAGGGTGTCCGTAGCATTCGAGGGTGAACTCCTTGTACCAGCCGAATGGGGCTCTCTCAACCTTCAACCCCTTCTCCCTAAGCTTGTCGGCGAACTTCTTCAACAAGTCTACCGCTACAGAAGGCGGGGCGAGCTCGCTGGATAAATGGGCGTACGGGTACACTACTATGAAGCCCGGCTTCACTTCCGAAGCGGTCTCGGAGACCTCTTCAGCAGCCCTCTCCGCAACGCTCTCGTCGTCTCCCTCCTCGACTGTGGTGAAGACTACGAGGGCGTTCTCGAACTCGCCTGAACCCCCCGCCTCACCCAGGCTCTCCGGCTCCTTGACAGCGGGCTCCCTCGCCTTGTACGAGAACCTCCTGGCGTGTATTAAAAGTAGCCTCAAAACATACCCCTTCGAAGGCTTTATGCAATATCAGATAAGTCTTAATTAAAACCTTACCTTGTCGCAGATAGCTTAATAACACCGGTGAACATTGTTGCCTACGAGTGATGAACCCCTTGAATGCGATTGGTGAGCGCACCTGTCTCAGCTGAGTAGTGGTGAGCGCGCGCTAGACCCCGGTTAGGGGGTTCGGGAGACAGCTCACGTAGCCATCTTCAAGAATATCTGGGAGTCCCCTACCTCATACTCTCCCGTGGTCTCCTGCCGTATCCACCCGTGTTTTTCCTGGAGCCTCCTAACGATAGACCTAAGCCGCTTGAAGCTCGTGCTACTGATGTTGAAGACTTTGACAACGAAGTCCTCTGGGGGCACCTCCCCCGTGAGCGAGGCGTAGGCGACCATGTAGGCTAGGGCATACCTGCCGCGTAGACTTCTAGCTAGGAGAGCCGGGTTCTCCCTGCTGATGATCTCCAGGCCTTTCTCCACGTAGTCTCTAACCCCCTCTCTTTCAATGTTCTCCTCCGCTAGTAGGGAGGCCTTGCTTTTAACGGTGTGGATAAGCCTACCCGTCTCGAGAACCTTATCCGTGTCGACGAGCATCCAAGGCCTCTCCCTCGAGATCTTGTAGGCCTTATTATACAGTTTCAGCTTGATCTTGTAGGCCCTCTTATCCAGCCCCTTCACGCCTGCGGGGCGGCGCTTAGGCTTCTCCTCGCTTGGGCTGGATGTGGAGGTGTAGTCGAAAACCCTCTCCACGACTAGGCCGCATCTACTGCAGACCACCACCCCCTCCTCGTAAACCCAGACGAGGCTGGATCCGCAGACAGGGCATTTATTCATTCTAGCCCCAGGCTACCCTACTCCCCCCACTATTTTTAATGGGGAGTTCAATTGAGCGGGGAGGGGGAGGGGGGTGAAAGTTTCCGTTTACACTCGTTTATTAACCTTAGTAAGGTATACGATTAGCAAAGGTGGCTGTATTGGAGGCCGTCCTGCCTGGGACAGTGATAGGCATCAAGACTAGCAGTGGAGTTGTCTTCGCCGGGGAGAAGAGGCTGACGTACGACGGGTTTATACTCAGCAAGAACGTGAGGAAACTCTTCCCGATCACCGATCATGTCGCCGTAGGGTTCGCTGGTTTAACAGGCGATATGAACTACCTCTACAGGGTACTCAGAGCCGAGGCTAAACGCTACGAGCTAGAGCACGGGAGGGAGATTAAGGCGAGGAGCCTCGCTAAACTGCTCTCAATAATACTCTACAGCTACAAGCTATTCCCCATGTTAACAGAGGCTGTCGTAGGTGGTTTCGACGAGGCTCCAGGCCTGTACGTGTTAGACCCCGTCGGGAGCCTCCTGGAGGAGAGGTACACAGCGTTGGGCTCAGGATCCCAGCTGGCTTTAAGCATAGTAGAGCAAGGCTATAGGGAGGACATGCCGCTCGAGGAGGCTAAGAACCTGGCTCTCAAAGCAATCCTTGCCGCTATCGAGAGAGACGTGTTGTCGGGCGACGGCGTCGACTTCCTGCTCATAACCAGGGAGGGTATTAGAAGCGAGGAATATATGTTAACCAGATCCCCATCTCACAGCTAAAACCCATTCCCCTGGTTTCAAGGTAGTAGAGAGAAAATTTATTTATTTCTCTCCACCAAATTCTAATTAGCCTAGTGGGAAAGGTGTACCCTATATGAACATACGTGTTAAGATCGTTTTCCCCTTAATCTTCCTAGCCATAATAGTAATACCAATACTCGCAGTAATGCCAGCTGGACAGGTGATGAACCTACCTCCTAGTAGGGTAACAGATGTGAAAAGCCTCCTCGAGGTATTCGACAACAACGGGTTTAAGATCGCTGAGGCCCAGGAGCCGGGCACCCAGGTTTTAAGCAATGGTGCTGGGCAGGTCTACAAGCCGTTCCTACTGGTGGCGTACAAGCCCGCTCTATCGCTTGTTAAAGACTACGCTAAGATAAAGTACTATATCCCGTTGCCGAACAACGTTGTCTTAGCCTACGTCGTTGTATCCAGGGAGGGCTTGGTTAAGCTGGCTGGACTGCCCGGCGTGTTGAGCATAATGCCATCCCCCTCCCTGGAGGAGTTGTTCTCGGATAAGGCTAGGCTCCAAGCCATGTCCCGTGAGGATAAGGCTCCTGCCCAGGCGACGGGCGGGGGCTACAGCACGTTCTCAACCCTGGACATCCTGGGCGTGAAGAAGGAGTGGTCTACATACGGGTTCAAGGGTGATGGCGTAATAGTCGGCGTAGTCGACACTGGAATAGACTTCACGAACCCTGAGCTAGGCTTAGACGCCGTCGCCAGAGACCCGTCTGGGACACCACTACTAGTGGTCAACGACGAGCACATCGCTCTAACACCTATAACCGTCGTCAGGGATGCGAACGGGTATTTGAACACTAGTGGCGCTATAGTACCAGTCTTCAGCACACTATACTCAGGTTTCTACGGCTACCCCTACATCTACGCTGTCAAGGTGACAGTTAACTGGACGGCGCCGCCTGTCAGCAAGAGCGGGGTCTACAAATTCGGGTTCCTCGAATGGTTCTTCTCGGATTCCCTCACAGGCTACTATGTTAGGGTGAGGATACCGACTCTCCTGGTAGACGCTGACACGCCCGGCGTATACAATGCCGTGATGTTCGATTTGTCAACCGCATTCTACACCCTATCCGTGACTATGAGGAGCCTCGAGAACTCTACCCTAGGTACAATACTCTGGGCGCCGCCGAACCCGGCCTGGCTCGACTACAGCTTCAACGACGAGCAGTTGTTCAAGCTCGGTGTGAACGATGTTGTAGGCAGGGACTTCGACGGCGACGGGATCATAGACTTCGGCGTTGGAGCGATCGCTGGAGCATACATAGACTCCTACGGGCTGGCTAGCTACACGTACTCCTACCCAACCTTCAGCTTCGGGCAGCCCGGCGAGTACCCCGGCTTAGACCCGAACGGGAATTACGTCGCGGTTCTAACAGACTGGCATGGTCACGGCACTAGCGTCGCCACAGTTATAGCTGCTAGAGGCAGGCTCAACTACACCGGGTACGGAGGGGTCTACAAGCTCTACGGTGTAGCACCCGAGGCAAAGCTGTCTGCGGGCACAGGCTTCTTCTTCGGCGACCTCATACCAGTCGAGTACTGGCTCGGTGGCTGGGACTGGGTCTACGACCCAACATACCAGGCCCTCTTCCCGGTTCCAAGCGGTGTTAGGAGAGCTGACTTGATAAGCAACAGCTGGGGCTACATCAACCTGGCTAAGTGGGGTCACCAAGGCCCCGGCATGGACTACTTATCAGCTGTCTTCGACCAGATTGTCGCTGTAAATCTGCTGATGAACCATAACGTCACACTAGTCTTCGCGGCCGGCAACTACGGGCCGGGCTACACGACTATATCCGCACCCGGCGCAGACCTCCTCATAATAGAGGTGGCTGCCTCAACAAACTTCGAGTACTTCCAGCTCTACGGCTACCCGCCCGGCCGCAGCGGCAACATAATACCCTTCAGTAGTAGGGGTCCGAACGCCCTTGGCTACCCGAAGCCGGATGTAGCGGCTGTCGGAGCATTCGAGTGGGCTGGCGTCAGGACTATTGACGGCAGGGGGTATGGTGCCATAGGTTACGATGAGGGTGCTGGAGGCGGTTTAACATTATTCGGCGGGACAAGCGAGGCAACGCCGTTCACAAGCGGTGTACTAGCCCTGGGAGTCCAGGCGTACTTGGCTAAATACGGCTGGATCCCATCCCCCGTGGACCTCAAGGTCTTAGTTAAGAGTAGTACAAACGACTTAAAGTACCCTGTCCTAGAGCAGGGTAGCGGGCAGGTCGACGCGTTTAAACTCGTCTCAACCATCATGACAAACGGTTTCACAGCCTACTTGACCCAGCCGATAGCTTCAGCTTTCGCGGAGAACTACGCCAACGTATACGGGTCTTACACGAGCACTATAGCTAGCATGCTAGCTGACACAGCCTTGTACGCTGTTGTCCCAGCTGGATCCTCGGCTAACTTCACTATAAACATCAACGGGCGGGGCATTGTATCAGCTAGGGCCGTCTGGTACCAGATGCTGAGAGAGGTGACAGTCTACGACGGCGTCTACTACTTTACAACAAGGTTGTTCACACTCCCCAGGATATACTTCTCCGACAGCGATTACGTTGAGTTCTACATCCAGTTCAAGAACCTATCCTACAAGCCACCCTACTACAGCCAGATACCTTCAAGCAGCGGCTACATGATAAGGGCGGATGTCTTCGACTACTACGCTGGGAGCCTCTACAGGTTGACTACAGACGTTAAGGTAGCGACAGAGGATAGGATCCCAGTGGGCAATGTCTCGCTTAACGTCAAGGGAGACCTAGTCCTAAGGCTGAGGCCGAACCCGTCAGCCTCAGCCCCGACGCCTGTCGCCGTCAGGATTGTCGCTAGAGTGTACAAGGAGGCTCCAACACCCTTCATCTCCTTCAACCTACCATACCTGTTCACGTACATCAATGGAAGCGGCGCTATAACAGGTAGGATATCCATACCCCCGCTCCAGCAACCAGGCGTCTACGAGGCTAAGATACTCTTGTACACGCCCGGCAAGACTATCGTCATCCCGGCGACCATACTCGTGCCGGTTGTACTAGACAACGTCAACGCCATTAGGCTCGGCTTCTACAAGTCGTTCCTAACATACGACTCCTACACGCCGGTGGGCTTAGCTGACCCGGTGTACGGCAGGTACACGGAGAGCCTTGACTGGAGGCTGATACCAGTCTACGTGTCAGACCCCAGGGTAGCCGGCTTCCTAGTGCAGGCGAGGTGGTCTAGTGGGCCCGCTACATCGCTGGAGCTGCTTGCCCAGCCTCCCGGAGGATCCTTCCTGCCCACGGGAGACTTGAACTTGTTCTCAGCGTACAAGCTGACTGCTTCAATAGGCTACGTGTACAACCCGAACCCAAGCGACCAGTTGAGCGGGTTGCTGAGAATATACGTCCCTGTTAAATGGAGCACACTATATGCATACGCCACGGTACTAGCACACTACAGGATTACTGCAACCCCGTCATCCTACAGCGAGATAATACTCCCCATCCAGTACGCCTACCCGGGTGCCTTAACAGGGTTGTACAGGTTGCTGGTAGCCTACAACAGCTATAGCGGTAGCCTGACATACGACCCGGTGACGCTGGATATCACTGTGGTGAGGGCGTACCAGGTTAAGACACCTGTCTCAGGCGGGTTGAGCGTCACAGCATACTTCACAGCTCTATCACCCTCAGCCCCATTACTCAGCGCGAGCGCTTACGCTGTGACGGATGGGAGCGTAGCCGGCGGCAGCTTAGTCAGCATTCCTCTAGGTGTTAGAGTCTTCCAGGACGGTTCCAAGAGCACGGTGCTCGCGGGACAGGGATACTACTTAGGCCTAGTATCCAACGGGATGCTGTACACTGCATCTTACTCCGTCTCATCGCCGAGCTACGTTGAGACAGTGCTAGTGCTACCCAACGTCGCGTGGCACGCGACAGGCCTCTACTACTACAACACCACGAGCAACAGCTTAGTGGTGTTCAGCATCTCCTACAGTGCTGTTGTGACCACGGGCTTGTAGACTCCAACTTAACTTCTTTTTTTCCCCTGGAACCATAATTCTCCTAGATGATAACCCTTGTTCGACTACAACAGGGCTATCAGGCTCCAGAGAGAGCTGTTTAAACAAGCCGCGGCTAGTCTGAGCAACCCGCTTGTCGACGCCAGCAGAGTTGAATACATAGCCGGGGTAGACGCCTCCTACACGGGCGGCTACTCTATAGGCGTGGCGGTACTGGTTGAAGCCGGCAGCCTCAGGATCCTCGAGAAAACCCACGCCATGGTCAAGGTTCACGTGCCCTATATACCAGGCCTACTCGCCTTCAGGGAGGCCCCCGGTGTCATAGAGGCTTTGCTTAAACTAAGGTTGAAGCCGAGCCTGCTGATGGTGGATGGTCATGGTTTAACCCACCCAAGGGGCTTCGGCATAGCCTCCCATATAGGGCTGGTTCTAGGCGTACCCAGTATAGGTGTCGCTAAGAGCAGGCTCTACGGTGAGGTTAGAGTTGAAGGAGGCGTCAGGTACATCTACGCCCACGGCTTGAAGGCGGGGGCGATCCTCGAGCACCGTGGAGGCGAAGTATACGTCAGCGTAGGCTACGCTATAACACTAGATGAAGCGTTGAAGATAGTGATGGCGACGCTCAGAGACCACAAACTGCCCGAGCCAATACACTTAGCGGACGCCTACTCCAAGGAGCTGAAGAGAGCGCTCGAAGATAAAGATGACTAGACTATAAAACAACCGTAAACCGAACCCCTCTGCAAAACCGGGGAGAACGCGTACGCCACATCACCTCTAGAACTTAGGTTAAAACTAGGATAGGGGCATTAGTTAGAATAGGGCCCGTCGCCTAGCTTGGATAGGGCGCCGGCCTGCGGAGCCGGAGGACCCGGGTTCAAGTCCCGGCGGGCCCGCCTCCTTTAAATACCGGTGTAAAATTCTACGGGGTTGCCCTCCAATTTAGGCTTCGGCAGATGAAACGTGAACCAACAGGGATTACTATGTGAAGACATGCCCGGGATTTCTGGTACACATTGTAATTGAAAAACCGCTACTTATAGCTGGAAAGGGGGTTAGTTTCGCGGGGTTTTTTGATTCTTGCAATGCTGAAGGGTATTCCTAGAGCCATAACAACTGCTTGTATGAGGAAGGAGTGTTTAATGGCAGAATCTAGTTCACTTAACTCGATGGCTGGGGGCTGTCGCGTATTCATGGATTCGTTCAATGCAATTAGCTGTGATGCTATTTCGTATGGGATATAACGTGTCATTGTGAGTATTGAGATGTTGAGGCTTAGTATGAAGCCTATATTAAAGGAGAGTGTTCTTATTGATGAGGCTACACCTCTTCTTTGTGGGGGGACTGAGGACATTATGGAGCTTGTGTTCGGTGACACGAATAGGCCCGCGCCTGCACCAAATATTGCTTCCCCTATGAGTAGTGTTATTATGGATGGTAGCTTGGTGAAGGTGTAGAGCCCTGTTGACGCAATTGCTAGCCCAGCGACGGTTATCGGAGCGAAGCCTACAAGATCTGAGAGCCACCCACCTATAACACCTGAGACTAGATATGCCAGCTCGAATGGTATTAGAAGTAGCCCTGTCAGCGAGGAGCTGAAACCTTCAACTGTTTGAAGATATATTGAGAGCAGTGTTAGCGAAGCCCCGAAGCCTATTGAGTAAAAGAGTTGCGCCATTACACCTCCAGTGAACTGCCATATCTTGAAAATCTTGAGGTCGAGTGCTGGTGAAGATGTTTTCAACTCCCAGAGTACGAATATCCCAAGCAACACTATCGATGTTATTAGCAACTCTCTTGAAGTATAGCCATACCCATAGCCTATGAGTGTTAGGGAAATCAGCAAAATCGTTATCGATGTCGTGAAGAGCCCGAAACCGGCAAAATCTATTCTAGGTTTTTCAGCAGATCTATAAACCTCCTTCAAAGCCTTTGAACTCCAAAACCATGTCAACAACCCTATCGGAATCTGTGATAAGAAGATCCATCTCCAGCCAAGGAAATCAATTATAAAACCGCTGAGTGTGAGCCCTATCACAGCCCCTGCTCTCCACGCTACTTGCGTAATCCCCAGCCACCTACCCAACATACTCGAAGGAATGTTGTCCGCTAGTATGGTGACGGAGAGATTCATCAGGAATGCGCCTCCAAGCCCCTGCAAAAGCCTGGTTAACACAAGGATGTATGGATGCGTAGTGAAGCCGGAGGCCAGTGCACCCATCGTGAATACCAGGATACCCAAGTTGAATAGCCTCACCCTTCCATAGAGATCTGCCAACCTACCTACAACAAGCTGAATAAATGTGGAGCCAAGCATATAGCCCTGAATAATCCACATCATACTCCAGATATCAGCACCAATATCACGCGCTATATTAGGTAAACCAACAATAGCGAGCCTCGCATTATAACCTGTCAAGAAGTTAGTCAGAACAGCAACAGATACCACTAGAAAAATCCTCCTTCTATCACCTACCACATTACGCTCGTGAGAGAAAACAATATCCCCCTTGCGGCTACCAGCCTCCCACCCACGCAGACTCCTCAACTCTCCATTAAGCAGATTGGATTCCGGCATAAAGACACCTCGCTAACCTCCTCCCAGCACTAGAGAGCAGGACTCTCCAGTTGCATTACTCTCCTAACTCCACTCACAAGACATTTTTAAAACCATAAGAATATGCCAGCCTTTAAAACTTGGTAAAGTCTTGCTAAAACATGGAATATAAAGCGAATATTGCTGAATAAGACTATACAGTCCGCTACGAGATTGAGAGGTAGAGATTTAGAAGATTTCAATATATTGTCGCATAGAGTAGAGTTCTGGCATACTTATAGAGGGATAGTAGGTGGTGTAGAAAATGGAGATCCAAGCGTTAAAAGGTATGGTCAGGGTTCTCATTAATAGTGTAGAAAGTATATAGCCCCGTAAATCAACCTGTGGTCCTCCCAAGATCTAGACTAAAGTGAACTCCCTTATCTGACATTGTATGTAATGATCGTGAACCAAGCGATGGTGTGAAGTATATGGTCGAGCCTTCGAAGCCGGAGGCCCCGGGTTTAAGCACCGGTGGCCCCCATGATGAGCGGGCGAATTAAAAACTACCCAGTACACCTGGGTCACTTACCGGCCGGGTGTTGTCTGCGTTCCTAGTGTTTTAGAAACACAGCATTTTTTGTGAGTTGGAGCAGTGTAAAGGGCATGATCAAGGCGTTCGCGTTGCTGAGTAAGAGGAGCAGTAGGTTAAATAGCAGAACAGCTTGAGGTCGCTGTCTTGAAACTGCTTTGTTTTTCATATAGGTTTATTTGTTGATATTAACTCTTTTATTCGGGAGTGAAGGTGCTGGCTGGGGTCACCCCGAGCTGGTGGAGCCCTGTGACATGAATCCCGGTGAAAAGGGATCCCGAGGGCGGTGAAGCCGAGGGTGGGGAGCTTAGTATCAAACATCATCCAGCTCTATGAAAACCAAACCCCTACTGTGATGATAATGGTTGAGACTAGTAGGGCTAGTCCTGAGATGGGCATCCCGAGTACCTGGGTTGTGAACGCCTTCCTGGGGCCGAGGGTTGCGGCGTAGTATGTTGCTAGTGAGACGCCGGAGACGATGGATAGTAGTGCAGCCAGCCTACTCGCCCTTCCTGTTTTCTCCCGTAGTAGTACGCCGGCTATTGTCACCGGGGCTAGTGGGAGTAGTATAACCGAGGTTAGCACGGACAAGTCGACTATAACGCCAATCCTCGCCCACGCGAGCAGGGTGGAGGCCGCCACTAGGACGGCGTCGATCACCCTCGCCAGTAGTAGGTTGCCTCTCCTCGACGCGCTTGTAAGCACGCTCCCGGAGACTGCTAGCACAATAGAGTTCGCGGTAGAGACCGCTGCGGCTATTATAGAGATCGCTACCAGGGAGCCTAGGAGGGGATCCATTGCTACCAGGAGGGTTGGGGTGACGTTGTCGCCCGGCATACTACCGGGGAATCTACCGAGGACGGCTAGCCCGCGTGCTAGTAAGCCGACTAGCACCGCGATCAGAGTATAGGTGAGCCCGTAGACGAAGAAATACATCACAGACCTCCAATAAGACCTACCGTCCCTCGGGAGATATAGCTTCGCGACAACCTGCGGGTTGGTTACTGCGAAGAACATCCATGGGATGGTGTATGCCAAAAAGACTGGTGGAGCCCAGAAGCCGGTGAGACCGAGGTAGCCGCTGGAGGATAGGGCGGTTGCTACGCCTGTTAGGTCGACTCCTAGTCCCGGAACCAGGGCTAGTAGAATCCACGCGAGGTATGCTAGGCCGCTGGCAAGCATTATCACACCCTGGTAGAGGTCTGTGGTTGCAACACTCCACATCCCCGCCACGAAGATCCAACCGTATATGAGTAGCGCGGATACCACTAATGCAACGCCCTCACCCAGCCCCCCGTACTCGAATATTATTTCAAGCCCCCGAATCTGCGCAGCCAGATACGGTAGCATGGCGAAAAGGTAGACAACGGCTACAGCCAACCCGAGAACCCTACTGCCGTAGAGGTCTGACAGCATCTGCGAGGGGGAGATCCAACCCCTCTTCTTGGAGAGCCTCCAAATCCAGTAGCCTAGCGTGGAGAGTAGGAAGACTGTTGAGGCCAGGTAGGTTAGCTCGAAGCCCAGGGCGCCTACACCCGTGTTGTAGCTTAAACCGACAAGCCCTATCATCATGAAAGCGCTGTATGTTGTGGCCGCGTAAGCCCCGGCGGTAAGCAACGCCCCCATCCTGCCGCCGCTCGTATAGTACTCTCTGAGTGTTCCGAGGAAGTACCTCCTAGAAGCCAATGCTATTAGCGTGCCGCCGAGCACGTAGGCTGTGAATACTGTGATGAAAACCCAGTTCACCCCTCCTCACACCCCCGCAATCCTTCTAAGATACCAGATCGCAAGTGAGCCGACGATCAGTGTTACTGCAACCCAGAATGCTAGGAGCTCACCTCTACGTGCTTCCCTGAAGAGAATGTAGGGTGCCGCTATCATGGAGGCTAGGAGAGCTAGTTGGATTGCCGTGTAAGCCTTCCTCACATCAAACACCGAACATATGTTCACAACAAATATTAGGGCTGGTATATAAATTTCATTGCGTGGAAGAATGAGCTCGCTGAAAGATAGAGTCCTAGGGTTGCTCAAGTCGTATAAAGGCTCCTGGATCCCCCAGTCCCATATACACAGGGCTCTCGGGGTTTCGAAGAGCAGGGTATCAGAGATACTAGCCGAGCTGGAGAAAGAGGGGTTGATTGCGAGGAGGGTGGTTGGGAGGAGTAAGATAGTCTACGTCTACCCTGATGTCGGCGAGAGAGAGGTTGAGGCCGTGGGGAGGCTGATTAGAGTTGGCCTTGTCTACTCGAGCGAGTACCTCTTCATGTCCGCCTTCGCTAAGGGTCTAGAGGCCTCGGGGTACAGGGTTGAGGTACGGGTATTCAACGACGGGATCAAGGCAACTAGAGCCTTGGCGGAGGGGCTCGTTGATATCGCTGTAAGCCCTCTAGTAGGCCAGCTCTACCTCTACCCCACTTACAGAACCTACAGGATTATCCTAGCTGGCTTATGGGGTGGTTTCAGAGTCTTATCGCTAGGTGAGCCAGGGCCAGTATACTCCAGCGCTATAAGCACGATGGACTACGCGAGGAGGGTTGCGGTTGCGAGAGGGGGCCTCGAGGCTGATGAAACAAGGTACTACTGGAGCTCGGATGAAGCGCTGAAGATCATCAAGCCTGGGGAGGGGTATGTTGTTACATGGCACCCAATATACCTCAAGCTCGTGGAGGAGGGGGCGAGAGTAGTCTACGAGCCAGAGGAGCTTGACGTCAAGTTCTGTTGCACGCTCGGGGTCTCCACGGCTGTAAGCAACAGGGCTAAGGGGGCGATAGCTAGAGCCTACCTCAACGCCTTGGAAGCCTACGCGAGAGAGCCGGAGAGGGGGCTTGAATACTACTCCTCTCTCACAGGGATAAACATCTCCACCCTAAAGTCGGCTACCAGAGAGTACAAGGTAGCTGAAGGGCTCGACATCAAACTAGTGAGGGGGATCCTGAGAGAATACGCTCCGACAATCCCCGCGCACAGCGTATACGAGGAGGCTGTTGAGGCAGAAATGCTAGAGTAGGAGCTTTCAAACCTCTTCAGAGTTTATTGAAGAACTGTCCTTTAGGTAGCTTCCGTAATTAAACAATGATATACCCCGAACAGGGAGGTAATTTTGCATCTGGGGGCGACAGCGATGAAATATCTTAGTGGGCTAAGGCCTTGGGTTTGATTTAAAAAGGAGGGTTAGTTAACTTGTGGAAATCAGCTTAGAGGGATCTTCGCTATGAGACCGAGTTTCGAGTGCCTCCGCTGCCTGGTAAACGTTAGGCTTCGAGAGGTCGAGTCCTCTAATGCGAGCCGGGAGGTTAAGCTCGGCGTCGCTAGGAGGCTTCTCAACATTCTCGAGTCCGAGTTCGATTATAACGCTGAGATAACTCATCTAGCGACGAAACTATACAATACTGTAGTCGGAGCCCTACCCGATGTCGCAGACTATTATAGGGGGGTTAAGAGGGAGTTGAACCGCCTGGCTCTCGAAAACCTGGCTTCTCATGTGGAATACGCTGGAAGGTTGTCGGGGTTCAGTAGATTCAGGTATCTCGTGAAACTATCGGCATTGGGGAACCTAATAGACCTAGGTGTGGCGGGACACAACCCTATAACCCCCTTGGACTTGAAGCCTGGGGTGGTCGAGAGCCACGGCTTCTGCCTCGACTACACCGAGGATTTCCACCGGTTGGTTTCAAGGGGTGGTCTGAGAGTGCTATGGTTATTCGACAACGCTGGCGAAGCCGTTTATGACACACTGTTGATCTCGGAGTTGAAGAGGCTTGGTAACACTGTTTGGGGGCTTGTCAAAGATGAACCAGGCTTCCAGAACGATATAACACTCGACGACGCTCTGTACATAGGCTTGGATAAGGTGTTAGACAGGGTTTTAACGTATGGGTGTAAATGCTCGAGCATACACATGGATGGAATAGGCGGCGAAGCTAGGATGGCTGTAAAGGAGGCGGATGTCATAGTATCTAAGGGGATGAGCCACTACGAATACCTCTCAGAGGTAAACCTGGGTAAACCAGTAGTCTTCATACTAATACCGAAGTGCATCCCGATCGCCTCGAGTATAGGAGATCCTGGATGCCGCGGTAAAATTGTGGTCATGGTCAGGTAGATATCCTTTGAGGCGGTGTGAGATTAGGGCTTCTCTCAGAGTCCGGGTTGAAGCTTCAGCCCCACGTGTTGGCGCGCTCCACGTAGAGGTGGGTGTTTAAGCCCAGCATGTAGCTTGATTAAGCCGGCTATCATTACAACGTAGAAAAAACGGCCGCAGGCATCGGTTAATAAGGTTTCACTGTACAAAACTATCCAGTGGGATACAGGGAGGGTTCAAGCTAGTAGGCTTGGTGGTTTCTCTGGAGGAGTTTAAGAGGGTTAGGGTGAGGAGCTTCAAGGAGCTCTACGACCTCGTGGTTAGGAGGTTGAAGGGTGTAACACTGGGTAGGCCTATCCCCCAAGGGCTTAGAGGGGATGAGAGGGCTCGCCGGCTCATGCTCGTTAAGCTCAGCGCCGCCTGCAACAGCGTTGCGGAGGAGCTTGCGAACCTCGAGAGAGCACTCGCGTCGATTAGAACGGCGGGAGGCTTCTACCAGGAGGTCTTCAAGCTGTACACGGGGCTAGACTTAGAAGAGGCGTTAGAGGAGGTGAGGAGGAGTAGGAGGATTCTTAGGAGTATAGAGGGCAGGTACAGGGAGGGGATAAAGGGGGCTCGTGAGAGAGGGGAGTTGGCCTCGCTGTTTAAGGAGGGGTTGGGCAGGTGTTTATCCGTGTACAAGAGGCTTGGAAAGACTGTTGGGAAGGTCAAGCAGGGGCTCCGAGAGCTTTCTAAGATGCCGAGCGTGAAGGGGGATTACGTCGCAGTAATAGCCGGGATGCCCCAGGTGGGTAAGTCAACGCTCCTGAGCAAGCTGACGAGGGCTAAGCCGGAGATTGGGGTGTTCCCCTTCACGACGAAGACGATTATCGTCGGCCACTGGGACACGGGTGGTAGCGTCGTAGTGTTCGTCGACACCCCTGGGATACTGGACAGGCCCGTGGAAGAGATGAACGAGATAGAGCTGAAGGCTGTCTACGCGGTGAAATACCTGGCTGACATCGTGATATACGTGTTCGACGCGAACCCAAACGCCTACTATAGTATTGACCAGCAGTTGAAGACGTATGAGACTGTTAGAAGGCTCCTGGGCGAGAAGCCAATCATTACAGTGTTGAATAAAGTGGATACCCTGGAGGGCGGGGAGGCTGAGGAGGTTGCGGCGAAGCTGGCCGGGTCGACGGGGGTTAAACCGATACCGGTCTCGGCTTTAAACGAGTTGAACTTGGACTACTTGAAGAAGGCTGTCTTAGAGGAGCTCACGGCCGGTAGGAGACGCCCCTCACAGTGATTAAACCAGGCTCTCCTAGCTTGCCTTCAACATGTATCTCCGCCTCCGGGAAGAACATCCTGGCCACCTCCACGGCTGTGAGAGTGTGGAGCGTGATGGAGGAGACGCCTACTCTACTGGTACCGCCCGCTAGGACAAGGTAGGGTATGAGCATGTCGCCCATATGCCTGTCGAAGCACTTCCCGCGGGAGACCTCGTCCACTAGGGCTTCAGCGGCCTCGGCGCCAACTCTCTCAGCGGGCTTCCCCTTGGCCCCTAGAGAGTCTGCCCCGAGCCTGGTTCCGGATCTAGTGTCAGCGTACAGCACTATCCCGCTTCCAGGCCCTAGATGAGGGTCTCTACCCGGCTCATAATACTCTAGCTCTATCAAGGGTTCAACGCCGAGCTTACTCCTCAATATGCTTGAAGCACTTGAAGCCTGCCTCTCAGCCACATGCCTCGGCAACCTGACAGCGTGGCTCACACCCCTCACAGCGACCACCCCGCCGTGGTCGACTAGTTGAACCGGCTTCAACACGTCGGCTAGTCTTCTAACAGTGAACTCGACCAGGCCCCCTCCCTTAGGGTAGTGGCCCCTCCTCTCAACTCTCACCTCGACTTCAACGCCTAGGAGCCTGATGTTGTGGGCGAAGACGAGCCTCATGTAGTCTATTGGGGGACTCCACTCAACGTCGGTTCCACCCGTCACCTGCACCCTAGCCTCCCTCTCGCTGTAGAGGAGGACTGGTATCATAGCCTGCATGACAAGGCTTATGCTCCCCGCTGTGCCTATATCGAGCTTCATGAACCCGCCTCTCCTAGCTCTTGGCTCGAAGTACAGCTCCATGCTGCCGACTTCAGCCCCCTTCACCAGAGCGTCCGTGGCCTCTTTCAGGGCTTTCACAGCTGTCAGGTGCTGTGGTCTTAAACCAGGGTTGTCGCGTTTAGCCCTTATATTGAATATCCTGACGGGCCTGAGTGTGAGGGCTGAGAGGGCTAGGCTATACCTTAATATCTGCCCCCCGCCCTCGCCTATGCTCCCGTCTATCTCAAGGGGTTTCACTAGAGCACAACCTCCTGACTCTCTCAGCTCCTTTTATCTCGTCTATGAAGTCGGATACTTGCTTGGGGACGAGGTGCCTCCACTCCAACCCATTAGTCATGAGCTCCCTCACAACCCTACCCTTGTAGACCTGTGGGTTCTCGAGGGGTATCTCAACGGTCTTCAAGCCAAACCACTTGAACAAGTCTAAAACCTGCGGGTTGCCTGAAGCTACTGCTTCAACGCGTGGTGAAAGCGAGAGGGTGTAGGCGACCCAGGCCGGGGGCATCCTTATGTCGGGCAGGGTTATAATCCACACCCTCCCATCTACACCCAGCGACCTCGCGAACCCCCTGATCATCTCAACTCTCTCCCCGGCTGTGAAAGGGTTCCAGCAGGTGAAGCCCTCCTGCGCGCTACCCACGGCTATGACTACCTCGTCGAACTCTGCCAGGAGCCTCTTTAAGGCCGAGGAGTGGCCGTTGTGGAAGGGCTGGAATCTACCGGGGTATAGGACTCTCCTCAAATCAACCCCTCTAACGCGGTGCTGTCAAGTTGATGCTGTCTAGTATGCTTGGCGTAAATATGTTCGGCATCCCCTGGTAGCCTGAAGACGGGTCTCTCACAGCTCTCGAAATCAGCCTTGCCAGAGTGTAGATAGCGTTCGGCTCGCCGTGGTTTAATACTATGTTCCTGGGTTTCGGCTTGATGTTTGAAACGTATCTGACCAGTTCTGTTTGGTCGCTGTGGCCGCTGAAGCCGTCTATGCTGTGGACTTCTAGGGCTATCTTGAGGACCTCGACCTTCCCCTCCACCACGTTGGGGATCTCCTTCATACCGTCTTTTATCTTCCTCCCAAGCGTCCCCTCAGCCTGGTACCCGACGAAGACGAGGGAGCTCCTCTCATCCCCAGCGATCAGCCTCAGGTAGTCTACGGCTGGGCCCCCGGTCAACATCCCGCTGGTGGCTATGATTATGGACGGCCTGTCCTCGACTATGTCCGGCCTACCAACGTCTCCTTCAATTATCTTGAAGTAATCGCTTGTAAACGGGTTTTCACCTCTGTAGATCGCGTCTCTAAGCCCCCTGCTCATGTACTCGGGGTACTCTGTGTGGATTGCTGTAACCTCGTTTATCAGCCCCTCGATGTATATGTTTACTGGCGGTATGATCTTCTTCTCGATAGCCTCGTTTAAAACAATCATTATCTCCTGCCCCCTCCCGACAGCAAAGACGGGTATTAGCACCACACCCCTCCTCTCAATAGTTTTCTTCACTATCTCTATCAGCTGTTGCTCCGCGGCCTGCCTGCTCTGCTGCCTCGTCGCACCGTAGGTGCTCTCTGTGATGAGGGTCTCGACTCTAGGGAACTCGTCGACCGCTTTATCTAGGAGCCTTGTGTTCGCGTACTTGAAGTCGCCTGTGTAGACGATGTTGTGCAAGCCCATTCCAATATGCAGGTGGACTATGGCTGAGCCGAGTATATGCCCGGCGTTGTACATTGTAAGCTTTATATCCGGGGCTACGTCGGTCACCTCCTCGTACTCGACTGGTATGGTGTGTAGTATCATTGTGGACAGGTCTTTCTCGCCGAAGAGGGAGTCGCCGCCCTCCCTCCTCGCGACCCGGATCAAGTCTTGGATCATTATCGCCGAGAGCTCTCGGGTAGGCTTAGTCATGTATGTAGGCCCCCTGTACCCGTATTTGTATAGAAGCGGCGCTACGCCCACGTGGTCTAGATGCGAGTGTGTTATTATGACGGCGTCAAGCTCGTCTATCCTAATAGCGTCTAAGTCGAGTATAGGGTAGGCTTTACTAGGGTCGTTTAAAGCACCCACATTTATCCCTAGGTCTAATAGGATCCTGCTCTCCTTGGTTTCAACGAGTATAGCGGATCTCCCGACCTCCATGAAGCCTCCGAGAGGGGTTATCCTCACGTAGTTGTTCTTGAAGATCACATCTCTGTGAATCCTCTCCCCAACCATCCTGAGGAACTCAAGCCTGTACTTGCTCTGCTTCAACAGGTTAGACATGATAGTGTTCAGCATCTTGGACTCGAGGGGTGAAGCCCTCTGGGGTATAGGCCTCCAGCCCGTCTCCGCGAGTATAAAATGCCTTATAATATTCCCCTTCCCAACTATAGCCCCAGGCTTCTCGGCTTTAATCCAAACCTCACCCAATGTCTCGTCGAAGACAATGCTGTTTGGGTCTACGTTAGCGTCTTTCGGCACTAGTTCGAGTATCCTCTTCTTAGCCTCCTCCGGCGGGAGCCTCGCGTCGGGGCTAGCCCTCACCACAACCCTCTTACGTATCTTCTTCGCGATAGCCTTTATCGTGTCGAGATACCTTATGATAGCCTGCCTGTTGTTGACGTAGAGGACTATCTCAGGCCCCTCGAACTCTATGCTGGTCAAGCTCAGCTCAGGCGGGATCTCCTTTAGCAGTAGTTCAACCAGCGTCTTCCTGTTCTTGTCTAGTATATCGCTAGGTAGAGTCACCTTCCCACACACCCTAGGATTAAAGAGAGAAACCAGGTTCTACCGTGTTTGTTTCAAAAGGATTAAAGGGATTGAAGTTTTATAAGCTTTAGCCCCAGCTTCTCGCCGTGAAACCGGTTCAGGCTAAGGGCTTTCCGCCTGCGGCAAGGAGGCGGGCTAAGACCTGGTGGAAGGCAGGAGCTTTCTCTCCATAATATAAGTCTCTTCGGAGAAGTAGTTGGGGCCTATGGTGACGATGTCTACTCCCTCACCGCTGAAGCCATCTCTGCTCAAGGCTGCTTCAACGGCTTTGAAAGCCAGTTTCTTCGCCTCCTCTAAAGTGAGGTCGCTCCTATATTCCTTCTCCAGTACACCGTAGGCTACTGGGGAGCCGCTACCCGTTGAAGCATACTTCTCCTTCGAGACACTGCCATACAAGTCTAGGTAGTAGAGTGAGGGGCCTCCCTCGTCTACGCCACCTAGTAGTAGCTGTACTATGAAGGGCGAGTATCTCAGGTACGCCGATAAAACTAGAGACAGGAAGTTTGCGAGGGAGCTTAACTTAATCTTCCTCCCGTAGTCCATCTCGTAGGCTTTCGCAACATACCTGGCATTGTCTACTAGCACCTGGGCGTCTGCTACAAGCCCCGAGATAGTCATCGCAGCGTAGTCTGTGATCTTATGTATCTTCTTAACCCTCTTATGGTATATCATAGCCCCTCCCGTAGCCCTCTTGTCTGCTGCGAGGACGACGTAGTCTCCTACAACCAACCCCACTGTAGTCGTCTTGCTCTCGTTCTTCAACTCCTGGAACACCCCCTACATCAAGCTATGACTCGTTTTAAACTTATATATACGTAGGGTTTATGGGTGTCGTTTTGAGCGTCCACGAGATAAAATTGCCCTTCATTGTAGTAGTTGGGAGTAAGATACTCGACAAGACGCCAAGCGTGCTGGAGTCGCTGGGCGGTCGCCCGGGGAGTAGTGTTGGGATCGTAGCAGGGAGGAACACTTGGGAGGTCGCCGGTAGGAGTGTAGCAGAACACCTGGAGTCCACTGGTTTCCGGGTGAAGTTCTTCGAGGCTGGTGAAGCTAGTGTAGGCGAGGCAGAGAGGCTGGCTGGGGCGATTAAGAGAGAGGGGGTTGAGTTCATCCTGGGCGTGGGGGGCGGGAGGGTCATCGACCTAGCCAAGTACGTTGCCAGCAGGGTGGGGGGTAGGATGGTGAGCGTCCCAACGGCTCCAAGCCACGACGGTATATCGAGCCCCTTCGCCAGCTTGAAGGGCTTCGAGAGGCCTACGAGCGTCTACGCGACCACGCCTAGCGCTATAATAGCAGATACATACGTGATATCGAAAGCGCCTAAGAGGCTTATACTAGCCGGGGTGGGAGACCTCATAGGCAAGCTCACTGCTGTGAAAGACTGGAGGCTGGCCCACAGGCTTAAAGGAGAGTACTACGGGGAGTATGCCGCCCAGCTAGCCTTACTCAGCGCTAAACACGTCCTCAGATACCACGAGTTGATCGCAAGCGGGGGCGAGGAGGGGGTTAGGATACTCGTAGAGGCTTTGATCAGCAGCGGTGTAGCCATGTGTATAGCCGGCTCCAGCAGACCTGCTAGCGGGAGCGAGCACTTGTTCAGCCACGCCCTGGACATCCTGGCCCCTGGTAAAGCCTTGCACGGCGAGCAGGTTGCTTTAGGCACTATACTGATGCTCTACCTCTACGGTGATAAGAGGTGGAGGCTTGTTAGGAATATCATGAGGAAGATCGGGTTGCCGACTACAGCTAAAGAGCTGGATATACCTGTTGAGATAATAGTTAAAGCGCTGACTATAGCCCATAAGATTAGGCCTGAGAGATACACTATCCTAGGCGAAAACGGTATTACATTGGAGGCGGCTATCAGGCTTGTTAAAGAGACGGGTGTAGCCTAGCTCTTCTGACCCTGCTCGGTCTTCCTCGCTATAACCTCTTGGAAGACTATTTCATTCAGGGAATCCTTGAACAACTCCAGCGCGTCTGTCGCGAAGCTGACTTTAGCGTACGGGAGATCCCTCCTGCTGATGTACTTGCCGGGCAGGCTTACAACAACCTTCTTGGAGGCCTCGTCGTACTCTACTTTAAGCTCCTCGCCCGGTATGTTCAGGTGTCTTATAGCCAGGTGTAAGAGCTTGTCCTTGGCGTCGGCTATTTTCTTAACCACCTTCACCTTGTACACTAGCACCTTGCCTGCGAGAGGGTGGTTGAAGTCTACGACAACCCTGCCCCCGCTTATATTCTTGACAACCCCTCTACCAGTGTCTGTCTCAATTATATCCCCGACTTTAACCTCGTACCCCTTCTTCGTGAACTCCCTCAAGCTGTATACTTTAACCTTCCCTGGATCCCTCTCCCCGTAAGCTTTCTCGGGAGGAACCTCGATAACCTTCTCCTCCCCCTCGTTGAGCTTCATAATTTCTTCCTCGACAAACTGGTTAAACCAGCCTTTACCCAGGACTATCAAGGTGGGGCCGTATACTCTCGCCTCATCATATATCTTCTCCTGCTTGGCGATGTTAGCGTCCGTTGTATCCACGATGTTCCCCGTCTCCTTCACTCTCACAGTGTACTCCACTAAGAGGAAGTCTCCTCTCTCGAATGGCATTTAAACCACCTTGATAAATAGAGTTCTAGACGGTTTTTTAAAGAATATTGCTTCACAGCAAGCACCAGAGGGGTCTCATCGAAAGCCCTGTTAAACCGTTTTATTGTAAAACTTGTCTCCAACGTAGTGTATGATCTTGACAACCCTACCCTTGCTAACGGCCTTCAGCTCGCTTGAAGAGTATAGTGCGAGGCCTAGTGCAATAGGCTTCTTAGCCTCCTCATCTAGGATGAAGACCACGTCGTCTCTGTTGAAGGAGCCTTCAACCCCTCTTACACCGGGAGCCATTAAATCAGCCCCCCTCAGCAACGCGTTCACAGCACCTCTATCAACGTAGAGGACAGGCGTGGGCTTGATGTTGTTCTTAACGATGTACTTGAGCGATGGGATCCATTTGGAGCCTGTTTTAAACAGCACTATATCTCTGCCCAGTATCAAGTACTCCCCCTCGTCATCTCTACCGTGCTCGAACGGCTGGTCGTAGTCTAAGTTGAGGAAGCTGTATAGCCTCGTGATCTCCTGGAGTAAACTCTTCTTGTCCTTCTTGGATAAAGGGTGTCTCAGCATACCCTAGACCTTGCTAGTCAAGTATTTAAAGAGTGCCAAATATTTTAACACGCATTGGATGCTAGTCTAGGGATGTCTTCATGAGTGTTGAGACAACATACAAGCTGCTCGAGGAGAATATTGGTAAAATAGTTTTAATCAAGATGAAAGGCGAGGTGTCTATAAGAGGTAAGCTGAGGAGCTACGACCAGCATTTGAACATAGTCCTGGAGGATGCGGAGGAGGTTAAGGGAGACGGCACTAGCAGGAAGCTGGGTACACTGGTTATAAGAGGGGACACTGTAGTACTTATCTCACCACTACAAGCCTGAGGGGCTGAAACATGGTTAAAGGAACCACTTCGATGGGTAAACACGGGCGTAGTAAAACTCATATCAGGTGTAGGAGGTGTGGTAGACACAGCTTCAACGTCGCTAAAGGCTACTGCGCTGCATGCGGCTTCGGCAGGAGCAAGAGGATTAGAAGGTACAGGTGGGCTAACAAGAAAGTGAACAGGGTTAGAATAGTCTGATATAGAAGATTAGAAGGATGTTTAACAAGAGGAAGACCTCGATTAGAAGACGTGTTTAATCGATCAGGAGCTCGTGATAGGTTGAGGGATCGAAACCGATTTCCAACGACCAGCCCCATCGTAAATGTTTATTTGTGCTCAACTGTAAGGATTTACACTGGGGTGTTGAAGCCACACCTTAATTTAGGGCTTTAAAACATTTTTAGTTTGAAAGCATCTTGGCTCGCAGAGTGGAACTTATGAGCAAGTATCTTATTAGGGCACGTATCCAAGTGGACGGCACGGTTGAGAAGCACGATATAATCGGCGCGTTGTTCGGCCAGACGGAGGGCTTGTTCGGCGAGCAGTTCGACTTGAAAATGCTCCAGGATAAGGGTAGGGTCGGCAGGATCATCGTGAACACTAAGGTTCAGGGAAGTAAGACTGTCGGGGAGATACAAATACCCAGCAACCTGGATAGGGTTGAAACAGCCCTCTTAGCAGCTATGATAGAGAGCGTGGATAGGGTAGGCCCCTACGACGCTAAACTCGAGGTTGTTGAGATAGTAGACCTGAGGATCGAGAAGATCAAGAAGATCATCGATAGAGCCGTGGAGATATTGAAGAAGTGGAGTAAGGAGAAGTCGCCTGACTTAAAGGAGATAATCCAGGATATACAGGAGCTCCTCAAGCTCCCGGAGCCGATCTCCTACGGTAAAGAGGAACTTCCAGCCGGCCCCGATGTCGATAAATCCGATACGGTTATAATTGTCGAGGGTAGAGCCGACGTAATAAACCTCCTGAGGTACGGGATTAAGAACGCCATCGCTATCGGGGGAGCGAGGAAGATACCGGAGACTATTAGAGAGCTGTCTAAAAAGAAGAAGACTATAGTCTTCGTCGACGGGGATCATGTGGGGGAGTTGATACTCAAAGAGTTGCTGAAGAACATTAAAGTCGACTTAATAGCCAGGGCGCCGCCGGGTAAGGAAGTCGAGGAGTTGACTGGTAAGGAGATCGAGGAGGCTTTAAGCAAGGCCGTCGACTACAAGACCTATCTCGAGAACCTGGTGAAGGAGGGGTCTAAGGACGCCCAGCAACTACTCCAGGCGCAGGAGAAGGCTAGAGGAGAGGTGGAGGAGGCTCGGAGAGAGGAGATCTCCTTGCCGGCGGGCATCGTCGAGGACATTAAATCCCTCCTGGGGACACTGGAGGCGATATTATACGACAGTAACTGGGGTAAGATCAAGAGGATCCCGACCAGGGATCTCGTGGACGAGCTCTCCAAGCTCCCGGAGAACAACATTAACGCTATAGTATTCGATGGGATCGTGACGCAGAGGTTGCTGGATAAAGCCGTGGAAAAGAACGTTAAGATTGTGGTGGGGGCTAAAGTAGGGAAGATAACGTATAAGCCGCCGGAAATCCTCGTGCTAACCTTCTCCGAGTTCATGTAGACTGGTTTTTCTTCTGCTTCAGGAAGTCTAGTAGGCTCCTCTGGCTCGGGGTTTGCTGGGAGGCTTTTTTCAACTGCGCCTCCGTGACCCCGAAGTACCCGAGTATCCTCATGGCGGCAGGTATAATCTGGTGGTCGATGTAGTAGGCGTCGTCGAGCATCTTCGGATCCTTGACGAAAATATAGGGTTCAGCCCTATCGGATACTCTCCCACCACCCTTGACGACGACGAAGCCTATCTTATCGTTGACGTCGACTCTGATACCCCTCTTCATGAGCTTTCTAGCAGCCGACACGTGTGGTGCCTCAGCTGAATACTCATCCGGCTTCTTGGTTAGAGTCTTCCATATAATGAGCTTCTCAAGGGGTATGAGCCCTGATTTAACCCGGCTGACAACGTTCCTCACATACTCTATAGCCTTCTCCAGATCCCCCTCCTTCAGGAGTATCTCTGTTATCTCCTCTTGAACCTCCTTGGCTAGCTCAGCCCAGTCCCCTCTCACAGCCTCGAACCCAACTATGTCTATGCGCCCGTCTTCTAGTAGGCCGGCGTACCTCTTCTTCGCCTCTGTGAAGAATACCCTCTTATACACCTTGTCGACCTTGATCTCTAACCCCAGCTCCTCCTCAACGTATTTAATCAGCTCCTCCACTTTCTCCTTGTCGTATTTGACGAATATCGAGTCGGTGTCGCCGTAGATCACCTTCAGCCCGAGGCTCTCAGCGTATTTGATCACCCTCGTGATAGTGTCTCTGCCCCACGCTGTAACAGCCTCAGCGCACTCCCTGCAGTACCATCTAGCGCCTACCCAACCCATGTAGCCGTAGGCGGCGTTGGCGAGTATTTTAACCGCTCTCTGCCTCTCGTCCAGCAACCTGTACTCAACGCTGTCAGGCTGGTACTTCTTCAGCTCGCTCTTAATAACCCTCCTCAGCTCCAACAGTTTTGTTAGAACGCTCTTGAAGAACCCCGGCGGCTCTCTCCTGAAGCAGTGGCCCACCTCGGGTGCTATATTGTATGTCTCCGGTGAGCACTCCCCCTCTCTCTCAATGGTGTCGGGGCCCACATTATACTTGATCATGAGGTTGGGGTACATGCTGGAGAAGTCTAGCACAGCCACATTGTCATGTATTCCTTTAACAGGGTGCAAGACGACTGCGCCCTTGTAGGGCTCAGCCTCCTTCTCCTCCCTGTTGGGTATCAGCTCGCCCGCCTTCATAGCCTCGTACATTAAGAACCATTCAAGCCTATTACCGACACTAGCCGCCCCAACCTGGTCTAAGGGCAGCCTGGTCAAATAGGATAGTTGCATTGCGAATGGGAGGAATTTTTCAGCCAAGCCTATAGTGGACTTCACGTCGTCTTCATTGTATTTCAACAGGACACTCCTCTTAGAGGGGTCGTCCCAGTATTTTGGTATCTCGGTGTAGTCTACTAGAGTCCTCTCAGACCTCTTCATGACGCCGAGGTAGTCGGCCACGACATCCAGGCTCTTGACCTTGATCTCAGGTATCTCCTCGGCAAACCTGTATAAGTCGACGTTAAGCCTCCCCTGCACGCTTACATGGCCGTACGTGCTCGTCTGAGGCTCTACTCCGAGCCTCCTCGACACGTCTATCTTCAACCCAAGCTTCCTACCCCTCTCGAGGAGGTACGGCCAATCAAATGAATCCGAGTTGTAGCCGACAATTATATCAGGGTCGTAATCTACCACATACTTCACGAAGCCCTGTATAGCATCCTTGTCGTCCAGCCCGTTCGCCGTGAAGGACTTGAACTCCCCTTTATCGTTCATAACCCCTATGATGATAACAGGGTCTTGGGCAGGCTTCGGGCTACCGGTCTTGGAGTAGGCCTCTATGTCGAAAGCGAGTATCCTAAGGTCGCGTGGGGGTGTAGAGTCTTCCAGGGACACTATTGGGCCTACAACCTCGTACTCGGCTTCAACTCTCAGACCAGGCTTCTTCGGGATCTCGGCTACTTCAGCTCTATGCCATCCACACGGACTCAGGTTGTTGTCCAGGATGTACCTCAAGCTGAACCTCACGTCTGCTTCAAGCACTTCTACAATACCCGGTAACCCCTTGATCCTCTCCCTATACCTCCTGACGCTCTCAGGTATCACCGTGGTTACTTTGAGGGCTTTAACAGGCTTACCGAAATACTTTCTCTCCACGGGGCTCACGTCTATGATAGGGGAGGATGGTTCTGAGAGAGCCTTAATTTTCTTCACCATCACATTCGGATCAGCGTCATCCGATAAGACGACGTAGAAGTATGGCCTGAAGCGCCTGTCCCTCAGGAGTATCCTTCTCCCATCTCTTGAAATCCCGTAGATGAGGACGTGAGGCTCGTTCCCAATTACCTCGTACGTGTCGTCTAGCATGTAGAACTCTATTTTCATCATTAGACCTCGACACTGATTATCAAGATGTTTTCAAAAATGATAAACTTTAGTAGCGGTGCGTCACGGGGGGTAGGGTAGCCTGAACCTGAGGAGCGCTATGATTCCACCGAAGCCTTCTAGCTCGGGGGCTATGTTTGAGTCGGGGGGTATAACGTAGACTTCAGCCCCCTTCCTGAAGGCTTCTACCACTACATCGTTGGCGTCCACAGGCCCCTCCCGCTCAGACCACAGCATGCTGCTTGACACCAGGAGTACTCTGACAGCGTTGAACTCGACCGCCCTGGCAACACTATCCAAACCGTAGGCCACTTGCTCAGGGTCTCTTACAATAGTGTTCTTGAACTCCTCGAAGTACTTCAACGCGGCCGTCATGTTCAGCTCCCCTACAAGGCTCTTCTCGCCACCCCTCCTCAACAACTCGTCGACGCCCTTGCAACCCCCGTAAGAGGTGTTGTCGGTTAGCAGGGGCTTGTCGAAGCCTCTCTCCCTAATCTTGGCCGAGACGCGGTCCTTCAAGTAGCCTGGCGAGCCGATTAGGACGCCGTCTACTCTAAGGTTCTTCGAGTACTCGATCACCTCATCTACCACTCGATCCAACAGCCTTCTAAGAGCCTCCTCGTACTCCTCCACAGCCTCTTTACCCGGCAGGCCCGTGTAGTACTCTCTTAGTGTTTTAACACCCTGCTCGGTTACAAGGGCGAAGCAGACCTCCTCGTAGTCTAGTGCTACAGCCAGTATCCTCCTCTTCCTCGCGAAACCCTCGAGAAGCCTCCTGCTGAACTCGTCGAGCCTCTTTTCAACAAGTACTACAGTATCGCCCGGCTTAATAGTCAGAGTATGGTGCTTTCCTACGACGCCGAATTTGTCTGGACCCTCTACCACAATACCCTTAATCCTGAGCCTATCTGTGAAAGCCTGGAACTCGATGTCTTTAACCCTGACTCTGAGAACCATGGGGAACCTCCGGCTCTCGCCCCCTTCACCCGGCTTGACCTCCCTAGTAGTTGTTGCTTCAACCAGGTCTCCCTCCCTGATTATGTTCCTGAGAACCCAGAGGTCATCCTCGTCTTCAACGAGGATCTTGTATATCCCTTTCTTCTCGTCTGATTCCAGCATCTTCAACTACACGCACCTTAGACAACGCTGTTCTCGGCGAGTAACCTCCTCAAGTACTGGTTCCTGAGAGCCTCCTCGGATAAAGCCTCCTCCACGCTCATGTTTGACGGGACATATATCTTCAGGAAGACGCCCGTCCTGCCGACCTCATCCCTCCTAGTCAACACTCTAACCCTCTCCATAACTGTCTCCAAGCTCACCCCTACAATCCGGGCCACATAGCTCTCGAAGCCTACTACAGGTGACTCAAAATGCCCCCTGCTACTAGGCGTGATCAAGACGAGTTTCTTGTTTACACCGGGCTTCCTCAGCCCCCTCTCAATTTCATCCAGCTCCAGCATCCCGCCGAATCTGTAGAACTCTAGTTCACGGGGCTTGGGCTTCACCAGGGGGTAGCTTACCACAACCCTTTCCTCGGGGTCTAGAGCGTAGTAGGCTTTAGGCGTGTTCTGGGGTGTAGCCATTACAATAGTCCTCGAGTAGACCCTTAGGCCGGAGTCCTCTAGAACTTGCTCCAGCTTGAATGAGGGTATCGTGTAGGGTATGAACACATCTATATCGCTCTTCTCGTGTACATCCCCCCTCGCTATACTCCCGTGGACGACAGGGTTCAACCCCCTGGCGGCTAGAGCTCTCATTATGTTCCTCGCCTTCTCTCTCAACTCGTTTAAGAGCCTCCAGTGCTCGGGCGTGTAGACTACTTCACGGAACTCGGGCTTCTTCTCAACTTTCTCCCTAACCATCCCGGATGCACTTTTTATTACCCATACTCATCTTACTAAACGAAGGTTTAAACTTATTGTGGGAAGCTGGAAGGGTTGCGTTTTGGAGGGGGCCCTGCTAGCATTAGGGGTAGTGCTCGCCGCGTGGGCTGTGTTAAATGCGGCTTACACTCTCAGGAGGGACTTCTTCGATTCAAGGAACATCCGTTTGCTTTACGGCCTGATATTAGTCTACCGGGCGGGGAAGGTCAAGGTTGCTGGGAGGCTGTGGAAGGCTCTCACCCCCCTCTTCGCGGCATCGTACGCTCTCTCGGTCGCGTGGTTTCTCATAGTCATAGTGGAGGGGGTTGCCGGCAAAATCTACGGGAGGGGAGGGTTGAGAGTACTGGTTCCAGGGGTCGATATAACGGGGCTCGACCTAGTCTACTTCATAGTGGCTGTAGCCCTAGCCGCGGTGCTACACGAGTTCTTCCACGGCAAGACGGCTGTCGGCAACGGGGTAGGCGTAAAATCGTTCGGGCTAGCCTTAGCCTTCGTACTCCCCCTAGCCTTCACGGAAATAGATGAGAAAGACTTCGCTGGTTCAAGCAGGCGTGTTAAAATAGGTGTACTGGCCGCAGGAGTCGCGGCGAACCTGGCTCTAGGCCTACTAGGCCTAGCCCTCTTTAACACGGCGACCTCGCCGACCGGCATACTAGTGACGGGCGTCGTCCCGGGTAGCCTGGCCTACAAGGCCGGCGTCGAGCCTTACAGTATCCTACTAAGCTTGAACGGCGTGGAGTTGAGGGGTGTCGACGATTTAAGGAGCGTGCTATCCAATACCTCCGCCACCACCCTGAACCTGACTCTGCTGACGCCGGAGGGCTCCACGAGGAGTATTATCATCGAGAGGAATACGACGGATAAGACTCTCGGAGTATACGTCATGCCTCCCCCCGCTGGCTGGCTTGTGAGAACCGCTGGAGTCTACCTTGGGGCCCAGCTCGTCAAGGCATTCTTCTGGCTCTACCTCGTCAACTTCAACCTCGCGATATTGAACGCGGCCCCACTCTTCATCACGGACGGCGGCAGGATAGTGTTCGAGCTTTTCGGGGAGAGGCTTAAGAAGATGGCCCTAGCGGTGAACACTCTCACCCTAGCGGTGTTGCTCTTGACCCTCGTACCCCTGCCTTGACTGTTTTTAAGGCCGGCTGACAAAATATATTATTGCCCACGGGCCGCGGGTAGGACCCTGCTCCACAGGGTCAGATAACCGTTGACCCCTGCACGGGCCCACCATCCCCCGCGCAGAGGGCCGTGACCCCCGCCCCATGGGGCCAGCGGAGGTGGGGCCCCTCTCGGAGGAGAGGGGTGAACCACCTTAGCCGGGGGAACCTGGCCAGGCCCGGAAGGGAGCAACCTAACCCTGGACGCTGGCGTTCATGGGTCAACGGGATTGAGCCCGGCGCGGGATGGCTCTGGTGGAGCACCCGTGTAGGGGGCCAGCGGGGCCGGGCCCGTGGGCTCACGTCTGCGGTATGATCTTCAGGCCGGAGCCTGTTAAAGGCACTAGAACGCTCTTGCCCTGCAACCTGGCCTTAAGCCTCTCGAGCGCCGCGTAGGCTGCGGCGGATGTAGGCTCTACTAGGAAGCCCTGTTCCACCAGTTTGAGCCACGCCTCCCTCACCTCCGTGTTGCCGACGAGGTGTACATCCCCCTGTGTCTCCCTGATCGCGTCGACTATCTCGGCCAGCCTAGGCGGGTTTGGAACCATGATCCCGTCCGCTAGCCAGGACTCCTCGCCGGGTGTTTCAACGCCCTTCAAAGCCACGTTCACGGGTTGCGCGCTGTAGCCTTGAACCCCTATTATCCTAGGCATCTTCGTCGTCAAGCCCTGCTCCAGGAGCATCTTGAACCCGTGGGCTAACCCTAGTAGTAGACCGCCTGAGCCGACGGGGGCTATCACGTAGTCTGGTACACCAGCCTCGTCGAAAACCTCGAATGCTATCGTGGCGGCGCCTAAAACGTAGAAGTAGCTCCAGGTGTGGGCGACGTAGTAGGCCTCCGGGTGGCTTCTCGAGTACTCGAGTACATCCACGCTCGCGGCACCCCTGCTCTCAGACTCGTGGAGTTCAGCGCCTAGGAATCTAAGTATCCTCTTCTTACCCTCCGGGGCTGTCCTCGGGATGAACAAGACAGGCTTCAAGCCCAGAGCCCTCGAGTAGAGTGCTATGGATATAGCGGCGTTGCCAGAGGAGTCGTCTACCACTACTGTATAACCTAGTTTCTTGGCGTAGGACAAGGAGAGGCTGGTGCCCCTGTCCTTGAAGCTCCCGCTGGGGTTCAAGTATTCTAGTTTAAACCATACTTCAACACCTTCTTCGCCGACCTGGACTAGCGGTGTCTCACCCTCACCCATGTACTTCAAGAGGGTGACGGGTAGGATGCTCTTATACCTGGCCAAGCCCCTGCCCTTTGAAACCTCATACCTCCTACCCGTTGAGATTACCAGCGGGCTACCGCACTTAGGGCACTTCCAATAATAGGATCTACCGAACCTCTCCCTGAAACCGCACTTCCGGCAAAACCAGTGGAAACCCTGCTCCATGGACCCCCCTTTACCCTTGACCCACATTATCTCTTGGGATTTAATAATATCATACTTTAAATAATTGTTTTAAGCTTTTCATTATCCAAAATTGGATTACAGTTATAAGCTTTCAGCGTGAAATTAAAAACGGGTGGTATAGTGGGGAAGATAGTACTAGTTCTACACATTCTCCTAGTTATATCTATATTGACGTCGATACAACCAGTGGTTGTAAGTGAGAGTCAGCCGGTATACGTAGCGTTCATATGGCACTACCACCAGCCGTGGTACTACAGCCCTGATGGAACGTACTTTGTCCTGCCATGGGTTAGGATGCACAGTGTTGGAAACTACTACAAGATGGCTTACATTCTATCCAAGTACCCTGATGTAAAAGTAACCTTCACTTTCTCGGGGTCGCTACTATACCAGCTCGAAGACTACGTTTCAACGGGTAGGATGGACAGCTACCAGATACTGGCGTACAAGGTGGCCAACAACGAGAGTTTGACGGCTCAAGACATCTACGACATGATTAGAATACCGGGAGGCTTCTTCGATATAAACTGGAATAGGTTCGTGAACGTTATACCGAGATACGCCGAGTTGAGGAATGCGGCTCAATCAGCCTTCCAGATATGTAGCGCCCAGCCGCTTACACAGCAGGAGTTCATCACCTGTGTCGCAAACCAGTTCACGCTCGGCAACTACTCGTCTCAGAGAGTAATAGACCTGGCAGTCTTGTTCAACTTGTTCTGGATAGACCCGCAGGTCGCTAGAGAGCAGTACCCGCAGGTATACCAGTTGATGCAGAGAGCCCAGTCCTCCGCTACACCAATGTTTACAAGGGATGATTTGAAGCTGGTTCTAAGCGTCCAGAGGGACATAATGTCCAAGATCACGGGTATATACAGGGATCTCGTTGCCAGGGGGCAGGCCGAGTTGATCCCAGTCCCCTACAGCCACCCGCTCGCCCCCTTGATAGCGGACTTCGGCTGGAGCAGCGACCTGGCGGCGCATGTAGCCAGGAGCCTCGAGTTGTTCAAGACCTACTTCAACTATACTCCAATAGGTGTTTGGCCCGCTGAGCAGGCCGTCAACGACTACGTACTCCAGGTTTTCGCGGCCAGCAACCTCACCTGGACTGTGACAGACCAGTCTATTCTAGCCGCCACGGGTGTGGATGCTTCAAGCGTGGACAACTATGGTGTACCCTGGTACGCTGACTACAATAGGTCCAGGATATACGTGTTCTTCAGGAACACGGATATAAGCAACCTGATCAGCTTCCAGTACAGCGTGTGGAGCACAGACTCAGCTGTCAACGACCTCGTGAACAGGATCAAGGCCGCGGCTTCAACCGCTTCAGGGCCTAGGATAATCGTGATAGCTTTAGACGGCGAGAACCCGTGGGAGAACTATGTTAACTTCGGGGACGATTTCCTCAACAAGCTGTACAGCACGCTGGAGCAGTTGCAGAGCCAGGGTGTTGTCAAGACTATAACCCCAGGCGAGTTCGTAAAGCTGTTCCCCAACACTGCTAGGGAGCTGCCGTTGAAGCAGTACCAGTACTTCGACCTGGCTGGGAGGGATATATCGAATATACCCCCGGACAGCTACGGCGACGGGTACTCGATGCTACCCACTAAGACAGTCACAGGGAGGATACCCGAGGGCTCTTGGGGCGGGAACCTTGCTATGTGGATCGGGGATAGGCAGGAGAACGTTGCATGGATGTGGCTTGCGAAGGCTAGGAGCGACATCTTATCCAAGCTGGGTGTCTCAAGCCTCGTGGATGCTATGAGCGTCAACAAGGACGTCGTGGAGTACCTACTGAGAGCTGAGGCGAGCGATTGGTGGTGGTGGTATGGCGGGGAGACAGGCTCACCCCAGACCTTCGACCCAATATTCAAAGGCTTCCTGAGGCAGGCCTACCTGCTGGCAGGATTAACGCCTCCAGCATATCTTAACGTGACAGCCTACCCGGACGGGCAGCCAGTTGGGTACCTCAACCCCAACGTGCCTAAACCTGTTTCAGGCAACGTCCTAAACAACAAGCTGGCAGACTGGAGTAGTCTGGCATCTAATGGCACGGGGCTGGTGATGCCCGTTGAGCCGAGGGTTGTAGACTACGCCTACGTGGCTGTCGACGCCAACAACCTCTATCTCGCAGCACACTTCACGCCATCCAGCACAGGCGGGTCAGCTATCTTCTACATGCCCTCCCCGAAGGTCAGCTTATCACCATACAGCCCTGGCTACAACGTCTATCCGGAGAACAGTACAGCAGACCTGGGTGTCTACTTGGTCTACGCTGTTAGGGTAGACCAGGCGACGGGGCAGGCCACTGTATTAGAGGCTGACGGTAGGGGAGGCTGGGTTAAGCTGGGCAGCGCCTCCAGTAATGTTGTCCAGGACAATGGTACACTAGTAAACGTTGTCGTACCCTGGAGCATGCTCAACTTCACGCAGGGCGATAAAGTCTACATTACAGTAGCATCCTACTCGAGAGGCCAGCTAGTAGGCTCTGCTACAAGGCTCGGCCTAGTATACCTGGTTCAAGTCCCTAGAGGCGGTGTCGGGGGCGCCGTCGTCTTCGACATGAAGGATCCCGTGGGGGACGACGACGGGCCCGGCGGCTACGTCTACCCGAAGGCAAACGTGTTTGCTAAAGGGGTCTTCGACCTAACCGAGTTCAAGGTCGTCGACGCCGGCGATAAACTGGTGTTCATAGTCACCTTGGCAAACCTGGGCGGCAACCCCTGGAACGGCCCGAACGGCTGGAGCCTCCAGTACGTGCACATATACATACACACGACTATGAGCGGTGGGAGAACCGACACGTATGGTTTGAACGTCAACTTATCCGCCGACAGCGCTTGGCATATAGCCCTCCTGCTAGTCCCGGGATGGGGCACAGACCCTGTGCCCAAGGGTGAGAGGGCGGCGTTATACTACTACAACGACACCGTCGTAGTCCAGGATACAGGCGGGTTCAGAGTCTACGCTGACCCCACATCCAACTCTATTATAGCAGAGGTTCCTAAGAGCATGCTGTTCGACTTATCCAACATCAACCAGTGGAGGTTCGCTGTCGCTGTTACAAGCTACGACGGCTTCTCCTCTACTAAAGTAAGGGCTTTCAGCGTGGATGCCGAGCAGTGGGTTTGCGGGACGGGTGGCAAGTATGCTCTAGCGGTAGCCAAGGGGGTTGCACCCTTCGTGTTCGACATCCTGGCTCCGACCGCGCAGGATCAGTACACCATGTTGAACTCCTTCGACCCTAACACAGGGAAGCTGGCGACGATCGTCGGGTTCGGGCCCTCGTACACAACATACACCCCGCCAACTGCTACGACAACTACTACAACCACGACGACCACCACGCCTCCAGTGACAACGACGGCAACAACCACGACAACCACGTCTACTACGACAACAACTACAGCGACGCCAACAACAACCACGCCTCCAGCCACGACTACCACTACTACTGCAACCCCCACAACGCAGCCTCAAGGGGTTTCAACCGAGTTGGTAATCATAATAATCATAGTGGTGGTAGTCCTAGCGGTGGCGGTTGTACTGGGGTTCAAGGTGAAGTAGTTGGAGAACAAGGTTTTTTCCGACCTAATACACACTACTATTACAGGTGAGAGGGTAGGCTAGATGGCGCGTGTAAAGCTCGTCAACGTTGTTAAAAGGTATGGTAGAGTGGTGGCAGTAGACCACGTGAGCCTGGATATAAGGGACGGCGAGTTCTTCGCTCTCCTAGGCCCCTCGGGTTGCGGTAAAACAACCACGCTGAGGATTATAGCTGGTCTAGAGACCCCTGATGAAGGTGAGGTGTACATCGATGACAGGCTTGTAAACGACGTCCACCCGAAGGATAGGGATGTGGCAATGGTTTTCCAGAACTACGCTCTCTACCCGCATATGACCGTCTTCGACAACATAGCCTTCCCCTTGAGGGCTAGGAGGAAGAGCATGGGGTTGGCTGAGGAGGATATAAAAGGGATAGTTGTCTCGGTAGCAGACTTCCTAGGCATTAAAGAACACTTGGATAAATACCCCTCTCAGCTCAGCGGGGGGCAGCAACAGAGGGTTGCACTGGCTAGAGCCCTAGTCCGTAAGCCGAAGGTTTGGTTGCTGGACGAGCCGTTGAGCAACTTGGATGCCAAGCTGAGGGTGGCCATGAGGACTGAGCTGAAGAAGATCCAGATGAAGCTCGGGATTACAACCATATACGTCACCCACGACCAGGTGGAGGCTATGAGCATGGCTGACAGGATTGCGGTGATGAACGCTGGTAGGGTACTCCAAGTGGGCTCGCCAAGCGACTTGTACAATAAGCCGGCCGACACTTTCGTGGCCACGTTCATAGGCTCTCCTCCAATGAACCTCCTCCCATGTACTCTGGCGGAGACGAGTGGCGTGGAGTACGATGTCCCCGAGGAGATTTCAGGCGGTTTAATGGGCTCGGGCAAAGTTAAAACCACGTTCCAACTGTCATGCCCAGGATTCACCCTACCCCTCGACCCCGAGCTTGGGTCGAAGATCGCGAAAAGTGGTGTCAAGGAGGTCTATGCTGGTATAAGGCCTGAGCATTTGCTTGTATCAGGCAAGAAGGTTAGAGAGGTGGGTGTAGTGGAGGCCACTATCGAGGTTCTCGAGAACCTCGGCTCCGAGGTTATAGCTACAGCGAGGCTTGGCGACGAGCTCGTCAGAGCCAGGATTCTAGGTGGAGCCAGGTTTAAGCCAGGGGATAAAGCATACCTGGTGTTAGACCCCAGGAGGATTCTCGTGTTTGATAAAAAAACGGGTAGGCTTATAATCTAGTTTTTTAACCTCTTACAGCGCCCATCCTCATGGCTTCCCCGATATACCTCTGGGCTACCACGTAGATCACTATTGTTGGGATGGCGAATAATATGGCGTTTGCGGCGAACCTGGCAGGCAACTCTAACCCCCTGGCCCCGAATGCTGTGTAGAATATGTATTGGGCTAGTGTGCTCACGCCCAGGAAGTTGGCTAGGATGAACTCGCCCCAAGCGCTCATGAACGAGAACAGTGTTATTATTATGAGAGCAGACTTCGAGGCTGGTAGTATCACCCTGAACACTATCGTGCTCCAGCTCGCCCCATCCATGAACGCTGCTTCATCAAGCTCCTTGGGGAGGCTATCGAAGTATGTTTTCAGTAGCCAGGTCATGAAGGGGACTAGTCCCGAGCTGTATATGACGGGTAGTATGAACATGTTGCCTAGCACTGGCACACCCATGGCGTTCAACCTCAGGAGGAAGATGTAGAGTGCCACCGTGGCCATTATGCCGAAGCCTCCCCCAACCTGGCTCATGATCAAGTATACGTATAGTAGCGAGTCCCTCCCCCAGAACCTGAACCTGGAGAAGCCGTATGCCGCTGGCGTTATCACTAGGACTGACACCAGGATTGTGAGGAGGGCCACTATAATGCTTGTAGTCAGGGATTTAACGAACTCGGGGTCTCTGATGACGTCGAGGTACCTCCAGGGGTCTATGCCGTAGGTGGCCAGCTGGTTTAAGCTTGTTAGGAATATTCCCTCTCTGCCCATTATAGACATTAGGAAAGCGTATACCACAGGGTATAGTAGTATTGATACCACGAGGACCCCAACTATCGTTAGGATTATTCTGAGCATTATGTTTGTGAATGTAATAGACTTCACCATCCTCTCCCACCCCTCCTACTGTAGTAGAACCAGAGCGCTACGTAGGCGAGTATTATCAAGACCACAACCACGTAGGTTGCCGCCGCGTAGCCGTACTGCTTGTCGATTGTAACCCTGTCGTAGCCGAAGAGAAGTAGAAACTCGTTCGCGTTCCCCGTCGCCGACCCTAGGAATGGTACGGTGATGGTCTCCGTTGGCCCGCCACCGTTTATTAGAAGCGGGACCATGAATGCCTGGAGTGAGGCGCCTGTCGTCAGGATGGTTGCAAGGACTAGGGGCCTCGATATAAGCGGGAGGGTTATCCTCCTCATCCTGAACCAGATGCTGGCACCGTCGATGTAGGATGCCTCTATTAGATCCTTTGAGACACCTGATAGAGCCCCCATGGTCACAGTCATTATAAACGGGTATGCCAGCCACATCTCGAACAGGTTGTAGACTAGGAAGGCATGCCACTCGTTGTTGTTTATGTCGAGGTGGAGGGCGAGCCCCATCGGCCCGCTGGGGTAGAATATGTACTTCCACATCATGCCCGAGAGCAATATTGGGAGAGCCCAGGGTGTGAGCAGGAGCCCTCTCCAAACCCTCCTACCGTAGACTAGTGGGGTTGAGTAGAGGAAGGCTAGTAGGACGCCCACGCTTACCTTAAGGGGCACACTGGTCGCAACGAATAGCAGTGTCTTGTAGAGCGAGTATATGAACCTCGGGTCTGTGAAAAGCTTCTGGAAGTTGCTTAACCCTATGAAGTGCATCTCGACATTACTCTTATCGGCTTCGAAGCTGCTTACAACCTTGTTGAAGTACCCCTTGTAGTCTGTTTCAATAGACCTGAAGTAGGATATGCTCGACGACACTATGTTTAAGCCCATTGAGGTCAAGTTCAGTATTCTACCAGGGTCCTGGAGAGTCGGGAGGTATGAGGATAACTCCATCAGCCTCGTCAGGTTTGACTCTACCTCCGAGCTCACCACAGTCTTATCCGTCGGGTAGCCTAGCTGGGTGCAGTTGAATGCTTTCTCGAAGTCGCTTAGTATGCTGGGTAGCTGGTTCGCCTTGTTGTACAAGTCTGAAGCCGCGAGCTGGTATTCGAGGCTTGAGGGGCTCACCCCGCTCGCCGTCATGTTGTATATGTCCGCCAGGCTCTGGTTTATCGACCCCAGCAGGGAGTCCACTCTCCTAACCACCCCTATCGCTACCTGCATATAGGAGGTGTTGTCCCTGAGCATTGTAGCGCATGCTATAGCGTTGTTTATTGACTCAACGAGCTTGGGGTTGGGGGCTATCTTCACGTCGTTGGCGTCAGTGAAGGCTATCCCAATAGAGAATAGTATAGGCCAGATAGAGAAGAAGAGATAGAGGGCTATACTAGCTAAGACTAGAGTGTAGGCTACTCTCCTAGGGTAGAGTATCTCGGCCCTGGTTTTACGCTGGGGCATTTGTGAGACCTCCCGTGAAAGATGTGCGGGAAAAAAATTATGTGGTCGTCGTGGAGAGGGCTTGCATTATGCTGGCGTAGGCTTGGTCTAGCTGTGGCCCAACCTGGTCTACAGCGGCTTGGATGGCCTGGCTCTGGGGCTCGCCTTTACTCATCGCATTAGAGTAGGCGTTTATTATAGCGTTCAGGTATGTGCCGACGTTCCAGACGACATCCATCTTAGGCGAGTTCGGCATTGGGGTGCTGTTTATGACAGCCTGCGCGAAGCCGTAGATTATCGGGTATTTATCCTTGTTCGCCTCTAGGTATTGTAGCACGCTGAGCTTAACGGGCACATAGCCGTTCCCGACCATGAGCGTCTCCAGCTCGTTGTCGTTTAAGCCGACGTAGAGGACGAAGAGTATTGAGGCCAGTACCCTGTTCTTACCCCCGAGCTCGGCTAGGCTTGTTATATACATGTTCCTGAAGCCGCTGAAAGGCTTAGGGATGTACTTAGTCCCGTTTATTATTATCGGGGGGATGGCCTCGACTACAACGTTGTTTAAGCCTATGGACTGGTTTATCCCGGCTAGGTTCCAAGGCCCAGTTATAATCATCGGTGCCTTCTGCGTGAAGAATAAGTTGGGTTGAGTGGGGGCGCCTAAATCCTGGTAGTATAGGTATGGGAGTATGTTCTCGATGAAGAATATCAACCCTTGTTTCGTCTGAGTCGAGTTAACGCCTATGGTGTCAGTCAACTGGTCGTACCAGTATCCTCCGAAAGCGGTTATCCACGGGTATATGTGGTATGGGTCTATCTGGTATGCGAGCCCATACATCTCCTGCCCCGGGTTGTAGAATTGTTGCATTATAGCCTTCATCTCGTCGAAGGTTGCCGGCGGCGTGGAGACCATCTTCTTGTTTATTATCAACGCTATCGCCTCGCCAGCGTAGGGTACACCGTACATCTTAAGCTTGTACGTTACAGCCGTGGCGGCCACTGGGAGTAGCTGGCTCCTGATATCTTGTATAGACTCGGGTGGCAGGTATTTGTCTAGGGGCACAATCCTACCGGCGTCCGCGAAGCTCCCGATCCAGTCGTGGGCCCACGTGAATACATCAGGCCCTGCGCCCGGCTGGCCTACTGCGACTGCGGCTATCACGGAGGACTTCAACGTGTTCATGTCAGCGTACGGTTTAACAGTGACTTTGATACAAGGGTACTCGCTCATGAAGTCTTGTATAACCTTGTTGAAGGCAGGTATCTCGTTGCTCGCAAGTGCGTGCCCGAATATTATCTCCACGCTCCCAGCCGGTATACTACCTGACTTGCATGCCGCGACGAAGTTGGCTAGGTCGCTCGACACCCTTATAGTAGTGTTGCCTATCCTGAGGGTAGGCGTAGCCGGGGTAGTGGTGGTTGTCGTCGTGGTCGTCGTAGTGGTTGCGGGCGGTGTGGTCGCGGTGGTTGGTGAGGGGCTTGGCGTCGGGGTTGGGCTCGGCGCACTTATGGAGGAGAGGTAGAGGCCTGCCCCCACAGCGGCTATTATGATTATAATAACGATCAATACGACCTGTACCCTAGTTAACGCGTTCATAGCGTACCCGCCAATATATAAAGTCATTACACTCAATTATTTAAACCTATTTTACCGGTATCATCAGACCCCACTCCATCGTCTTTGATTTACCTGATTAAATAACGTAGAGGAGGGTTATCTCGGGTGGTAGTGGCGTCGAGTATTCGTCTAGGGGTTGGGCGATTAGAGCGTAGAAGCCCGCCTCGATGCTCCCGGGTATCGTGATGTAGTTTGGGCCGGGGTTTGCTATGGCTGTGTAAACCGGGTTCGAGCCTAGGTCTAGGACTAGGCTGTTGCCTACTGCTCTCAGCTTGACCAGCACGACTCTTAGACTTGTGTTAAGGTTGTTTACGAGCGTTGTGTTGAAACCCCGGTAAACGTAGGCGAAGACCTCCTGTAAATAGCCACCGTATGCTACCTCCACAGCTGGCTTGAGTGGCTGGGCGATGTAATCGGCCTGCGTCCCGTTGGAGATGCTGAGCGTGAGGGGTGAGGGGGCTCCTGGGGTAGGCAGTCTCAGGGAGTAGGCTGTTATGTTAAACCAGAACGGGGCTCCTACCGTGAGGTTTATGTCCACGCCGGTGCAGGAGACGTTCCACAGGGTTTCAACCGCAACACCGGCCAGGGGCTCTATCAGGGTGAGCTGCCTGCCGGGTGAGTAGACCACGGTCGGCTCGCCCTGGTTCAGCGCCGTCGAGTATGACCCCCCTAACTCCAGCACAGCGTAGGCCCCGGGTTTCAAGTAGCTTAGTGTGAGGTAGTTTAAGAGGCTGTACCAGGAGCGGGCCTGGATGCTGGGGGTGCTGTAGTCTACTAGACTGCCTAGTCGAATACTGCTAGCCTCGGGCACGTCTATGCTGAGAGAGGGGTCTTGTATGAATACGGCTGTATCAAGCGTGATGGTCACGTTGAGCTTGACTTGATCCTGGGGGTAGATTAAGCCTTGCGGGATTAGGTATGTGCCACCGGCGAGTATCACGATGTAGTCGCTTGTCTCGAAGAAGCCTCTCGCGTAGGCAGTGTAGAAGGGCGGGGGTGGGTTGGGGAACGGGGGGAATGACACACTTATCATGGTGGCGTTCGTGAACTGGTACTGCCTGGTCTGGTTGAAGCCGCCGTAGATGTTAGTCTGCTTCACGTAGCCTTGGAAGGAGGCGTTTGCCGTGAAAGTGGAGGAGGGGGCTAGCACAACCGGTGTTAGAGCAAGGTAGCCTAGGTAGTCGTCTAGTACTGTATCGCAGACGTTGGTGTAGGGCGAGTAGAAGAGTGTGCCCGACCCGGGTATGGTGAGGCTCAGAGTCGCCGACCCGTTTAAGATAACCGTGTAGTAGCCCAGGGGCTTGAACCTCAGCGCAACGTATAGGGTTGACACCGGTATCTTAGTACCCGCCGAGGGCTGGGGGTACCAGTAGTACGCATACCCCTTGTACAACCCGAAGGCCTCGACATACAAGTCGACGGGGTAGCCGCCTATGTTGAGCCTCCCGTAGTAGGCTGTCTTGTCGAAGAAGCCGGCTTGCTGGGAGAGGCAGAAGAGGGTGAGGGTGATCAACCCCTGAGGGCTGTCTATGAAGATCGCGGGGCAGAACTCGCCTGTAGAATAGTTGAAGACGTGGCCGATCCTGAAGTTGAGGGTTAGGTTCAGCCCAGCATCTACTCTCGTGTAGTTCAACTGGGTTAAACCAGCTACAACTATAACGCTCTTGTTTAATAAGGGGTTGTAGACCTGCCTCAAGGCCCCTACCTCTCTTAGCCCTAGGCTTCTCAGGGCTGAAACCACCTCTGCGTCCACGTAGACTTTCCCCGCTAGACCCGGGTTCAGGCTTGCCAGCAATAGGTCCCTCCCAGGCGTGTACACGTAGGCGACCCCGCTCCCCGTGACCAGGATAGGCTTGAAGACCTCACCTCTGTAGTTGTAGACGAGGGGTATCAGGGTCGTGTTGTAGATTACCTCCCCCAGCTCCCTGACAGTTAGAGTGTTGTTGGCGAACTCCAGGATCAGGTATTTCGCGCTGAAAGCTCTGAGAGGGGTCACGTTCAGGTATAAATCGTTTCCCTCCAGCGCCAGCGTCATGAAGGGCTGGTTGGCCTCCTCGCTCAAGACGTCCCCGGCTCTACTGGCAGCGTAGTTGAAGTAGCTCGAGAACTCCCCCAGCTTCCCCACGAGGGCCAGCCCAACAGCGAGCAAGGCTATTAAAGCGAGGTATAAGCCGACGACAGTGCTGACAGACCTCATGGAGAAGCCACCAGGGGGCCTCCATCAGTCTCGACTACAAGCCTCCCATCAGTGCTCGGGGCCCTGATCAAGGCCCCGTTGTATAGTGTGGTCGAGGCAGTCCAGGAGCCGTTGGCGTAGACCTCGACAGGGGTTTTCAAACCCACGGTGACACCCTGGTAGAAGGCGTAGACGTAGCCCCCGGTGTAGGAGACGTAGACGAGCCTGCCCTGCTCGAAGCCGGCTCCCCCGAGAGCGTTCTCAGCGTTGTAGACTGAGGCTAGCACTAGGCTGAAGCCGGCTAATGTAACCATGAGTGAGAGAGCTGTAGCCAGGAGCTCCTCCATTAAACCCCTTCACACAGTGAGGGTGTTGAAGAAGCCGCCCGGCTGAAACTAATGGGCTGGAGAACCCGCTCCCAAAGTTTTTAACTTTGATCAACCCTTGGATAATTCTTGCTGGCGCATCCTCCATGACGCTTGTAGCGGAGGGCCTTGTGGAGAAGGCTAGCGAGGGCTTGAGCGAGGTCGTTGTAGCTGAGGCTAGGAGGGTTGTAGCCGAGATACTCCTCCCATCTAGGATCACCGGAGATCTGGTGGAGAAGTATTTTAGGAAGGCCCTCCGCCTAGGCGTGTGGGGCAGGCTCCCCTTGGAGAGCAGGGGTTTGATCCTGGCTTTGAGGAGGTGGGGTCTTGTTAAATCCCGTGTGCTCGAGGGGGTTCTCAAGGGGATATTCCTGGAGATAGAGCTCGCGGGCCTTAAGGGTAGGGCCCTCTTCTACGGTGCGCTACTCTCCCTCAGGGAGTACTGGGGTAGGCTGGGGGAGCTGGTCAGGAATGCTGGCAGGCTGCTTACACTAGGCATATTCTACTTGAACTCGCCGACGATATACAGGTTCTACGGTTGAGGCTATGAGGCTCGCTCTGCCAGTCGCGGAGTCCAGGGGAGTCCTCTACCTGATACCCCACTTCGGGAGAGCCGGTAAGTTCGCGGTAGTAGAGGCCTCGGATGGGTGGAGGGTGGTCGAGGTATTCGACAACCCGGGTCTAAGGCTCGAGGGCAGGGGGAGGGCTGAGGCCATAGCAGAGGCGCTCTCCGCGAGGGGTGTCTCAACAGTGATAGTATACGAGATCGGGCCGGGGGCATTCGGCCACCTGAAGGCGAGGGGCTTCAGGATACTAGGGTTCAAGGAGAAGCCCAAGGGCCCCGTCAAGCTGGAGAGGGTCCTAGAGGAGCTCGAGAAGGGAGGGCTAGTAGAGCTGGAGCAACCAAACGAGGAGGGGCATAGTTACCCCCAGCATGATTGAGCTAGGTTCTCTCGGCGGGGACAGCGATATCGATCACAGCGTTGCTGGAACGGCAAGTGTAAGCCTAGGCCTCCCCAGCACTGGGGGCAACGCATAAAATCCCGGTATGTAAACTTGTATTCGAGGGATGTTTGCCGTGGGCTCTATTGAAGGCAAAACGCTTGGGGCAGTCGTCGACTTGCTGGAAGCGTATGCCCGGGTGCTCCTCGCTATTGCTGAAGTTGAGGAGGCTACCGGTAAGAGGTTTGACGAGTTTCTAAGGGGATTATTCACGCCGGAGAAGCTCAGAGACTTATATAATAAACTGCCGGGGGAGGTTTACGGGGAGTTTATGGCGTCTCTGCTGAAATTGATCTCCATGTCCTCAGCATTCCAAAACCCGCTTACCCTACCGGCCAGTGAGAAAAAGAGAGTTTCAGGTGAGCTCAAGGAGGTGGCTGAATCTATTAGGAAGGTAGTTGATAGACTTGAGGCTGGTGAAAATGATCAAGGGGGATACTAGCACGCTACTGGTGTTGGGGTTAGAGTATGTTTTCTCAATAACACAGTTGCTCCAGCCGCTTAAAATATTCCCAGATAGCGTTGTTAGCGTAGTATCATCTTCCCTGACTACCATGTCAACACAGGGTAGGACTCTCACTGGGGTATTCGAGGATGGTGTCGCGGAGTATGTTAAGGGGGTTGTAGCGGAGGGATTAAAGCTTCTAGGCGTAGCTGAGTACTCGATAAGCGTGGTCGAAGACCCTGACTGGGGGCTAATATGCTTCGTCGCCTTGAAGGAGGATGCTAGGAGGGCGTTGGAGGTGAATTTAGAGCTCCAGAGAAGCCTACCCGGTATCCCGGTGGTGGTCAAGTGGACTGGTGCCACGGATGTATCCGAGGACGAGCTTGCGGGCTATGTAGTGGAGATCGCTAGGGCCGGCGGCTTCAAGGCTAGGGCACAGCCGGGCTTCAACGCCGTGGAGGCTGTGGGGGAGGTTAGGGGAGAGTAGTGGCCTACGTGGACACTAACATGTTGATCAGCTACTACTTCGATGAGGAGAAGAACCACCCGATTTCAGTAGAGGTCTTCAAGCGGTTGGAGAGCATGGGGAGGAGGATATATATTTCCCCGCTAACACTCTTGGAGTTGTATTCTGTTGTGGTTAGAAACTTATCAAGGTATAAGATGCCCCCGCACTACATGATCTTGGATGAAAAGGGGAGGGCACGTGCGCTCGTCAAAGATATACTGGAGTACGTGAAGCCCGTCATCGTCGAAGACGAGCCTAGGGTGGAATTGACCGGCGGGAGCAATGTTTTCCACGTGTATAGGAAAGCCATCGACCTCGCCCTCGAATTGAAGCTTAGAACCCTGGATGTAATGCACATCGCCTACGCGTTAGAGCTGGCTAGGAGAGGGCTCGTAGAAGTGTTTGCTACATTAGACAGAGAGATACTAAATAGGAGGCGGCTGCTGGAGAGCCTGGGGCTGAGAGTCCAAGGCCTGTAGGCTTGGATAGCGGGGCTAGGGCTTGAATATGAAGAGACGCATTACAGTGAGCACCTCAGTTACTCTCCCCGAAACCCCAGCCTCTAGAAGGGGCTTTGCATGGTAGACTATATTAAACAGGGGCAGGGTGGAGGTATCCTGGTGTAGGGTATGCCCATAGTCCACGTGTACATGTGGAGTGGCAGGCCGAGGGAGGTTAAGGAGAGGATAGTGAAGGGTATTACGAGAGTTTTCGAGGAGGTTGGGATACCGAGGGAGGTTGTGGAGGTGGTGATACACGAGGTTCCCAGGGAGAACTGGGGTGCGGGCGGGGAGCTGGCTGACGGGAGGGAGCCTAGGCCGCTGTAGCATCCGTGGATTATGCTCCGGGACATACTGTTGTCGCTAGGAGTGGGCTTGGCGCTAGCCCACTTCGGCTTCCCCCTAGCCTACTATTACTACTTGAAGGAGAGGTGGCTTTGGAAGCCGTGGGATGTGAGGAGGGATCCAGGGTACAAGCCGAGGGTCTCGGTCATAGTGCCGACGTACAATGAGGCCGGGCTTATAGAGGGGAAGCTGGACGACCTGGCTGGCCAGGACTACCCGAGGGAGCTGCTTGAGGTTATTGTAGTTGACTCCGCTAGCACTGACGGGACGCCTGGGAGGGTGGAGGAGTGGGCTCGGAGGAACCCTGGGCTAAGGGTCAGGCTTGTCAGGGAGCTTGTGAGGAGGGGTAAGGCCTCCGCCTTGAACGAGGCTTTAAAGCATGCGGGCGGGGAGGTTGTAGTTATAACCGATGCTGACGCGAGGTGGGGTTCAAGAGACGCTTTATCCAACGCTGTCTCCTGGCTTGGAGACCCTTCTGTGGGCGCTGTGACATGCCTCAAGAAGCCTGCTGGCGGGGGTGTGGCTGGTGTTGAGGAGGGGTACCGGGGCTACTACAATGTTGTGAGGCTCGCTGAGAGCAAGGCTCACTCGACCCCTGTCTTCCACGGCGAGCTGGCCGCGTTCAGGAGGAGGCTTCTAGAAGAGCTCGGGGGCTTCCCCACGAGCCTCGGCTCGGATGACAGCCACACGGCAACCAGGATAGCGTTGATGGGGTACAGGTCTATAGCTGTTGACAACGCGTGGTGTGTTGAGGGGGTGCCGGAGAGAGGGTACCATAAGTGGAGGGTTAGGAGAGCTCAGCACCTAGTCCAGCACTTCGCGGCGACACTAAGGCATCTACCCAGGGCTCCCCCCAGGCTACGCTGGGTGCTACTAGCCGAGGCACACCTACACCTATTCAACCCCTGGATACTCGCTGCGGCAACTCTAACCCTACTCTACACAGCGGTAGAAGACTCCACGATAGCCCTGGGGCTGATATTGCTTGGGTTGCTCCTGCTAGCATTCAAACCCTACAGGACTTGGATAGCCACGCAACTATACCTTGTAATAGCCTCCGTCAGGAACCTGTGGAACAGGGAGATAACCTGGGAGAAGCAGGATAAGACGGGGTAGGGGGCTTGAGGATACTCCAGGTGGCGCCAGGCTACTACCCGCGTGTCGGCGGGGTGGAGTACGTTGTTAAATCAGTGTCGGAGAGGCTGATTAAAATAGGGCACGAGGTGACAGTGCTGGCCGGGGAGCCGGGCATTGAGAGCCCGCGGGAAGAGGATGTAAACGGTGTGAGAGTAATCAGGTGGCCTACATGGAGCCCTGGTGGGGCTTATCATTTCCCGAGGAAGAGAAATCTATTCATGAAGAGGCTCAACGAGCTCTTGGGGAATGTCGATGTTTTTCACGCTCACAATATTCACAGTGTCATTGCTGTTGAAGCTTTGAAGGCAGCAAGGGAGAGGGGTGTCAGAGTGGTGTTCACCCCGTACTACCACGGCACGGGGCACACGGCTGTTAGGAGATTCCTCTGGTTTTTCTGGAGGGGGTATACTAGGCGGATCGTGGGGGGTAGTATCGTCCACACTGTTTCAAGGCTTGAAGCACAGCTCGTTGAGAGGGATCTAGGGGTTGAAGCCATCACGATTGAGAACGGTGTGGAGGAGTGGGTTAGAGGCCTTGCGTGGAGTCCACGAGACTACGCCCTGTATAGTGGTAGGATCGAGGAATACAAGAACATCCACATTTTAGCCGGGGTAGTCAGAGCCTTGAACGAGAAGTACGGGCTAGACCTCGGGCTCAAAGTATTCGGGGAAGGCCCCTACAAGAGCAGGCTGGAAAGGATTCTAAAGGACATAGGGGTGAGATACGAGTTGAGTGGTTTCAAGCCGTTCGAGGAATATATTGAAACCCTATCCCACGCTCTCTTCCTCGGGTTGCTCTCGAGTAAAGAGTCCTATCCGCAGAGCGTTAACGAGGCTAACGCCATCGGGGTACCGGTAGTTATCGCGAAGCCCTGGGGGCTGAATTTCGAGGGGAGGAAGAGGACGCTTATCGTGGATCCAAGCAGGGGCCTCGAGGATATAGCAGGGGAGGTATACGAACTCCTATACAAGGCTCCGCGGGAAGAGAAAAGCCACGTGCCAACATGGAGCGAAGTAACTCTAGAGTACTTGAAGAAACTCTACACCGGCTAGTATAAATCTCTCGGTAGCCGGTGGAAGACTTCTTGCGTCAAACACAAAGTAAACTATAGCGAGCCAAGCCTGCCATGCATTCTCGGCGGGAGCAGTATTAATAATGACACTAGCGATAACATACATAGATAGGTTGAATTGATAGAGTAGTGAGAGCGTGAAAATAGCCCTAATTAGAAGAGAGTACATAACACACCTTGATGGTGTCAACAGGTTTATCGCTCTCTTGGCGGAGGGTTTGAGGAAGCTTGGTCACGAGGTAGAGGTCTTCAGCTGGTGCTATAGAGGTGTTGATAGGGAGAGGCTAGAGGACTGGTTCAAGGATATCCATGGACTAGATACATCAATACCTATTCACACGCTTCGTAAAGAGCCTTGCGAAGGTGATCCATGGATTAGGATAGCCCTTAACTGGTTCTTCAAAGGATCAGCAATGCTTAGAGAAGGTGAATTTGATGCTACTATTGTAAATGGTGTTATTCCTCTTAGGTTTAAAGCTAGGATAGCTGTAATACATGATCTAGGACCGTTATACTCGTCAAATAAGCTCTATTCTCTACTTGGCAAGACTATCTTAAAACGATATGATGAGGTTATCTGCGTTAGTATAAAAACTCAGCAAGAACTAGGCGCAGTTCTCAAACTTTTCTGCAAAGTTATCCCGATACCCCTGAAACTAAATGCTTTCAAGCCTCAAAGGTTAGACGAACGTGAAAACATCGTTGTGCATATAGGTACAAGACCTGTTAAAAATACTCAAATTAGTTTAGAAGCTGTTAGAATTTCGAGAGAGAAGGGCCTTGATATCAAGTTGGTTATAATAGGCCCGCCCATACAACTTCCAAGAACTGATGGCGTTGAATACCTATTTGGTATAACTGAAAAAGAGAAGATGGAATTGCTATGCAAAGCAAAGGCATTGATTTTGCCATCAAAATATGAAGGTTTTTCTTATGCAGTCTTGGAGGCTATGGCTTGCGGAACCCCAGTAGTGGTCTCAAGTGCTGTACCAGAAGAAGTTGTTATCAATGGCTTCAACGGTATTAGGGTGAATAGCTTTAACCCTAAGGACTATGCAAATGCTTTAAAGAAGCTGTTAACAGATGGGGAGCTGTGGCTAAAACTGTCTAGAAATGGGCAAGAGTTTGTGAGGAAGTTTGACTATGTTAAGGTTGCGAAAGGATATGAGACAATAATTAGGGAGGTATTGTAGGATGCCACATCATCTCCTCAATTTAGTGAAGGAGGTTGGTGGAGTTAAGGATCTTCTTAGGTTAGCATTTTATAGTAGAAAGTTCTTTAAGAATCGGATAACGAGCTTAATTACTGCCACATTAGCTTACACAGGTATTATAAGGAGGAAGTACATTACCGTTAAATGCGTTGATAATTACGCTAGTGAAATTCCTTTAACGGCATTCTTGAGGCTCCTATATGCACAAAAGATGAGTGTTGTAAAGGGTTATGATTGCTCTAAAGGCGTTATTGAATTGATAAATGGAGTCTCAATACCAGTTGATGAGATTGTTAATGGCGATGTATATGCGCTTGTTGCACCGCTAAGAGGGTGGAAATTTGATGAGAATGAGAAGGTGTGGTTAAAGCGTGGTGTAGGGTTTAGGCACATGTATTATTCCATTCTTGAAATATTTGATGAGGGTATTTATGAAGCCGCTGATTGTAAGGATAAGGACGTAGTTGATGTTGGTGCATTTGTTGGTGACTCAGCAATATATTTTGTTCTTAAGGGTGCGAGGAAAGTCATTGCTATCGAACCCCATCCAAAGGCTTACAAGGAACTTATTGAAAACATAAAGCTCAATAGATTTGAACAAAGAATATTACCAATAAACGCAGCTCTATCTAGTGCTAGCAGTATAATTGATATTTCGCTGGAAGATGTAGATACAGCCTCCATAGCGAAAAATCCTCTAAGAAGGTTCACTAAGCATCATAAAGATGCTAACATCTACAAAGTCGAGACACTCACCCTTAGCGAAATAATAAAATCATACAATATAGATGGTGGGGTACTGAAAATGGATTGTGAAGGATGCGAATACGATATAATACTAAATGATTTTAAGCATGTAGCACTTTTTGATGAACTGATATTTGAATATCATGCGCATGTAGCAGGAATGTCTAATCAATCGCTCTTACGAATTTTATCTAGAAGCTTTGATTGTAGGATAGTAAAAGGAGGAAGTACTCAAGGCGTAATACATTGCGTCAGAAAGCAATAATTTTAACTTATTGATGAATTTTCATGAATGCTGAGGAGGCTTTGCTAAGCGTTAAAGAGGTTGTTGAGAGGTTTGGTGATTCAAAGGCTGTTCACAGCTATTATCTTGAGTTTGGTAGGAGGCTTGAGGTTCTGAAGCTTGTTGAGGAGTACTGTAGGAAGGGCTCAACGGTTCTGGATCTAGGTGCACAGCCCTTTATAGTCTCTTGTGCTCTCAGGAAGATGGGGTATAATGTTATTGCTTTTGACGTTGATCCAGAGCCCTATATGAGGATTGCAAAGGCTTGCAACGTCGATGTTGTTAAATGCGATCTTGAGAGGGATGAGCTAGGTATTAACAATGCTGGTTGCGCTGTTTTTACAGAAGTCTTGGAGCACCTGCATTACTACTACGCACCTCTAGTCATGAGCAAGATAAGCAGGTCTTTGAAGCATGGAGGAATACTGATACTAACAACTCCGAACATAACATCTCTATTCAGAAGACTAAGGCTATTATTGGGCATTCAACCCACATACCAGTAACACGTGAGGGAGCACATAATGAGGGAAATGAGGGAAGCGGTATCGTTGCTTAGGGAAGCAGGATTCGAGATAACAAAGGCTTATTACTCTATAGTAGACGACTTAACATATACTACTGATGCAGAGCCAGAGGAACATCTAAGGATCTCAAGCTTCAAAGACCTGGTGAGGATCGCTTTAAAGAAGCCTATAAAACTAAACATCTTAAGGCTCTTAGCATACCCAATAGTAAAGCTGAGGACAGGGCCTAAGGCAATTAATAGTGGTTATCGCGATAAAGGCTCGAAAACCAGTTATGCAGACACGAGAGAGATGGGGATGATAGAGGTGAGCGTGAAACATATTTACATCTCACCTTTACGCTCACTAAGTGCTCTCTTGTCGCTTATCTCCTACTCACTTGCATCACACCATCATATCATGCTTTGATGCCTATTGCTTTATATATTTGGGATGAAACCAATTTTCCTATCGAGGTGAGTGATTTAAGTCCAACAAATTTAATCACTAAGGCCTTCTCCTATGCATTTCATATCCAACCTCTACCCTTAAATGGGTATTACGAGCTATTACAGAGCTTTGTTATGTGGGTTTCAGATAGATTGCGAGGATCCGGAAGTAATTTTGATTGCTACTTTAGGAAAGGCATTATTGTAAGGTCTTGGGATGGCTTTTTATTTTATGCGAGGCCTAGGACTTCCGATCTCTATGCTATATGCTGTGAAGAGGTTTACGAAGTTGAGAACTGGTTTAAGCCTCATGCAAAGGGTGTTGTAGTTGATGTAGGTGCCTATATAGGAACGTACACAGTTAGAGCGATGCATACAGCAGACCTTTTGTATCTATAGAGCCTTTACCAGCAAACTTTAGAGTTCTTCAAATAAATGTTGCGTTAAATGCTTATAAACGCAGGACTAACGTGGTTCTGATCAATAAAGCTATAGCTGAAAAGAGAAAGAAAGCTAAAATCTTTGTTCCCATAGGAGTCGGGTGTGTAGGTGCTGGAACAGCAACGCTCGAAACCGCTTCAGGCGAGGCAAAAAGGTTCTTTAGTATTGATGTAGATGTCGATACCCTTGATAATATATTGAATGAACTAGGTATTGATGGGATTCACATGCTAAAGATCGATGTTGAGGGATATGTATTGAAGGCTCTACCTGGAATGATAAACTCATTAAAGAAAACAAAGATTCTATTTATAGAGTTGCTACGCAAAGACCTATCAGCTAGATACACATTAAAGCAACTAGGCTTTAAGTTAAAGGCTCATCATGGTAAAAACTTTCTCTTCATAAAAGAATAGTGTTAGAAATATAAAATGGCAATTTTTAGAGCAAGTTCAGGCAGTATAATTGAGATCCTTCATATTCAAAAACCTTCAGCGAGCATTAGATTCAAAGAAGCAAGAGCAGTATAAAATCTTTATCAAAGAATGAGTCATAATAGAGAAAGGCATCAATAAAAACACGATATGAAAGGAAACATTGTAGCTATATAAATGAACGTGTAAATATGTCATGAAAATACCCTTGATCAGAAGGAGTTATATGGCACATGCGGAAAACTATTTACTCGAATGCCATATTTTATGGGTTTATAGCTAGTCAGGGTTGTTGATCGATGCTTGTTGAAGACTTGTTTAGATTTACAGATAAAATCTTGGGATTGGATAGGATACCGAATATAGCAATACTAGTAGTATCTGCTATTGTGATATCCTTTTTAACATTATTGATTTTACGTAAGATTACACGTGAATATCTTAATAACATAAAGCAAAATACTTTCCTGCATAGACATGCCGTCTCTCTAGTTTCAGCTATGTATTTATTGGCAATAATACTAATGATCGCTGGAATGAGTTCTAGTATACATTGGTACAAAGTAGACACTGTACTGATCATTGGTCTTGTGATTTACGTATGCACCTTAGTCTTCACAGTCATACTGTTTCCCGCTCTGCTAAAGAGACCAGGACATTTTGCACTTACTCTTCTCTTCACGGTTTCAACGCTTTTATACGTATTCTTTTTCTCAAGTAAGGTTTTATTAAATGGTGTTGAAGCTGCTGAGACTACTGTAGACACTCTTCAGATATATTATGAGGGGTGCTGGCGTTTTTCACGTCATGCTAGCTGGTACGACCTAGAACCTGTGGATGCTGTAGTTAAGATGTTCTTATTACATGTTCTAAGAATAAGCAATCCTTACGATGCTGTTATTACGACCTTAATGTATAGTGCTCTGTCATTTTCTATAGTATCTTTTATGTTTGGATTTACAAAGGACTTATTTAGTAATTCTATTAAAGGATGGAGCATAGTTATCTTGTTGATGTCTATCCATCCTTATGCTCTTTTAATAGGCATGTCAACTCCCCCCACAAACTTTTCTCTAGTGTTCAGCATATTTGCTATAATGGCCATCTCTAAAAACATCTACATGAATGCTAGAACGAACTATGCTACATTGATTAGTTTTACGATCTTCACTGCTTCCGCTATACTGGCTCATCCCATGGCTATCATGATCCCCGCCTACTTAGTAGCCGCATCTCTAGCTATATTAATTTATAACCCAGCTAAAATAAGGATTAACAACGTCATTTACTCCTCTGTCATGATCAGCGTGATATTATTTCTCACACGGTTAGTGTTCACAGGAGTGTCTTTAGGAGCTAAAACACTAGTCGACGCTATTCTTAAAGGATTAACGGCATTTCTTTCCGTGGAGCAACCAATAGATGTGATGGCTTATGAAGGAAGCCCAAATCCACCACCCAAATCAACACTTTTCTCTTTTACAGGTTTTATAGGATTTATTAACGCCATATTCCTCATAGAACTAATAAAACTAATGATGGGAAGAAAAGGAGACAAGGCCACTGTCTTCGTGATGGGTACTAGTTTGCTTCTTATAGTAACAGGTGCCATTATAAATATAACGTCTTCTTCCTCCAGATACCTAGCTGTACCAGCAATCGCATTGTCTTCTTTTCAAAGCATCATCTACCTCGGCAATATTATTAAGGGCTCTTCATATTCTAAATGGAAGAATATACTTGTGATAATGCTCGGCATTATGTGTTTAGCTAGTATTTTGTCTCCTAATGCCATGGTTGAGCAATATAATGTCTTTACTGGCGGGAGATGGCCTAGAATAGAGAACTTTATCCTGAGTCGCTACTTGGTATATTATGTTGACTCAAGATATGCCGCCAATGTATTCTATGGCTGGGAAGAAGCAAAGTTAAACCTCTACTTTGCCCAAGACATATTGTATTACGGTTACCCATATCATCACATAAATGTTTTATTAACCGAAGGGTTTCTAATACCAGGGATCATAAACGCGAGATCCTATTGGGACTTTTCTGGAGGAAGACTCTTCGTGAAGTACGCTGGCTACATTAACTATACTAAAATTATTGATAAGAGCATAATTTTCAACGGATGGAAATGGTTCATGACTTTGGATCAGTCATAGCTGTAACCCCAGGGAAGTCACCTAATAAAACTGTTAAATATGAAGTACACAAGTGAACAAAGTAGCACCTCGCCTAGGGTGGAGCAATACATGATGGGGGCCGCGAGAAAACCCTTTGTTACAATAACGATTTCAACGTATAATAGTGAGGTAACAATAGACGATGTCTTAAATTCTCTACTCCAGCAAGATTACCCATTGAAGCTTATTGAGGTGATTGTGGTTGACGGTCATTCCATTGATGAAACTGTGAATAAGGTAAGGAAATTTATAGAGAAGCATGGTAATAAATTCTATGATTTTAAACTAATCATACATGATAGGAACTATGGTGCTTCAAAAGCTAGAAATGATGGCATAAGGAGTGCAAGAGGTAAGCTCATTGTAATATTGGATAGCGATGTAGTTTTACCACCTAACGCTATAAGTAATATGATCTCTTTCTTAGAATCCAATCCTGATGTAGGCTGTGTTCAGCTTTTGCTTGAAGAAGACATGCCAGATGTTATTGCTAAGTGGCGTTATGAAGTTAATTTTGGAAGAATTAGAGAAGTTGCTGGTTGTACAGCATCTGCTATGATTAGGCGTGAAGTAATAGAAAAAGCAGGATTATATGATGAATCAATGGGCCCTCCTTTTACAGTTGACGAGGATCTCGAGTTTGGTGCTCGTATATGGAGGGCTGGATATCGATGTGTTATGTTAGGCGATGTAATCGCGAAGCACGCAGGAATTAAAAGGGATAGGCATCTCTTAAAAATTGAAGGTCGGAGAGAAGCTAAAAATTATAATATAACCATGACAACTCACTTGAAAGTGCTTAAAGGACATTTAAGTATAAAGGATGGTTGGTCTTGGTACAAATTCTTGAGAGCTCTGCCCTTAAAATTAAAACTTAAGTATATAATTTCATCACTTTTCCTACCATGTCTAATGGCTACCTTCTTAACCTTACTAATCTCCACATATCCTATCGTCTACATGACATTATTAGCGGCATCAATATTTACATTCTTAAATACTTTTGTGGATTTTGCTTCAAACTTAAGGAACATACATAAATCAACTGTTTTAACACTACTAGCGTGTATTAATAGAAGTGTAAGGAGCCTGGCAACTTGTTTTTACTTATTAACCAGTACGTACACTAAATATTTCAAGACTCATCTAAGCAAACATCATGCATGGTGATCTCTCTTTAAGTGATGTTGTTAATAATACTCATCTAGGTGTATTGCTTCAATGAAGAAAAACGAATTTAAAGTGATATATGTTATAGATCTTGATCACACTATAGTAAATGTTGAAACAACGTCACATTTCCTTGAGTTTCTGGGTTGCCGGAGATCATTGTTATTGATGAAACCACTTCTAATCTTTACTCAAATATTTACCTTAGTGCTCTTCAGATTATTTAAAACCGGAATTGATCTCTCAAAATACTTGAAGTTAAGGGTGTGCTTAAGGAACCTGGATAAAGGATTGATTGATGCACTTGCACATAAATATGTCGAGATACTGTTAGATAATAGCTTGCTGCTTAACGAGCAAGTATCTAAGTTTTTATCTAAAGTTCGTGAAACCCATCTGACAGTATTGCTTACTGCAAGTATTTCGCCTATAGCGAATTGTTTCTATGATCTTGGTTTCAGGAGGGTTTACCCTAGTGAAATCATATATCGCAATAAAAAATTCTATAGAATCCGCGATTTATATGGACGCAAGCATATGGTAATAAAGGCATTCCTCAACTTTGGGGGTATAAGCAGGGTAATATTCATTGATGATTCGCCAGAGAAAGAAATAATAGAACTTGCCAAAAAAGATCAGAGGCTGAAAATTATTAATCCACGTGCATTAAGGTGACTATGGAGATAGAGGCTAAGATATGAAGCTTAAAGTTCATAATACAATTAACGATGTGGTTATGGTAAGCGTAAATTTTGTCTTGTTTAGGTTCGATGCCTTTCTACAGAATCTAATAAATTTCTTGGTGTATTCCATATATCAAATATCCTTTCTTATACTTATGGGCGTACATCCTATAAATATATCGTTAAGTACGTTAGTTGTTGTAATGCTATGCACTCATTACTTATATGCTATTACGTATGCTGTAAATGATTTTGTTAACTACTATGATGACAGGGTGCTTTCACGTGATCTAGGAAAATACTCGTTTTACAGGTTCAGGTTTATTCAATTCATCGGGAGGCGGCTTGAGGGGTTTGCTCTTCAAACATTATATTATGTTGCTTTGGCTACTATCTCTTTAAGCCTTCTCAAGGAGTATAATGTGAGTGCTTATTTAGTTATTACTTTAACTACGTTATTTATCTTCTTGTCTCTCGTTGAATCGCTTTCTAAAAAGCGTACCGTTATGAAGCATCTTTCATTTACGTTGCAACAAATCATGAAAATGTTTGCTTTCTCATACCTACTTAGCATTGTATGGCTTGGAGCTTATGATGTATATGCATTCACGATCTTTCTATCGTGGGGGCTAATTTTTATTGGCTATACCGTTTTAAGGAGTAGTCTCGAAAATATTTATTTCAACGAATTTCTGAGCAGGAGCTCAGTTATTAACATGCTGCCATTTTTGTTACATTCTCTATGCAACAAACCCTTCATAACATTACTGCTGTTTTCACCCTACTTGGCAATGATAGCATTGTTCGCCTATATATATGCAATGAATTTTATCAATTATGCATTTAAAATTTTAATCGCAACCGCAGTATCGCATTCAATACTTATACCAGTATGGGCGTTTTACTTCATTTTAGCCAAAGTATTTGGCGAGAAAGATAGAAATATTTATCAACTTCTTAGACGTCTGCTATGTAAGTGTTTATTCTTACTGATATATTTTATTTTAGTTGCGGCTTTTCTTATACGGTGGTGGCCCTAGGTGCATAAATCGTGGCGAAGGTGATCTTTGCAGTATATGGAACCAGTATTGCAGGAGGTAATAGAGCTATTTTTGAAGTTGCGAATAGGCTAAGTGGTAGGGGGTATAATGTAATGATTATTGCTTTAGGAGGCGACCATTCGTGGTTTAATGTTAAGGTACCTGTACACTATGTTAAGGCACCTAGCTTCATAGGTCTTGCTAAGCCTTTGATCAGAATATATAAGTTATTAAAATACGGAACCTCGAGCGTTGGTGTAGCGAATTATTTTGATGTTGATGGGTTTGCAAGATTGCTTGGGTTTAGAGCAGATCTTGTTAGAGCTCTTGCCGAAGAACTTAGTGAGTTTAGAGCAGATGTAGCTATAGCAACGTTTTACCCTTCAGCTCTCTCTGTTTGGCTTAGTAATGCTAATAAAAAGCTCTATTTTGTACAAGATTCTCCAGAGCTTGTTCGTGAAGTTGATGGTGAATACGGTTTAAGGTTGATCAAGCTCACGTTCCTGTTACCATTTCACTTCCTAGCAAACTCGGCGTATACCAAGAACTTTATTCTTAGCTATAATAAGGATGCTAAGGTGACAGTTACGGGCGTTGGTGTGGATACAAACATTTTTCACCCTAGGCACACTAAAGTTGTTGATCCTCGGGGTAGGCCTACAATTATGGCTATTATTAGGAGAGCCAGGCTTAGGGGAGGTGATATTGCGTTAAAAGCTTTGAACATAGTGAATAAGGAGATACCTATACACGCAATTCTTGTTAGCGAGGGTAATGCTGTAGAACAGTTTTTTAGAAAGGCAAAACCTGAGTTCACATATACGTTATTTAAAGATGTTAATTATAAAAACGATTGCAAAATTATACTCTAGTGCTGATGCATTTATCTTCACATCATATATGGAAAGTTTTGGGTTGCCGCCTTTAGAGGCAATGGCTTGTGGTGTTCCTGTTGTTACAACTGATTGTGGTGGTATTAGGGATTATGCTGTGGATGGTTACAATGCTCTTATCGTTCCACCGGGGGATCCAGAGGCTGTGGCAGATGCCGTGCTAAAGATACTTAGGGATGACAAGTTTAGGGAGAGGCTAGTTGAGCACGGTATTGAGACTGCTAAGCAGCGGAGCTGGGATAAGGTAGTGGATAAATTTGAGCGGGCAATAAGAGAATCTCAATTAATTGGAAATAACCAATTGTAGGCGACGAGTTGGTAGCGGAAATTTCTCGGAGAATAACGATTATAACTTCGACTACTATTATGACTCCACGCTATAGGCGTAAATAACTTTGAGATATTCGAGTAAAGCCTAGAGGCATCTATGAGTTATACAAAACGAAAATGCGTTACGTTAGTAAACAAAGCAACCATGTGTCTGTAAAACCTGTCTGAGTGAAACTATAAGGTAGCTCCTAAAGTTTTCATTATACTCTGTGGGGCTTAAGGTTATCTTTGCTTTGAGCATCTCAAATCTTAAATCAATAGGTAGCAGAAATCAATGTGTCAGCTTTAAATAAACAATATCCTTTACATGATTGAATCCGATAACTCTATCAATACTATAGCCAAAGTCTTTTAAGTATTCAACAAGGTTCTTTGTAGACACTTGATCTTTGTGAACCTCTAGTACAAACCTCTCGGTTAATCCTTTACTCAAAGCCTTTTCACCGCCCTTTAATACATGCATCTCGTATCCTTCAACATCGATCTTTACTAAATCTATATGAGATATAGCTTTCCCAATAATTCGATTCGACCTCTCAATCACATAGTCAAGGGTTGTCATAGGTACAATGAATGTTCTGGCAATGGTATATCGTCCTGAGGGATTATGTGTCAAGTGATTCGCGATTAAAGAAGAAGCCCTATATTCTCACCAGCAACGTATAACAACATTTTACCGGCCCGGTCACCTAGCGCGAAGGGCAAGGTTTTCACGTTTCTAACATTATTCAAAGCAATATTGTTTACTAACCATCTAAATACCAAAGGGTTAGGTTCGAAAGCTACAACAAATCCGTCTAATCCAACTCTTTTTGCGGCCCATAAAGTGTAGATGCCAACATATGCGCCGATGTCAAATACCACCCAGGTTTCCCGAGGAATATAATCCGGATGTCTTGAGCATTCTTTCCTAATATATTGATCGGGGATATTGATGGCTATAGTTGCTTCATCGTTAACATAAACCTTCATATTATCAGATAACCTAACAACACTCTTACCTATGAACAAATTAGTTATACCTATTATTTTTAGCAGTTTATATCGTAGCAAGAATTCCGTTAAGAGAACTTCTAGTGTTAAATCCCTTTGAACTAATCTCATAGTACCGCTGTAAATCTCATTAAGCAACCCTCTTAGCAAATTGAACCACATAAAAGAGAAGAGCGACGCTAAGTTATATAAATTTGCTAAGAGGTTTTGTACTAGTCTACACGAGGGGAGGTCTGGGGAGGATAGGAGGTATGCTATGAGGTGCGGTAAGATACTTGAGCTCGGCTGGAGACCGCTTATTAAACTAAGTGAAGGGTTAGCGAAGACCATTGAATGGTATACCCGTAATGAATGGTGGTGGAGGCCATTGGTGGACGAGCTCTATGTTTTAAGCGATACTCCATGGAGGCGTTGAACACCCCGCCTCGCTGGTGAACACATGAAAGTCCTTGTAACCGGTGGCACAGGCCTCCTCGGCTACTGGTTGGTAGACGCATTCCTCTCCAAGGGCTTTGAAGTCTACGCTACTTTCAACGAGAAGAACCCGCCGGGCTTGGAAGCGAGGTGGGTGAGGATGAATCTAGAAGACCCGGGTAGCATAGCGGGTGTTGCAAGAGAAGTCAAACCCGACATACTAATCCACTCGGCGGCCTACACGGATGTAGATGGATGCGAGTTAAACAAGGCTAAGGCTTACAGGGTGAACTATCTCGGCACGGAACTCCTCGTGAAAGCTTTTCGAGACCTAGAATACTTCGTCTACATATCAACAGACTACGTCTTCGACGGTGAGAGAGGCTTGTATAAGGAGGAAGACCTCCCGGCACCAGTGAACTACTACGGGTTGAGCAAGCTCCTAGGCGAGACAGCTGTCAGAGCAGTACTATCCGAGAGAAGCATCATAGTCAGAGTCAGCGGTCTCTACGGCTACAGTCCCACAGGCAAGAAGAACTTTGGTATAATAGCCTTAGAGAAGCTTTTGAGAAGGGAGCCTGTAGAGGCTTTTGTAGACCAGTGGCTCTCACCAACATATATAAGATTCCTAGCAGGCGCCCTCGTTAAGTTAACTGAGTTGAAGCCCACAGGGATATTACACCTGGCAGGGGAGAGGCTCTCCAGGTATGAGTTCGCTGTATCGTTGGCTAGTGTACTAGGTGTGGAGGAGGAGCTTGTGAAACCCAGACCCCTCGACTCTATTAAATTCCCAGCTCGTAGGCCCCGGGACTCTAGCCTCGATGTCTCAAAGGCTCGGGATCTTGGTTTAACGCTCCCCCCGGTGTTAGACTCTCTAAAAGACATGGTTTCAATATACAAGAAGTTTACGGAGGGGTAAGGATGCCTTTCAAATCGTTCAGGAGACTAGGGATACCTGGGTTAATCCTCGTAGAGTACACTAGGTTCCCGGATGAGAGAGGGTTCTTCGCGGAGCTTTACAAGAGGACTGATTTCCTAGCCAACGAGATACCCTTCGACTTCGTCCAGGTCAACCTGAGCTACTCTAGGAGAGGGGTTGTCAGAGGCCTCCACTACCAGTTGAAGCCCATGGAGCAGGGCAAGCTCGTCTACGTTATCTCAGGCAAGGTGTATGATGTGGCAGTCGATATCAGGAAGGGGTCGCCTTGGTTTGGGGGGTTTGTAGGCGTCTTCCTAGAGCCCGGCAACGCTCTATGGATACCTCCGGGCTTCGCCCACGGTTTCCAAGCGGTGGAAGACACTCATCTCCTTTACTTGGTCACCAAAGAGTACTCGCCTCAACATGAGAGATGCTTGAAGTGGGATGACCCGGAGATAGGAGTAGAGTGGCCGGTGAAAGAAGAAGCGATATTAAGCGAGAGAGATAGAAAATGTCCCCCGCTCAAGGAGGCGGAATCCAACTTCGAGTACTAGGTTCACTAAGTTCGATTAAAACCGCTTGGAGGAGAAACTGCCATCCGGATTGGAAGACACTTGTCTATCTTCAAAACCTGGGGAGGTTCTCTTACTGTAGCGGATTGATTTAAAATGCCAGGCGTATTTCTCTAACCGTGGTTCCAGCGGGCGGGCTGGTTGTTTTATCTGGTGCCGACGGGTCTGGTAAGACAACTGTTTTGAGGATGCTTTCCTCGTATCTCTCCTGGAGAATCAGTGTCTCCACCTCGTGGCTTAGGGGCAGCCACCTCTATGTCTCACTCCTCTACAGGCTTCTATCAAAGTTCGCGGTGTTCAAGGGGTTGGATAACCCGTACTACAAGACCCGCACTCCTCCGCCTCTTAGAGGGGTTTTCTCAATACTCGAGTTCACCGGAGTCCTACCCCTCCTGCTCTCCAGGAGGCTTCTCAGCCTGTTCTACAGGGTTGTGTTGTGTGATAGAGGGGTCTTAGACTTCATAGTCTGGGTTGTAGCCACATTAAGATACCCGGGCTTCCTCAGGACAGTCTACGGCAGATTCCTCCTGAGGCTGGCTGTAGGCGAGAAGCCGATATACCTCTACGCAGACTTGGAGGCGCTTGCAAGGAGGGCCGACGTGCCGCGCTCATTCCTCGCCAGGGAGCTAGCAGTCTACAACGTCCTGGCTAAATACGTCTCCAACTGCAGAGTAGACACAGGGTTGCAGGGGCCGAGGGAGGTCTTGAAGGGTGTGCTAGCTTGCATGGGGGGAGCGAGTCCCTGAAGTTGCTCCGGGTTGTGGAGGGCTCTTATAAACCAGGCGTGGGGGAG
>Ga0080004_1142775_pt1 | contig 68322 bp, 73 predicted proteins | sample WasSprMetagenome_FD_69207 | JGI IMG/M metagenome (GOLD analysis project Ga0080004, IMG submission 69207) | Sulfidic aquatic microbial communities from Washburn Spring, Yellowstone National Park, USA - WS (SPADES assembly) (version 2) | ecosystem: Environmental > Aquatic > Thermal springs > Hot...
CGGGTAGAGTGGATGACGTGATGAAGGTGGCTGGACATAGGCTTGCGACCGCTGAAGTGGAGGATGCGGTCAATACCCACCCCCTTGTGGCAGAAAGCGCTGTGGTACCCAGACCACATGAGATAAAAGGTGAGGTTCCGGTTGTTTTCGCTGTTCTCAAACCCGGAGCATCACCCTCACCCCAACTCGAAGAAGAAATAAAGAAAATAGTCAGGCAAAAAATCGGGCCCACTGCCACTCCAGAGCAGGTGATCTTTGTCCCAGACCTACCAAAGACAAGAAGTGGGAAAATTATGAGGAGAATTCTAAAAGCACTCCTAACAGGTTCGCCGGTGGGAGATACCACAACCCTAGTCAATCCCGATGTGGTTGAAACCCTAAAACGCATCCTTACACCCCTGAGCTAATACCGCCCGCCGTAAGTTTTGATGTACCCTTGGGCTGAATTTGAACAACAGGTCTCTGAACGTCTTCAAACTGCACTGACACTGACAGGCTTGCAGTGCCCCAAGAAGGTTGAGGAAACCCTAGAAGAACCCCCAGACCCGAAGTTGGGGGATCTTTCCTCGAACATATGCTTTGAGCTTGCAAAAATCGCGAAGCAAAATCCAGACAGCCTCTCCCATCTTTTGTTGGCCAAAATGCAGCCGGGAGGAATGATTGCCAAAATCGAAGCCGTGAGAGGTTACCTCAATTTCTTCGTAAATTTACCCCTGCTAGCCGAAAAGACCTTTGCTTGCTTGGAGAAGATGAAGGAAAAGTATGGAAGCTTGGAAAAAAGAGGAAAAGTCATCGTAGAGCACACAAGTGTAAATCCCACCAAACCTCTCCACGTGGGACACGGAAGAAACGCCGTTCTGGGAGACACGATGGCAAGAATCCTGAGAAAACTCGGATATCGCGTAGAGGTACACAACTACATCGACGACTTGGGCCTACAAATGGCAGAGATGCTCACCGCACTGGAGAAAATTGAACCTCCTAAAACTAAATTCGACCATGCATTGGGTTTGGTTTATGTAAAATTCCAAGAGCTCCTAAAGAAACACCCAGAAGTAGAAGAAGAAGTTCGAAAAAAGCTGAAAGCTCTAGAGAAGGGCGAAAAATCCGTTTACAAGAAAGCTAGAAGAATTGCAGAAGCTTGCGTAAGGGCCAACCTCTCCACAGCAGAGAAGCTTGGGATACGATATGACTTATTAGTTTGGGAAAGCGATCTGGTTCAGCGGGGTGTATTGTCGGAAGCGTTGGATCTTTTAAGAAAGTCTGGAAGACTCATGGAAGAAAACGGAGCTACTCTTCTTCGACTTGAAGATTTTGGATTAGAGAACAAGGTGCTGATCAGATCTGATGGCACCACTGTCTATCTAGCTAGAGACATTGCCTATCAACTTTGGAAATTCGGAAAGACAAAAAGCAGATTGCTCTTCAAACCTTGGCTTTCCGTTTATACCACCCATCCACAGGGGAGACCGAGCACAAGGTTCGGAAAAGCGTGGCGCGTGATAAATGTGATTGGAGCAGAGCAGAAAGATGCTCAGCGCTCGGTTTTCACCGCTCTAAAGGCATTAGGATATGAACAGGAGTACCAAAACTCACTACATCTAGCCTACGAACATGTTTGGCTTCCCACAGGGAGGTTCTCTGGAAGAGAAGGTACTTGGGTTGGACATTCGCTAGATGAAGCCATAGAGGAAGCGGTAGCACGTGCTAGAGAAATCATAGAAAAACGTGAGCCCGAGGCGAGTGGAAGATTCAAGGAGAAAATCGCTAGAATCGTTGGACTAGGGGCTCTCAGATTTTCTCTTGTTTCCACCTCTCCAGAGAAGAAAATCGTATTCAAATGGGAGGAGGCTCTTAACTTTGAGAAAAACAGCGGGCCGGCTATACAATACTCTCACGCTAGAGCGTGCAGCATTCTGAAAAAAGCTAAGGTTGGGCACAAAACCCCTGATTGGAGCAAGCTTCAACTTGAGGAAGAGAAAGAGCTGGTCAAGCTGATAGCCAAATATCCAAAGGTTCTGCGTCTAGCAGGAGAGGAGCTTCGACCTAATTTGCTCGCAAATTACGCCGCGAAGTTGTCCTCTCTCTTCAACTCTTTCTATGAGAAAGCCCCAGTCCTGAAAGCAGAAAAAGGGCTGAGAGAGGCTAGAGTGAAACTTGTGGAAGGGATTCGATTCATTCTGGCTGACGCGTTAGATTTACTTGGAATCGAGGCTCCGGAGAGGATTTGAGCACTATTTGCGTGTTGCCAACTCCTTTCTTCTGGCTTCAAGTAACAGAGGCTCTTTTCCCAAGAATTCTGCCGCGCTCACTACCTTGCTCTGAGTTCTCTCGGCGAGCTGTCGCAAATAGGTGGGTCCATCGCATGACCTAAACAGATGATGATCCAGAATAACCACTGGAACTCTACTGACCAGAGTTGTAAGGTTTGAGGTAGCTTGATTCAACTGCTCCTTCGTGAAGCGGTAACCCAGCAGGTAAAGAGGAGGGCCTCCCGCCACCAAGATGCTCGGTTTCCATCTCAAGATGGTTTTTAAAGCCTCCTCACACACACCTTGAAAATCTGGTGCAAAGACGAAACAGAAGTCCCCTCTCCTGACGGCGAAAAACAGCAGGGAAGTGGATGAAGACAAACCGTGGGGCTGGGGCTCCGATACCTCTATCTCCGTCTTTCCCCATCGAAACTTCTCCCCATCTGCGGTGATGAGTTCCGAAATTTCCTTGTTAAACTTCTGAAAGAGGTATCCTCTCTTTCGCTGAACAGGAGGTAAATCATGGTAATCCTTTACCAGCACCTTTTTTCCTTTGTATAGTCTCTCTGCCAAATCCGGGGAACTCCATGTCCATTCCCTATCCTCGAAGTGTGGAGTATAGTGGTCGAAATGATAATGACTAATCGCTAGAACTTGGGCCTTTCTTACCGCTCTAAGGATCTTCTCACGTGCTTTAGAGAGAGCAAGATACTCCTGCTCACTAGGCTGAAGAGAGAATCTGGGTCCAAGAGCACATCCTGGATCAAGGACTATACGAACATCGGGGGTTTCCACATATGTGGCCATGCTTCTTACCCCCAGACTTTCAAATGCTAACGGAAGAACCGTAAACTCCTCCACCATCAACTTAAAAAAGGATAAATGAATTGGAGTTGAGTAAATCATGCCTCACTTGTACTACCACTTCAAGCCCAAGTTCAAAGCTTCTCCTATCTTGATTGCTGGATTTCCAGGTATAGCCAGCGTGGGAAAGATTGCTGCAGAGCACCTCATCCACTCCCTGAACGCCAAACTTTTTCTCGATCTCTACTCTGAATATTTGCCCGAGTGGGCTCTGAAACGTAAAGATGGATTGCTCGACACCATTGCAGTTCACTTCTATTGGGCATCTCCGTCAGATGTCGAGCTCATGATTATCACTTCGGACGCACAGGCCATTACTCCCTATGGTCAATATATGCTCACAGAGCAAATTCTAGAAGTTGCCAGGGAATTTGGTGTAAAGAAGGTAATTACTGCTGCGGCCTATGTGTTAGCACCTGGAGAAAAAAGAAAACCCGTAGTTGGGGCTGGCTCGAGTCCCCAAGGAGTGGAGTGGCTAAAAGAGAACGGGGTAGAGATACTGGAAGGGGGGGTCATTGTGGGAATGAACGGCCTTCTACCCTGCCTCTCCTCCCTCATGGGAATGGAGGGAATATGTCTACTAGGAACTACAAGGGGCGGTTTAGCGGATCCTGAAGCCGCCAAAAACATTCTTCAAGTACTTTCGAAGCTGATAAAAATCGAGATTGACCTCGAAGGCATAGAGGAGAGATATTCTCTACCACCGCTTCCTTCACTCGAACCCCAGACCGAAGAGGAAGAGAGCTTGTATATTCGCTAATGAAGGACGGGGGGAAAGGAATCCGGTCTACTTCTTTCTGATATCTCCCCGACGAAATTCGTTCGTATAAGCCTCTCCACCTCTGAGCGCTCCCTCGTCTTGCCCAACACCCACATCAGCTTCACATACGCTACCTCAGGCAACATGTCCTCCGCGGGAATGACCCCTAACTGTAAGAGATCCCTGCCCGTGGAATAAACCCTCATGTTCACCCTCCCCCAGAGACATTGTGAGGTCATGACTAGGATTACTCCTTCCTCCGCCGCTTTTCTCAACACGGGAAAAAGACTCTGCGGAGCATGCCCCAGTCCAGTTCCCTCCAGGACTATTCCATGACATTGATGAATTAAGCCTTCGATTAGCTCGGGCTTCATGCCCGGATAAATTTTCACAAGAGCCACATTTGTGTCGAGCTTTGTATCCACTTCCACTCTACCTACCGGGCTAGCTTTTCTGTAATCCTGTCTCAGCATCTCTAGCTTCATTCCGCTCACTCTTCCTAATGGAAGGTCATTGATTGAGAGGAAGGCGTCTCTTCTGCTTGTGTGACACTTTCGAACCCTTACCCCTCTATGAACGAGAAAGTAATCATCCGACATTGACCCGTGCATGACAACACATACCTCGGCTATGTCCGAAAGGGCTGTAACCGTCGCTGCTATCAGGTTTAAGGCAGCGTCCGAACTTGGGCGGTCCGAGGAACGTTGAGCACCCGTTAGAACCACTGGTCTGAAAAGGTTCCGAAGCATAAAAGAGAGCGCTGCTGCCGTATAGCTCATTGTGTCGGTTCCATGAGTCACCACCACACCCGTAGCTCCTTTGTTCAACTGATTAGCTATCTCCTGTGCAATTTTCACCCAAAGCTCAGGCGTCATGTGCTCGCTAAAAACATTGCAGGCTTCCACTACCTCAATGTTAGCAAGTTCCAAGAGTTCTGGAACCGAGGCACATATTTCCTCTGGCGTGAAAGCAGGGAAAACGGCGCCCGTCCTATAGTCTACCCTTGAAGCTATTGTTCCTCCCGTTCCGACGATTGTCACTCTTGGCTTTGCCTCATTTTGTCGCAGGGGTGGGGGTGGAGGTCTAGAAAGTCTACCTTCCTCTATCTTTACTATTCTGGCTCCCTCGATGGAAATACCAACATTGTAACCGTTGGGAAGCTTCAGGACTAAATGCCAATCGTCACCTAGCTCGCTCCTAGGCATAAGAACGCCCTCGTAAATCCTCCCCTCTTTTTCAACCCTCACCTTATCCCCAGGCTTAACATCGGCTTGTCTTAGAATTTCTAGAACCCTCCCTCTATATCCGTACACCAAAAACTTCGGTTATGTTCTTTTAGCACCGTAAGAAGGTTGGGATGGGGAGCTCTTTCGGCAAGATGTTTCGAATCACGACCTTCGGAGAATCTCACGGTCCTGCCGTTGGGGTTATAATTGAGGGTGTTCCTGCAGGAATGCCTCTATCCGAAGAGGACATACAGAAAGAGCTAGATAGAAGGAGACCAGGACAGTCAATCGTCACTAGCCCAAGAAGGGAACCTGATCGAGTGAAAATACTCTCAGGCGTCTTTGAAGGAAAGACCTTGGGAACCCCGATTTGTCTGATGATAGAAAATGTTGAAGCGCAATCAGAGGTTTACGAGGAGTTCAAACATCTTCCAAGACCAGGGCATGCTGACCTTACCTACTGGCTAAAATACGGACACGTGGACTACCGAGGAGGAGGGAGAGCAGCGGGACGAGAAACCGTGGGCAGGGTCGCGGCGGGGGCGGTGGCGAAAAAACTCCTCTTCCTTACTCACCGAATAGAAATCGCCGGACACACAGTTGAGGCCGCTGGCGTCTCTGTCGGCAGGTCTGTCGATTGGGAAGAGATAAAGAGAAATACAGAGATGAACCCCATGAGGTGCGCTGACCTCCAAGTGGCAAAGGAGATGGAGAAAAAAGTATTGGAGGCCTGGGAAAGAGGGGACAGTACTGGCGGGGTTGTTGAGGTGATTGCCATCAATGTTCCACCCGGACTTGGAGAGCCAGTGTTCGATAAGTTGGACGCCGATATCGCTAAAGCGATGATGTCTATCGGTGGGGTAAAAGGCGTGGAGATTGGAGCAGGATTTTCACTCGCACGAATGTACGGCTCACAGGTCAATGATCCCATTGTTCTAAGAGAAGGAAAGCTGACTCTCGAAACCAACAGGGCAGGTGGAATTCTCGGGGGGATAAGTGTTGGCAGTCCTATCGTTGTCAGACTAGCGATTAAACCTACTCCCTCCATTTCCCTGCCCCAAAGAACCGTGAACCTCCTTACCAGAGAGGAGACTGAGATAAGATTAAAGGGACGCTTCGATCCTAACCTCTGTCCGAGAATCGTGCCAGTTGCCGAGGCGATGCTCGCTCTAGTGCTGGCCGATCATATGCTACGTGCCGGAAAGATCAATCCAAATCGTTTCGCGTGAGAGGGGTCGCTTCCGCCTGCGCATCCGTAACCGTCGTCAACGCCATGGCTACTGGAAAGGGTGCTGCCTTTGGCGTAGAGCTCAGACTCAAGGCAATAGTGGAGCTGGATTCAAGTACAAGGAGGATAAAGGGCGAAGTGGTGGGATGCCGAGAAAGCCCAAAACTCGTTGAAATATGTGTCAGGAAAGTTTTGGAGAAGTATCAGCACCACTGCGGAGCTAGGGTGAGAACTTACTCTGAGATTCCCGTGGCCGTTGGACTCTCTAGTAGCAGTGCTGCAGCGAACGCTGCTGTGCTAGCTACCTTCGCAAGTTTGGGCATAAAACCCAAGTGGCGAGAAGTTCTAGAACTTGGAATCGAGGCTTCTTTTGAGGCAGGAGTAACCCTAACTGGCGCCTTTGATGATGCCGCGGCTTCGCTTTTAGGTTGCGGAGTGGTCACAGATAACCTAAAGAGAAGAATTCTGAAGAAGTTTAGCCTCGACCCTTCGTACAGAGTAATAATCTTCGTTCCCCCCACGAAGCTCTATACCTCTAAGGTCGATCCCTCCTCTTTCAAATCCATCAAAGATATTGTTGAAGTTGCCCACAGACAAGCAATTTTAGGAAACATCTTTGGAGCGATGGTTCTCAACGGCTTGGCTTACTCATATGCCTTAAATCATGACCCCACCATTGCCCTAGAGGCCATCTCAAAAGGGGCACTGGCAGCGGGGCTCACTGGAAAAGGTCCTGCTGTAGCTGCAATCGCTTACCCGGAAGATGTCAAAAAAATAGAAAGTATATGGAGCAAGAGAAGAGGAAAGATTATCGTAACTTCCCCATCAAAGGAGGGTGCCAAAATTGAGTGAGGAAAAAATCAAAGAAATAAGGAAAAAAATCGACGAAATTGACAGAGGGCTTCTTCAGCTACTCTCAGAAAGGGTGAAGCTGGCAAGGGAAATAGCGGGCATCAAAAAGAGACTCGCAAGGGAGATAAAGGATGAAGAGAGAGAGAAAGAAATTCTACGAAAAGCTAGGGAAGAAGGAACAAAACTTGGGCTAGATCCAACTTTCGTTGAAACGGTCATGAAAGTCATTATCAGCGCCGGTGTGGGAGAAGAAGTAAGGGAATTGGGAGGTCTGAAGTTCTGGGCTCAGATTGAAGAAGCCTTTAGGGGATATCCAGCCGAACTATCGGTAGCCAGAACCATCTTCCTACACGGTTTGCGGGTGAACGAGAAGGGAGAGGTAAGATGTGGTGACATGCGCGTCACTGCACTTTCTCTAGCACAGGCGGCTGGAACGGACCGGAGAACTGTGGTTGCGGCCGTTAAGAGAATTTTGGATAACGAAAAACTACGCGCCGTCTTCATGAACTTACGTCCTGTACCCTATCTCAGAGACGTCGGAAAAGAAATGGGGTGGGGAATTCTTGAAATCATTCCTAAAGATGCTAGTCGGCCTGGTATAATTAGAGAGGTAGTTGAGGTAATCTCGAAGAGAGGCATAAGCATAAGACAGGCCGTGGCCGACGATCCCTACTTGGTCATCCAACCGAAGCTTACCCTGATCACTGATCAGCCGATTCCACCTGATGTGGTAGAAGAAATCCGCAAGTTGCCCTCCGTTTACTCTGTTCTCATTTATTGAACATTTTTGTACATTAAGGTATTTAACTGTTGAATTAATAAGTGAAAGATGAGAGTTAAAAGCCAAGTTAAGACACTTAACCTATCGGAGACTCCCCAAGAGATATTCTTCAAGGTGCGGAAGAGAAGAGTTTCCTTCTTGCTAGAATCCGCAGAAAGAGGAGAAACTGGAAGATACTCCGTTGTGGGTTGGGATCCGCTTCTCTATCTGTCAAGTTACGGGGGAGAGAAAGACCCACTCCTCGAAGTAAAAGACATGCTCGAGGAACTTGAATTTCAGGAAGAGGGTCACCCGTACCTAGCAGGTTTCTTTGGATACATAGCGTACGATTATATACGATATCTTCATCGACTTGCAAACACGTCAAAAGATGATCTTCAGCAGCCCCTCATGGAACTCGTTTTTCCTAGAAATCTCCTCGTATTTGACCATGTGTCGGGACGTACTCTCATGTACGAACACTCGCTCGAAAATAGTGGCTTCGACATCCCCTTCCCTATCGAAATTTTAACGGGACGGCTCTCCCAGCTCAGCTGTAACCTAACTAGGAGTGAATTTCTGCGAGCGGTAAAGGTGGCAAAAGAGTACATCAGAAGAGGGGACATTATCCAAGTGGTGCTCTCCAGAAGAATTGACATGACTCCTTCTCCCCCGCTTGAAGACTTTTATCTCCGTCTCAGGGAAATCAACCCTTCTCCCTACATGTATTTTCTAAGTTTGTCCACAAGAGCTGTAATCGGCTCTAGTCCTGAAATACTCGTCCAAGTAAACGGGGAGAGAGTTGTTACCAGGCCCATAGCGGGAACAAGAAGAAGAGGTAGAACGAGCGAGGAGGATAGAAAACTCGAGGAAGAACTGCGCCAAGACGAGAAAGAAAAAGCTGAACACGTAATGCTCGTGGATCTCGCTAGGAATGACTTGGGAAGAGTGTGCAAATTTGGCTCAGTTAGGGTCGAGGAATTCATGAGAGTAGAGAAGTATAGTCATGTCCAACACCTCGTCAGCGACGTTGTAGGAGAACTTAGACATGGAGAAGATGTGTTCAGCGTCATCCGTGCCACTTTTCCCGCTGGAACGGTAACTGGCGCCCCCAAGTTTAGGGCGATGGAAATAATCGAGGAACTCGAACCAACTAGAAGAGGAATCTATGCCGGTGCCGTAGGATTCATAGGGCTGCGAGAGTGCAACCTCGCCATTACGATACGGACTCTTGTTGCAGAGAGACTGAGAGCACACATCCAGGTGGGAGCAGGGATAGTGGCAGACTCCGTTCCTTGGAAAGAATATCTGGAAACCAAAAACAAGGCTGCGGCTATTCTGCAGGCGGCTGGGGTGATGGGGTGAAAATTGCCGTAATAGACAACTACGATAGTTTCGTATATAATCTAGTGCAAATGTTTGGAGAACTAGGAGCCGAACCTGTTGTTTTTCGAAACGATATGCCTCTTGAAAAAATTACCGAAAACGAACCCGACGCTATCGTAATTTCACCCGGGCCGAAAACCCCTGCCGAAGCAGGGAACTCAGTAGAATGCGTTAGAAGGTTTAACGGTAAACTTCCAATTTTAGGCGTCTGCGGGGCCACCAAAGTATTGCCTACGCACTGGGGGGTAGAATCATCCAAGCAAAGAGACTTGTCCACGGAAAGACCTCATCCATCTGGCATGATGGGAGCGAACTGTTTGAGGGAGTTCCCAATCCTTTCCAAGCTACGAGATATCATTCCCTAGTGGTGGAGGAGAGAACTCTACCAAGTTGTCTAATCGTGTGCGCAAGGAGTGAGGACGGCGAAATAATGGGAATTAGACACAAAACAGACCCCACCTTCGGTCTTCAGTTTCATCCAGAATCTGTCCTCACACGATGTGGAAGTACAATCTTAGAGAACTTTTGGAGGTGGTGAGAAAATGGAAGAAATCAGGAAAGCCATAGCAAAACTAGTCAATTTCCAAGACCTTGAGGCTGAGGAGGCCAGGAAAACCATGCGAGAGATTATGAGTGGTCAGGCTACACCTGCCCAGATAGCCTCCTTTCTTACCGCCCTAAGAATGAAAGGAGAAACTGTTGAGGAAATTTTCTCCTTGGCCTCTGTTATGCGTGAGTTTTGCCTAAAAGTGAAACCAAAAGTTCGGGGCAGGCTTGTGGATACTTGCGGAACTGGCGGAGATCGAATAAAAACTTTCAATGTAAGCACCGCATCAATGTTCGTGGCCGCAAGTGCCGGGGTATTGATTGCAAAGCATGGAAACCGGTCGGTTACAAGTAAGGTTGGTAGCGCAGACGTGTTGGAATTTTTGGGAGCCAAAATAGACTTAAGCCCACCAGAAGTGGAGCGCTGCATAGAAGGAGTTGGAATCGGTTTCATGTTCGCGCCAGTTTTCCATCCCAGCATGAAACATGCTTTGCTTCCTCGAAAGGAAATCGGCATAAGAACCGTTTTTAATATTCTGGGCCCTCTCACCAATCCTGCAGAAGTGAAAGGACAGGTTCTGGGAGTATTTGATGCCGCCCTTACCGAAAAGCTTTGTCATGTTCTTCAACGGCTTGGTTGTGAGAGAGCCATGGTCGTGAACGGTATAGATGGGTTGGATGAAATATCAACATTGGGAGTTACAAAAGTTTCGGAATTAAAAAACTCTGAGGTGGAAACATACGAACTAACACCCGAAGAATTGGGCATTACAAGAGCCAAACCTGAAGATCTATCTGGAGGGGGGGTTGAGGAAAACGCCAAAATCTTGGTAGAAATCCTCAAGGGTAAAAAGGGTCCAAAAAGAGACATCGTTTTACTAAACGCTGCTGCTGCCATTGTAGTGAGCGGAATTTGTGACGGGCTAAAAGACGCAATAGAGGTTGCCAGAGAAGGTATTGACTCAGGAATGGCCTACCAAAAGCTTATCAACTTTATAGAAGCCACCGGGGGAGATTCAAGTATCGTGAGAAAATTAGCATGACGAATTTCTTAGAGAGAATCCTGGCAGAAATAGAACCTCCAGAAAAAATCAGACCTACCCATGTCAAAAGTAGAGGTCTCAGAAATGCTATACTCTCTCACCAAGGCGGAGTACCGGTGATAGCCGAAATCGAGTTCCGATCTCCCTCGGGAGTGTTGAGAGAGCCCAGCGACCCTGGCGAAATTGCTACACAGATGGTTGAGGGGGGAGCTATCGCTATCTCTGTTTTAACTGAAAAAAGGTATTTTGGTGGCGATCCTAGCTTCATCCCCCTTGTTAAACACCGTGTCAAGGTTCCAATACTTCGCAAGGATTTTATTTTATACGAGAGTCAGCTGTACGAATCTGCTGAGCTCGATGCCGATGCTGTTCTTCTCATCGCTGCTGCTCTTGGTAACAAACTGAAAACCTTTGTGAGACTGACAAAGGACTTGGGAATGGAGCCACTGGTAGAGGTGTGTAATAAGCAGGAACTAGACCTCGCCATCCAAACCCAGGTTGAAATCCTCGGAATCAATAATCGTGACCTCAGAACACTTCAGATTGATTTACATCGCACCGAAGAACTCGCACCCTTAGTTCCAGAAGATATAACCGTCATAAGCGAGAGTGGTATCAACACCTATGAAGACGCAAAGAGGATGCTCGAAGCGGGTGCTGATGCCGTGTTGGGTACTTCCATAATGCGTTCTCCGAACATTAAAGAAGCCGTACAGAGGGTGATAGGTGTCAGTGAAAGTTAAATTCTGTGGCTTTACGAGAAGCGTTGACATCGAAAACGCATGCCAGCTGAATCCCGATTTCATTGGAGTCATTGTTGGCATACCCGAATCTCCCCGGAATCTCAATTTAAGTCAAGCCCGTGAGCTTCTGCGAAAGGTCCCAGAAAGCATACAAGGCGTATGTGTAACCAGAGTAAAAAACTTGGTGGAAGCTCAAAAGCTTGTTGAACTCGTACATCCTGATTTCTTGCAAATACATCCCTACCTGCGGCCCGAGGAAATGCTAAAGCTCAAACGTGATGTTGGTCTGATCGTCGTTTTCTCCATCTCTCCCAACTGCCGCGAAGCTGACCACATTGTCAAATTAGCAAGAATGTACGAAGAAACTACCGATATAATTCTCCTTGACACTAAAGGGCCATCAGGTGGGGGGACGGGAATTCCTCACGATTGGAGAGTGAGTGCGGAGATAAGGAGGCACCTCAAAACGCCAGTTTTTCTGGCAGGGGGGTTGAACCATGAGAACGTGAGAGATGCTATCGAGATTGTACAGCCAGATGGAGTAGACGTTTCGAGCGGCATAGAGAGCGCTCCTGGACAGAAGAGCCTTGAAAAAATGAGAAACTTCCTGAGAGTAGTGAGGAATGTGTAGAAACTGCGCTGGCTTGGGACCAGAAAGTGGTCAACACGCTACTTCCTTTCGGCTGGAAAAGAGAGCTTTATTCCAACAGCTAACGTATGTCCTACAGGATGAGGTTCGGACAGATTAGAAAACCACAGCATTACTCGATTGTTCTTGTTCACAATTTGGTTTTAGGTTTGGGCTCAGAAATTTGATCAAACTTTCCGAGGTTAGAGGACTTATTATCCCCGATTTCCTTGGTCGACTAGGTTCAAAAAGCGAAAAAGTTAAAAGTAGGTTAGAAATCTGTTTGTAGTGGAAACTTCAAGTCAAGATCAAACAAGGGCGAGTTCTCTCTTTTGGACTACTCCTAGGAGAGCGGTTCTAGTAGCCGCCTCTGCCGAGGGACCTTTCGAATTAGTTGCCTTTGACAATGCCCTACGAAAAGCCGGGATTGCTGAATTGAATTTAGTGCAGGTTTCCAGTATCCTTCCCCAGAATTGTGAACTTATTGATAACTCACAAATGCCATACATTGAGCCTGGAACGGTAGTACCAGTTGTTATGTCAAAAATCTCAAGCTCCACACCCGGGCAAAAAATTGCAGCCGCCCTAGGAATTGCGATTGGGGAGAACTCGCATGGTATGGTCTCCGAGTACCACGATATTGGAGTGAGCGAAAAAACCGCTGCGAAAACAGCTGAAGCCATGGTCAAATACATGATGGAAAACCGTGGGCTTGTTCCCAAGAGAGTTCTCTCTATTTCAGCGGGACACACCGTAAAAGCCCACGGAGCTGCCTTAGCCGCTGTGGTCTTTCTACCCTGAGGTTTAAACTAATCCTCGGAAGAAGAGGTTTCTGTTTCTCCCTCTTCCTTCTTTTCCTTTTCCGGTGGACCTTTTACTTCCTTCTTGGCCGCTGCTATCACATCGTCAATCCTGAGAATCATTATTGCTGCTTCACTTGCCGACTTTATCGCCTGCAACGTAACTCTCAAAGGTTGGTAAACGGACAACTTCCGCATATCCTCCACCTTTCCACCAAAAACATCCACTCCCATATACTTTCCATCCGGTCTGGTGTGGGCCGCCCTCAGCTCTACAAGCGTATCGACAGCATCCATACCAGCATTTTCGGCGAGCGATGCCGGGATTATCTCCAAAGCACTGGCGAAAGCGCGAATCGCCAAAGCTTCTCTTCCACCCACCGTTTCGGAATACTTTTTGAGATGCTTAGCTAATTCCATCTCGATTGCACCTCCTCCTGGGACAATTCTTCCGTCTTCCAAGCATCTAGCGACAACACATATAGCATCATGTACAGCCCTTTCGAGTTCATCTACAACATGTTCTGAACCGCCTCTAAGCAAGAGACCCACAGCCTTCGGGTCTTTGCATTGGGTCACAAAAATCAGTTTCTCCTCTCCAATTTTCCTTTCTTCAACAAGGCCTGCGTAACCAAGCTCTGCCGGAGTAAGATCTTCCAACGAGGTAACTATTTTTCCACCAGTTGCCCTAGCAAGCTTCTCCATATCTGATTTCTTAACCCTCCTAGCGGCCATGATACCTGCTTTAGCCAAGTAGTACTGCGCCACGTCATCAATTCCCTTCTGGCAGAAAACCACATTAGCCCCCGTCGCCGCAATTTTGTCCACCATTTCCCTGAGTATCCTCTCTTCCTCTTCCAAGAAGCGCTTCAGTTGCTCAGGTTTAGCCACCCTAATTTCCGCGTCGGTTTCGGTCTTCTTCACCTCTAAAGCACAATCGAGAAGAGCTATTTTAGCGTCTCTCACCACTTTTGGCATTCCTGGCCTAACAACCTCCTTGTCGATTATAACACCCTCGACCAGCTCAGTATCCGTAATCCCTCCCCCTGCCCTTTTTTCAACACCGATGTAATCAATGTCTACTTTGTATCCTCCATCCACTCGATCGGCGATTCTCTTTACCGCTTTTACTACGAGATTCGCCAAAAATTCCCTACCGCCCTCCGCCTTTTTACCGGTCATTGAAGTAATCGCTACTCTTTTGAGCAACTCATCGTCGTCGTAGGAAACAGGATCAGCTAGCTGTCTCAGGAGTTCCTCGGCCTTCTGAGCTGTCAAGCGATAGCCTTTGGCAATAATAGTGGGGTGAATTCCTTGATCCAAAAGTGCCTCAGCCTCTTTTAAGAGTGCCCCTGCTAGAACTACGGCTGTGGTAGTACCGTCGCCTACCTCATCATCCTGCGTCTTCGCAACCTCAACCATCAGCTTAGCGGCTGGGTGCTCCACTTCCATCTCTTTCAAAATCGTTGCACCATCGTTGGTGATTACTACATCACCCAAGTTGTCAACCATCATCTTGTCCATCCCTTTCGGACCCAACGTGCTTCTCACCGCCTCCGCCACAACCCTCGCTGCCATGATATTCATTCTCCTAGCGTCTCTCCCAACGATACGCTTCGATCCCTCCGGGAGGATTAAGATTGGTCTCCCACCTAGCTGTGCCACCGCCATCGTATTGTTTTAACTCCACATCGCTTTTTTAACCTTTTCGGTTGGAAGTCCATCCAGCTTTTGTGTTAGAACTTTTCCCCGCAGTGGAGCTAAAATGGTTTTTAAGGACGGTAATAAAAGAATAAATGGCAGCGGAACAAAAATCGGAAAATGCCGTCTTCGTGGGGACGAAACCTGTGATGAACTACGTACTGGCAGTGATAACGCAGTTTAACGAGGGAGCATCAGAGGTATGCATCAAAGCTAGGGGGAAAGCGATAAGCCGTGCAGTTGACACGGCGGAAGTGGTGAGACAGAGATTCCTGCCAAACGTGGTGGTCAAGAACATTTCCATTGGTACGGAAACTCTGCAGGCAGAAGACGGAAGTAAGGTAAACGTCTCCACGATAGAAATCACGCTGGCGAAAAGCAAGTAAACTTCAGGCTTTTTGAACGCTGACGCCTGGAGTGATGCGGCTAAAAGGAGAAAGGGTTGGCATCACTCATTCATGTGGTGAAATTACTCCGGCTTTAGAAGGGAAAGAGGTCACACTAGCTGGTTTTGTAAAGAACGTGAGAGACCTAGGCGGAATAAAGTTTTTCCTCCTCTATGACATGCATGGGGAGATTCAAGTCACCGCTCCTAAAGCGCTAACAGATTCCACTGTATTCTCTATGATTTCTTCCCTTACTCCGGAGAGTACCGTTTTAGTGAAAGGAATCGTGAAAGTGGCAGAACAGGCGCCTGGTGGGGTAGAAGTTATCCCAAGCATGATGGAAGTGCTCAGCCGAGCGGCCGTTCCACTTCCACTAGATCCCACTGGACGTATCAAATCTACTCTCGAGACACGCCTCAATGCAAGAATACTGGACCTTCGACATCCAAAAAGAAAAACCATCTTCAAGGCAAGACACTTCGTCCTGCAATCTATTCGACAATTCCTATCCGAGAAAGGATTCTTGGAAGTACAGACACCCAAAATCGTCGCCACTGCCACTGAAAGCGGTTCCGCCCTCTTTCCAGTGGCTTATTTCGAGAAGGAAGCATTCCTTAGCCAAAGTCCACAACTTTACAAGGAGATACTCACTGGCTGTTTCCAGAAAGTCTTTGAAATAGGACCCATCTTCCGGGCGGAGGAATTCAACACTCCAAAGCACTTGAATGAAGCAACCTCGGTAGACATCGAAGTGGCGTTTGCGGATTATGAGGACGTAATGAGAATCCTCGAAGAACTGGTTTGTCACGTTATTGAAGACTTAAAGCAGAGGATGAAGGCAGAATTACCACTCCTCAATCAGCTCGAGGTCCAAATTCCCTTTGAGAGACTAACCTACACTGAAGCTCTGGAGATTTTAGAGAGCAAAGGATGTAGGATACCTTGGGGATCCGATTTACCAACTCCTGCAGAAAGATTGTTGGGAGAGAACAGAGGATTCTACTTTATAACTCACTGGCCAGCGGATTGTAAACCTTTCTATGCCATGCCCTGCGAAGATAATCCCTCCTGTACTGAAACTTTCGACTTCATGTGGAGGGATTTGGAACTCGCTTCGGGAGGAACCCGCATTCACCAGCCTGCGCTGCTTGAGCAGAAGTTAAAAGAAAAAGGGCTAAACCCTGACCGTTTCGAGCCTCACCTCAGACACTTCAGATGGGGGCTCATTCCTCCCCACGCTGGATGGGGGCTGGGCCTAGAAAGATTGCTCATGGTTCTCACCGGAGAGGAAAACATAAGGGAATGCGTCCTTTTCCCAAGAGATAGACACAGACTCGTACCGTAGTTTACCCGATATACCAAGTTTCCTCTGGTTGGGGAGGCTCCCTGCGTTTCATTTCTTTTCTCATTTTCTCCACCCACTCTCTCAAAACTAGTGCTTGCTTTTCCAGGGTGCTCAAATCTAGCTTCAGTCCCAGCAAATCTGAAAGAGTTTGAAGGAGCAGTTTAGCGGAATGAGTATCCACCACCGGATCCCCTGCTTCCGCGAGCAGGCATGCCCCACGTATCCCCTTTACCCTAGCCAGTGAAACCAGAAGGCCTGTAAGACCCACCACCGGTCCTATGTCAATCTTTGAAGGTTTATACGAGAAATCAGGATGATTTGGGACTATTATCACCTTCGGGGTACCCTTGGACTTGGTCGGAAAAATAACCCCACCAAGCATGTAAATTTCCTTCACGCCCCAAACCTCCATCGCCTCCAGAATTTTGGAAGCTACCTCGTAATGTCCCTCAGGGGTGGTTATTGGGCAATCGCCCGTTAAAATAATTAAGTCCTTACCCTCTACTCTTGCCCAGTAGAAATCGTGTCTCGAAGCTCGAAGGATACCGTCTTTCTCTAGGATAGTATAGTGCGGAAAATGCGGAGACAACTGCTCAGCGACTCTCTGAGCAGCGAGTTCGGAAATCAAAAATTCTGAGGCTAGTTTCCCCACTTGGCCTACTCCGGGGAGCCCCCCGATTAAGATAGGAGTCTTCATTTCTGGTTTGAGAAGAAATCTAACCTCAGAGTCCATCTATTCCCCAGCCTCCATCCTCATAAGTCTTCGATATTTCCCATATCTATCTTCGGGAGAGAACTTGGGGGGGTGTGGAGAACAAGTTTTCCTCCCGCAAATCGGACATTGCTCCCGAAGAGTATAAGTCCCGCATTCTCTACATTTTCGGAGCCTCATTTCGACCTGCGGAATTCTCCTTTACCCCCCGCTTCCTCAATCTTGCTTATCACCATTCGAACTGCTTTATCTAGGAGTTCCTCAGCTTCCTTATACGATGATCCCGTTGCCACAATTCGATAGAGAGGTACTCCAGCGGAGTAGAAATTAATATGGGGAGCCATTGCTTGCTTAACTGAAAGCATGGAGTTTCGAATCACCTCCACACCGTTGGATGTGGGACACATCAAATAGAGATACCCTGACACAGTGCAAGTAGTTGGTTTAGTAAGTGTTTGGGACACGGAATGAAGACCCTTTACCCAGTTTTTTCCCAGATCTAGGTCTTCCAAACAGGAGGGGCCGACTTTCGCTATCTCTTCGAAAGCTCGATGCAACGAACCAAACTTTCTTATCAAGGCGAATCCTGCTTCCTCATAGGCTTTCTTTTCACTCTTTTTCAACTTCTTTGCCACGAGAAGAAAAAGCTTCTCTGCCTTTTTTTCCGCCTCGAACTCTTTAAGTTTCTGTTCCTTCTCCCATTCCGTGACCATTCTGAGCGAGAGATCGATAATGCCCTTCTGTTTATCCACGGCTAAAACCTTACAAACTACCCTTTGATTTTCCCTAACATGATCTCTTATGTTTTTTATCCAGCCCGAAGCCACCTCCTTGAGGTGAACCATTCCTTCCTTTCCACCATACTCCTCCAGAGAAATGAACGCCCCTTGATCAAACACTTTCACAACGGTTCCGACCACCAGCTCGTTGGGGGATGGAAACTCTTCCGCCTTTCTTACCACTTCACCACCGTACCCTTTATGGCAGCTTTTCCACCCGTGGGAACTGCTAGAATTCTACCACACACATGACATTTCACCTGCGTGGAAGCGTGACTGAAAATTTTCTGTTCATTTCCACACTCGCACCGCACCAGAAGAAATTTACCGGGCATTACGCCTTGATTTCAAATTTCTTCGACCTGAATCCCTCCCGCTGGTGAGCTTTCTTACATTCCGTGCATTTTAAAACAAGGGCAACTTTCTTACAGGTCTTGGCAAACTCCCTTTGCTCAGATCGAGGCTGACTTCCGTATCCCTTCATTATCCTAGCGAACTGTCTTTGTCCCCAGCTCAGAGCACGAGCCGGTCTCTTCTTTTGAACACTGACCTCGTGCTCCGTGTGCTTGTTACAGTAGGGGCAGTATGTCCTGATTTTGGGTGGTATCCTCATCATTTCTTTACTTAGAGCTCAAAAGAGTCTCTATCCTCTCCTTTATCTCCCTAGCTATCTCCTCTCGTCTTGTCGGTGTGACTTCAAAAATTTCCACATCCTTTCTGCTTTTAATTTCCGCTATGAAACCTCTCTCCGTCCTCTTATGAATTGCCGAAAGAACGGGCTTGCTCGAGTTCAATGCCTTCTGAACGAGCTCCTGAAACAAGGGGCTCATCACTTCCATCGGACCTATCTCGTCTATTACCACCACATCGGCCTCGGATAGGGACTCGATGGCTTTCTTACTCATTTCCTGTAGGTTGGCTAAATTTACTCCGTACTTGCTTACTCTTGGACCCTTTTCCTTCACGTGCGCCAGAATTCTTTCTTCCCCGCTCGAAAGTTCAACTATCTTAAAACCTAGTCTTCCCTCCGGCCCCCTTATCTCAGGACAGTAAAGGCCTGCAATTCTAATTCCCCTACTCTTCAGGTCTCTCACTATCTGCTGAATGATGGTACTCTTCCCAGATCCCGGTCTGCCCGTCAGGAGAAGGTTCTTCATAAGTTTTTATAAAACTCAAGACGAAAAAGGAATGTCACGGTCATCCGCTTCTAGCGCTTCGTCCGAAACCAATAGGAGAAGAATAGTTGGTTGCATCCTAGGCATTCTCGGTGGTCTCTTCGGAATCATAGGGGCGCTGGGTGGCTTCGTAACCTACATGGTAGGGGAAAGCGGTCTAATCCCAGAGAAGTATGTAAGTCTTTTGGTTCCGAAACATATCGTTTTTCCAGCTCTTGGAGTATTATTTGCCCTCCTTGGTATCGTCGCCGGTGCTGCCTCGATAGAGGATCCGGAGACCGCCGGTAAACTCATGATTGTTAGTGCAGTTGGTGGGACTGGGACTGCTCTTCTGCTCTATGCCCCTGCTGCACTTCTTCTGTTAGCGGGGGGCTACTTCTCCCTCACGCACAGGGGAAAACCTAGTTGGTGCATCCTTTAGCTCGCGAAACGCTTCCGAGTTTTAATATTTTCTTGAAAACTCATATGGATGCGGAAAGAAACAGTGGCATTGTTGGCCGTGCTTCTTCTTTTACCTATTGCCTTCCCAGAAGCTCAAAGATCCTCTCCTCTTTGGAAGCATGAGGCCAAGGACGGAGTGAATTCGGTATCTATATCCAGCGATGGTAAGTGGTTAGTAGCCGGTGGTAACGAAACCTATGTATGGGTATTTAGAAACGACCACGAAAAACCAGCTTGGAAATACCAGCTGGGTGGTTATAGCTATGTCAACTCGGTTGCCATTTCAGCCGACGGCTCCTACTTCTTAATAGGTTGCAACGACGGTAAAGTTATCCTCTACCAATGGAATAAAGAGACTAGTACTGCAACCCTGGTGTGGACTTACTATGAAGAGGGAAGGAGAGTCTCCCCATATCCTCGCACCGTCGCTATTTCCGGAGATGGATCCTATATGGTGGTAGGAATGACTAACGGTGAAGTGGCTTTCTTCTCCAAGGAAAGTGGCCGACCTCTCTGGATTGAGAAGTGCGGATACCAAGTGATTTCGGTGGCTATTTCAAGAGATGGGAAATACGCCGTGGCGGCTACTGATAACGGTGCTTTCGTCTTTAACAAGGATGGCAAAATCTTCTCAATCGGCAGGGGTAGCTTCTTCACCGCCACCGCCGTTTCGGACGACGGATCTGTAATTGCTGTGGGAAACAGATATGGCAAAATCATCATTCTGGACCCCTCCGGAAAGCAAACCGATGAAATACAGCTCGACAGGTGCATTTGGTCTCTTGATATAACCCCAGATGGACGATATGTGGTGGCCGCCACTGGTGAGCTAACCGGAAAGATATTCAAGTGTCTGTCCTCGGATAAAGAACCTTCCTTGCTCATCGAAACAAATCTCCCCGCCTCTGCTGTGAGCATCAGCTCCGATGGCTCTAAAATATTTGCAGCGGATGCTCAGAATGTTTACTTCTTGGAAAATGGTCAAACTGTTTGGCAGTGCCATGTAGTGAAGGGACTGGACGGAAGCATAGAGTGCGTGGACATGTCCGATACTGGTGATTACATGGTTGCATGTACCGCAAGATCCGAGAAGGAGCATAATATCTACTTCTTCCAAGCAACACCAATTGCACCAAAAGAGGAACAAAAAGGGATTAACATCATGGTGATTGCGGGTGGATTAATTGTCGTCGCACTGGTAATCGCCCTCCTCCTCAGACACAGAATCTCGAGGGAAATAGAACTAGAAACTTAGACGAAGAACGAGAATACGCAATAGGCTATGGTCATCATTATTATGGAATGCTTCAAGCCAGACATGAGACGACCGGTTGCGAACTTGCCGGCTATTAGACCCGAGAAGAGAGCTTGAAGGAAGGTAGCATGCCATACCACGGAAGGAACACTTACTTGAGAACGAATGGGAAGACCTGGAATAGCCGTGGCCATCTCCGATATCTCGCTTGTGGGAGTAAACTTCGTGAGCATGACCATACAGAATAGGAAAACGGCGAAGGAGATGTAGACAATCAAGGCATAAGAAAACATCGCTGCCCACCTCTCTCTCTTCAAATTCCTGAGCTGGGCAGCGTCGGCTGCCAATATCTGCAGTACGTCCCCAATATCGTCCCTAGCTATACATGCTCTCCTCACAACGGACATGGTTCGAGAAAGATAGCTGTTTCCGCACTCTTTTTCAATCTTGGAAAGTCCTACCACCGAGGGCTCTCCCCAACTTACCACCCTCACTAGTCGCTCCACCTCCTCTTTAAGAGGGCCGAGTTCTCTTGTGGGTATCAACTTGATGGCATGCGCCGGGGTGATACCGGAGGAAACCGAGCTAGAGAAGGAATGAAGAAATTCAGGCATTGCTTCCAGTGTTTTGTCCAGTTTCCTTTCCCAAAGTGTATAGAAGAAAGCAACCGGAACAGCGAAGATTAGAAAGGTAAAGAAAAGTACTTGCAAATCAAGAGAGCCTAAATGCAGAAGAAGAAAGACTAACGCTGCGCCTCCGCTGAAATAAGCTGCTTCGTAGGGTCTATTTTTAAGGGCTTGGAGGGGGTTCCTAAGCAGTTCTGGTATAATTTCCCGAGCTACAAGAGATCTTAGCAATTTCCTCTCTTCGGTAGTGGTTGGCCTAATTTTGGTGAAGTATCTTTTCCTTTCCACTTTTTTCCCCGTAACTGCACCTAAGGTTTTCATGCTCAGGAGAATGATGAAGAAAATTGAGCCAAGCGGTATGAGTACATAGGCTAGGAGATATAGAACGAGCATTGACATACCATAGAAAGCAGCGACTGCCATCAAGGTGACCATAAGAATGAGAGGAGCAAAAAGCATCAAAATCACATAAAACTCAGCGAAAAAGGAGAGAGTGTCGAGGTACTTCCTCTGTTCAATCTCAGCAGCCTGATAAAGTTCTCTACATTTTTGCGCAAAATAATCCGAAAGACTAGCACCCGTCTGGACCACTGGAATGAGAAATTCAAGAAGTCTTCTGAACTTCTCGGATGGTGTCGTCTCGGCGACATTTCTAATGGCGGTAACAGGATCATTCCCTAGGTAATCTATTTCCCTGATGATTGCCGAGGCTTCAACGGCGACCTCTCCATAATCCTCTTTTTCTTGACTCAGAGTGCGGAAAATTTCAACCACGTTCAATCCCCCCTTGCTGAGAGCGTACATGAAAGAAGTTGCAGAGGGCAATATTGCATCGATTTTAGCCTCTCTCCCTTTTGCGGCGCTCCAAGGATACCAAAGAAAAATTCTCCAAACGACATAAGCGACTGCTGGAGAAAGAAGCAAAACTAGCAGTTTTAGAACCCACCCCGCACCCAGATACGTGAGAATAACAAAACCTAACACAAGCTGCAGGATGCTCACGGTTAAAGAGATCAAAAAAGCCCGCTGAAGATATTGCTGAAGCGAGATAGATTTTCTGAGCTTCCTAAGGGTCAAACGGAGATCAGGATACTTTTCAGGATTTGGAAACATTCGTCAATCGCCCTTCTTTGTTTTCAACTCCCGGAAAGCTCTGGTAGAATTGTAGAAATACAGGTTTATGAGCCTAGAAACTTCATTGTAGTCGACTATTCCACAATCTGCCATTGTCTGGAGAAATCTCGCTCTTCTTTCGTACTCTTCCTCAAGCTGGATTCTATCTATGTTTCTCATCCTACACACCTCCCTCCAGCTCGGTGGTTCAGCGAGTTCCTTGAAGGAATCGGTGCTCGGATCCCAAGCAAACAGTTCAACTAGCTTCACCTCCTTAGCATGAGGACTAACCCCAACTATCTCCGCGATTAACTGATTCCTTCTCACTCTTCTTCTACCCAAATAGGTAAGCGTCTGCACGCAGATAACATCAAGTGCGGAAATCATGGTGTGAGGAACATTCATGGGATCGCTTTCTAGTCGCAATATAGCCTCTTGGATACTCCCGGCATGCATGGTACAATAAGCGGTGTGACCAATAGACAAGGCCTGAAACATTGCCATTGCTTCCTTTCCCCTTACCTCTCCAACGATGATACACTCGGGTCTCTGCCTAATGGCCTGCCTCACGAGTTCATACATGTCAATACTCGCGGCACCGGGACTCTCCCGAGTGACCATCGGAATCCAGTTTTTCTGGTAGAGTGAGAGCTCCCTCGTGTCCTCGATGGAAACTATCTTAGCATCAGGAGGGATGAAAAAGGCGAGGGCATTTAAGGTAGAGGTTTTACCCGCAGCTGTACCCCCAATTACCATTATGCTTTTCCTGTTTTCCGCCGCAATCCAAAGATAAGCCAGCATTTTGGCACTAAAGGTACCATACCTGATGAGATCAATGGGGGTAAAAGTGGCCCCCATGAATTTTCTGATTGAAAGCGAACTTCCCTTACTACTGATTTCTCTTTGAAAGGTGGCCTCCAATCGATGTCCACCGGGGAGAGTTGCGTCAACCATCGGCTTAGAGAGAGAAATGTGCTTCCCACTCCGTTCAACCAGTCTCATCACATATGTGTTTAGCTCTTCCTCACCGAAGAGAATGTTTGTTTCAACGTTGTAGTACTTTCTGTGGTAAAGAAAAACAGGAACATTGGGAGCATCGCATGAGATGTCCTCAACCTGTTGATCTCTGAAAACTGGGTCTAGCTTACCAAACCCCAAGATGTCGCGCTTCAGAAAGTAAAGGAGTTTATGATACATCTTACAGTCTCTTATCTCCAGCCTCCTTGCTATCTCCTTAAATCCTCTTTCCAGCACCTTCTCTGAGCTCTCTGTGGTGTGATATGGGAGTACGTCGCATAGCTCATCTTTTATCTTCGCCAAGAGAGCCTGCTCCAGAGGAGAGAGCTGAGGCTCTACCACATGGTAAAGCACCTTACCAGTTGTTTGATCCTCCAGTACCACTACGAAAGTGTAGGGACGATTTAACCAGTACCTCTCCACTTCCTTGTAGCCTTCTGGCAACTGAAAGGATACTAGCGGACCAAACCTAACAGAATCATACGTTTCGGGAGGAGCTAGATGATAACTCTCACCAACTATTTTTTCACCAAACTCGGTTTTCAGCTTAGCTAACTCCTCATCTTCCTCCAATAATTTCAAACTGAGCTTCTTGGTCATCTAAAAACTAGGTGTGAAAATTATTATCCCAAAAAAGGTGCTACCTCATCGCTTTTTAGCGAACAATCTGACAGAAATTTCTCTCAGCGCTTTGGAAACGGCAGACTTTGGCTTCATAAGTACTATCGGCCTACCGGCCTCTAAGGATTCCCTAACCTCTTGTCCCTCTGGTATCGCTCCTAAGAGTTCTATTCCTATTTGTTTGGCGATTTCAGACGGACGATCCCTCCTGCCGAAGAAGCTACTCCTGACCCTATTGACAACCAAACCCGCAATGGATTTGTCGAGCATGGAAACTATGGCCTTCACCTTCATCGTAGACATGATGGAAGGCAGCTCTGGACTTGTGACAATAACCGTCTGTTCCGCGCACTTCAGGGGGACTAGAGTACCCTTGCTAATGCCTGGGGGCGCATCGAGAATAATTACCTCATAGTCCTTAGAAATCTTCCGAAGAACTGCCGGTAACTTCCCTATATCTGCCCTTAAAAACCCTTTAATAGAAACACCCGAGGGCAAGATATCAAGTTTTTCACTGACTTGGTGTATGCTGGATTTGAATTCCTTTCCGCCCGCGAGGAGTTCATGAATGGTGTTCTGGGGTTCCCTAAGACCAAAATGAAACCCTAGATTACCCGCCGCCAAATCCGCGTCTACGAGAAGGGTTTTTTTGCCAAGCTTCGAAGCTAGGATTCCTAGATTTGCCGCTAAAGTGGTCTTTCCAACACCGCCCTTGCCGGAAAGGATGGCGTAAATCATCATTCCTTAGCAGCAGCACTTATTACAAGTCTCCCCCAAACTCGATGGCAGAAAAGAGGAAATTTAGGTGCAAGAACTGCTCCTATGTCTTCTCAGAGCCCGCTCTTTTCTTGGATAGGGGAGAAAAACTTCTCCTCTGTCCCTTTTGTTGCTCGAGGGAAATCGAGCAAGTTTAAATTCCTACAATGGACTTTACCGCTTCAGCGTGGAACCCATCTGGACCTACTGAAACCTCAAAAACTTGGCCAAGCGCAGAGGTGGGTACTCCGGTAAGAGCGAGAATGGTTAAAGTGTACCTTTCGGTTCCCCCTATCTTCTCTGCATCAAAGTAGAAGGTTCCATCGGAAACAGAAAGAATATCCTCCTCTAGTGCAGGAGGCAGTACGCCCTTTCTCAAGATGCCATAGACTGTTCCCTTCCATCCATGGGCAGCGTTGCGCAAACCCTCTAAAAAGGAAAGAAACTCTATCGGCTTGTCCTGAAGTAGCCTAGCAATGTCGGTAAGGGTGTAAATGAAGACTTGAGAATCTGGTCCGATTTTTTTGAGAGACGAAACCAACTGTAGAAGGAACTTTCTCGGATCCGCCACCTTCTTTTTCTCCCACATAGAACCAACCAGGGAAGAATATTCCTTACTCTGGTCGAGAAACTTGACGTTCCTCTTGAAGAGTTCAAAAAAGCTCTTGTTGAAGGTGCTCTTGACAGAGGCGAGGATTTCCTGCGGTGATTTAGAGAAGTTTACGTACCATATATCTTTGGGTATCTTCACCTTCCTTGGGGGAGTAAGACGTCCCTCCTTGAGTGCGGCGTTCACAAAGGCCGTTGTTGCGAGGAATTCTGATTTGAAGGTTTGCGCCGGGCCGTAAAGGAGGATGAAGGAACCGATGCTAATTCCACCACCCACTAGTAAATCGATGGATTTCACTCCTGTTGGAATCACCAACCCTTCTTCCGTCGGCAACCTCTCAACTTAGGGGAGCGTGAATAAAACTCTAAAAAACTAACAAAATGTGATGGAGCCAAGAGGTGTATCACCGGTAATTGCTACCGTCCTTTTGATAGTGGTTACTGTAATGTTGGTAAGCGTGGTGGCAGTGGTATCGATGGGGTTAGTAGGAAGGATTACACCGCCAGTCTTCGCCGATTTGTTGGTGGAGAATTACTACGCAGGAATGGACAATGGCTTTATAACAATTTACTTCTCAAATGGAGACAACCTTCGGGATGCCTTCGCAAGAGGTGCCGAGGATGGTATCGTCTTAAGGAACTTAGTCATACGAATCGACGGGAAAGCCCCTAGCAAGATAATCCTCAACGACAATGAGAGCTTCACAAAGCCTGACTTCGAAGTCGGAGACTACCTACAAGTGGAGATTCCCAAATCTCTCTCATTCGGGAGCGTGATAAGCATCGCTTGGAAGCCAACAGGCCAGACCCTCCGGTACGTCAAAGTGGCCTAAAACGCTAAAACTTAATCATGGTAAAATGAGGCAACTTATCCATAACGGGGTTTTTATTCCCCCTTATGTGCCACATGGGTTTAAGATTAGGTACCGAGGACAAGAAATCGCTCTCACCCCCGAGCAGGAAGAAATGGCTGTGGCCTTATGCAAATGTCCCCCTGAGAGGCTACAAGACTCCGTTTTCGTAAAGAACTTCTTGAAGGACTTTTGCTCGGCACTTGGACTGAAAGAAGCAAAATTGGAGGACTTCGACTTCAGCGAAATCAAAAGGTGGATTGAAGAGGAAAAGCTCAAAAAGGAAAACATGACACGAGAGGAGAAGAAGCTTCTTGCTGAAATCCGCAAAAAGGAAAGGGAGGAAAGAAAGGAGAAGTATGGATACGCAATCATTGACGGAAAAAAGGTGGAAATCAACTTCATGGTTGAACCACCCTGTATTTTCGTGGGGAGGGGGAAACACCCGTTGAGAGGGAGATGGAAGCCGAGAATCCATTACTCTGATATCACCCTAAACCTCTCCCCCGACGCTCCAACTCCTCCTGTTCCAGATGGGACAAAGTGGGGTGGTAGAGTCTGGGACCCTGATTGCCTCTGGATAGCCAGATGGAGAGACAAGCTAACGGGTAAAATGAAGTATGTCTGGGTCTCCGACACCGCACCGCTTAAACAGGAACGAGAAAAACAAAAATTTGAACTGGCCAAAATACTCGGCAGAAAGTTACCAGAGATAAAGAAACATATAGAAGAGGGACTCCACTCTCCGGATCCCCTCCAGAGAAAAATCGCTACCGTTGCATACCTCATCGATCTTCTGAAAATAAGGGTCGGTGACGAGAAGGATCCAGAGGAGCTTGACACTGTAGGAGCTACTACTCTTCGTAAGTCAAATGTCAAAATCGTGGGAGAAAACAAGGTAGAGTTTGATTTCTTAGGTAAAGGGGCGGTAAGATTTCACAAAACTGTCGAGGTTCATCCCCAAGTCGTTAAGAATCTGCAGGAATTCATGAACAATAACAGCACTGACAGAATATTTCCAGATATCAGGTGTGAGCAGGTCAACGATTTCTTAGGGCAAATTGTACCGGGGATTACTGCCAAGGTATTCAGGACTTATTATGCCAGCGAAGAGGTAAAGAAAGCGCTGGAGGAAGCTCAAATCAACAAAGGAGATACCGAGTTCGAGAAGGTCTTTGCAGCCAAAATAGCTAACCTTAGGGCGGCACAAATCCTGAACCATAAAAAGACTCCTCCCAAGAATTGGAGAGAGAAACTTGAGAAGAGGGAGGAAAAAATAAAGGCACTGGAGGAGAAAATCCAAGCACTGAAACAGAAGGCAAAAACTAAACGTCAACGGGAAAGACTAAAGAAATTGAGAAAGAAGCTCAGAGAACAAAAGTTACGACTAAAGCTCATGAAGAGCCTAAAGAACTACAATCTTGCAACCTCCCTCAGAAGCTACATTAATCCGGAAATCTACGCCAAATGGGCAAAGAAAGTGGAATTGGACATAAAGAAGATATACACGCGCAGTTTGCTTAGAAAGTTCGGATGGATACTAGATTCTGAGCAGCCAGCTTGATCTGTACTCAACCTGCTCTTCCGTTTCTCTTTCTATTTTCCCTCCAAGGGACCGAAGCTTCAGTTCTGCCACCTTTTTGTCAATATCTTCCGGGACCTCGTAGACTCCAGGAGAAAGCTTTCCAGCTTGCTCGACGAGATACCTCAGGGACAGGGCTTGAAGAGAAAAACTCATATCCATTATTTCTATCGGATGACCCATTGAACGTTCCCCCGCAAGGTTCACCAGCCTACCCTTACACAGCAGATAGAGCCTCCTCCCGTCTCCCAGTTTGAATTCCTCAACATCGGGTAGAACCTCCTTTCTAGAAACCGAGAGCGTTTGCAGGGAGGGTAAGTCTATTTCTACATCAAAATGTCCAGCATTGGCAAGAATCGCTCCATCTTTCATTCGCTCGAAGTGTTCCCTTCGAATAACCTTCGTGCTACCTGTACAAGTGACAAAAATCTCACCAAGGCTGGCAGCCTCCTGCATGTCCAAGGTCTGAAATCCGTCCATCATTGCCTCCAGTGCTCTGACCGGATTTGTCTCAACCACGTAAACGATAGCCCCCATCCCTTTGAGTCTAGAAGCTATGCCCCTACCTACATGACCATATCCTGCTATCACTATTTTCTTCCCAGCCAATTGCAGATTTGTGAGCCCCATTAAGGCTTGAATCGTGGACTCAGCAGTCCCGAAGCGATTGTCAAACAGTCTCTTGGAAGGAGAATCATTAACGGCTATAACTGGGAATCTCAAAACTCCCTCTTCACTCATCCTCTTTAGTCTGTTCACGCCGGTAGTGGTTTCTTCGCAAGCACCAAGAATTCCATCTATCCCCATCTGATGAGCAAGTGCGATTAAATCTCCTCCGTCGTCCACGAGGAGTTGCGGACCGGTCCCCAAAACCTTCCGTAGATTTAAGAAGTACTCTTCTTCCGTTTGTCCTCTCCAGGCGAAGACCTCGAAACCTTCCTCAGCAAGAGCCGCTGCACATTCGTCCTTCGTCGAGAGGGGATTGCATCCTGCTATTGCTACCTTTGCTCCTCCTTCCGCCAAAGTTTTTACCAACACGGCCGTCTTAGCCTCCACGTGTAGAGCCACTCCGATTTTGATTCCCTCCAACGGTTTCTCTCTTCTGAACTCCTCCCGTATCTGGCGAAGAACTGGCATATGTTGTGACGCCCATTCAATTCGTGCTCTTCCGGCCCGAACCAGCTCCTCTTTAAGCCGAGACATCTCCGACCAGATCTTCTGCCGCTCTCCTTGCTTTTTCCATTACCCTTTCTTCGTCTAGCGTAAGGACCCTCCGCCCCTGCATTAGGACTTTCCCGTCCACAATCATTGTATCCACATCGGAGCCAACCACTGAATAAATTATGTTAGGGATTACTGGTGGAAGAGGAGTCAGATGGGGTGAATTTAAGTTCACTAAAATTATATCGGCCTTTTTACCTGGTTCGATTGTCCCCACCTCCTCCCATCCCGCGGCCCGCGCTGCCGTTACGGTGGCCATTCTTAGCACTTCCTCCGCTCTAATGCAGGAGGGATCCCTTGTCCTCAACTTCTGGAGTAAAGAACAAAGTCTCATCTCTCTGAACATGTCAAGACTGTTGTTGCTTGCTGGACCATCCGTACCCAGTGCCACCTCGATTCCTGCGTCGAGCATTTCTCTCACCGGAGCTAAACCCGAGGACAGTTTGAGATTACTCGCCGGATTGTGTACCACTTTGACACCATGCCTAACCAGTAACTTAATTTCCTCTGCACTTACGTGGACGCAGTGGGCTGCCACCACTCTCGGTCCAAGAAACCCTATCTCTTCTAAATGGGAAATCGGGGGTTTGCCTGTTTTCTTAATCGACTCACGGACTTCCTCTTCTGTCTCAGAAAGATGTATATGAATTCCCACTTTATGCCTCTCCGCCAATTCTTTGATTTCCAAAAGGCACTCATCCGAGCATGTGTAGGGTGCATGGGGTCCAAACATGACCCTTATCCTGCTGTCTTTTTCTTGTAAGAGCTGAATCGCTTTCTTCAGCTCGATCTTTCTTCTTTCTCTGTCGCCGAGTTCTATAACGCCATAGGAGAGACTGCACCTCAAACCAGACTCTCTAACAGCCTTTGCTACTTCCTCCATGTAGAAGTACATGTCAGAGAAGCAAGTAGTTCCTGACTTTATCATTTCGAGACAGCCCAACAGTGCTCCCGCATAAACATGCTCCGGCTTCAGTTTGCGCTCCACTGGCCAAATCTTTTCTTCAAGCCATCTCCTCAGGGGGAGATCCTCGGCGTACCCTCTGAGCAAAGACATGGAGAGGTGCGTGTGGGCATTGACTAGCCCTGGCATAACTAGCTTCCCGCTCGCGTCGATGACCGTGTCGGCGGTGCCAACTACTTCCCCCACCGCTGTTATCTTTCCCTCCTCAACCGCAATGTCCGCCTTGATAACCCTAAACTCAGGAGTAAGAACTAGACCCCCGCGAATGATAAGGTCAGGCAATTACTTGGCCAATTCTTTAGCGATGGTCTTTCCGAATTTGGCAGCGGCGTTTGGACCATTAGCCGTGATGAAGTTTCCGTCCACTACCACATCTTTGTCCACGAACTTTGCACCTTTCTCTTCTAGCATCTCCCTAAAGCGTTCATCCCCAGCCCACACCGTCGCTTTTCTGTTCTCGAGTATCCCTGCGTTGGCCAAAATCACCGGCGCTATACAAATCGCGCAAACCTTTTTACCTTGCTGAGCCGCCTCTCTGGCCAGGGAAAGAGCTGTTTCGTTCTCGAAATAAACTTGACATCCAACCCCTCCCACGAACACGATGGCATCCCAATTCTCAACTCTCACCTCGTCCAGCGTAAGGTCCGGTGTAACTCTGCCGCCCAACATGCCTCTAACCGTTCCCCTCGTGGTACTTGCTACCTTTACTTCTATTCCCGCTTTCTCAAGCTCGCTTCTCGTGGTGAAAAGTTCTTCATCCCTGAAGTTTTCGGGAGCTATAATCATCAGCACTTTCTTTCCCGGCACCCAAATCACCTCCTCACCTCTATATAGTAACCCCAAAGCTAAAACCTGTACCACAAAGACTACAACAAAAAGAAACGACAACCACCTTCTCATTTCTTCCCCTGTTCATCCTTTTCTCTTTTTAGAGACCCTTTTCAGCCTCCTCTTATCCTCTGCCAGCTTGATAATCATCACATTTGAGGCATGAATGGGCATGGGTACCTCTGTGCCATCCGCCTTTCTAATCGAGGCCCCTTGAACTCGGATTCTTCCCTTCTTTGTGTCAACGGAGAGAACCTCCCCCTCCAGCCCCTTAAAATCTCCCCTCATTATCCTCACCCTATCTCCTTTCCTCACGCGAAGACTACGTTTCTTGAGCTTCTTCCTAAGCTCTTCGCTTAACGTGGCATGAAGGAATTTTCCTCTGAGATGAAGAGGTGCTCGGTAACGAAAGAGCCTCTGCTTGCGGGGTTGGGCACTCGCTCTCAAACCACTATAGAACAAATTCCCGCTACCTTTGGCCATCTCTCGGCCGCCTCCCTAGCAACGGCTCCTCTAACCTGAGTCCCTCGTGGACTACCGTCGGGATTGATGAGCACAGCCGCATTATCCTCGAACTTTACCCTTATCCCGTCAGTCCTCCTGTACTCTTTCTTCTGTCTGACCACCACCGCCCTTACGAGTTTCTTTTTGAATTCAGGTGTTCCTTTCTTTACCGCACCAACTATTTGATCTCCTACTCCCGCTTTTCCCATCCTCCGCCTCGTCCCCTTGTATCCCACTACCGCGATTATCTGCAACTCTTTCACTCCCGTATTGTCGGCACAAATTAGCCTCGCCCCTACAGGAAGTGCCTTAACAGGAGTGACGGGAGAGACCCCAAAAGCCTCCCCTGCTCCTTTCTTTCCCATTCCTCACCCCCCTATTTTCTCTATCACCACGAAGGCTTTAGTTTTACTCAATCTCCTGCATTCAGCTATCTTCACCTTATCTCCCACCCTCGCCCCAATACAGGGGGGATTGTGAGCATGAAGTTTCGAAGTCCTCCTCTCGTATCGCTCATACTTTGGTACATAGTGGAACCTCTCTATGGCCACCGTTACCGTCTTTTGCATCCTGTCGCTCACTACTATTCCCTCTAGGACTCTTCCCCTAACTTTGAGCCCCCCGTGAAACGGACATCTCGGGTCAGTGCAGGTACCTTCCGGTGGCTTAACGTCCAAGCCTATATCCTTCGCCTTCGTGGTGACATCTCCCTTCATCTCAGATTCTTAATCCTCTCTTCTGGTCTCATAACGATTTTCCTTCCATCTACTTCCACTTCCTCCCCTGTGGGAAGGGTAATCCTAAAGACTGAAATTTCTTTCGGAACTACGATCTTTCTCTTTCCTTCTTCCAAGACTATAGTCCTTTTCGTTTCATCCACAATTATCCCTTCCCTACCCCTAAGCCCCGGATCGGTACTCTGTATTACCCTCGCCTTCAAGCCTATCCATTCATGCCTCAGTATGTTCGATTTGGTTATAGGCAATTAACATCACTCAAGTAACATGCACCGATTCCTTCGGAAAACCAAGCTCAATAAGTATGTCCCTCACCTTCTCCTTATTTCCCCCCTGAAGCTCTAGTTGGTTATTCTTGATGGTTCCACCGCACGCAAGTCTTGACTTGAGCTGTTTCAACAAGCTTTTGAGATCTATTGCCTTTGGGTCGAGACCTTCCACTATGACCACCTTCTTTCCGAACTTTCTCTCCTCCGTGTAGATGTTTATCCTCTGCTGTTCCTTGGCTATTCCCTCGCAGATGCAGAGCTCCTTGGGGAGACCACAGATTTTGCAGGTCTCCGGCATTATCTCTTTCCCTTTTTCTTAGAACGCTCCTCTTTTATCTGCTCCTCCCTTATGACCGTCAACACCCTAGCAATTGCCCTCTTGAGCTCTCTAACCCTCATGGGATTCTCTGTAGAAGTACCTGCAGCGACTACTGCTCTCTCCCTTGCCAATTCTGCTCTCAGCTCCCTGAGCTTCTCTCTCAATTCTCCTATTCCCATCCCTCTCAGCTCATCCGCTCTCAGCCTCGCCAACCCCCTCCACCTCCTTCTCCTTTGCCGATAAAATTGGTTCCTCTGGCAACATGATTCTAACTTTTACTCCTATTGCCCCAGGTTTAGTCATCGCCTGAGCATAACCGTAACTCACATACTTTTCTGCTGGCTCCCCTGTTTTACTCAAATATCCTTGGAAGAACCTCTCGCTTCTCGCTCTCTCGCCAGCGATTTTTCCAGTGATTCTTATTTCTACACCCCTAGCACCGGCTGCCATAATTCTTTTCAAGTAGGCGTGGCCTATCCTTCTAATATTCACTCCACGCTCTATGGCAGAGGCTATCCTTCTTGCCATAATGGGAGCACACAGGTCAGGATTCTTGAGCTCTAGCACTTCAATTTGCGGTTTCTCTATCCCGAACCTTCGCTGCAATTCTTCCTCCAATTCTCTGATGCTTTCCCCACCCTTTCCGATAACGATGCCTGGTCTTTCTACATAGAGAGTAAGCTTAGTTCCGGTGGGCGTTCTCTGGATTTCTACTCCGCCATAGCCCGCTCGCTCTAGCTTTTGGCTGAGAAACTCCTCCAACTTTGCCTTATTAAAGCTGTAACCAACAAACCAGAGCTCGGATGGGGAGGGCATCAGCCTACCTCCTTCAGAATTATTTCAACATTGGTCAGCTCCTGATTCCAAGGAGTGGCTCTCGCAAATGCGCGAGGGAGATACCCGGGAATGACTGTCCCCTTCTTAGCACATGCATGGACGACTTTGAGCTTTTCTACCGCCATTCCTTTGTAGACGGCGTTCGCCTCGGCATTTTTCAGGAGTTTTAGGAACTCTTTTGCCGCTTTCACGGGAAATCTGCCAGCCCCCTGGCATCCTCTTCTGTGACCGAGCTTCTTGTTATGATGCCTGAAAGGCACCGCCGTCTCTTTTCGAATCACCTTTTCCAGAAACTTTTTGCATTCCCCCAAGCTCATTCCCTTTATTGCCCTGCATATCTCCTCGGCATGCTTACGCGAAATTCTAAGCTCCCTACCGTAGGCCTTAGCGCAAGGTTCCTCCACCTCAATTGAATATCGGTGATGTGGCATTACTTCAGTGGGATGAACATGGAGCTTCTTGTAGCTCCAATTCCTGGTGTACCGTGGATGACTCTTTTCCTCGTCTGGGAAAACTCTCCCAGTCTATGTCCAATCATCTCGGGAAGAATTTCAAAAACCACAAAATCCTTACCGTTATGAACCGCCATCTTAACTCCCACCATTTCTGGCAGAATAATCATGTCCCGGCAGTGAGTTCTTATGGGCTTGTCGATCCCTCTCTCCTTATACTCCCTGATTTTTTCCAGCAATTTTTTCTGCTCCGGTGTCAGTCCTCGTAGCAAACTTCTCCTCTGTCTAGCGGGAAGAAGTTCCGCAAACTTTTCTAGTGGCATCTGCTGGAGCTCCTCCAGCCCAAACCCTCTGTATGTAAACTTCTTCGGCATCTAATTTTTCTCAACCTTTTCTAATACCCGTTCGTCTGGCTGCTATCAGTCCTACTTTTTGGCCAGGTGGAGCCCCCCGGGCCACTACCTTTGGCCTCCCCGCGTGTTTCCTTCTACCCCCACCAAAGGGATGATCCACGATGTTCATGGCTACCCCTCTCACCCTTGGGAATAATCTCCCTCTCGCCTTCATGTAGTGATACTTGGCACCGGCCTTCATGAAGGGTTTCTCTTTCCTTCCACTTCCTGCCACGACTCCTACCACTGCTCTACACTCCGGTTGAAAGGCACGAGTCTTACCGGAAGGGAGCTGGACCAAAACTCTGTCTTTTTCCCTACCCACCACAATAGCATAGGTACCCGTTGCCCTCACGAACTTACCACCGTCTCCGGGCTTGGACTCAATCATGTAGACTTTTGTCCCCTCTGGAAGATGCGAAAGGGGAAGAACATTACCCGGTGCCACGGGAGCGTCTGGCCCAATTATCATGTTTTGTCCTACTCTCATTCCCTCGCAGGCGGGAAGGTAAAAAGTACTACCATTCTCCAGCTTAACGAGCGCATATGGAGTCGAAAGGCCCGGATTATGAAGAATATCCACTACTTCTCCACGAACAGTTCCTTGAATCGAGGGCACCCTAGCTTCTCCCAGTCTCCGCCAAGACTTCGCCTTGTAGGTCGGAGAGCCCCTTCCAATCCTCTGCGCTCTTATACGCTTCCCCATTCTAGATCACCCCCAGCTTTGCCGCCAGCTCGTCCGCAGAGAACTCTTCCATAAGCCTGACATAGGCTTTCTTTTTCCCATCAGGAGTCTTTACCGTTCGGACATCTTTAACTTTCACCCCATAGAGGACCTCCACTGCTCTTTTAATGTCATGTTTGTTAGCGTCCGGGGCCACCACGAAAGTGATCGTGTTTTGAGATTCTACTAGTCTAACCGCCTTTTCGGTAGTCAGTGGAAACAAGATAACTTTCTGAGGATCCTTCATAGCATCTCACCGAGCTCTCGGATAGCTGATTCGGTCCACACGGTAAGTCTCCCAGGTACTCCTCCTGGTGCCAGTTTCTCGACCGTGAGCTCCTTTACCGACACCACATCTACCCCGGGAAGGTTCCTAGCAGCTAGGGCTATTCCCTTATCCTCCCCGATCACCAGCAGTAGTCCCACGGGTTTCCTGTACTTTCTTCCCCTTCTCTTACCTTTTCCCGCCCTGATTTTCTTTCCCGTCTTAGCTCTCTCCACATCTGGCCAGACTCCCAACTTTTGAAGAACCTCCTTCACTTCTCTCGTCCTCTTGAGTTCCTCGATTTCCTTCGATACCACTAATGGGAACTCCGGAACCTTAAACTTATGCCCTCTTCTAAGTACCAAATCTTCCTTCGCCGTGCATGCAATAGCCGACTTCAGTGCAGTGAGATATTCTTTTTTGTTAATTTTCTCCACTAAAACTTCTTCAACCTTCGGAGGATGAGCCCTCCTGCCACCCACAGTGAAGGGTGCAAAAGCACCCCTGCCAGCAGAGGGATGCCTGCTCCCCTTAACCCTCCTAACTCTAGCCACCCCAAACCCTTTACCCCAAGTTTCGGCAGATGTTCTTTTACCTGCCATTGGATCTACGCCCTTCGGTTGGTACTTCTTGGACATCTCGGACAAGAATGCTCTCTGTATCAAATCTGGCCTCGGCTCCATCTTAAAGACGACGGGTAACTCGATTTCTTTGAGCCTCTCTCCCTCCAGCGAATACACGCCCACCATTTTACTTCCCCTGTTTGGATGAGAGAGATACGTAAGTGATGGTAGGTGCAGTCGGTGACTGGGCTGGCATGCGAATCGCCTTTCTCAATAAAACAAAGCGCTTAGAGGGGCCTGGAATCGAGCCAGCGATCAATAGGTAATCCGATGTCACCGGTCCATACCTTAAATATCCACCCTTAACCGTAATCTCACCTCCATCCTCTCCTATCTTCAGTATCCTCTTGTTATATTCCGTCCGCTGGTGATAACCCATTTGTCCGGCTTGCGGAACTGACCACATAACCTTTGCTGGATGCCAAGGTCCCAGTGTACCGACCTGTCTTCTCCCCCCCTCTGTTTTCCTCGGAAGTATCTTCACTCCCCATCGCTTGACCGGGCCTTGGAAACCCTTCCCCTTGGTAATTGCGATTACGTCGATGTATTCCCCAGCCTTGAAGATTTCTGAAACACGCACCTCCTTTCCGAGCATTTTCTTCGCCGCCTCAAACTTCTCCTTGAGGTTGCTACCACCCACCGGAACCTCGAAGATGTCGGGAGTCTTTTTCAGCTTAATCAGATATGGTTGAGTGCAGCAAAGAACCCTTATCTCCTCCACCTTTCCCTCCTCCACGAGTTTACCTGCCTCCTCAAGCTTCTTGTCCGGGTCATTCTGTTTAGGAAGCTTTAAAATTCTATCAAGGTACTTGGGAAAAGTCTTGCTCCAAATCTCCCCCGCAACTTCAAGTCCCTTCTCCCCCCTTCGATACATGCGAAGACCAAAAACAAAAACAGGTGGTACTTCCACCACCGTTACTGGGACCGCTATTGTTTGACCGGCCGTAAGACTCGTCTTTCGGTCATCAATCATGAGCACGTGCGTCATGCCTACTTTGTACCCACCTATTCCAAGCAGACCTGGGGTGGAGAGATTTGGCCAAGATCTAACATGCGGAATAGGAGAGGCTGCCCTAACCCTAGGACTGAAAGCCAGTGATCCCCTTCTCGGACGGTGTTCTTTCGGCATTTTTAACTAAAAATTACATTCAAAATAGCAAGAGTAGCAAGTAGTGCCTCCTCAGTCCTTACCGTTGCCGTGCCCTGATTAGGAATGACATTAACCATGAAATCAAAACGAGAAATGTCCACTCCTTGGGAGCTACATATCTCAAAAAGACCACCATATGGTCCACCGAACACCAATCCTATTCCCTCCTTTTTTCTTGCCTCTTCCACGAGCTTGGATTGCACGTCCATAAAAGGTTTTCCGTACCTTGAAGTTCCGACAATCAAGTCTCCTCTGATGGCATCCAATGCCTCGGCCAAATTGGCTCTTTTTTCCAGTTTGAACCCCCAGTAGTCGGGGGGAGAGGCCCTTTCCACGAGAACTTTATCCTTCTTCTCTACTATTTTCACGGTTACCCTTTGTCCTTGTCTGAGTTTCTCTGGGAGGAAACCTTCCTGCGACATCCCCAGCTCTAGAATACTTCCCTCCTTCTCTACTTTGATCACTGCAGCTTCTCTTATGCTACCCACCTCCTCCTTTTCTCCTCGAAGGGGGTGGTGTGGGGTGCGAAGGGGAGGAAGCACTCCTGCGTATCGGAGTCTGGAATCGGGTGGAAACAAAATTTTGCGGAGATATTGTGGGGTTTCTAGGTAGCGAAGAAGCGTCATGATTAGGTCAGCGTCTTTTTTGCAGGATGGATGTCCGTCATTGTATAAGACTACTTTTTCCACTCTAAAGACTGCCAAAATTCTTCCCACTAGCCCTATCTTGACCGTTTTCTGGAGGAGGCTTGGGGCATCCCCAACCAATGAACACGGCAGCAAAACTGAAAATCTCATCCTTTAGCAACACCCAGAGGTACAAGCCTAGCAACCTTTCTAGAGATCCCTGCCCTATGAGTTACATCCACCACTTCATCCACAGGCTTGTATGCCTCTGGAGTTTCCTCTGCAATAACTGAAATGCTTGCCGCTCTTACAATTATGCCCTTTTGCTCGAGACGACGCTTCACCTCCTGTCCAGAGAACTGACGAAGAGCTGCCGCCCTGCTGAGATGCCTACCCGAACCATGGGCGGTAGAACCAAAGGTCTCGCGCATAGCCAACTCGGTTCCTACCAAAACATAACTTGCCCTCCCCATATCCCCCGGAATCAGAACTGGCTGCCCCACACCTCTATAAATCGGTGGGAGATCGGGGTGACCCGCTGGGAAAGCCCTTGTGGCTCCTTTTCTGTGAACCACAACCATTTTCTTTTCGCCGTTCACCTGATGTGTCTCAACTTTGGCAATGTTGTGAGCAACATCATAAACAAGCTCAAGACCGAGAGCCTCAGCATCTCTGTGAAAGACCTGCTCAAACGATTCCCTTACCCAGTGAGTTATCATCTGCCTGTTCGCCCAAGCATAGTTTGCCGAACAGCACATCGCTTTGAAAAAGGCTTGCCCCTCCAGTGAGTTGAAGGGAACGTTGACGAGTTCTCTGTCGGGCAGATGGATGTTGTACTTGTGGGTAACCCTCTCCATGGTCCTCAAATAATCAGAACACACCTGATGACCTAGTCCTCGAGAGCCGGTGTGAATCATAACCGTAACCTGTCCTTCATGCGTGATACCAAAGACTTTTGCTATTTCGGGCTCGTATATTTTGTCTACCTTTTGGACCTCCAAGAAGTGATTCCCGCTTCCCAAGCTTCCTAGTTGTGGAAAACCTCTCTTCTTCGCCTCCATACTAACACAGGATGGGTCTGCTGCCACCATGCAACCTCCCTCCTCGGTGCGCTCAAGGTCTCTCTCCCAGCCAAAGCCGTTTTCGACGGCCCATTTCGCACCGTGCTTCAGAACTTCATCGAGCTGCGGTAGGGTCAGCCTGATGTGACCGGTACTGCCAAGACCCGACGGAACGTTCTTGAAAAGAGTGGAGACCAAATCGCCTAGGACTGGGCGCACATCTCCTTCTGAGAGATTGGTGACTAAGAGACGCACCCCACAGTTTGAAACAACAAAACCGTTCGCGATGAAGTTATGCGAAGCATCCTCTACTGTTAGGTCATACACCGGGCCCTCAAAATCTTCCCACTCAATCTCCCTTATCTCTTCCCAAATGGTTTCGGACTGTCCAGAAACCCATTCCTCAAACTTTGGAAAGCCCTCAGGAACTCTCGGAACAGTTTTCCTTCTTTCATACAAAGAACGCTCCAAGAAACGGCGATTTACAAATGTGGATGTGAGCGAATTCACTATGAACATTTTTGGAAAACCTACTTCATAAAGTTCTTCAGCTAATTCAGAGGCCTGTATCCTTGCCTGAATCGCATGTTCTTTCATTAGCAGATATTCGCACGCCATCCGCGCCAGCTTCTGCCTAACGGGGTGATACTCGTAACCAATTCTTCCCCACAAAGCAAGCAAACTTTCCGACTTTACAGAAATGGATAGTACGAGACGAATGGAGTGTGGATCTTTCACTCTTCTTATACTTGTTGTCTGCACACCAAACTCCTGAAGCAGCACTGCTATCTGTCGAAGGAATTTCTCGCCACTTTTTCCATGTGTTGACTTCTTGCTTTGCGTCAGCGTTGGGGCGATGAAGTTGTATCCATTGAGAGTTTGAGGTTTGTTCAGTTCAGCTCCAAAGAGACCTGCTAAGAAAAGTCTCTTCATCCATAAGGGCAACCTAAAGATCCACTTAGGAACTTCAAAGTCTGATTCCGTCTTCCTCCCCTCAGGTGCTCCAAGTGCCTTAAAGAGACTTACGAGGCTTTTAGCAGAAACACTGACCGAATACTCGCACCCTACAAAGGTTTTATCTCCAATTCTATGAAGCCTGCGCCTCGAGCGTATTTTTGAAGGAGTGTACCCCAGTCTTCGTAAATCTCTCGCAATCTCGGCCAGACCGGAGGGATGACCATAGAACACGACCAGCTTCCCCTCAAACGAGCCGTCGCCAATGAAGTAACCTAATAGCTTGAGGATCAAGCCTAGTTTTGGATTGGTGCTTCTTAAAGGTAATAGGCCCCTCTTTTTCAGCTCTGGAACTACGGTGGGTGGAAGGTCCTTTTCTTCCAAGATGATGAAGTCCAGCGGCGGTTCATAGTTTACCCCCTCAAAGGGAAAAACTGCAACCTTATCACCGGGCCTGAGCTTAGAGGCTTCTTTCATGCCCTCTGGAGTCAAAACGGGATGATCTGGAGTCAACCTCAATATACGACCTTCAGTGGTTACGAGTCTTAATATCTTTTTATCTCCTCTTCTTTCCAACACTCGGACTACCCTAGTTGGTTTCGGTCCACCATCACTCCAACATATCACCCACTCGCTGGGGCGAATCTCCTCAATCGGCTTAACATATCCAAATTCGCATAACACAAGAGTTCCAGGCGGAAGACAGTTTTGGTCATAACCGATTCCGCCCGGGCTTATTACACCGGTTTCCGCATCCGTCGCAGCCACCCCTCCGATAGGAAAACCGTAACCCTGATGACCATCCGGCAGGGTTATCGAATACTTGTAGATGCCCTGCAGGGAAGTAACATTAACCGCCTGCTCTAAGGTAAGGTCCCTCTGCATTTCGCTGATCATTTTTGAATCCGCGTAGATTCTCGCGGATACCTTCATCCAAGGCTTGTAGCCCGGGGGAATCTCCCATCTCACCTCGTCAATCTGCCTTAGTTGCACCATCTATCTTTCTTCTTTCCTTCTCGACTTAAGCACGAATCAACATAATAAGCGAGCGATTCGATAGAAGATACCCCCGACGAATATCGCAAGCGATATTCTCAGAAGGGATATACCTACTGCCCTTTTCCACCCTATCTCCTTTGTAAGAGCCGCGAAGGTTGATATGCAAGGTAGGTAGAGAAGCGACACCATACCAAACACCAGAATTTGAGCATCTGTTAACACTGAGGAGAAATTCGTGGTGCCCACAGTAGCAGCCAGCAGAATTAGAAGCATTTCCTTTCTGAGGATTCCCATTAGAAGTACAGTCCCCGTAACAGCTGGTAACCCTAGCCACCCTACCGTCACTGGTGAGAGCACAGAATTGATAACATCCGCCGCACCTGTCTCATAAAGTGCGGCCAAACCCACACTTCCCAAAACCACCAAAGGGACAGCAATTTTCAAAAACTCTAGAGTTCTTCCCCATGTCTCTTTCAGCACTGTTGGCAGATGTGGTACGCGATAAGGAGGCATCTCCATAATGAGACCTACCGGTTCCCCTGGAAGAACCTTGAACAGGAGCCGGCCCAACATGAAAACTATGGCAAAGTGAATAACGTAGAGAACTAATACAGCGAGTAACCCAAGACATTTCCCTACCAGTCCCAAGATTACCGCCGATGTGGCAGCACAAGGAACCATGGTAACCACCATGGCAGCTAGAACTTTATCTCGCTCAGTTTCCATCACTCTACATCCCAGACAGGCAGGAACATCACAACCAAAGCCCAACATGGCAGGAATGAAGGCCTTTCCATGTAAACCCATCCTATGCATGAGACTGTCCATGGCAAAGGCCGCCCTTGGAAGATACCCTGAGTCTTCTAGAAGATGAAGAATCAGATAGAAGGGGATAATATAAGGTAATGCCACCGAGGCGGCTGCAAGTAACCCCTCAAGAGCACTTCTCGGCAACCAATGAATGGTCTCAAGTTTTTCGGAGGCCGCATCGAAAATCCAAGTAAGCTTACCACCAATCTGAAAAACCAAGAGGAAAACTGAGAGCACCACAAGAACCAGAATTGGGTAGGCCGTAAGAGGATTTGTGGTCAGCCTGTCGAGCTTATCGGAGAGAACTCCGCCCGCTTGAGTCACTGACTGTACTTCCTTCGCTATGCGCCCCGCAAGAGAATAACGTTCGGAAGCAATAATCACCGGGGCCCGCTCACCGTGCATTTTCTCTAACTCCTTTCTCATCCTTCTGACCAGCAGAAGGATGTCGGGTCTCGAAGCTTCCACTATCTTTTCTACTTCCTCATCCTCCTCAAGCAGTTTGAGCGCTAGCCATTTCGGGGGATATCCAAGGCCTTCCAGCTTTTTTTCCAGTTTACTTATTTTCCTCTCAATTTCTCTACCATAACGCGGAAACCTCGCTTTTCTGCCCCTATTCTCGATTACCTTCTCTAGGAGTTGCTTGAGACCTTTTCCCGTAATCGCCACCGTTGGAACAACCGGTACCCCCAGCTCTTTCTCCAACTTGGCTACATCGATTTGAACGCCTCTTTTCTTTACCATATCCATCTGATTCAGAGCCACGACGAGGGGGGCCTCTAGCTCCAGAAGTTGTAGGGTTAAGAACAAGTTTCTTTCTAGAGAACAGGCGTCTATCACGTTCACAACCACATCAGGTTTCTCTAACGCGATATGCTCACGGGCAATTCTCTCTTCTAGCGTGAAGGAGCTCAGGGAATAGGTACCCGGGAGATCTAGGACCTCAATTGTGTGACCTCCAAAATGAAGAGTTCCCTCTGCCTTCTCAACCGTCTTCCCAGGCCAGTTGCCGATGTGCTGATGTAGACCCGTGAGTTGATTAAAAATCACCGACTTGCCAACGTTGGGTTGACCAGCTAAAGAAACCTTGATTACCTTGTCCATGTTAGTCAACCCTCACGAGAATTCTCGTAGCCACACCCCGCCCCAATGCTAGGGTAGTTCCGCGAACGAAAACTAGAATTGGTCCTCCAAACATGGAAGATCTCACCATTTTCACCCTTGTTCCGGGTGTGAGGCCCATCGCCGATATTCTCTGACACAACCCCCTTCCGCCCGTCAGTCTCTCCACCACTCCCTCCTCCCCCTCCAAGAGAGCCGTAAGGGGTAACAAACCAGAAGGAGATTTGAGTCTTTCGCCTTCGACCTTGCGATGCATAGCTCTTTCGACTTCGTCGGAAAGATGATGCTCAAGTTCGCATGCCTTGTCGTGAATCTTGTCTTCCGGAACTTGCAGGTACCTGAGGAACTCCTCCGCCACTCTGTGTTTTCTGAGAACTTTCCTGCCCAATTCCTCACCCCTCCGCGTCAGGGAGATTTCGCCATACGGCTGGCGCGAAATGAAGCCCATCTGCAGAAGCTTTCTCAACATTTGAGTGACGCTCGCTGGAGTGACGTGGAGAAGCTGCGAAAGTCTAGTCACCGTGGCTTTTTCTCCTCTTTCTTTCAGCCGGAAAATTGCCTCTAGGTATTCCTCAACTCTCTCCACAATTTAGGTGCGCTTAAAATTTAAATACACCTAAAAAATTCAGTTCAACAGGTTGCTGAAGTTCGTATCGTTACCATATTCCGAAAGATAGGTATCCGTCTATACCACAGTGTGTTGCGGAGCATACGCCATTTAGCGGGTAAGAAGTTGGATTTCCTCGATGTTTCTTAGGTAGTCCTCCTCTCTGATTTTTCCGATGACAAGCCCTGCGTGAACAATCACAAGTTCTCCCTCTTTAACCTCGTCTAAGCTCACAGCACGCTTTTCAATCCCTCCAAAATCCACTAGCACCATCTGTCCCTCAACTTTTTTAACTCTACCCACTGTCCCCAAACACATCCGAACCACCGAACCTAGCCCAAATGTTACAGGGGCCTTCCACAGAAACCATGCAGGGCCCCACTGGAGAATTTGGAGTACATCTCTTGCCAAATAAGGGACAATCAGTTGGTCGAGACACCCCAATCATTATCTCACCACACTTGCAACCCGGTGCCAAATCTTCTCCTGCCTCTGGCACATGTTCAAGGTTAAACGTGGTGAAAGCATCAAAATCAGAAAACTCTTCCTTGAGAAAGAGTCCACTCTCTGGAATAATCCCGATACCTCTCCAAGCGGACTCTGACATCCTGAAAGTTGCGGCTATTGTTTTTTTGGCAGTGATATTTCCTTCCCAACTTACGACCCTCTTGTATTCAATCTCTACACGGGGTCGTTTCTCGACGCACATTTTTAGAAGAAGGAAGACCGCAGCAAGGACATCAATAGGTTCAAAACCTGCCACCACCGTCGGCAAGCCAAGCTCCTGAGGAAGAAATTCCCAAGAGCTGGCACCAATAACCGTGGAAACATGACCAGGTGCGATAACACCGCTTATCGGCAACAGGCCCCTGTCCTTGTGATACTTTATCGCGAATCTAGCAGCGGGTGGGGTGAGTTTGACCAGACTTAGCAACTTCAGGTTCTCAGGGACTTTGCCGGCTAACAAAAGAGAGGAATAAATGGGGGCCAAAGTCTCAAAGCCTATGCCAAGAAAAACCGCTTTCTCTTTTTCTCTCCTAGCGTCCTCCACCGCTTCCAGAAAACTGTAAACCAGCTTAACCTTTCCCCCCCTACTCCTAGCCTCCTCCAAAGTACGACACCCGTCCACCGGATTCAAAACCGGCAATCTGTAAGAATCTCCATAAGTGTAGACAACGAATCCCTCGAAAGCCAGGCGAATGGCTTGCTCAATGAAATAAGATGGCGTCACGCAGACCGGACAGCCTGGACCTGCCACCAACTCTATGTTGGGGGGCAAGAGATGCCGGAGCCCAAAATAAACGGTAGTCCATTCATGCGTACCACAGAAATTCATAAATTTGACAGGCCCAACCTCGGAAGCAAGCGAGTTGATTTTCTGACAGAGGAGCCGGGCAATTTCTGAGTTTTCCCTAAAATCTCTAACGATGTTGGTTTGATTCAGTTCTCCTAGCATATCCTTGGAATAGGATCCCCAGATGGCATGGGGACTATTCTCCTGCCACCCACCGAGGTTCTCAAAACAACCATTCCTTTATGTTCCTCCACTGCTCGACCAATCACCTCGGCCTGCTCACCTCCTCTGACCTTTCTAATTTCCTTTAGTACCCGGTCACAATCTTCCTCCTTGACTCCCATTACCACTCTGCCCTCGCAGGCCAGGATGAGGGGATCTAGACCTAGCAAGTCACACAAACCCCTCACGGGTTGGGAAATTGGGATCGAGGTTTCGTCGAGTTCTATTCCTACTTTCGACTTCTCCGCAATCTCGTTGAGGGCTGCTGCTAAACCTCCTCTCGTAGGATCTTTCATAGCCGTTACCTCACCGGTCGACATGGCTGCTCTCACAACCGCTAGCACCGGTGCTGCATCGGAAAAGATGGTTCCCATTCCGTGTCTACAGGCGAGAATACAGGCGCCATGCTCTCCTATCGGTCCGCTGACGATGATCTTGTCACCTGGCCTCATGCCGGAATTCCTTATCAATTTTCTGGCCAGACCTACTCCTGCAGTAGTAATAATCGGACCGTCCAGACCTCCCCTCTCGGCAACCTTTAAATCTCCTGTTATGATGGGAACGCCTACCTCTTTTGAAACCTCATTAGCTGAGCGAAGTATTTGCTGAAATTCTTCAATCTCCATCCCTTCCGGCAGAACTACTGAGCATGCTATGGCAAGTGGCTCAGCACCCATCACTGCCAAGTCATTTATCGTGCCTGAGATGGAAAGACTCCCTATGTTCCCCCCGGGAAAGAAATGTGGTCTCACGGTGTACGAGTCTGTTGTAAACACCAATTGCTTTCCATCAATCTCAATTGTCGCACCGTCCTCCAGCTCATCCAACCCAACTTGTCCGGCTTTTCTAAGCGAAAATTCCTTTAGCACGGTTTTTCGGATCAATTCACCCATGAGTTTTCCTCCTGCTCCATGAGACCAAGTTATCTTCTCGCCCATCTTCCACTAGAAAAGCGTGTGTTTCAAATAGGAAAGCTAAGTTTCTCATGGGACTTGAAAGCTTTCTGGCATTGTATGAAGGCGAGATAAAGAAAGAAATCTCAGCGGCTCTCACCATTCAACCTTCAGAGCTGGCAGACGCATGTAAACACTTGGCTCTGCGCGGCAAGCTTCTCAGACCACTCCTCGTTCTGGTCTCGTGCGAAGCCGTGGGTGGAAATCCTTCAAGAGCCACAAAGGCTGCCGCTGCCGTCGAGTTACTTCATACTTTCACTCTAATTCACGATGACATCATTGACGAGTCGGAGGAGAGAAGAGGGGTCAAGGCTGTGCACATCCTCTGGGGTCTTCCTCTTGGAATCATTGCGGGGGATGTCCTCTTTGCCCGAGCCTTTGAAATGCTGAATGGGATTCCTCACTTCTCCGAGGTTGTGGATGTTCTGAGTTCGGCCATGCGAGAAGTCTGCGAGGGACAGGCAATGGATGTGATAATCTCCCGTAGACTTCCTGATGTCGGCGAGACGGAGTACTTGGAGATGATCAGCAAAAAAACCGGGTCTCTCATGGAAGCATCCGCAAAAATCGGAGCGATACTTGGAGAAGGGAATCAGACTGAAATCCGTGCTCTCTCAAGTTATGGCAGACTGATTGGAATGGCTTTCCAAATCAAGGACGATGTCCTTTCCTTGACCTCAACTTCAAAAGAAATCGGTAAGCCTGGAGATGTCGACATAAAGACGGGTCGACCTAGTCTACCCATCCTCAAGGCATTAAGAGGACCGTTGCGTGAGTTTCTTGTTTCGAGGATAGGCAGAAGGGACCTGCCAGAAGAGGAAGTAGAACGGGTTAGAGTTTTGATCATGCAAAGCGGGGTTGTGGACGAATCTTTGAAAGTGGCCGAGAAATTCATAGAACAGGCGAAGCAATGTCTGTCCGAGATACCCAGTTCCTCGGCTAAGGAGATCCTTCTCGAACTGGCAGACTACACCTTAAAGAGAGAGAAATAAGCATGGAACCAAAAGCGGCCCAAATCCTAGTTAGAGGGATAGTCCAAGGGGTCGGTTTTCGCCCAGCCTGCTTCAGATTAGCGACAAAACTGGGATTGAGAGGTTACGTCAGAAACCTAGGTGATGCAAGCGTCGAAATCTTTGTCGAGGGCGAAAGAATAGAAGATTTTCTGAAGGAATTGAAATCTCTTCCGCCTCCTATACAAATATACGAGGTCTCCGTAAAGCCTGTCCAACCCCAAGGCTTCACCAGTTTTGCCGTGCTTGAAAGTTCCGGCCAGTCCGAACGCTTCTCCCCTCCTCCACCAGACTTAGACGTATGTGATGATTGTCTAAGGGAACTCTTGGAACCCTCCAACAGGAGATATCTCTATCCCTTCATAACCTGCATGCACTGCGGACCGAGATTCACCATCCTAAGAGGACTTCCATATGACAGGAACCTTACGACCATGAGTGAATTCCCCCTTTGCGAAGAATGCAGGCAGGAATATTCTAACCCTTTTGATCGCAGGTTCAGAGCTGAGCCTGTTTGTTGCCCAAAGTGTGGTCCTAGGGTGAGACTCTTCCTTCCTAACGGCATTCCTCTCGAGGTGGAGAATCCTATAGCAGAAGCGGCGAAACTTTTAGACGAAGGAAACATTCTCGCGATAAAGGGGATAGGCGGGACGCACCTAGCTGTCAAGGCCTCTGAGGATGAACCTGTGCGGAGGCTCAGACAATTATACCACCGTCCCCAGCAGCCCTTCGCGGTAATGTCGTTGGATTTGGATAAAATCAGAAAATATGCAGAGGTAGGAGAGCTGGAGGCAGAACTTCTTCAATCGCGCTCCAAACCTATCGTTTGCCTAAAAAAGCTGGACAACTTCCCTCTCTCCGAACTTCTCTCCCCAGGCCTAGACACGATTGGCGTCATGTTACCGTATTCGCCAATTCATTTTCTCCTCTTGAAGGAAGGAAGAGATCTCGCCTATGTCATGACCAGCGGTAACCTGCCAGGCTTACCCATGGCCATTCGAAACTCAGAGGCGTTCAGATTGAAGGCGGATTATTTCCTTCTCCACAACCGAAAAATTGAAAACCGTTGCGACGACTCCGTTATCAGAGTGACTGATGGAAAACCCACGTTCCTTAGGAGATCGCGCGGCTATGTTCCCATTCCCTTAGAACTCGAAGTACCGAAGGATGTGAAAATTTTGGCGCTTGGAGCGGAACTCAATCTGACCTTCTCTATCGTCAAAGATGGTTACTGTTTTGTCAGTCAACACATAGGAGACCTAACCAAGTATGAGGTGCTGCTGTATTTGAGGGAAGCCATCGAAAAATGGAAAAGACTCCTCAAAATCAACGAGTTCGATGTCATAGCATGCGATCTCCATCCACAGCTGCTTTCTACTCTCGAGGCTGAAAGACTTGCGAGTGAATGGGGCTGCAAACTCGTGAGAATCCAGCATCATGTTGCGCATCTCTATTCACTCATGGCGGAAAAACGGTTGAGTAGCATGGTTGGTATCGCGGCCGACGGAGTGGGGTATGGAGAGGATGGAACCATCTGGGGGGGCGAGGTCATAGGGATAGAAAACAACAGGTACGAGAGATTAGCTTGGATTGAACCTAGACCCATGCCCGGAGGAGATCTCGCCACCGTTCGTCCCGCCCGAATGATAGCGGGGATTCTGTGGGATGTTCTTCCAACTCACCGACTTGAGAAGATTCTCCTTGAGTGCGGGCTCGATGGGACGGAAATCGAAGCCGTTTTTCTCCAACTTCAAAGCTCTCTGAACTCTCCCTTGACCTCAAGCTGCGGAAGGCTCTTGGATGCGGCCTCTTGTCTGCTGGGGATTTGTAATGTTAGGACGTATGAGGGCGAGCCAGCCATGAAGCTGGAGGCGGCGGCCAGACGTGGAAATCCCTCTTGTCTATCTACTGATCCTTCGGAATTCGTGGAAGGTAAAAGAGTAAGCAGCTCGGCTTTGCTCCTCGCTCTTTTGGACGGACTCAGCAGAGGAATGCAGAGAAGGGACCTTGCCGCTTGGTTCCAATTCGCCCTGGGAAAAGTCATGGCCACGCTCGCCGTCGAACTTGCTGCGGAAAGAGGTGTTGATGACATCGGAGTTTCAGGGGGAGTTTTCTACAACGACCTCATCGCGAGAGCGGTGAGGGAGGAGGTGGAAAAGAATCACATGCGTTTCCATGTTCACGAAAAGATTCCGCCTGGTGATGGGGGAATCTCCGTGGGGCAGACTTTTGCGGCGGTCGCTGTTCGTAGTTAAGTTTTCAGTTCAGTCACTCCCAATAAAAACTTCGTAAACGGGTCCAAACTTAGCGGTTCGATCTTCACTAGGCTCAGCGTGTGGCCCCCCCACCAGTTCCACCAGCTCTCCTTTTCTGAGAAGCCTATGATCTATTTTGGGAGGCTTGTAACTTTCGTCAATAACGGTTCCCCAGTCCTCTAAAGCGATGGCCCCGAAAAGTATATCGATCCTTTTTCCGTTCTCCTCACCCGAATCCTCCACTGGGAAGAGGATTTGACTGAACCTGTAGCCCCTCCCCTCGCTGTCCTTGACAATGCCTGAGACCAATTTCCCCTCCTTTAAGGTCAGCCTTCGACCACCTAGCCTTACCTCGAAAGGTTCAACGGGCGCCGATGGAAAGTCCTTAGCGAGGTCCGCCCTGATGTAAGATCTACGCGAACCCGTGTCTAAAACCGCGTTAAACCTTTTGCCGTTTATCTCTACCTCAAGTAGGGGTCTCGTCATCTAAAATTTCTTGAGTCCATCTTATCTAGAACTCGTCAACATTTTCCGCACGTTTGCTCTCAAGAAGGAGTTTGATAACCTAGCGCCAGTACTCCGGCTTTTCGCTTTTTCTCAATTTCTGGACACCCTCATCCGCAAATCTCCAGAGTCCACGTCCAGGTTTCAATATGACTATCCCAAATCGATCCGTAAGCTTGTCGCTTAGGACTACCTCGTCCCATATTTCCGAAACCGATGCTCGACATTCCACGAGAGGAGACTTTCGGTCGGGGGTCACCACTTCTACACGAACTCTACGAGGAGACCTGAAAACTACAGCTGGTCCGCCCAATGTCCTGTAAATTTCCTCACTCTCTTCCCTAAAGGGGACACCAAGGCGCGCTGCTAAGGCAAGAGGAAGGATGATCTCAGGCTCCTCCGTCTCGAAATATGAATTTACAGCGGCAACCGTCTCCTCTATTTCTTTTCCAGCCTTGATTCTAACCTTTACCCTCACCACCATGTCTTTTTCTCCAAATCCGGAGCGCCACCATTGCTCCGACTTGGGGAGATTCCCTCCTTTTTTCTTTGAGTCTTTTTCTCCAGATCTCGGGTGCCACGATGGCCCCCAAGCGACCGTACCTTGGTTTTTCGGTTTCAGGTGCCATCAACTAATCTTCTGATTTGACTAAAAACGAGCTAAAACCGGTTCCCTGTATACAAACCGCGGAGAGACTATTCCAGACTAGATAAGGAACGCCGACTTTCTGAGGTAAACCTTCCAATGGTGAACGTCAGCGATTGCGTTCTTTACACATATGGATGTCCCAAGAAGGGAGAAGGTAACTCCAAGGTTGTCAATCCTTCCCTCGCCAGGTAGAGGATAACTCCAGTTATCAGTTCAATCCTGCCTCCACAGACAAATCTTCGAAAGCCTCGGAACATGGATTCCGTTTCAGGAGGTACTGAAAAATTATCACCCGTCTCAGGTGCGAATAAATGGGGAACCGGTCAAACGTGAGTTACGTAGGGCGAAACGCGGAGGTGTGGAGATGATTGGCAGTATATCGGTTAAATTTTAAAAAAAATTGCCGATATAGTTTTAAATATTCGAAAAAAGGAAACTGATGCAGGAGGCAAAAATAATGGAGATCTTGACCGACTGGAACTTTTGGGGAAACCTACAGGAGACACTAAAACCGCGAGAAATGTACGTATCCAAGCTGGAAGAAATGTCAGGCGGGGGCACGGCCACCGTTTTGCTTGGGGTAAGAAGGGCTGGGAAATCCTCCCTGGCGCACCTCCTCATCCAGAAGATGATAGAGCAAGGTCAGATCACGCCTGCCGACTCCCTCATTGTTGACCTCGAAGATCCCAGATTTCCAGCTACCTTGCAAGCGAGCGATTTGATGCAGATATATGAAGTCTACCTGAGGAAGCTCAATCCCTCAAACCCCATCATCCTCCTTGACGAGGTTCAGAACGTGGTGGGCTGGGAAAAGTTCGTGCGATACCTCATTGAATCAAGGAAAACCCGGGTGCTTGTCACCGGCTCATCTTCAAAGCTGCTGGGAAGGGAGATATCCACCGTACTTTCTGGGAGGCATGTGGATCTGGAGGTCTTCCCGCTAAGCTTCAAGGAGTTCCTAGAATTCAGGGGCCTGCATGCCGAAACTGAAGTAGAGGCGGTAAAAAATAGAATCGAGATCATGAGAAGACTTGAGGAATATCTTAGGTGGGGTGGGTTTCCCGAGGTTGTCCTCTCGGAAAGCGAGGCGAGGAAAAAAGAGCTATTGGCTGGATACTTCAGCGACATAATCCTGAAGGATGTGGTGAAGAGGTTCGGAGTGAGAGAGATAGAAAAGCTGGAGAGCCTCGCCGGACTTTATCTTTCTAACATCTCCACGCTACAGTCCTTCAACAGATTGAGAGAAACAGTGGGGCTGAGCTTGGATACGGTTGAGAGGTTTTCAAGGTACCTACAGCTAGCAGGAATGTTTTTCTTCGTGAAAAAGTTTGAATTCTCCGTGAGGAAGCAGCTGAGGTCCGTGAGAAAAGTGTACGTGATAGATCCAGGCTTTTTCCACGTCAAGGGGTTCAAAGTTTCTGAGAACTATGGAAAAATCTTGGAGAACATTGTGGCCATTGAACTGTTTAGGAAAGCTTCCCTTACCGTCCCATCGCTTGAGATATACTACTGGAGAGACTACCAGGGAAGAGAAGTGGATTTCGTGGTTAAGGAGGGCGAAAGAGTCAAGCAGCTCATCCAATGCTGCTATGAGGTGGAGGACAAGAATGTCAAAAGAAGAGAGATAACAGCTCTTCTGAAAGCCTCCCGTGAAGTTGCGTGCAACAACCTGCTTATCGTGACATGGAATTACGAAGGAGAGGAAGAAACAAACGGGACAAAAGTGAGGTTTGTGCCTCTCTGGAAATGGTTAATGTTGAATGGAAGCTAAAATGTTAGATTGAGAATACCACATCATCAGTTACCGACCTCAATCTATCTCGCTTGACAATAATTTACGATGTGAGGATACAGAAAAGATGACTGGGTAAAACTGCACCCGGACCTTTTTAAAACGCTGCTAGCTTGTCATCGGAATTTTTCCGCTAGGCAACGATCGAGGGCGGAATTTGGCTGCGATTTATCGTTGGGAGTGAAAATGTCTTAAATCACTCCGCTGCTTTAGAGATGGCAAAAAAAGTGAAGGTTTTCCATATCAACGCAAGCTCTTGCAACAATTGTGACATAGAGGTATTAGCAGCCATTAACCTCCCCAGATTTGCCGACGGAATAGAAGTAGAGAGAGTGGAAGACCCCAGTGAAGCGATGATTATCACGGTGTCTGGTTTCGTGAACAGAAAAATGGCAAAACATGTGGAAGAAACACTAAAGAAGGCAAAAAACGCAAAGATAGTCGCAATTGGAACCTGTGCAACCTCAGGAGGAATCTTCTCGGAGAGCTATAACTTCGCTGGACCGGTCGAGAGATTCATCCCAGTGGATGCCTACATCACCGGGTGTCCACCCAGACCAATAGAAATAGTGGAGGGTTTGAAGAAGCTGTTATCAGCGCTCTAGTATTTAGCCCTCCACCCGTGGTCCGACAGATACTCCAATCTTCTGCAACGGGGGCAGAGGATTCTGAAGGGACCTGCGGAATCTGTCGCCGTTGCAAACCTGATGAGGGTGGGATTTGAAAACGAAAGAGTACCCAACCTCTCCACCATCCACCTAAAGTGGTCAATTGTCGTGATGGGTTGGCCACAATTTTCACAGCGAACAAGTTTCCTCTTCACAACGATTTTTCTTTCTTCTCCCCTCACAAAAACACCGTCTGTAGGTGTGACTTTTATTCCCTCAACCGGGCAAGCTGATGCACATTGACCACACCTGATACATTTTCCGAAATCCAACTCTATCACGCGCTCGTCTCCCTGATCCTTCACTTGAATGGCTTTAGGTGGACAAACCTCTGCACAGGCCCCGCAACCTATGCATGCATCTTGAAACTGTGGTCTTCCCCGGTAGGTCTCCCCTCCGAGAGGAGGCTCCCAACCTTCCTCCTTCCTCAGTTTAAAGAGCGGCATTTCTGGACATCCTGAGCAATTCTTCCTCAGAGACCACTCTCTCTTCTCCCCTCTCGTTTACGATTGTTACCCTGTCTGTGCAACTAAAGCAAGGATCAATGGAAGCAACAATAATGAACGCGTCCTCCAGCTTGTTTCCTGGAAGCATCGCCTCTAGGGCGGGAAGGTTAACATAAGTTGGTGCCCTAATTTTGTGCCTCTCTGGCATGTTAGTACCGTTAGTCCTCACATAATGAATATCCTCTCCCCTAGGAGCCTCAGCCAGCCCAATGCCCTCGCCTGGGGGAATGTTCTTGAACTCCGCCCTTATCTCCCCTGGCGGCAAGTTCCTGAGAGCCTGCTCCAAGATATGGATGGACTGAATAATCTCACCCATCCTGACCTCGGTTTGCGCGAGCACATCTCCCTCGTCCCTGTTGACAATTTCAAATTCCAGCTCTGGATAAGCAGCATATGGATGATTTTTCCTTGTATCAATGGGAAGTCCGGTTGCCCTAGCGGTTGGTCCGGTTGTACAATAGGAGATGGCGTTCTCTTTTGTCAATACGCCTATGTCCCGGAGCCTCTTCCCTAGAGAGCTTCTTACCTCCTCCGCTAGCTTGGGTACTTTCTCCTTCAGAAACTTGAGCGTCTCTATTATCTTTGGCACGTAAGCGGAGGGAATGTCCTTTCTTACCCCTCCCACCGCCATCATGGCATAATTCTGTCTGTTGCCACACACGAGCTCAAAAATATCCAACACCGGCTCTCTGTATCTCCAGCTCTTCAGGAAAATTTCATGGGCACCTAAGATATGTCCAGCTATCCCTAACCAGAGAAGGTGACTGTGAATGCGCTCGAGTTCTGCAATAATCGTTCTTATGTACTTAGCCCTCTCTGGAACTTCTATTCCTCCGATATCCTCCACCGCTTGTACAAAACACAGGGGATGAACGTTTGAACATATCCCGCAAATTCTCTCGACTAGAAAAGTTACTTGCTCGAAAGTCATTCGCTCGGAAAGTTTTTCGATTCCCCGATGAATGAATCCAATTTGAATCTCCGCGGCTTTTATGGTCTTGCCCTCCACCTCTAGCTTTACTGCTACTGGTTCATCGAGCAGCGGGTGAACCGGGCCGATTGTTATCTCGGGCATGTTACTCTCTCCTTAGGGGTGGATTTCCTTTCCATTGCTCCGATAGGATCAACCTCTTGAGAGAAGGATGTCCCTTGAACTTCACTCCAAACAGGTCATGTATTTCACGCTCGATGAACGCCGCTCCCCTGATTATCGGTGTGACAGAGTCAACTTCGGGGTCGGTCTTCTTCACCGTCGTTTTTAAGTTCACCATCACTCCCTCACGGTCAAGCGAAAAATGATAAATCAGTTCAAAGAGAGAGAAACGTTCCACACAAGAAATCGTGCAAAGTCTACCTCCCATTTCTTTTATCGCTCTAGCTGCGTCCGCGATTTTTGGGGCATTTATTAGCACAAAGATCCTCTCTTTTCCCCCGATGTGAGGTTTGGTCTCTATCTCTTCTGTGGGTAGTTTTTGCCTCAGCTTTTCGATGAGCTGCTCAATTTCCATCATTTTGGTCGCCAGGCTAGAATCCTCGGTCCTATCATTTCTCTCTTCCTTCTCGCCGCACTCGCTATTTTTTCCACTTCCTCACGTTCACAGTACCGGAGTGCCCCAGTGGGACAAACGGAGGCACAGGGGGGTTTCTGACCGTTCTCCAGTTTCCCGATGCATTCATCGCATTTGGTTGAGACATGCCTAAGTTCTTTGAATTCAATGTTGCCAAACGGGCAAACAATTGAGCAGGACCTGCATCCTATACACAGATTTTCCTTCACAACTACCATATCATTCACTCTTTCTATCGCGTCCTTTGGACACACTTTAACGCAGGGGCTGTTCTCGCACTGCCTGCACACACCAGTAATGGGGAACCTTCCCTCAAAAAGCTCCAAATGTATCCGTTTTTCACCCCTACGAAACTCCACGCACGCTAGCTCGCACGCCCGACATCCAATGCACAAGTCTATGTCAAAGTACAGCTCCACTTACCTCACCTCCAGGGAGGCTGCGGAAATTCTAAAGTCCGGGACATATATCGTTCCCTCTCTCACCGATGGTGCAATTATCACGGATCTTTCAAGACTTTCACGCTCAGTCCTCACTATTACTCTCTGTGACCCCTTCAGGCCAAGCTTTGCCGCATCCGATGGACAAATCTCTATGATTTCAGACTCGGGTCGCAAGATTTTCCACTCGGGGTTGAAGAAAGTAGGTTGGCTTGCCACCAGAAGAGAGAACTTTTCGGTGGTTTTAGGCAACGTTGCTCTTGGTTTCTCCGCTTTGAATGCGACTTTGGATGAAACTTTCACCTCCATCTCAGGAAGTTTAACCTTCATTTTTTCGGCAATTTCTCTCACGATTGAATCTATACTTCTAACTCCCTCTGGTGGCTCCGATACTTGTTGAATGCCAATTTTTTCCCCGTTCATTGCTGTATAATTACCGGCCAGCTCTGTGAAAACCGGAACCGGCAAAAGTAAGTCTGCCTCCTCTTGGTAGGTGGTAAAAACTGCTTTGAAGTCGGCATTGACTATGGCAGGATCCTCCCTAAAGACTAGTGCCACTCCAAACTCTTCGTCTCCAAGCACTGTCGCACCTATGGCATTTAGCATTCCTGCTGGGGCACCCGAGAGAAGGAGTACGCCTGCACCCGAGAGAAGCGCCAAGTTCGAAACCCAAGATTGTACGGGTGTATAGAGAGGAGTCAGAATAATAAGTGGTCGGCTAGCTCGAGCAAGTGTAGCAACTAGAGGTTCGAGTTCCAATCTTTTGATACCAGAGAGAGCCTCTAGTTCATCGGTCTTGGTTTTTGAGAGTAGAGTTTTTAGCGCATCGAATTTTTCAATGGTCTCAGAATCTTTCTTGTGCCTTCCGCTCTCTAACAGCATTTTGGCTAGTAGGTACAAAACAAGGGCTTCGGTCCCCGGTTTGGGTTGGAAGTGCTGAGAGAACCAGCTGGTAGGACCAGCCCGAGCGGAGAGAGAGAAAAGGGGAATCCCTCTTTCGTACTTTGCCTTCAGGATTTTCCCAGCTATGACTGGAAATTGATCGAAGGGATCGCCCACCATCAAAATTGCATCACATTTCTCGATTTCATCGGGGGTAACAGTTTTGCAGGAGAGCTGCGATGGAAGGTAGGAGCGAGTGTAAATCTTCGTTTTCAAGGCCCTTGCCAGCGAGGAGACAACAAGAATTTCTTCGTCCGTGCACGCGCCAGACACCACCACCCCCACCTTTTTTCTGACGCCCTTGAGTTTCCTCGCCAACACTGTTACCGCCTGTTCCCAACTTAGGATCTTGTAACCTCTTCTTCCTTTCTGCATGGGCTTGAGGAGTCTCTTTTGGTGATATGTAATCTTCCAGGCGAGGATTCCCTTCTGACAGAGGGGGCCTTTAAAGCTAACCCCCTCTATCTCCCTACCCTTCTGAAGGTGAAGATTGCAGAGGAGACAGCAGTGGGGGCAAGCGGTTTTTACCTCCATCACCACCACTCTGGGATATCTTTCACTTGTTGGTAAGAGAAAATAGGTCCATCCTTACATACGTAGTAGTGCCCAATGTTGCAATGAGCACATTTTCCGATTCCACACCTCATTTTTCTCTCGAGTGACACGTATATGTTTTCTGGCCTGTAGCCCACCTGTAGAAGCTTTTCCACCGTGAATCTTATCATGATAGGTGGGCCGCAAACGACAGCAATTTCCCTCTTAAAATCAAGCTTTACCCGGTCGAAGAGAGTCGTGACTACACCTACATTTCCCGTCCAGCCCGCAGTTCCGACATCTACAGTGATGTGCACTTCGGCTCCCCTCTGCTTCCAGCTCTCGTATTCCCTCCGAAAGGCAAGATCGGCAGGTGTTCTCGCACCGTAGAATAGAACAATTCTTCCGTACTTCTTTCTATCTTGAAGCAACGTTAGCAAAAAGGATCTCAACGTGGAAAGTCCTATCCCTCCTCCCACAATCAGGACATCTTTACCTATGGAAGCCTCCACTGGATACGAGTTGCCATATGGGCCCCTTATCCCAACCACTTGTCCCTCCTTCATTTGATGAATGGCAGAAGTCACTTGTCCATATCTGCCCAAACTTGGGTCAAAGGTCCTCATTATGGTGATTTCCAGTTGCTCTTGGAAGGGAGAGGAAGCGATGGCAAAGGGAGCCTCCCCCACACCTGCCACCGTTAGTTCAACAAACTGACCGGGCTTGAATTCAAACTTCCTCTCTGGTTTAAGAACGAAGGTCTTGATGTTTGGTGTTTCATCTATCACCTCTAAAATTTCGGCCCTCTGCGGAAGATAACAGCTCATCATGATGCTCTCTCCCCCACTGCCAGCAGCAGCTCCCTTATGTCAATTTTTCCCAAGCACGCTTCTATACACCTGCCACATCCCGTACACGCATAGGTGCCGTAACGCCGAAAGTAGTAGGCGAACTTGTGTAGCATCCGATTCGCAAGCCTGGAGTGAAGTTCAGGTCTAGGGTTCACGCCTGCCGCAACCTTCTGGTACCTCTCCAGAATGCATGGCTCCCAGAACCTCATTCTTACGAACTCAGCTTCGGCCTTTTTCTCGGTCAAGCTGAAGCAATAGCAGGTGGGACAGACATTAAGACAGGCACCGCATTCCACACAGGGGATAGAGAATTCTTTCCACTTATCCTCGCCAAGCTTCTCGACTCTCTCCAATCCACGTAGCCTCGGGTAATCGAGCTTCCTCTCTGCTCTTTTTCTCACCTCCTCGCGTCGTTCAAGCATTTCAGGTGTCGCCTCAGTGGCAAATTCAGAGAATATCTCAAAAACGGGCAAGCCCTTGGGCGAGCCAAGCTCGACAATCATTCCTCCCTCAATGGGACTTAGGTTTATGTCAAAACCATTCACAGGGTAAGGTTTGTAGCCCAGCATTGTACAGAAACATGTCTCCCAAGGCTCAACACAATCCAAGCTGATGAGAATCACCTTCTCCCTCCGCATCTTATAGTGTTCATCCACCGGCTCATCCAAGAAAATTCGGTCAAGTGCTTGTAGGCCCCTCAAATCGCATGCTCTCAGACCTAAGACGGCTGCTGACTTATCAAAGATTTGAAGTTCAAAGCGGGAGAGATCGGAAGAATACTTAAAGAGAGTCTCGACTGTTGGGAGAAAAAGATGCCTCACCGAGGACAGTCTCTCATCAAAAACCACCTGATTTACTTTCTGCACATCTAAAGGCTCCAGTATTGGTTTACCCCACTTTCGGACGGGGGCAAAGAAAAGCAGTTGCTTGGATAGTTTCTTTAGCGCTTCCAGTGTTTTCTCCTTAGGTAGGAAAATGCGCTTTTGTTCCATCTTATCGAGGCTTGCTGTTTAATAAAGCCCTACATTCTGGGCTTTCGTCCGAATTGAGCTCATTAACTGAGCTGTCCTCATCAACCACGATGAAACTCTCTCGATTCCATGCTGTACCTCTGGACTGACCGGACCCTCTAAACTTTTGGGCTGTATACCGACCAACAGAACCTTTGCCTCGATCTCAATCTCCAAGTATTTCGCCATAAGACTAAGAGGTAGGACGTGAGTAGAAACCGGAGCACCGCGCGCTTTTAAGGGATTGAACAAACGAATTTCTCCTGGCTTTCCACCAAAATCCGTGCTATCGATGAAAATCACCCAAGTTGGAGAAAACTTCCTCAAGGTAGGCATCAAATTTTCGGGAGAACTTCCTCCCTCCAGCACAAGAAATTCTTTTATGTGTGAGAGCCTTCTAGCCACTAGAACTCCAGCGGCATCGTCTCCCTTTAACTCGTTTCCGATTCCTACAATTGCGACCTTCAACATATTCCTAACTCTCCGAGTGTTCTGTTAACATCTTCCGAGAGCTGAGGCGGGGGAAATTTTTCCCCAAAACTTTCGTCCAGTTGCGGGTCGAATCTAACCCAGGAGTGCTTCAGACCCAACCGCAAGACTTTGTCATGCAATCGGGGCTCATTCATGCACATGTTTTCTATCACCCCCAAAATCTGCACGCGAGCCCGCCTTAGAAGGTGCACCAGTTTTCTTGCGACCTCCCAAGCAATAGGTGAAGGAGTGGTGACTACGACAAACTGCGGCCTAAAAGGAAGTATCTCTAAGATTTCCTCCCCCATTCCCGGAGGCATATCGATGAGAAGAAAATCCAACTTCCCCCACCTGACTATCGCAAAAATCTCCCTAATGGTTTCTGAAATCTCTGACCCAAGAAGAGGACATGAATCAAACATGAAACCCATCGAGAAGACCTTTACTCCTCTCGTCTCAAACGGCAGTAGTCCTTTTTCTTCACGCGGAACTCCTTTAACCCCAAAAATTGAAGGCACCGACGAACCGTGAATGTCCAGGTCAAGCAGACCTACACCCCTCGGCACCAACATCAGGGCGGAAGCCGAGCAAAGAACGCTTTTACCCACTCCTCCCTTTCCACTCGCGAAGCAAATTACTCTCTTGATGTTCTTCAGGTTCTCCTCGGCCAGCAGGGAGAGGGAGTTCATTTTATCACTACAGATTTTATTTCCAGCTCTCTTCCCCCCCGGATCTCGATTCTTGGAGAACCGCATTGAGGACAGCCAAAGGCCCTGAGGGTCGAGGGAAAGAAATGAACGCATTCTTTTTGCGAGTCTGTGAGCGGTACCTGATTGAAGGAGAACTCCCCCCCACAATCCAAGCACCTAATTTCCCCGTATACCGTCTCTACTTGCACCTCCATCCCCTCGGCTACCGTGCCCTTCGAGAGATCCTGAAGCAGGGAAATCAGAAGGGAGGGATTAATCTGCCTGAACTCCCCAATCCTTAGAACGAGTTTTTCCACCCGTCTACCGGACGCTATCTGGACCAAGTTCTTCAAAATGCCCTCAGCGAGAGCCAACTCGTGCATTACTTTAATACGCTTGCTCTTTTTGTAGATGGGAGTAAATATAACTAGACTCAAGGCAAGCGATCTGTTTGAGGTGCTGGAGTTCTCTGAGCTTCAAGATATTGCGGCACTTGCGTACGAGAAACTTTTCGAAGCGGGTCAAATAATCTTTAAACCAGGATAGAGAGCGGATGAGATTTATATTGTCGAGGAAGGCCGCGTGTCTATAGAAGTTGAAGTGGGACCCTCGGAAAGAATCAGCGTATACGTTTTGGGAGCAGGTGAGTTCTTTGGATATCCCGCACTTCTCCCCTCAAAGGCCTACACTACCTACGGCGTGTGTCTGGAGAAAACCAAACTAATAGCCATTCCCGGGGACAAACTTCTATCCCTTCTCGAGAAAGATCCCTCACGAGGGTACAAAGTCATGAAAAAGCTTGCGGAACTAATTGCCAAGAAGCTCGCAGAGACCCGTCGACAACTGGTGTTCTGTGTGCTTCCACCTTCTCGAGCGTAGAAACCAAGCATAAAGAGGTAAATCCAACAAGGAACAGTAATATTGGTGATGAGGGACAAACCCGCGGCAAGCGAGAGCCGGCGCGAGAAGTAGGAACGCCGGTGCATCCGACGCGGGGACACCGGAACCACCCGCCGACAGACGCACCATATGGGTCCTCCTGGGAGCGAATTGGCGGAACGCCTTGCTATGACCTGGAGCCAACCCTGGTGCGGTACAGGCGGGTCTTGGCCCCGCCTAAATCCCAGCATAGGGTCACCGGGAGGAGAATGCCGGAGGGCAAAACGATGAATCCCGCGGTTAATGCTGGGGAAAAGCGGGGCCGTTTTCTAGGGTTTCCACTTCCAAGACTTCCTAGCAAAATCTGGCAGACTACCGTGAACCCTAATCCACTCCCTAAGAAAAGAGACCGTACGTGGATCCGTGAGGTACCCAGAGCCGAAATCACCAAACTTCTCGTGAAGCTCCTTTATTCTCCTGTCTCTTCTGACTTTTGCCAGAATAGAAGCGGCGGAAACTTGCACATACTTCCGATCGGCCCCATTCTCCACCACCAATCGAGGGCTAGTTTTTAGATATCTTCTCAGTCTTTCCTCAAAAAGCTGAGGCCTCGGATCCGGAGAATCCACATACGCCAGGGAGGGCTTCACCTTGTCTATAATCCTAGAGAAAAACTCTGCCTCAATTTCATTCAGATTTTTCTCCGCCATCAACTGGTCGAGCTGATTGGGCCATATCTCCGCAAATTCTACCCTGACTGCCAGCTTCATTATTTGGTCAAAAAGTCTCTCCCTAGAAGCAGGAGAAAGCAACTTAGAGTCTCGCACACCTATTCTTCTCAGCTCGTGAAGATTCGACTCTCTGAAACTCACCCCACAAAGGACCAGCGGACCCAATATCGGGCCCCTACCCGCCTCGTCCAAACCGGCCGTTATCATCCTAATTCTTCGTTCTCATCATTCATCAGTCCCGAAGGTACTTCGATACAGGGAACAGCAGCAGAGGTGGTTCGTCAGCTATCCCCAGGATCTGCTCGCGCTCTTCCCTAGACTCTCCTGATAACACCTCTCCTGCTTCGTAGCTCTCTCCTCTGCAGCTATCAGGTCTAAGGGCGTTGCCTCCCGACTACCTAAGCTAGTGGGGGTTCTGGCCGAGCACCAGGAATGTCTACGGTGGCTCCGTTTTGGGTGGGCTCGACCTTACTCCATAGTGCTTTAGCTCGAATCCGGTCCCTAGACCTCTGGCATGTGGCTCGACGGCAACCAACTGAAAGAACTGGGCCAGCTCGGACTCTCGAAACAGTTGCCCAAATTCTGTCGCCCTGCTGTGCCTCAAAATGGAGTAAAACATGCTTCTTCAGCTGTGCCTATCTGCAAGCATCTTTATGATGTACTCAAAACCAGCGATGCTCGTCGCTTCACCCTTCTCGTGGTCTTTTCGACCAAAGCGGATTATTGGAGATTCTTGGCATTGGGATGCCATAGAGAGTCAGAGCTTGAGGTCAGGTACGCGCTCTCGATTAATCGCACCTTCCTCTCTGCTTTTCCGTAAAGGCGGAGAACCGCACCGAACTCGTCGAACCGTACATCTCTGACTTCAGGGCAGAACCTCTTAAACCTCTTCACGAGCTCAAGGCTTGGATGGGTGGGCCCGCTCTCTTGGGCTAGCTCCCCTCTTGTTCATGGCTGTGGATTCGCATGTGCCCGCTTTTTATATGTCACGGAGGGGGAACTGAAAAGCGCTAGGACCAAGCATGGTATACAAAGCTGCTTTGTGACTTAGTCTGTGGATTACGCACTACTCTAAAAGGCGGATTCCCCAAGCTGTTTGCCTATGGTGATGAGTAAATCTCTATCTGAACTGTTGTCATCCACTGAATAAAAAGTGCGGTAAGAAGAAGCGTGTAAAAAAAGCACCTGCGCTCGCTTGATTTCATCTCTTTTAGAAACTGGTTGATTTCTGTTCTCTCAAGTACGATTGGAAGAAGAATGGTCAGAATTGTTGTTCCAATCATGCCTATAGACAACATAAAAGAAACTGGCTCAGGGAAAAGCGCGGCGTGCCCTCTCAGTTCAAGCGAAAGCACAGAACCTAGCAATCCGAAGAATAACGAGAGAAAGCATTTAAACCAAAACCCTGCCGTTCTCACCATGGATTTATGGTTTTTTGCGCAACCCTCCAAGCAGCGGAAAATGTGGAACCGACATGCCCAAACAGATGGAACGGAAAGACGCAATAAAAACGCGGGAAAAGCGTAAGCATACTCCACAAACAGAAACATCGGCGGGCAAGTACAAAAGACTAAGATGAGAGCAAAAAGGCATGCCAGCTTATTCTGAATCTTGAAAAACAACTCGGGAAACTTGCTTGGTTTGATGTCTAATTCGCCCTCTAACCTCATGTTCTCTTGAAGCGAGTTCTTAGCCGGCGGAGAAGCGTCGATTCACCAATAATCATCTCGAGCAATCTAGGTGGAATCTCGTGGGAAGGATTGATCCGCTTGCAAGGATGGGCTGCGTGAATCTCCCTTCCTCTCTCTCGGTCCCGCGATACCCTAGTCGAGATTCTCACGAAGCCGAGCTCCTGGAATTCCTTGGCAAACTTAAGACCAGTTTTGTTTGAAACGGAGATGAGGGCTCTTTTGATGGTCATATGAATCCCGATTGAACCCCCTCAACTCTGATTTCCCCACCTTTTGGGTTCGCTAACAGGAAGCCATCGATACAGGGAAATCCCGATTGAGACTTAAGGTCGAGCTCCTCCGCCGCGAATATCAAATATCCATAGGTTCCATTCGGAACAATCTTGCCGAGAAAGTCCCTCCCGTCCCAAACCCAGAAGTTTGGTCTGGTCCTCTGCTTCAGCTTGGCAATTTTAACTAAATACTTTGCCGATATCCTAACCTCCTGATCAAAGAGTTCGAACTCGAGCCCCTTTCTGTAAATCACGATTGCCACATCCAGCCAATCCGTCGGGGCATCCTTTGGCATCCTCAGCTCATAGGAAATTTTGGTCGTGTCATCCACACCGTCTCCGTTCGGTGAGAAAGGATCCGGTGAATCGGAGACATTTGCGATTACCGGCATCTTCCTGTCAACCTTTACCACCCTAGTTACAATGTCCCCTTCCCCTTTCTCGCTCAAGGCCACAAGCCTGCAGAAGTACCAGCCGCTTGGAACTAGGTTCCCATCGTCGTCCAAACCATCCCAGGTCTCAACATTCAACCCCGCATCCCTAGTTTCGTTGAACACTAGATGCCTAATCGGGTGGATTTCGAGCCTCACTTCCTTGTAGTAGAAGCCTGCCCAGTACTTGACGTACAAATAGCATCCATCCACCCTTTCCTCATGCTCCCCCTCAAGCACATAAAAATTCTCCAGGATGCCGGTCGTTATTCTATATACGATGGCACCAACCAGTGCCCTTTCCGGAAGCTCGTACCTGAGTTCAGTGTTCTCGCCAAGCTCCGGGTTGAAGCAGAGGGGATGGAAGAGGGCCTCTCGAATGCGGAAGGGGGCGGATGGGATCTTGAGTTCGGGCGCAGCAAGTCGAACCACTAAGACCTTTGCAACCGCCTCCGCTCCCTCACCAGCATGACTCACCGCCCAAATCCTCGCCTCGTACAGACCAGCCCCAACAAGCTTCCCCGAGTCGCTCCTTCCATCCCAAACTTCTGTATTGAGACCTGCAGGTCTCGGTTCCCTTACCACAAGGTGCCTGACCAAGTTTCCGAACGAGTCGTAAATCGCAATGCTCAGAGCCTTGGCTGGTTCCGAGAGCCAATAGGAGAGGGTTGCCTTTTCCTTCTCTGGGTTGAACTTCTTTGGACTGAAGCTCGCATCCTTTATGTGGAAGAGTCTTGCATTCAGGACCACCTCACCAATCGAATGGTTCTCGTTTGTGGCGAGATCCGAGACCTCAATCCGGTAGTAATAAGGTCCGTCCGGACAAAGCTCTCCGTTATCGGCCTTCCCGTCCCAAACGTGAAGGTGGTTCTCCCAAACCCTCGGTCCCGAAGCCTCATATCCTTCAAAGAGATGCCTGACCACACGGTTTTCCATGTCCAGGATTTCCACGTTGACGAGACAAAGGGGCGAGAGGCGATCCATAAGAGAGTACGAGATGGAAACGTTCTCTGCTATCCCGTCCCCGTCAGGTGAGAATGGGTTCGGCCTGGCGGGAGAGAGACGGATTTCGGGGGGAGTAGTGTCGATGCATACCTCCGAGTCAAAGACGGATGGGGGCTCCTCAACGTTTCCCGCCACATCGGAAGCTATGGAGTAGAACTGGTAGTAGGCATCTGGACCTGAGAAGGACCATTCCCAGGGAGGCTGGTTGTCTTTCCCGTACTCCTTCCATTCCGTCCAGCTAACGTTGTCCTCTGAAAATCGGTACCAAAGGGAGACCTGTTTCAGCCCGCTCGGGATGGCCCCGTTTGGCGGAGTCGGGTCGGAAGCCTCAGCGGAAATTCGGATGGGTGGATCGTTCCTCCAGTAAGGCCTGATGGGATTGACGGAGGATACAGGTGGAAGTGTGTCAACACCGCACCTTGCATCCGCCTCTGTTGGCGAGGCCTCGACATTCCCCGCCAAATCGACCGCAACGGTATAGAATTCGTAATAGCCATCCCCTCGAGGAGCATCAAAATTCCATGAGAAGGGTTCCAGATCGTCCGCACCGAATTCTCGCCAGGGTCGCCAAGTTACATTATCTGGGCTGTATCGGTAAAAGAGGGAAACTCTTCTGACCCCACTGAGAAAATCATAAGCCTCTGCAGTCACTCTGAAGGGAACAGTCTTGGCATTTTGCCAGTAGGGCTCAATCACCTTAACGGAAGAAGCAGGTGGCTGTGTATCAATGTAAACCCACACTCTAGGCGACCATTTACTCCACAATCCCTCGCCGTTTTGAGCGCGGACCTGTATGTAGTGGGGACCATCTGGTAGCGTTGGATGATAGTCAGTGCTCGTGGTGAGAAAGGAAGTCCCCGTCCAAGAGCAGTAAACCTCGTATGCGGCTATTCCGCTCTCGGGGTCGGATGCCGACCAGTACCAATGGGGTGAATTGTGGTTTGTCCAAGCCCTACCGCAGTGATCCTCGTCTAAAACCGGAGTTGTTGGAGGTGTGGTGTCTCTTAGAACTCTGAAGATTGAAAGGCTCAACGAATAAATACCAGAACCGCTGGACCTGTGAACTCGGACAAAATAGTAATCGGCCCGAGGTGCTGTGTAAGTAATCGATTCTGTCGAGCCCGTACCTAGAACCGAGCAAGCAAGCAGTGAGCCATTTGAATCATAAAGGTAAAGATCAAAGTCGGCATCCGATGGCGGGACCATGCTAACGTCCAACTTGCTGTCCACATATATTTTATAGAAATCATCGTCGTCTCCCGCACCAAGATATCCGACGTAACTTCCTTCTTCAATGGATGTGGCTGTTGAAAAATCGTTGCCTGCATCCTTGCCAGAGTCTGCATCACTTTGTCCGATCATTCGGAGAGCGGGATCGCCAAGAAGCATTTCTCCAAGCAAAGCTTTTCTTTGGTCAGAATGCCAGAGATCGGGGTTAAATTCGCTGATAAATCTTACTTTTGAACTATACAGACTTAATCCCGGAGTATAGTCTCCCTCACTAAAGAATTCTCCCCAAAAGCATCGATCTTGAGCAGCAAAACCGATGTCAACATTTATACCTCTGAAAGGAACCCATGTAAACCAGGCAACACGTGCGTAACCAATGTAAGCAACTGCACCACCATTGTCCTTTTTAAGCAAGTTCTCGCCAAAGCATTCGTCTTCATCAAAGGCGTTCGTGTCGCAAGCACCGGCGTACATCAAAAAACCGGAGTTACTTAGGTAGGGCACATCTTGCGTACTGATTATATACTCAGTACGAGGTTCTATAAGACACGGCCCCCATTTACTACCATGTGAGACGATGTTTATCAGGAGTGGATCTTTTTCATTGATTTCGTTCCGGATAAAAGGTCTTTCACAAAGTGTTTCGTTTCTTTGATAATATTTGAAGCAATTCCCCTTAATTTGGAGGGGCAAGGATTCGTAAATCTTTTCCTTTACGTCCTCTCCCTCGAGATCCCCATGAAAATATGGGGGAAACCATCTACTACCTGCCAGTTTCGCTCCGATCAGGAAAAACACTGGTGAACGAGCAGAACGGCACCTCTCGAACTTAATCAATTTGTTAACAATCGTGCGCATTTCCTCTTCCGTTCGTGCGGGTAGTCTACCCACATAGACCTCGGGAAACCAGTCCACTTCATCGATAACTACGAAACTAGGAGGCCACCAACGCCATCCAATTTCCCATTCACCAAAGAGATTGTCGCCGTCGTCGTCCCAACTTCCATCCAAACCAGCGTAGTAATAATCGGTTGGCACGTCCCCGTTTCTGAAGAGACCCTTTGGTGTTACATACCTTGTCGGGATGAGGTTGGTATCACCCGCAAGTAGAACCCATTTGACATCAAGATAACGATAGTAAAATTTTATGACGTTACGAATTTTCTCCGGCAGATCTCGACCCCACCAAGCTCTGTTAATCCACTCCACATCTTCGGCGTATACTTTGAACCCTTGCCTTTCCCTGATCTCTTTCAGAGGTTCCAACTCATCCATGAACGCACTGGGCGCTATGATAAGGTAGCCTCCTGGATTATGTCTTGGTTTGTTCGGAACCTCTGAGCTTTTTATCTTCAGATGCAGTTCTATTCTCCGGTGAAACACGAGCTTCCCTATCGAGGGAATGTAGCTGACAGGAAAAACCCTAACGTATATAACATTTTTACCGTCCCATTTGCCAACATACAGTTGTCCCAGCACGGGTGGATACTCCATATCTGCACGGTAAATCTCAGGATTGGGTCCCGTGAATTCTGACGAATTGTCCTGAGCTTGGGTAAACAAGGAAATTATCCCCAGTTCTATATTGTCCGTTGCAATAAGTTCGGAATGAATTAATTCCCCTGGCAACTCAATCAATCTTCCTCTAACGGGCAATATGGGCGCACCTGGTGTTTCGTCAAACCCACAATTTTCTACACTAACGATGGTGTATTCTGCGAAATTTTCAAGAATCGGATTGCTGAACTCAAAAGACACCACTAAGTTCTCATCCCATTTGTTTTCCGAGCGCGCACCAATCGAGATATCTGTGAGGTTTTCCGTAGGAGAGGTGAACCTCAGGGCGGTGGAGGTGGCCTCCCGGAGACCAACATCTGCTCCTCGGAGCTCGCCTTGGTTTGTAGAGGGATGGCCCCGTGTTGGAACGAAAATCAAAATCGAGCTAATCAAAACTATTAATGATATCAATAGAACGGTAAACCGTTTATTGGGGACGTAGCGGTAAGACCGAAGAGAATAGAACAGAGAACTGGACTGCACAAAAATATTAAGCCTCTATTTTTAAAGCTTTTATGGTCTTGCAGGGTTTGTATACCATGCCTGACCTTTGTGCTTTTCCACCTCCGCAGAGCATAAAAAAGGCGGAGGTGATGAAGCATGCCCCTGTGGGTGGGACTGGACGTGCACAAGCAGAGCTGCCATGC
>Ga0080004_1104101_pt1 | contig 68055 bp, 88 predicted proteins | sample WasSprMetagenome_FD_69207 | JGI IMG/M metagenome (GOLD analysis project Ga0080004, IMG submission 69207) | Sulfidic aquatic microbial communities from Washburn Spring, Yellowstone National Park, USA - WS (SPADES assembly) (version 2) | ecosystem: Environmental > Aquatic > Thermal springs > Hot...
GAAATGCTCCGAATGCGAGCTGTGAAGAATACCAGATGGATGCAGGAGCTTCCGTTCACCCCGAAGGCCCTCCCATGAAAAGAGGAGGGAAGGGATGAAAGTTAATGCTAGACCAGAACGGCTCAACTATCGCAAGGATGCTTTCATCCATATTGTTGTATAAGCTTAGGATTGCAACCAAATCGTTGTTTTTTACTGACACTCTCTTGCATGCGTAGCCGATGTATGCATCTTCCGGCATAACGACTGCATGTCTATGATTCCTTTCCGCACTGTAGCTGTTGAAATCCGAATTCAGACGAAATAAACAAAGAGTACACTCTCTACTCATCCCTTCTTGAGAGTTGAACCTCACATACCGCTACAGCGCTTCCCCAGCCGAGAACATAAGCAGAGAATACGCCATAACGCTCAAACTCAGCCCAGCTAACTGGGAAAAGGAAATATCGAAATTCGAGAATAGGATAAACGGGGCCTCTCGAACTTCAAATACCGCTAGATTGGAACAGAATACTATCGGACTGGAAACAAATAGCGATTTCAGGATCCACGAAGGAGGGAAAAGAAGTTTATTATACAACCACTACCGTCTCAAACAAAATTGGATTCTTCGGATCCAAAATTGAATCCCAAACTCTTAAATTAGCTTTTGGAACGCTATTTTTCTCATTAATCTTTCCAACTTCATTCTTGGCTTTAAGAAAGAGAAGAAACTTTTCGGATTATCTAAGAAAGAGGAAGATAAGGGTATTTGAAAGAAAATTCAAAAACAAAATCGTCTCTTTGGCTGAAGAAGTCAATTTTAATAACGCAATAAAGGTTAAAGATTTGAAAGATCTCGGAAAAATTTCATACGAGCTTGAAAAACCGATAGTCAAGGCAAAGGAGAAATATGCTGTGATTGATGGCGAGACCGTATATCTTTATGATAACAATAACAACAATATCAAAGAAAAAATATAAATGTCCCAAACCAAAATAGGTTTGTGGGATTGTGAAAAAGAGGAGCGAAGAGGAAATGATGATAAGAATACTTGAAATTTCGAATTGCGCTGAAGGGGCAAATATAACAAAAATCGTTTATTCCGCAAATCTGAACTTTAAATCTGCTTCTTTTTTGATAGAGAAGCTTTTAAAATTCGAAATGCTCGAAAAAGTCAACGGAAAAGATGAAGATACAGAACAACTGATAAAAGGCAGAAAGCAATAGAAAAATTCAGAGATTTTTCTGGAATGTTCAAATAAAGACCAAAAACTTCATAAACTTTAAAAAGGGCTTTTTTGTGCGGGGGTTGCCGAGTGGACAAAGGCGGTGGATTTAGGGTCCACTCCCGTAGGGGTTCGTGGGTTCGAATCCCACCCCCCGCATCAATTTGGCGGTTATATTTCAATCCTTCGCCTGTAGAAACTCTTCAGCTCCTCGAATTTCGATTTGTTCAGCAAGTGAACGTTTATTCTAGGATCTTCAGATATCTCTCTCACGATTTCACAGTATTTTTCGAAATTCGGCTTTTCAGGAATAAGTTCAGAAACAATTAGTATATCCAAGTCTGAAGAAAGTGTGTGCTCCCCTCTTGCAAAGCTGCCGATTATATAAACCTCACAATCCCCCAGTATCTCTTTCGCCTTTTCTTTTACATCCTTCGCAATTTCGAAAGCCTTTGAAAAGAATTCCTCGTTCTTTTTCAGCATTTCAAAATATCGGTTCATAATCTTTCCAGAAACTTTTTCAAAACTTCAAGGCTTTTCTCTACAGCTTTTTTCGTGTATTCAACGTCAAAATATCTCGAAGCTGTATATGCCAACTCTATTTCCCTTAAAACATCAAGATTCTCTTCATAAAACTCTTTCATTTCTGCAAGTTCAAAAAGGATCCTGAAACTGTGAGTTTTCGGTATTTCTCCGTATTTTTTCGAAATGAGAAATTTCAAGCCAAGCTGGATGCTCTGCTCCACAAAGAACATTGCAAAGTCGTATTCGCATTTTTCGTAGCTTTCAAGAGCTTTTGTATAGAACCTGAGGGCTTTTTTCTTCAGAAATTCCATGCAATTTGTTAAAGAGAGAGATTAATAATTTTTGCACAAAATTATTTTATAAAAAACTGTTTAATTAAGGGCTTTCTCAATTTTACTAACAATTTCTCCGAACGCCTTTGATGCAGCTGAGTTAAAATCAATGATAAACGGTACTCCGCTGTCCGCTTCTCTTGATACCTTTGGATCTAGGGGAATCTGGCCAAGCAGAGGAATCCCAAAGGATTCGGCAATTTTTCTCCCGGCTCCCGAGTTAAATACTTCAATTCTTTCCCCACATTTCGGGCAAAGCAGATAGCTCATGTTCTCTATTATTCCAAGAACTCTCATTCTGAGCAGTTCCGCAAATTTCACAGACTTCTTCACAACACTCTCCGAAACTTCCGACGGAATTGTAACTACTACAACCCCATCCATCTCTGGCAACAACTGCGCTATGCTCAGCGGTTCGTCTCCAGTACCGGGAGGGAGGTCTATTAACAGATAATCCAATTCTCCCCACTCAACCTCAGCCAAAAGCTGCCTTAGAGCTGCCATTTTCAGCGGACCACGCCAAACGACAGGGTCTTCATCGTTCTGCAACAAAAAATCCATTGAAATGACTTTTATGTTCATCGGTCCAGAAACCGGAATTATATCGTTGCTTTCCGAAACTTGGAGCTTTCTCCCCTTTAATCCGAGCATCTTTGGAATAGTTGGTCCATGAATATCTGCATCGAGAATCCCGACTGAATAACCCTTCAAAGCAAAAGCCATTGCAAGGTTTGCAGTAACGGTGCTCTTCCCAACTCCGCCCTTTCCGCTTATCACAGCTATCTTGTGCTTCACCCGACTCATTCTTTCCCTGATTTTCTTTTCCTGTTCTTCGATCAGCTTTTTCCTTTCTTCCATCCATCAATCCCCTTCACATTCGGCCTCAGTTATTGGCTGGAGCTTTCCGATCATGAGGGCAGAAATAACATCCTTCACAGACCTACCCTCGGCCTTATAGATCCTTACTCTATTTTTCAGCTTTGCGAAAGCTCCCGGTCCGATTCGATATGCTACTAAGACGTCGGGTTTTAGCTCGAGAATTTTTTGAGATACCCTCCTGCCACGACCGCCAATTTCTTCCCGTTCAATGTTTCTCTCAAAGCTAATCTTGGTCTCATCATCTAAATCAACTACAGCAAAGAAGTTTGCTCTACCAAAATGTCTGCTTAATTTTGCATCAAGCCCGTTCGTGTCTTCTACCGGAATCACTACCCTCATTCAGACTTCCCTCTCTTCAGCTCTTCCAGCCTCTTTTCAACTTCCCTCAGCTCCTCTTCGATACTCGCCTTTTCATCCTCAAGCTCCCTTTTATATTCTTCTAGTGCTGAAATTTCCTCGCTTTTTGGCAAACTCGATATTCTTGGATATCTCAGTAGAGCTCTAGGTGAGAGCTGAGACCAGAAATAAGCCCAGCATGCGCCCCTTCCGAACAGCCATCCAGGTCTTTTCCAAGGCGGCAGATGGCTGAAAGGCCCAAATCCAGGCCATCTACCCGCTTTCCACCACCATCTTCTCCAAGGCATAGCATCACCTCTATTTTGTGCTTATGCACACATTTATGGCAAGATATTTAAGCTTTTGCACAAAATTTTTTTGTGTGGCAGAAAAGACATAGATGCGGAAAACGAGGCAGATGCCCAAAACCTGTAATCCTGAGCTCATTTCCGGTTATTCAGGGGTTTGTTCCAAATCCGATGCTAAATCCGGAGCCAATACTTCTAGATCCTGCAGAACTTGAGGCAATGAGGCTGATAGACCTGGAGGATCTTTCGCAGGAGGAAGCTGGGAAGAGAATGGGAGTCTCTAGAGGTACTGTTTGGAGATTGCTAAAAAGTGGTAGAAGAAAAGTTGTACTAGCATTAATAGAAGGAAGACCAATCGCGATTTTTCCGAGCTTTGCAAATACGGAAGGTGAGCCACCCCGTCTCTAAAGAGGCTTCTGGCCCCCCAAGCATAGGAGGGCTTTCGGGGTGAACGGAAGAAGCCTCCACATCCATCTAGCTGGATTCTGCCCAGATTCACAAGAGCTTTTAAACTGCAGGTTAAAAAATTTTCTATGTATTCACTCGTATGCATCGAATGCGGAAAGAAAAACGATGAAAGCCGCTACACTTGCGAATGCGGCGGTCTCCTCGAGGTCAGATTCAACCTCAATGAAGTCGAAATCGACTTCAAACTCGACGGAAGGGAAATGAGGGTATGGAAATACAGATCGCTGCTACCGATTAAGTCAGAACCAGTTACGCTAAAAGAGGGTGGAACGCCTCTTTATAGACTTGAGAGGCTCGAAAAGGAACTTGGAATAAGGAGAATTTACGTAAAGCATGAAGGTCTAAATCCCTCAGGTTCCTTTAAAGATAGAGGTATGACTGTTGGGGTTACCAAAGCATTGGAATTAAGAAAGAGGGCCGTAGCCTGTGCTTCAACCGGAAATACTTCAGCATCGATGGCAATGTATGCCGCAAAGGCTGGACTCAAGGCATACGTTCTCCTACCAGCCGGAAAGGTTGCTTTGGGGAAAGTTGCCCAAGCTTTGATGCACGGGGCAGACGTTATTGGGGTAAGGGGCAACTTTGACGATGCATTGAGAATAGTCAGGGAAGTCTGCGAAAGGGCCGGGATCTATCTTCTAAACTCCGTAAACCCTTTCAGACTTGAAGGACAGAAAACGATTGCTTACGAGATAGTAGACGAGATCGGAACTCCTGATGCCGTGATTCTCCCCATTGGAAATGCCGGAAATATCTCTGCAATCTTCAAGGGATTTGAGGAATTTAGGGAAATTGGACTGATTGACAAAATACCCAGAATGATCGGAATACAAGCAGAGGGAGCGTCACCTGTATTCAGAGCCTTTAGAGAGGGGAGAGAGGATATAATTCCCTTCGAGAATCCGGAAACGATTGCTACAGCGATAAGGATAGGAAATCCTGTGAATGCGAAAAAAGCGCTGAGGGCTGTTTACAGATCAGAGGGGCTAGTTGAAGTTGTAAGCGATCAGGAGATCATATCTGCACAGAAAATCCTAGCAAAAAATGGTATTGGCGTGGAGCCGGCATCTGCAGCGAGCTTAGCGGGTCTTATAAAGCTTTCGAGAATTGGAGAGATTGACAGAGATGCAACTGTCGTTTGCATTGCTACTGGAAATCTCCTAAAGGATCCGGAAACGGTTATAAAAGTTTGTGGAGAACCAAAAATGGTTGAAGCAAATGTTGAGAAAGTTATGGCTCTTTTAACCTGAATTTTTTCGCTTCTTTTGATTTCAGGATTTCTACACCGCTTACTGAGCTTATAAGCTTCTTCACTTCCGACACAACGGATTTTTCATCGTATATCAGAAAATTCGCCGAGCTAATCTCTACTGCTCTCCCCAGAATTTCCAGATCTAGTTGCTCAAAAGTGTACTTTGCAAAGTTGTGACCAAAAGTGAACTCTGTTTCGAGAATTATCTCCGTCTGCCTTGGAACATAGTGAGTTCCCCCTACACCAACGGCAATTTTCCAGTCCGCTTTTTTGCTAACAATTGCCTCAAAAATGGCTTCAGCAACTAATTCCCCAGCTTCTCTATCAATCCATTCTTTTTCCGTGGAACCTATCTCATAAAAGGCGCTAGGCTTTTTTATTTCAGATGGTCCATGGTGTGTCGCTTCAAGCGTTAGCTCGAACTCCGGTTTTCTCTCCATTCTCTTTTTCATCGCCAAAATGAAGTTCTTCATGGTTATCGGAGACGGCTTAGCCAAGCTCCTTGGCTTTCCTCCGTAATCGTTATTCCCAGGATTACCGGAAACATGGCAGGTAAAGATTTTCCTTTCATCCTTACTGCTATGCCTAGAAGCAAATAAGATTTCATCGAATTCCAAAAAATTCGAAAGCTTCTCGTCTATGAAGTCTGAGTAAATTAGCCTTTCTTTTATTTCGGCAATGGCAAATTTATCACCTATGTAGAGAACGTAATCGCCAAAAGTTCTCTTTTCGAACTTATCGAAGCTTAAAAGATTGTTTAGTATGTTCACAGAAGCTTTATCTTCCCTGCTTCCAACCACCAGCTTCATACTCAACGAAATTCCTTGAAAGTCTCATTAGTTTTAAACTTTTCGCCATTTCTGCCACAACAGGTTTTTTGGACTTAAAAAACTGGAAATCACAAAGCTTTAATACTTCCTTGTGAGAACTATCTTGTGTTAGTGGCGGAAGTGTATGGTGTCTTTATAGCCAGAACCGAATTTTCCGCATCACCGGTAGTTGTTCTTAGAACTGAAGACGGTAGAATTCTTCCCATTTATATAGGCTATGCGGAAGCTGCATCCATCTATTCAGCCTTGAATCGCCTCACTCCTCCAAGACCGATGACGCATGATCTCCTAGTGGACATAATCTCAAAGCTAGATGCGAAGGTAGAGAAGGTCATAATAGACGACCTTATCGACAATACTTTCTATGCTAGGATAATTGTTAGGAAGAACGACAAAGAAATAGAAATCGATGCGAGACCGAGCGATAGCATTGCTATCGCCCTGCGCGTTTTATGCCCGATTTACGTAGATCCCAGAATACTCGACGAAGCGGGGAGGGATGAAATTCCCCCGAACTTCAGAGATTTCAGCGAATTTGCTTGATTTTTAAAATTCTCATCTTGAAGACGAGCTGTTTTCTGAAATAGAAATAGAGTTCACTGCCTTTTTCAACTATAACTTTCTCGAAATAAGGCTTTTTGTCAAATTTTTCTATCAGATTTTTTGGAACTGCGGAAAAGAAATTGTATCTTTCTCCAATATAAAGAACCGGATCGCAGCTAATTTCGACCTTCTTGATATTGCTAACAGTAAAGAGAAGCTCGGCCTTCTTAACACCATTCGAAAAAAAATTCATTACTGCGGGATTTCCCTTTATTTCCGAGATTACACATAGCTGATCCATTTTGAAATCCTTTAGACTCATTTTTCCCCTTTGAACATACTTCCAGTTCAGGAATCTAGAGAGGGCCTTTGCAAAGGATCTGGTTCTTCTGCTGGGTTTTCTGGATGTCGTAACAATCATAGCTCACATTCCACAAAGCTATCTCCGTTATGTCCGATCAGATTTTTTCCAGATTTCAACGGGATGAAAATATATCCTTCCACGCTGAACTCACTCGTAACCCTAACTTCCCGTATCTCGGTATTTGAAAGCTTTACCATTAGAAAAGATCCTCTCTCAACCTTTCTGCATTTTGCAAATCTAAAATTAGCCGGCATCAGGTTGTAGCTTTTCCCTATTCTATATCCCACCTCAAATCCAAAGAGTATTTCCTGAAGGGCCCTCGAAAAGAATTCCCACCCCGATTCAACGATAACTTGCTTGGGAAAAGAGGAGAAATAGGATACTATTTCCTCAACGTTTTCCTTCCTGTGAACCCAGTCGCAACGCTTACAGCTCCAGACATAATTGCCCTTAGATGAAACCACGAGATCTCCGAATTTATAAATAAAGCAGGGGTAAAAAATGCAGTAGCAGATCGAGCAGTCCTGCCCCTCGAAATGGCAGGGATAATACGGGCATTCTTCTGCCGGACCAGAAAGGTTGTTCATTGCAGAGAAAAGGTCTATTAATCCCCTTTCGTTCATTCCACCACCCTAGGCAGTATTATTTCCCCTTCGCCTTCAACAGAAGAGCCCCTTCCGAGAACGAACTCTCTAACAGTTAAAGCCGAAATGACTGCATCTACTTCGTCATGAGAGAGCTCCGGTGTTTCTATGTACCTCGAAAGCGACAATATGATCTCCTGCAATCCCTCCCTTTTTCTCTTCTTCGCTTTCGGAGCTATGTTGAGGAGAACCCTAGAAGCATACGGATAAACTTCGTAGACTTTTAGACCCATTTTGCGCAAATTTTCTGCAATTTTCATTCCCAAAATTGCAGTTTTTCTGAAGAAAGGCGCACCAGATGGAAAAAGCCTTATCCCAAGCTTCAACAGCTTTCTTTCACATTCCCTAAACATTCCGTTTTGCGGTAGGGTGAGGGGGGCATCTATTCCGGCAGCAAAGGCATTTGATATATTTTCAATTTCGTAATCCCCTGCGTAAATGAGTTTTTTTTCGTCAATTATGGCCATCTTGCACTTCTTACCAACATCTATGCCTGCAAAAATCATATCAAAACCATCTGTGCATGCGGACAGCCGGAAATAACGAGCACCCTATCTTTGTCAACCAACCCCAGTTTTATCGCAAGATTTACGGCCTTCTCTCCTGTTATATTCGCAATAGTTGCCCTTTTTAAAGCCTCTGCTACTTCTTTTTCTCCGAATTCTTCCTCACCGTAAAAACTCTCCTTAACCTCAAGTTTAAGTTCTCCGTCCCTGAAAATTTTACCAACTAGCTCCGAATCGCAAACTGCAACCAGAGTTTCTCCCCGAACGTTGTATATCTTCATTCTAAACATTTTTCACCGGCTGTTTTGCCCCACAGGCCATACAGCGCATGAACTGAACCCTGTCTTCCTTTATCAATTCCGTATCCGGGGCGTTGCATTCTCTGCAGATCACGTAAGCCTTGACGTATTCGTTTATTTCCTTCTGAAGTTCTTCCTCAGTGAATCTTCCTTGCAAGATGAGCCTTCCATTGTCTATCATTCCGGCTGTACCTAGAGACTTCACTAGGTACTTGTAAAGATGCTCCTCGCTTCTGTTGAGAGTTTTCGCGATCTGAGAAAAATTCCTGAGAATCGTCCTCACTCCTTCCTTCGCAACGCTAACTCTCGGTATTTCGAACCTCTCCTTCCTAACTATCCTCCGCTGTGACAGAACTTCCAGAGCCCTTTCAAGGAGCTTTCCATATTCTTCCATCGTTAAACCTATGATGTGCTAGTATTTAAGCTTCTCGAAAGGATTAAAATTCGCCAAGCTAGGTTGAGATAAATGGACATATACATCCTAATAGCAATCACTTTAGGACTTTCGGCTACCTCGGCTCTTCTGTTTAGAAGAATGGGCTTTTCTGAAATAGCTGGTTATCTCGCAATTGGCATAATGCTGAGCTTCGCTCTCAGTGAGAAATTCGTCGAAAACAAAGCCCTTCTAAGCTTCTTCACCGAAATCGCCATAACACTTCTAATTTTTGAAGTTGGAAGAGAGATAGGAATTGAAAATATAAGAAAATTGAGCTTTCTTCCCGTGGCGATTCTATTTTCAGAAATGGTCGCATCCTTTGCAATCGCCGTCTTCATCGGAACTATCCTCAAACTAAAAATCTATGAAATTTTTGCTTTGGCAATCATAGGTTCCTTCAGCAGCACTCCAGTGATATACAAAGTTCTTGAAAAACTCGGAGCTGAAGAGGACGTTAAAAAGCTCATATTTACATTAGCAATCTTGGAAGACATTTTTGCATCTCTAATACTGGTCTTGATTCCAAATCTCAAGCTTGGCAGTTTCAGCTTTCCAAATATAATTCAATTTCTCTTTCTTTCTGCTTCTTTTGCAATTATACTCCTTTTTCTAGGATTTTTCCTCATCAGGACTTTCAGGAACCTTAAACCGGACGAGCTGGGAATTGCCATTGCAATCAGCGTCGCATTTCTTTTTTCTGCTCTTTCAAGGAGTTTTACGTTTTCACCAGCTCTTGGGGCCTTCTTAGCTGGTCTGGCATTTTCTTCCCATCCAAACAACAAAGAAATAGGTGAAAAAATTAAACCAATAAGAGAGTTCTTTTTGATTCTCTTCTTCACATCTCTGGGCCTAGAAGCGGGATTGTACTTGGGTTTCTCACCCATAGCAATAATTATGCCATTTCTGGTTGTAATCACTAGATTTCTGTCCATTACGTTTTCAACTTGGATTTTCAGCAAGAGAAGCCTTCAGGATTCCATTCAGATAGGTTTCATAGGCACCTCTGTTGGGGAATTTAGCCTAGTAATTCTCCACGAGGCTACAAATCTGGGTATAGTGGGGAGAGATTTCCTCTTCATTTCCGCTGCATGTGTGATTTTCGGCACGATCGTTTCATCGAAGCTCAGCTTCAAATCTGAATATGCAGCAAAGCTCTCATCAATTGTACCAATTAAGGTTAAGCTATTCGTAGACAATTTATCCGTCAACGTTTTAAGGGTAATTGAAGGAAAAGAGAGCAAGTTTGTAAGACAAATAACATCCATAATATTCCGAAATGTCGTAATTGTGGTGGTCGTCTCAATTCTTGGTTCAGCTTCGATTTACTTCTTTGAATCTATTCTTCCACAGCTTAAATACCTGCTTTCCATGATAACCCTAGCCACAATTGTTGCAATAACCTTCCTCATGGCAACAAGAACAAAGGCGCATGCCGAAAATCTGTGCTGTTTGCTGGTTGAAAAAAGAGGCTTAAATCCAGTATTAAAGAAAATTCTGTCAACTACAACATTCTTTTTCATAATGCTTACAAGTATAAATCTTATTGTTATAGTTGCCGGAGAGTTCATTCTACATCTCATAGAAGAAACATTTTCTCTCACATTTGGCCACAGATTCCTCGCTCTTATAACAATCTTGGTTTTTCTCCTGAGTTCTTATTTTATTTACCTTCAGATTCGGAAATTTCCTTTTTAACACCAACCTTCTTGCAATAATCGCTTACCGGACATTCATCGCACAGCGGTTTCCTAGGTAGACAGACCGTTTGCCCAAAACCCACAAAAACATAGTTTATCCTTTGCCAGAGATCTACAGGAAAAATATTTTTCAGAGCTTCTTCTGTTTCCCTTGGATTTCTTGTATTAACGATTCCAAGCCTGTTTGAAATTCTGTGGACGTGCGTATCAACTGCTATAGCTGGCTTTCCAATATAGGAAAGAAATATGTTGGCAGTCTTCCTGCCTACTCCCGGAAGCTTTATTAGATCCTCAAAATTGTCAGGAATTCCCTTTTCCTTCAGAATCCTTGCAAGCTCCTTTATTCTTCTGGCCTTTATCCTATAAAATCCAACGCTCTTTATCAAATCCTCTATTTCCTCCACGCTCATCTCCGCAAGCTCTTCGAGGCTTTTAGCTTTTGAAAAAAGTCTCTCCACGGCTTTAGCTGTCTGCCCATCTCTAGTTCTAGCGCTTAAAATTGTGGCTATAAGAATCTGGTATGGCTCAAGCCTCGCGTTGTGAAGAAAAATGGGGGCCTTTCTTTTTTTCGCTTCTTCCTCCATCCTGTCCAAGATTTCCTTTAGCATAGATGAATTCCAACAAGTTTTTTAAAAACTTGCATGACTTTTTATATGAAGTTTGACTATGCAAAAGCCGGAGTTGATATAAAAAAAGCGGAGAGAGCGATAAGCACACTTACCAGCATAGTAAAGTATAAAAGAAAGGGTTTTGGTGAACCCATTCTGCTTTCCCATTATGCTGGAGTAATAGACTGCGGAGATTTTGGTATTGCGATAACAACCGATGGGGTTGGAACAAAAATCCTTGTGGGAATTGCGATGAAGAAGTACATGACGCTTGGAATCGACTGTGTAGCGGTTAACGTGAACGACCTTCTTTCCATAGGTGCAGAACCTCTGGCAATGGTTGACTACATAGCGATGCAGAAGATAGATGAAGAGATAATAGCAGAAATCTCCAAAGGACTTGAGGAGGGCTGCAGAATTGCAAATATAACGCTCGTTGGAGGAGAAACTGCAACTCTTACCGAAATGATAAACGGATTTGATTTGGCCGGAACAGCGGTTGGATACGTTAGGAAAGACAGAATAATAACCGGAAAAAAAGTCGTTCCTGGGGACATTATAATGGCCCTACCAAGCTCTGGAATCCACTGCAACGGTTTAACGCTAGCTAGAAAGGTTATAGAAGCAAACGGTCTCAGCTATTTTGACAAATTTGGGGATAAAACAATAGGGGAAGAGCTATTAACTCCCGCAAGAATATACATGGAAGTGCTTGATATAATAAGGGAATGCGAAGTACACGGACTTGCACATATAACTGGCGGGGCGTTCAGGAAGCTAAAAAGGCTCAGAAATGATGTCAGATATGTCATAGATTCCCCATTGAAGCCGCAGGAAATTTTCAGGTTCATACAGAGACTCGGAAATGTGGATGAAGTAGAAATGTACAGGACTTTCAACATGGGCATGGGTTTCCTAGTAATCGTTCCCGAAAGCGAGGTTGAAAAAGTGGAGAAATTTGGAGCAAAAAGAGTGGGATATGTTGAGGAAGGAGAAGGAGTGTTCGTCAAAGACCTCAGAATCGATTAAGTGCCGAGTCTGCAGATACGAACCGCCTGAATTCGTTTTAGATGCGATAAAACAGAGAATCAAGGAATTCGAAAAGCTTGGAAAGGATGGATACGTGAGGTTCAAATTTGAGCCTTTTCTTGAATTGGAAATTGATGCAACAATTGAAACGGAGCTTGCATTTTGCATATCCACGGCAAACTCGTCTGCAAGGGCCGGACTAAAGTTTCAGAAAATGTTAGAGGGGAAGGATTTGTTTGTAATGAGTTTAGAGGATTTAGAAGATCTTTTGAAAAAATCTGGAGTTAGATTTTACAGGAAAAAGGCACTGTATATACGGAATGCAGTTAGAAAATTCCAAACACTCTCAATTCCAGAAGATGAGTCCGCCAGAGATCTGCTTGTTAAGGAAATAAATGGACTGGGATACAAGGAGGCGAGTCATTTCCTGAGGAATACAGGGAAAGGCGATTTCGCGATCCTAGATAGGCACATTCTGGACTGGCTCGAGATAAAGCAAAGATCTCTCAGCAGGAAGAAATACATCGAAGCCGAGCAGAAGATGAAAGAAATAGCAAAAAGAATTGGCAAGAGTGTTGCAGAGCTAGATCTCCTAATCTGGAGCATGAAGACCGGAATGGTTCTAAAATGACTAAGAGAGACTCTTTGCATGCGAGAGTATGTGCCTAACAGATCCCTTTATTATTTCCAAACCAAGTTTTACCGCTTTCTTCGATCCAGGGAGACAGAATATTACTTTTCCATCTACTATTCCCGCAGTAGCCCTTGAGAGAATGGCGGAATAACCAATTTCCTCGAAGCTCTTTATCCTGAAAATCTCTCCAAAACCATCTATTCTTTTGTCAAAAATGTCTTCCAGAGCTTCAATTGTTAGATCCCTTGGATTTAAACCCGTTCCCCCGGTTATAATGCATACATCAGCCTTTTTCAGCATTTCAAAAACCGCAGATCTTATCTGGAAAACATCATCGGAAACCAGACAGTAATCAACGGCTTTTTCCCTAAATTCCTCCAGTATCAGTCTTCCAGATTCATCATCCAACGGGATGCTCTCAACGCCCCTCAGGCTTCCGTATTTCCTGAATCTGGAGGTTGAAACTGTTATTATTGCCACTCCAAAATCGAATTCCTTCTCATGCATTCAGAACCACCTCTCGAGCGTGAACTGAGATGGCTTAAACTTCAGTTTTTCAAGTGCCTTTTCAACCCTTTCTCTGCTAAAATCGTGCTCCTCACACAGCATTTCAATAACTTTTTCCCTGTTTGCTTCTCTGAACTCGATTTTGTAGTCTCTTGTGATTTTTGGATTCAGGAAAAAGTTTCTGATTTCCTCGAGGTTTTCTATTTCGGCTTTCAGAACCTTCAAAGTTCTGAAGATATCGCCGTACGTCTTTATATACTGATATGCCTTCTTAGCACCAACCCCCTTGATTCCTTCGTTGTAATCCGTTCCTACGAGTATCGCGATATCTACAAGTTGCTCCCTAGTAATTCCAAGCTTTTTAAGATTTTCAGAGAGGATTATAATTTCCGGATTAATGTCTACGTACACATTTTTCCCCGGAAGTTTCCTTTTTCCAGTTATTGCGAGATTTCTCGCAAGCCTCGGACCTCCAAAAAGCAGTGAGTCATAATCCTGGCTTCCAACATAATCCGCATCTCCGTTTGCAACCATAAAAGCTGCCTGCGCTTCACCCTCACTTGGAGCTTGAACAAAGGGAATGCCCATGTACTCGAGGAGTTTTTTAGAGCTCTCGATAACATATTCGTCAACCCTCGCGGAAGCCTGGGCATATTTCTTTGCATATTCCTCTCCAAGCTGGACGGCCACTGCCCACTTTTCTTCAGCTTCAGCTCTTTTCTTCTTTCTCTCCTCTATTTCCGCCTTTTTGAATTCCGGCGGTTCTCCGTCAAACACAAAAATCGGCCTTATTCCGAGCTCAAACATGTTTGTTACCCTGTAAAGTATACCGGAGAGATGAGAAGTTATTCTGCCCTGCGAATCCTTTAAAGGAGTTCCATCGGGCTGTCTAATCGTTGAAAGAAACTGATAAAGGGTGTTGAACGCATCTATTGCGATTTTCTTACCTGAAAAGCTTGAAAGTTCTACTTCCTCCTTCTCGAGCAATTCTCCTATATCGGCACCCATAGAGTTTGTACCTTCAAAATTTTTTAAGCTTTTTTAATTGTGAAGCGAAAGAGTCTAATAGAGCTGAAATAAGTCCTTTTCAGATGATAGCGATAATAAACTACGGGGTCGGAAATCTTAAAAGCATTCTAAAAGCCGTGGAAGCAGTCGGTGGAAATGCAAAGGTTACCTTCGATGCTGAAGAAATCAAAAGGGCGAATGGAGTTATTTTGCCTGGGGTAGGTGCCTTCAAAACAGCAATAGGCAGGCTCAGAACGATCTGGCATCAAATTGCCGATATTCCAAAACTCGGAATATGCCTCGGAATGCAACTGTTTGCAACGAGAAGTTATGAAGATGGTGTTCACGAGGGCATGAACGTGATACCTGGGGAAGTTGTCAGACTTCCCAACTACGTGGGTAAAGTTCCACACATGGGCTGGAACGAGGTAAGAATCAAAAAAGAGAGCGAGCTCTTTGATGGGATCGAGAACTGTAGCATGTTTTACTTCGTGCACTCATACTATCTCCAGACAGCCGAGAGCTACATCGTTGCAGAAACCGATTACGGTATAAATTTCCCCTCAGCCGTTGAGGCTGGAAACAACTACGGTGTCCAGTTCCATCCTGAAAAAAGCGAAAGAACTGGATTAAAGATTCTTGAAAATTTTCTTAGAATTGTAAAAGCCTAGGTTTGCACTAGGCCATTATGGCGAGAACGGGCAGATTTCATGAAAATTTTAAAAATCCAAAAATTCAAGAGAAATTATGCAGAGAAAACTCGAGGAGGAGAGAGAAATGCAAAAAACTGCTCTGGGAATCTATAGAGATTATAAAACAGAAACTTGGCAACAAAGTATACAGGATAAACCTTTTCGGTTCTTTTCCGCAAAGAGCGGACCTTTTTAGCTATCTAGATATTTTAATTGTTATGAGAAGCGACAAAGACTTTGTTGAAAGAACAAAAGAAATTTACTCGACACTATCGCTTCCTGTAGATGCAGATATCGTCTGCTATACTCCAGAAGGGTTTGAGAAAATGAAGGAATCCCCTTTCATGAAAAGGGCACTTGAAAAGGAGATAGTGCTCTATAAGAAATCCGATTGATGAGGGCAGAAGGTGGCTGGAACAAGCTCTTGAAGATCTCAAATGGGCCAGAGATCTCGCGGAAAGAAGTGGATATCATATAGCATGTTTTTTAGCGCAGCAGGTTGGTGAGAAAGCTCTAAAAGCATTTCTATATGCAAAAGGAGAAGAAATAGTTCTCGGCAATTCAATAGAGAGACTATGCAATCTTTGTTCTAAATACAATGCAGAATTCAGTGAGAGAGTGAAAAGATGGGCAATACTTGATGCGCACTATGTTACAACAAGATATCCAAACAGCATTCCAGACAGCATTCCCGCAAGGATTTATACGAAGAAAGCGGCGAAAGAAGCTGTAGAGTTGGCAGAAGAAATAGTGGAATTCGTTCGTTAAAACTACATTGGGATTTCACCAGATTCCATAAATCTCCCTACCGCAATTGAAGCATTTTCCTTCCCTAATTCTGTTTTCAAGGACGTTATACGAATACCTTCTTATCAGCATCTCACCGCAATTCGGGCAGTAGGTGTTTTCAAACCTGTGTCCGGGAACGTTTCCTATGTATGCATAGCTTATCCCACTATTCCTAGCAATTTTCACTGCTTTTTCTAGGATTTCGACTTTTGTCGGTTCCCTGCGATACATGAATGCGGGAAAGTACCTCGTGAAGTGTATGGGAACCTCGCTGCCAAGGAATTTAAGATGCTTTTCAACAACTTCCTCAATTTGATCCTCGTTTATCCCAGTAACAACCAAATTGACTATTTCCACGTGGATCCCCAACCTCAATGCTTCTCTGGCTGTCTTCCATGCAAGATCCTTAGCATCCAGCATTTCGTACGTTTTCTTTCCCCCCTTTATATCGACCTTGAGAGCGTCAAGTCCGGCTTTTCTAAGCTCTTTTAGGGCTAAAACGCTCATATATCCGTTTGAAACCATGGTGTTCATCAATCCCCTCTCTTTTGCAATTCTGAAAACGTCGAGCAGAAATTCGAAGAGCAACGTTGGCTCATTCAAACTCGCACACGTGCTTATATCCCCGCAGAGAATTGCCCTTTCAACTACTTCCTCAGGCCTGAAATGCATTCCATTAGGCATGGCTCTTGATAGCCTCCAATTCTGGCACCAAGGGCAAACAAAATTGCAGGAATAAGTTGAAAAGGTCATGCTCGTACTCCCGGGTTTGAAGTGGTAGAATGGTTTTATTTCTATCGGCCTGCTTTCAAGGGCGCTGAGCTTTCCATACGTTAGACTGTATAGTTTCCCATCTTTGCATACCCTAACCTTGCAGAAGCCTTTCTCGCCCTCTTTGATTCTGCAGAATCTATAACATAGCTGACAAACAACGCAATCTCTGAGCTTTCTGTAAAGCCTAGCTTCCTTCATGCTTTTATCTTCGCAACCTTCCTTATGAAGCTGATGTCTTCAGCTGTTATCCCCTTTATAAGTAGCATTATTACAGAATAAACAAAAACGCAAACAGGAATGACCAACAGGGGGTGAAGGTTCGATCCGATTATTGCCATGAGAATTGCGGAAATGGTTGGCTTTGCTATGTGCTCCAGCTTTGGAAATATGTGTAATACCCTAGCACAGATTACCACCAGCATTGACCAGTAAATTCCATTTGAAAAAACAGTTGCAACAGCCGCGCCTTCTATACCATAAACGGGAATGAGAATCCAGTTCAAGAAAACATTGATTACCATCGAAACTGCAAGCGGATAAAAATTCAGCTCGGGCTTTTCCTTGCTGCTGAAGATGCTACCATATATTCCGAAAATCGGAGATAAAAGCAAGAAGGAAAGTATCCTCATAGCATTTAGCCCCCCAGCATAATCGCTCCCGTAAGCAAAAAGGAGAAGTTCCTTTGAAATCATCGCAAGCCCGAATGCTGAAGGTATGCAGAGGGCCGAAGAATACTTGAATGCTCTGTGAAAGGCCAGATTCAAATCTTCTCCTTCAAGTTTTACAAAAACGGGTAGAAAAACTGCTGGAAAAGATACCAATCCGATTACCGCAGAAACTATGCTGAAGGCAGCCCTGTAGTATGCAACCTCCTCAGAAGGCAGGAAATATCCTATCATGACCACATCAACATTGGCAAAAATGAGCCATGTCAAAGAAAGAATTGCTGTGAAGACTATGAATTTGAATACTCTCGACTTCCGAAAGCTTTCCTCACCATGAAACAAGAAATCGAATTTTCTAACATAGCTGAAGCTGAAAAGAAAAGAAATTAGGGAAGAAATTACCAGTGCTAGAATTGCTCCATAAAGGGATAATCCGACGCTGACCAGCAAAAGAGTGAGGAGGAGTTTAGAAAGACCAGAGACCATGCTGTTCAGCAGGTTTATTCTGAAATCGTTTAGAGCATTTGCCATGGAGTTCAACAAACTTGAAATGGAGGAAAAGAATAGAAAGAGGGAAAGAAGTTGAAGAGGAGTTGCAAGAGGTTTTTCAAAAAAATCCGAAATTGCACCTGAAACAGAAAAAACGAGCAAAGCAACAGAGGCGGATAACAAAATCTTGGTTTTTAACAAAAATTTTGAATAGCTTCCAGCGAGATTTTCATTTTCTTTGGATACGGCATCTGCTATATATCTGGTAGCGGCGGTGTTTACCCCAAGATCTGCCAGAATAGAGAAAAGGTAGATCAGAGATAAAGAGAGGGAATATATTCCAAAAAGCTCGGGCTTCAAGGCTCTCGCGAGAAAAATAACAACAATCAACCCAGTTAAACTTGCCACCAGCGTCGATGAACTGTTGTAGATGACATTTCTGAAGACCCTTTGCGCGAGCACTTTATCTCCCCCTCTAAAGAGCGAGTTCTCCCTTAAATATCCTTTTCAAGGATTTAATCCACGATCGAGTTCTTTTGGCATGGAAAGCATTACCGGGATTTATTATTTTTAAAATAAGCTTATAAATCTTTCGCCATTCTAAATAAGAAAAATTAATTGAGCAAGCTATCTTGCCCTTTTCTTATTTATCTTTTTTTCTGACCTCCTCCCCACCCTGAAGGGCGAGAGGTTCCCCGCATCTGTTCGGAGTTACATCTGTCATCTGTGGGGCAGTCGGGGTGGCCAGAGACCCCGAGGCCATAGCCACTAAAGGTTTATAAGCTTTTCTATCCATCCCCGCCTTTAAAGGCGAGGCTTTCGCTTGTAAATCTTCTCCGAAAGGCTGATGCAATCAAATCCGAGCTTGGGAATAGTTTCGCTTTTCCCTATAATCAAATAACCTCCATCCACAAGTGCCTCGTAAAAATCCCTGATAACTTTGGTTTTTTGCTCTTCAGTGAAATATATCAGCACATTTCTGCAAAAAATCGCATCCAGAAATCTCGTTACTGGTTCCTGAGATGTAAGATCATGTTTTCTAAACCTCACATGCTTCTTAACGAAGTCCTTAACCTTTAATTTGTTTCCAATTCTTTCAAAATACTTTCTTTTCATTTCCTCACTCAGATTTCTGAGCTGTGATTCAGAATAAATACCCATTAATGCCCTTTTTAAGCATTCATCATCGATGTCGGTCGCATAAACGGTGAAATTGCATTCCGTTGCTTCTAGAGTGCAAATCGCAATGCTATAAGCCTCTTCTCCATAAGCACATCCCGCGCTCCAGAATCTTAAAACCCTCTTTTCGGATATTTCTGGCAAAATTTTTTCCATGAAGAACCTGAAGGGTGTTACATCGCGCATAAATTCAGTAACGTTGATCGCTATTGCATTTATTAGTTCCGCAATTTCCCCCTCATTGCTCCTGAGGTAGCAGAAATACTCTGAAAGGTTTCTGAATCCTAGACTCCGCATCCTTAGCTCGAGTCTTCGCCTCAGGAAGCTCTCCCGGTACATATCGAGTCTTAATCCACTTTTTTTCATTACATAGTTGACGATGGATTTCACAGTCAGATCCAGAGTACATCACCGTTGCTGTACTTCACGAGCATTCTTCCATCACTCAAGTAGAAATAAACGGTTCTACCCAAACTCCCGCCGGTATCCTCTGAAATTATTCTTATCCTGTGATTTTCCAAGGCTTTCTTTACAGCTTCAACATTCCTGTCGCCTATTCGAAGGTTTTCAAGTGACAAATGCTTGAAAACCTGTGCACCTCCCGCTATCTTCGCTACCATATTCGCCTTGCTTCCTCCCATCGATGCAATGCCCTCCACCAGTATATCGACCGCTGAATCAACGAATTTTGCATTTTTAACACCATTTGATTTTGGAAGCATCGCATGAGCCAAACCACCAATTTTACGCTTTACATCATATATGGCAATCCCCACACACGATCCTAGGCCTATTGTTTTCAGAATTCCCGATGCTGCAATTTTCGCTTCCCCTATCCCAACCACGATCTCCATGCTATCCCAGCATACCCATCATTTTCATTACATAGCCCAGAAAATTATCATCCGGTATCAGCGTAACCAGGATTTCTATTGCCTCCTCTTTTTCCCTCAACTCCGTTTCGAAGATTATCACGTAATCACCCTTATCCGCAATCTGGGCAACTATTGCCTCAACTATTGCAATAATTAGATCGCTTGCAAAACTCGGTGGACTTGGAATCAGCATTATTCCAAGCATTTCTGCAATAGCATTGCAGAAGGAGGATGAGAGTATATTCCCCACTTCCATGAGCGTTGAATCCTGGAGAGATTGATCGCTCGTAAGAAGTTTCACCAGTCTATCCGAATTCGGAAAAGCAATGAAAAGATAACCGCTTCTACCATTTTCCATGTCCTCAAGTGCTGTAACAACACCGGTAACTGGTTTTTCGTCAAAAAATTCATGAATTTTGGAGATTTCTGCCAGTTTAACACTTGGAACGCTCATTTCGATCAATTTTCCGAGCATAGTTGAAAGAGATGTTGCCGCATGTGCCACGCCTATATTCCCGAGTTCCTTTAGCGCATCCATCTGTTCGGCGTTAAATTTTATTTCAACCAAACTTCTCACCTCCCAAAAGACTTGCCACATCTATAATGGGCGCAACTGTTCCATCACCCAATATAGTTACCCCGCTGAAACCTCTAACCTTCGACAAAAGCCCCGTGAGGGGTTTGACAACTATCTCCTGCTGATCGACGATTGCATCTACAACGAGAGCTACTTTTTCTCCTTCCCTTTCGACTATTATGCCAACTCCATTTTCATTTCCGTTACCGCAACCAAATATCTCGGAAAGTCTAAAAGCGGGAATTAGATTTCCACGAACAAGAAGAAAAGGATTCCCGTGTATCTTTCTATAATTTCCAGAATCAACATAAACTGCCTCGATAACATTTGAAATTGGAACCGCATAAGTTTGACCATCGATTCTTACAAGAAGCGACTTTATGATTGCTACAGTTGGAGGAAGGACTATCCTAATCTTCGTTCCTTTTCCCTTTTCGGATATAATTTTCAGACTTCCACCAAGTCTTTCAACGGTCGTTTTTACAACGTCCATTCCCACGCCCCTTCCGGAAATCTCGGTGGGCACGTCTTTAGTTGAAAAACCAGGCACAAAAATCAGCATCTTAATCTCTTCATCGCTCAGCTTGCTGTTCTCTGAAATTAGTCCCTTTTCTATTGCCTTCCTTTTTATTTTCTCAATATCTAGCCCTCTGCCGTCATCTTCTATTTCTATAACAACGTTGTTCCTTTCTCTCCTAGCGGAAAGTCTTATTTTTCCAACTTCACACTTTCCGGCCGCCAGCCTTTCTTCGGGACTTTCAATGCCATGATCTACGGCATTTCTGAGCAAATGCATTATCGCATCGCTCATCTCATCCAAAACAGTTCTGTCCAACTCTGTATCCAAACCGTCCATCGTGAAGTCGATCTTCTTTCCAAGCTTTCTTGAAAGATCTCTGACCATTCTCGGGAATTTGTTAAATACATTTTCAACCTTAACCATTCTCAGCTTCATAACTTCATCCTGCAAGCTCGTAATGGACTTGTCCATCACGTTTATAACCTCGCTAAGCTCCTGGATCCTGTGCTTGGAGGCGATTTGCAAAAGTCTGCCTCTAGCAATAACAAGCTCGCCGATTAAGTTCATTATAGCATCGAGAACCCTAACGTCAACCCTCACAGCCTCTGACTTTTTAATTTCCTTCCTTTCCTCAACTTTATCCTCCTTAGGCTTCGCTTCAGGAACGAACTCATTCACAGTAAATTTTTCTATCTCAGAGATTCCCTCCAGCGCCTCTTCAACCAATTTTGGATCCCCTTCAGCGTAAATGGTAAAAGATTCGCAACCTTCTTCGATCTTCTCCTCTTCAGGTTCAGTAGCTTTTATTTTGCAAACGCTACGCAGCGTTTCGAGAATCAGGAGATTTCGAACGCCTTTCATCTGGCAGTCTTCACAGATTTTTATTTTAATCTTGAGATTCACATTCTGCGTAAATTTTTCAGCTTTCCCATCCATTCCAGTGATTTTCTCAATCAGCCCCTGACAATCTGCTTCATCACAGTTTTCCGATTCTATTTTGTCGAGAATTTCCGATATCTTATCAGCACATGCCAGAAGAGCGTCTACAATCTCCTCCCTCACATCCCTTTCCTTCAAATCACCCAGAACACTTTCGAGCTTGTGGCAAAAGTTCTCAAGGTTCTTATACCCCATGAAACCAGCCATCCCCTTTATCGTGTGCACAGCCCGGAATATTTCATCTATAGCGGACTTTTCTCCCTTTTCAAGTCTAAGAAAGCACTGGTTCATAATTTCAACGTATTCCCTTGCCTCCTGTAGAAATTCCGTTCTGTAATCGCTCATCCTACCTCCTCCACAAATCTTGCTATCTCCTCTGCTATTTCATAGAGAGGTTTTATGCTGTCAACTGCTCCTATTTCGATAGCAGCCTTAGGCATTCCAAAAACAACACAAGTGTCCTCGCTGCATGCAATCACTTTGCCACCTAAATCGTGGATCCTTTTCATCCCCCTAGCCCCGTCTTCACCCATCCCAGTCAAAATAACCCCGACAGCTTTACTGCCATAAACTTGGGCCACGGATTCTGCAGTCACATCAACGGAGGGTTTCACGTTGTTCACGGGCAATCCATCAAAAACCTTTATTCTAACAACGCTGAGGGCTCTCCTGAGTTTCATGTGCATACCCCCCGGAGCTATGTATGCAACGCCATTCCTTACCCTCTCGTTGTCCTCTGCCTCCTTTACCTCGATCTCAGAAATTTCGTTCAGTCTGTCTGCAAGCTGTTTGGTGAAGTTCGGCGGCATGTGCTGAACGATGAAAACAGGAGCAGGAAAATCTTCCGGAAGTCTCGGAATGATATGCTCAAGTGCAGAAGGTCCTCCGGTGGATGAGCCAACTATTACACATACACCGTTTGCCTTCCAGTTCCTCCTGACAACTTCTCTCTTCAGCCTTCTAAGATTCTGCAATCTTATGATGTTGGGGCTTACTTTAACTACCATTGTTATCTTGCGTATAAGCTCATCTGCTATCTCCTCAATCCCGCCGCTTGGCTTCGGAATGAAATCCAGCGCTCCAAGACGTAGAGCTTCGATAGTTTCTCTTGCGCCTTCATGCGTTAAAGAGCTCAGCATTATCACCGGTTTTGGTTTCTCCTTCATCAGCCTCTCAAGCATTCTCAGACCGTCCATATTGGGCATGTTCACATCGAGCGTTATGACATCCGGGTCAAATTTTGCCACCTTTTCCAGCGCATCTAATCCATCTTTCGCCGTAAAAACCTCGAATCCGGCATTTCTGAGAATTTCCGACACTCTCAACCTTATTAAGGCTGAATCGTCCACTACAAGCACCTTCATACCCTTGCCACTTTTTTGAGCTCCTCTATCACCTTCGGCGCCTGAAAAGGCTTGACTATATACCCCCTAGCCCCGAGCTTTATGGCCATCTTGACCATCTGCTCCTGCCCCACTGCGGTGCACATCACAACCTTTGCATTTGGATCGATCTTCTTTATCTCCTTCAGAGCTTCTATGCCGTTCATTTCCGGCATAACTATATCCATCGTTACCAAATCGGGTTTGAGCTGTTTGTAAAGTTCAACTGCCTGTTTTCCGTTTTCGGCCTCGCCAGCTATGTCAAAACCGGCGGAAAATAGAATGTTTTTCAACAGCTTTCTCATAAAAGCCGTGTCATCAACTATCAAAACTCTAACCACCTTTACCACCTCCTAACTTCTTTGCACTTTCACTAACAATTGCAACTCCTTTTGGTGTCAGCTCTATTTCCTTCCTCACCTTAACAACCCTTGCAATTCCAAGAGAGACGAATTTTTCGTATATCCTGTTCAGTTCATCCGTAGAAATTCCTAAAATTGACTCAATATTTACAGAGTCGAGTCCCGTATAAACCATTGTCAATATCTGCTCCTCAAGCTCAGAAAGTTTCTCCTTTGGTTTCTGTTGCTCCAAAATTCTCTTCAGGTACTCCTGCAAAAGCTCAAGGGTTGTCTCAGGGCATAATATGAAGCTGGTCACGACTTCTTTTCCCTCCATATGTGTAATTGAGAGAACCAGTCTCTGCTTATCGCCCACAGTTCTCTTGTCCTTGCTTACGGAACCAAGAGAGCTGAAAGGTATCCTTATCTGTCTTTCTGGTGATAAAAACCATACAGCAGACTCAGTTATGCTGAAATATCCCTTATCCCACTTTGAATCCGAAACGAGAACACCACCTCGAAGTGCTGGGGATAAAAAGTAAACTGCAAACTTATCCGATTTCATGTTGAATGCAAGAAACTTCAAAACACTTCTCTGTTTTTCGCCAAAGTTTAGATATATCTCTCTGCCGGCCTTTATTCTTATACACTCCCTGCCCGCGCATTGGGTTAGCTCCAAATCGGAAATTGCCTTGAATTCTACAACCTCCTTTCCTATCGTCATATTTTTTTCTCCAATTAGGACTTCCACCTTTCTCCATTCCTTGTCAAATATTTCCGCTAAAAGCCTCGTTTCAGGCATACTATCGTATTCCTTCCACTTCTCCCTCGTTCAGAACTTTGTTTAAGTCAATAAGTATCAACAATCCGTCTGGAAGCTTTCCAACACCCTTCAAAAACCTTGCTTCCTCCCTCGCAGTGATTATGCTCGGCAAAGCCTCTATGTCCCTCTGTGGCAGATACTTCACCTCATTAACTGTATCCACCATCATACCAATGATCGCATTGTTGTGCTCAACGACTATTATGCGGGTATCGTTGTCTATTGGCTTGGGAGGCATTCCAAATCGTTTTCTGAGGTTCACTATTGTCGTAATTTGCCCCCTGAGATTAATGACGCCCTCAACAAAATCCGGGGCATTTGGAATCCTCGTGATCTGTGAAGGCCTGATTATCTCGCGAACCTGGGAAATGTCTACACCGTAGCGCTCTTCTCCAAGTCTGAAAACGATAACCTGAACGGTTTCGCCCTTCATAGTCTGCATCAGGTCACCTCAAGGAAAAAATTAGAATTTGAAGCTCTCTCTGATTGCCTTCAGCGTTTCGTTTGCAATGGCGTTTATCCTTTCAATGCTTGTGCTCACCTGCTGGACAGCTGCCGTTTGCTCTTCTATTGCAGCAGAAGTCTCCTCGGAACTGGCAGCATTCTCCTCAGCAGTAGATGCAACTTCTTCGAAACTCTTCGCAATTTGCTCGATCCTAGAGACTCCTTCTTTCGCCTTCGTCGCTAAAAGACCGATCATCTCGCCCATAGAATTGATCAGAACCGCTATATCTCTCGCTTTGTTGAGGGCAATTTCTATGTCTTTGCTTCCAATTTCCGAAGTGGATTTGACTTTCAGAATCGCATCTATTACTTTCTTCGTCTCATCCTGAACGCTTCTAACGATCTCCGCTATTTCTTCAGTACTCTTCCTGCTCTCTTCGGCGAGCTTTCTTACCTCGTCAGCAACCACTGCAAAGCCTCTACCGTGTTCGCCCGCCCTTGCCGCCTCGATTGCAGCGTTAAGGGCCAAGAGATTTGTTTGATCAGCTATCGACTTTATTCTTTCCGTTACCTTTCCTATACTCCTCACTGCAGCTTCAAGAGCTTCTACAATTTTTGCAGTTTTCTCAATTTCAGATACAATTGTCGAGAGTTTTTCAAGACTCTTCTCTCCAGTTTCGCTTGCCTCATTTGCTCTTTTAACCGCATTTCCTGCCTTCACAGTCATCTCGTTTGCAATTCTGTCTAGCTCCCTGAAAAGCTGCTCAGCAGATTTCACGTCTGCAAGGGAAGTATTCGCAAGTCTAGATAAGTTCTCACTGCCGGTAGCTATTTGCTGGGAGGCACTGCTTATCTGTTCCATTCCCGAATTTAACTGGTTTACAGCTTCACTCGACTCCTTCAATCTTTTTATGGTTTCTTCCATTCCCTCTACTATTGTTCTAGCGATTTTTTCAAGTCTTTCCGCGAACTCGTTAAAAGCGTCGAAAGCTTCCCCAAATTCATCGTCCTTCAGTTTCTGTATTCTTGTCTTAAGTTCTCCGAGCTCAAGCCTCTTTATTCCATCGCTGAGTATCGTGAGACACTTTCCTGTGTAGGAGAGCATTTCTTCTATTTCTCTCTCCTTCTGTTTGAGTTCTGTCAGGTCCTCAATTGTCTCTATAACCCCCAAGAGCTTGTCGCCAACATATACGGGCCTTGCAGTTGCCCTTACATATGCCTTTCTTCCGCTTCTTGTGGAAATCTCCGTTTCGACTACATAGGCATTTTCGAGTATTTTGGATCTTGAAACGGTCTTGTAATATTTTTCCGCATCCTTTGGATTGTCAATTACTAGGTCTGCAAGAATCGGTCTCTTTTCCTTGTAGAATGCCATCCAGGCATTATCGGTGCCAACAACCTCCTCAGCTCTCACACCTGTTAAGGCCTCGCATGCCTTGTTCCAGTAAACGACCTTGTGCTTCGCATCGATGAAAAACGCTGCAGTTGGAAGGCTGTCTATAATTTCCTTCAGTTCTTCTTCTTTCTCCTTCATCGGCGTAATGTCATTGAAAACCTCAATGTAACCGACAAACTTTCCGTCAACGGTGACTGGATAAATTGATGCAGATGCGAGGAACTCCAATACATCCGAGACTAGTTTTATCTCAATATTTTCAACTTTTTCCCTTTTCTTAATTCCCTCTACCAGTTTCTTTGCGTTTTCTCTGTAGCTCTTTTCCACAACTGCAACATCAGTGGGCTTTTTGCCTAATATCTCCTCAACACTTCCAAATCCCGCAAGCTTTGCCACATTCTGGTTTGCGTACTTTATCAATCCATCGTCACCAACGAAGATGACATATCCGGGCATGTTTTTGAAGATCTCCCCCAGAAGAGCGTATGCTCCCTTTGCTTCCTCCTCCTTTTTCTTTATCGGCGTCACGTCAACAAAAAATCCAACCATTCCCTCCAGATCTCCATTAAGCCGCACAGGAGCGCAGGATGTGAGTATGTGAAAGATGCCTTTGTCTGTATTTATGCTTGTCTCAATGCCCTCAACCTTTAACCCGCCATTTTCGAGGGCGGTTTCTATCATTGTCTTCATTCCGGCTTCTGCCAGGGTTCTTTTTCCAGTTGGATCCCTAAAGATTTCCGAGGGTCTGAAACCTATTACTTCCTCTGCGGATTTTCCGTAGAATTCAAGCGCATAGTTATTTACGTATTTTATCCTTCCATTCTTGTCTACGAAGTAAATGAAAACCGGCTTCGGAATGCTCCTGAAGAGTTGCTCGAGGAATTTCTTTGCTTTTTCGAGCTCTTTTTCTTTTTCTTCAAGTTCCTTTTTCAGTTTTTCAATCTCCCCATTACTCGGCTCCAAAACAGATTTCAGCTTTTTCAGAAATTCCTCATTTCCGAAGAGACTCATAAATTTCTGCATATCTTCCATATCATCACCAAACCTCTTTTTGAAATACAAAAAATAAAATTTTCTTTGTAAATTATAATTTTTCGTTCGTAAATTCATTTTTGAAACAGAATTTAATCTAACACAAAGCAAGGTTTCCCTACGTTGCTCATCTGAAAATTCAAAAAGCTAAAAATGGGAGTACCCCCTAAAGGGGACGATAGTCCGGTCCAAATAAACCCCGGATCCTTCTTCAACTCTTCCTATCTCCAAACCAATATCGCTGCTTTCAGCTGTAAAAAGGAGCTCGTAATCACCGCCTCCATAAAGAAAAAGTTCAATTGCTTTCTCTTCACCTACAAATTCCGTCAAATAACTCAAGTCAAGCTTATCTCTCTCTATTACTATTTTAACCCTGCTGGCTTTAGAGATTAAATGCGCCGAAACTGCGAGGCTGTCACTTATGTCCGTTAAAGCGCTTGCATATTCCGAGATTAACAGACCCTCACGAATTCTCGGCTCAGGCGTGTAAAGCTTTTGAGCATAAGGCAATTCATCTCTTCTAAACCCCTTTTCGAGCATTTCGAGACACAGCTGAGTCTTTCCAAGCGCTCCGGTTAGGTAAACCTTGTCACCTATCCTTGCCCCCTCTCTCGTTAGAATTCTTCTAGCGCTTCCCACCGCGAATCCCGAAATTGTTAGAACTGGAGAAAAATCTATATCCCCTCCAGCAACCTTAACCCCAAATTTTTCTGCCCAGCTCTTTATTCCGAAAAGTATCTTCCTGAATATTCCCTCATCCGGCTCTCTGAGGGATATGGAACTTAGAAAAACCAGAGGTTTTGCACCGCTTCCAGCCAAATCGGAAAGCGTTACAGCAACGGCCATCTTTCCGTACTCTTCGGGCTCCATGAACCTAGGGAAGTCGCACAATTCATTAACCGTATCGCATGTAAAAACCAGAAACTCATCGCCGTATCTAAGAAAACCCGCATCGTGTTTCCCAGCTGGTACGTCGATTTTCTCATCGCCAAAGATTTCCTCAACAATCTTCAGAAGTTCGAACTCTCTCATACTCGCAAAGAACCCTGCTCGTAACATAAAGGCTCGTATAGCCCAGACTTCCGAGACTGATTGCCCTATAATTCCCCAACTTCTTCAGGGTGCTATCGAAAAAATCACCATGAGCAAATGCACCAATGCATATTGCAACCCTCTTTTTGAGTACGTCCTTACTGAACTTTTCACCCTTCTCACTCATCAAAATGACCTCTTTCCCTTCCAGAATTTCAGAGAAATCATTTTCTAGAATTTCGATCAGAACTTTTCCATTCGCTTCAATCTTTTTTTTCTTGAAAAGATCTTCCATAAGACCTACAAATCTGTTGTAATTTCTAGGCAATCTAGTTTCCCTGTCCACCCTTATCAGCAAATCACGAACGGTATGAACGTAGACATCGAAGGTCTTCAAGGGGGAATCCAGCAAAAGGAGGAGGCATTGATGAACTATGTCCGGTCTTCCCCTTTTTTCCCTGAACTCGAGTTCTCTCATTGCAAGATGATGCTTTGAATCGTCCAGCAAAATATCTTCAGGTCTCTTTTTCCTTTTTTTCGCATCCGCAACAATAGAAGGGTGTCTTTTCAATTCTTCCGGAACGAGCTCTAGATTGGCTTCCAGTAGAACAAATGCGTCCCTCACTTCAGACATACAACTGGCTGCTTGCTGTTCAGTATTACATCCTGCGCTACGCTTCCAAACAATATCTTCCCCGTCTTCGTTTTCTTTGTTGTGCCAATAATTATAATTGAAGCATTGACTTTATCCGCAAAATCAAGAATAAACTTTACCACGTTCTTTTCTTTGGAAAGTACAGTTTCGAATTCAACCCCTTTCTCCCTCGCCAATTCGGCGCATTTTGCAAGCATTTCTCTTCCCATTTTCTCTCCTTCCTCCTTAAGTACTTTTTCTGCAACCATTGAACTAACTTTCGGAACCTCAACGCAGTGCAAAAAGTAGACTTTTTCATTTCTCAACTTTGCCTCCTCCACCGAAAACCTTGCAATTCTCTCCCATCTCTGCAGATCTATGGCTGATATTATTGCCATAATTTAAGTGATCCGGAAATACAAAAACTTTTCTTTTAATCGCTTCATCTCCTTAAAATTCCCCCAACTAACCCGCCAACCGCCGTTACAGAAGAGAAAACAAGGGATAAGATGATTATCGCAAGTCCCAGAGAGCCTCCGACTATTAAACCGAATAAAAGGCCTGGAATTCCCGCAAGGAGACCTCCCAAAGTTATACCGAAGAGAAAAACCAGAATTCCGAGCAAAATTCCCCCAAAAGCCCCTGCCAGAAGACCTGCTATGAAGCCGCGAACAGCGCCTTTTGCCACGATTCCAGCTATGATACCGGCAATTAGGGGGCCTAAAATCGGGATCCAGCCCAGAAAGAGTAGAGCGATGAATCCCACTAAACCGCCAAGAAGAACGCCGCGATCGGGCATAAATTTCCCCCTCCCCATGAATTTAAATATTTTTGGTTAAATCTATCTTTGTGTCTCTGAAACAAACCAGCAAATGCCTAAGTGACTATGAAAATCTATCTCAAAAAAGTTGAGCGAAAATTATTTAAGCCGAAAATCATAGTATAGTACAGAGTATAGCTTTTAACTAAATTTGGGGGTGATTTATATGATTCTTGTTATCGAACTCACCCTGGGTATACTCTCTGGTATCTTCCTCTCCCTCTATGTTCCCTCCATGCTGAAAAGCGGAACCGCCGAAATATACGGCTATCTGGCACTCCTCAGCTCAATTTCCACAATCTTGGGGTACTTAGGTATGGGCAGGTCTCTTGACAGGGGTCACAGAGCTCCAGTTCTATCCCTAGCGCTTCTGGGTTTAGCAGTCATATGCTTGGAGAATTCAATGATAATTCCCGCAACTCTGATCTTTGGAGCCTACTTTGGTGCCCATTACGTAACCCTCCTATACCTTGCGAGTGACAGGACAAGGAATCTCATACTAGCGCATTCCGCGAACTTCTTTGGAGCTTCCGTTGGAGCGATAGCCGTTCTTGTAAACGCATACAGCCCGATGATTTCAATTCTTTCTCTAACGGCTCTCGGCTACTACTGGCTTCTAAAGCCGGCGAGAATCGAAAAAACTGAAAAAAGGATGTCAATAAAAGAGGTTTGTTTAGTTTTCTCAGTTCTCGGCCTAGCGCTGGGAATATCTGCCATGAATATCGATTATTACCTAGCAATGAAGTTCGATGCCGAAAAGGAGATAGCCCTGCTTGTTGCAATTGCTTCGCTCTTCTCCTCGTTTGCAACCCTTCTATCAGCAAAAATAGTTACCGAAATTGAAAGCCTCAAGCTCCATGTGGTATCCACAGTGATTCAGGCCATAACCTACGGACTAATCGGCATCACGCCCCTTTTTACCCTTGCAGTCTTCCTAGTAGCGCTGGGCGATTCGGCTTTGATCATTGCGGATTCATCTTTAGAGAACATTTTCACGAACGGACAGGAACAGAAGGGTTCAATTATAGCCATCGCAGGAGTTTCATGGGAGATATCCGCCGGAATTGGAAAACTTCTCGGAACTGCAATCTTTTCAATGTCTCCAGAGGCCCCGTTCCTAATCTCAATGGCAATACTCTTCCTCTACGCAGCATTCTGGGCTTCAAAGCTCAGGTTCGAACCCATTGTAGCGAAAACAGTAGACATTCTCTTTAGTCAAGACGTTAACGCCGGAGCTGAATCTGCAAGCTGACCTCCTCCCCGCCCTGAAAGGCGAGGCTTTCAGGTGGTAACCTAAACCTCCCTGCCTTGGCGGGAGCCTTCGCCCTTCAGACGGCGAGGGGGGATCAAAAGCCTCGGAACCTTGCTCATCTCCAGCCTGAAACCCACTTGCTCAAGAAAAGCTTTAGAAAGCTTTCCTTCACCATGAATCATAAGTTCAAGCAAATCCTCTTCTCCATCGATATCAACGGAGGCAAAAAACGAATCAAATATCTTAAAAGACATTCCCAGTGATTGAGCTATCTTCAGATGCTTCAAAAAGCTACCGTAATGATAGGAGACTCTAAAGCCCTTTTTTCTAACTAGTAGCATGTTAGTGCCTCCTTTCCTACCTGGCGCTATTATTACGTCCTCCTTCTCTTCAAAAAATCTCTTAACCGTTTCTCTATTCAAAAGGGGCAGATCGGACATGATTACAGCCTTCGGAACCTCTGAAAGCTCAGAATTTATACAATCATCAAGCTCTCTTTTGTCCTCAACAACTTCTGCATCTATCTCGATGTCCAGCTTTGAAGTCGTAATCACCTTTATTTCAAGGTCAAAACTCTTGAGTACATTCAGGACATCCTGAAGCATCAGCTTCGCAAAAACTTCCCTCTGCTTCTCGCTTAAAACATCAGAAAGTCTAGATTTCGGATTTATTGGCTTAAATGGGACTACTACCTTCATGAGAATATCCTTTCAACCAACCACTTGGAATCGAATTTAACCAGATCATCGTAACCCTGACCGGTGCCCAGATAAAGGATTGGCTTTTGAGTGGCATAGCAGATCGAGATTGCGGTACCTCCCTTTGCATCGGCATCTATCTTCGTCAGAATTGTTCCATCTATTCCAACTGTCTCGTTGAACATCCTCGCCCTTTCAACTGCATCATTCCCGGCTATGCTCTCATCAACAAAGAGGATAAAATCCGGCTTTGTAACCCTCTTTATCTTTTCAAGCTGGTCCAGAAGGTTTTTCTTCGTATGCATTCTTCCTGCGGTGTCTGCAAGAACCAAATCGATTCCCTTGCTTTCCGCATGCTTTATGGCATCGAAGATAACAGCCGCTGGATCCGAACCCTGCTTCTGTTTCACAACCTTTACCCCCAATCTTCTAGCATGTTCCTCGAGCTGCTCTATCGCTCCAGCCCTAAAGGTGTCGCCGGCTGCAAGAACTACGCTGTATCTTTCCATCAATTTCTTCGCCATCTTCGCGATGGTTGTAGTCTTTCCAGTTCCATTAACCCCCACGAAAACTATGTTTACCGGTCTCTTTGACTTCAATCTTTTTTCCAGCTCCTCTTCAAAATCGTAATAGTTTCTGTCCAGTATTTCTATGAGGTTCGCCTTCAGCTCGCTTTCGACTATTCTGTAAAGGCTTTCCCCTATCTTCTTCCTCCTTCCGGCAATTCTCTGTTTCATCCTTTCCCTTATCTCGCTCACAGCGTCGAAGGCAACATCACTTTCAAGCAGGACAATTTCAAGTTCGTCCAAAATTTCATCAACTTTTTCCGCACTTATTACAACTTCTCCGCTTACAAGGGCTGAAATTTTTTCTTTTGCCTCACTTACATCAATTTTCTCCTTCAGCTGCCTTAGCTTTTCCCTGAGGGCCTTAAACATCTACTTCTTCTCCTGCTTCGACAATTCAGCTATTTCCCGCTGAATTTTCGAAGCTTGAACTGCTACTTCCCTTAATGCGCTTGCAGCCTCGCTGCTAGCTTTTTCAACTTCCTCGAGCTTTTTCTTTATGAACTCGAGGGTTTTTTCGGCATCCTTTTCAACCACTATTCCAGCTCCAACATTAACTAGGAACTTCTTCGTCTCCCTGAAGTCGACGTATCCGAAAACCCCTCCTCCGAGGCTTATCAATGCGTTAACAGCTCCTTCCGAAGACTTCAGAAATTCAAGAGTTGAGATTGCCCTTCTGTACTCATTTGCGAGTATTTCGAGCTCTACTATCCTCCTCTGCAGCAATTCAAACTCTCTCTGCAGCTGCTGAAGCTCTGCAACCTTTTCCTCAACACTCATTCACCCACCTTTCTTATCTCCTCAACTCTTATGAGATGCCTCGGAACCTTGTGATTGCTTCCAATCAAAGAGTACAGTTTTTCCAAAGCTAGCTTTTCACTCTTCGCATCCACCAATTTTCTAAACCTTTTCCAGCCGCCCAAATCCTTAAAAACACCTTTAATCTCGAACATAAAACCACCTCAGGGGAATAGAGCTTCCTCTATCACTCCAAGCTCATATCCGGTCGTATCCCTGCCTACAAGATAGCCTTTCGAATTTGCGACAACGCTCGATCCAACCATATCGTTGCCAAAATTTGCAGTTCCCTTCAGCGGTTCTATCCTCATTACGTTCCTGATTTTTCTCATCTCCCAATCGTTCGTGTTCGGATGCACCAGCGCCCCCCTGTTGGTAACAACTGCAGCCATCCCGACTGTCTTTATTCCTCCAACAGTTCCGGGAATAATTTCTATGTCAAGAAAGTCGGAAACCTCCTCAACTATTTCACTGGGCATTTCGGGATGAGCGAGACCCCCGTAGTCGTTGATAAGAAAGTTGTTCCCAATGCATGTCATTTGTGTGCTGATCACCTTAACTTCAACTATTTTTTTCAGCTTCTCCAGCTCCTTTGTCAAAATGCAGTCGCTAACAACAGCCCCCCGAGAATTCAGGGCAACCATCGCTCCAACAAGCTCCGAACCGGAAATTGTCGTGGTTACAACCTCTACCCCCAAAACCTCCTTCAGAGACTGCTCGAACTTCTCGTCCTGTACGCCAACAATTGCGAATTCCTCAGAAACTTTGGCAAAAAGTCCTATCAGCGGACTTCCTCGAACGGCTAGCAGTTTCATGCAAGTTCAACTTCTACTATACCATCGTCAAATTTCACAGCCCTCAGCTTGATCCTCGAAGGGGCCCATTTCGCTCCTCTGCTCCAGAGAAATTCGTTTACCTTTTCATCGAGCTTCACGTTCTCTACAGGTACTTTCATATGTCTGCTGAGGAATCTCTTAATGTATTTCACGCCCTTTTTCGCCCTAAGCCACCTCGGATATCTGACGAGTTTCTGCCTTAGCCTTATGGAGTATATCCTCTCAAGCTGAATGTTTGCCATAGAGACACCTCAAACTTTCAGCTTTCTTCTCCTCCAGTACCTTCTCTTGGGGCTGTAAAATACTCTTCTCTTGGTCTTTATCGTAACCCAGACTGGTGCCCTAACGTTTGCCTTCAACGCCCTTGCAAGCCTCAGCTTTACCCCGAGAGTTTTCTTCCCCATAATCTCACTTCCTAACAATTTTGGTTTCCCTCTTTTTCTGGATCCTCCTCAAAATTTCAACCAGCATCTCATCCGTTATCTTCGACTGTATTTTTCCGGCCTGGGCTAAATAAACCAGCTGGGCTTCCACAGCCTCAGCTATATCCGGATGGGCCAGTTTCAGTCTTGCAAGTCTTTCCCTAGCCTCTGGTTCAAGTATAATCCTGAGTATCGCCCTTTTTTGCTCTTCAGCCTGCCTTCTAAGTTCTTCCTGTCTTCTAAGCTCCTCAAGCTCCCTCTGTCTTTGGAGCTCAAGCAACTTCCTTCTCCTGATCTCCTCTATATCCTCCTCCATTTCCACCACCTAATACTTCTTTAGTTCCGGTATTTTCTCTGAAAGCTCTTTCTTAATTTCATTCGCTATTTTATCCAAGAAAGCTCTTCCAGCCGGGGTTACTATCCTTCCCTCCTTTGTTTTAGTCACATAACCAAGCTTCTCAAGCTGATGCAGGGCATTTCTGACAATTGCACCGCTGCCCTTTGCAAAGTGCGCGAGCCTAACACCTCTCCTCTTTCTCCCGCCGTAAAATGTCCTCAGCCTCTCTATCCCCACTGGACCATCTATGTAGATTCTCCTCAGTATCGATGCAACCCTTATATACCACCAGTCCCCCTGCTCGGGTGCCCTCTCCCTGTTAACACCGGTTTTTACAAAATTCGCCCACTCCGGAGGGGAGATTTCATTCTTAAGACTCTCAGCAACCCTCTTTATCAGCAAATCCGCCGGAACATCGTACACACTCATAGTATCACCTCTCAATCGTTATCACAAAGCCCCTAACATCTGTGACTCTGCATCCAAGCCTTTCTATCAATTCCTTCACCACCAGCTCTTTGTTTTCCCTCATTCCCGAATTCCTGAGGAGCTTTACCTTTACAATTCCCCTTTTTTCAAGTAGCAGATTTATTTCGTTTAATAAGCTTTCCGTTAACCCTTTCTTTCCGACATTTATCCTTGCAATTTCCATCGCTTCAATTCTGTTCTCTCCTAAAAAATTTTTTCATGGAAACAGGGGAGGAATTCTCAGTCCAAGGGTTTCCTCGAAACCGAGCATCAGGTTCATGTTCTGGATTGCCTGTCCACTCGCTCCCTTGATCATGTTGTCGATTGCAGAGACAATCAAAACCCTGTCAGTCCCTTTGAAGATCGCTATATCGCAGAAATTGCTGCCCCTAACCTGAATTAGTTTAACCTCGTCCTGAAGCCTAATGAAGTAGCAGTCCTTGTAAAATTCCTCGTATATCTTCCGAAGCTCTTCGACCTCAAGATCTCCGCGCAGAAAGACGTGGGCATTGCAAAGAATCCCCCTAGATCCCGGAAAAACCTGTGGTGTGAAGTGCACCCTTAAATCCTGCTGAAATCTCCCCAACTCCTGCACGATTTCATAGTAATGCCTGTGATCCGTTGGCCTGTAAACAACGATTGACTCGTGGAGGTTTGGATAATGTGTGAACTCCGAAGGCGTTTCCCCTGCCCCAGTTATGCCGCTCTTGCAATCCAAAACGGCATTTTCTATCAGCTCCAGCTTTGCCAGTGGCGCCAGTGAGAGTATTGCCACTGTAGAATAACAGCCGGGATTTGCAACGAGCTTTGCTTTTTTTATTTCATCCCTTCTAAGTTCCGGTATCCCAAATACGGCCTCCATGTAACCTGTATGCTTTTTTCCGTATACCCTCTCATATACATCCCTCGGGAGCCTGTAATCAGCCGAGAGGTCAACAACCCTTATACCAAGCTCGATGAGCTTTGGAACGTAAACCATCGCTTCCCCGTGGGGGACTGCAGTAAAAACCAGATCGCAGTCGGAGAAGTTATCAATCTCCGGCCTGCAAAATTTCAGGTCATAAAAGCCCTTGAGAAATCTGTGAACCTTCCAGACTTCTTTTCCCTCAAACCTCCTCGAGGATATCTTGGAAACTTCAACATTTGGATGCAGTGCAAGCAACCTTAAAAGCTCACCACCCGTGTATCCGCTGGCCCCTATTATTCCGATCTTCATAACTCGCCTTAAGCTCTCAGGATATATAGCTATTCAAATCTCAACGCCTCTATTGGCTCCAGTTTACTCGCCCTCCAGGCTGGATAAAGTCCGCTTAAAACCGATGTGGCGATTCCGATGGAAAAGCCCAGCAAGACGTAGCCCAAAGTCGCAAACTGGAACATGAATCTAGTTTCGCGAAGTATGAGGTAATTTATTCCATAACCGGCTGCTATGCTCAAGATGCTGCCGACAAAACTTCCCAGCATACCCAGAATTAAAGCTTCAAGCAAGAAAATTTTTAGAACAGTTGCCCTGCTCGCTCCAATGGCCCTCATTATTCCTATCTCCTTCGTTCTCTCTATGGTTGACATCAGCATTATGTTCAAAATGCTTATTCCCGCAACCAGCAAAGAAACCCCGGCAATTGCCATAAGAAAAAGATTTATCTGATCAAAAGCCCTTTTTATGGTTTCAAGAATCCTTTTCATTTCAAATACATTCACCTTCTCTTCCTTGGTATTCAGTCTTCTTTCTATTTCCTCCCTTATCTTTGGAATATCATCCATATTCCTTACCTTCACAAAGACGCTTGAATAGCCCGAAGTAGACAGTTCAGAGAACCTGTCTTCGGAAACTATTATCGCAAGATTTGGATTTATGTCGTATCTAATTCCGGCGTTTTCAAGGATCCCGACAACCTTAAAATCGCTTCCGTTTATTGAAACCTTTGAACCGGGCTTTATTTCAAACATCTTTGCGAGGGAGTAACCAACCACACACCCCCTGCTCAGTTCGATACTCCCTTTCTCAGCGCTGAACATCGCCTTCACGTCATCCTCTTTCATACCATAGATCGTTGCATAGGTTCTCTGATTTTTTAACTCAACTAGGAGGTAATCGCTCTTAACAGCTATCGCTTTTTCTATTCCTAGGATTTTCCTGACTTTTTCAACATCCTTCTCCTCCAAATACCTGTACCCTTTCTGATAGTTTGGGCTGATTACTATCTCGTTTGCAACATCCTTGAAATTTTCGAGTACCGCAGACTTCAAGCTTTCACCAAAGATTCCGATAGCGGAAATAGCCATAACTCCTATCATTATACCCACAATCGCCAGTGCGCTTCTAACCTTTGTTCTCTCAAGATTCCTTCTTGCGAGTTCAAAGAACATACTATCTCTTCAGATACCGCAACAGTATGAAGACTACCAATAACAATACTGCTGCTGCGGAAACGATTGAAACATAATAGGGCAGCATATCGCCTTTCGATTCTGGCCGGTAATCTTTAATCTTTTCCACGACCGAAAAACTCTCTCCTGCCTCATTCCACCAGCTGAGCTTTAGGAATTCTACGCATCCGATTTCAAGATCGAAGGTTTCGTAATCGTTTGCACCAACTTCGCCTATGAAGTCGTCCACCCTGCTTTCGTTACAGAAAGCGGAGACGAGGACATTGATGGCCTTTCTGTGCCCGTAGTTGACAACTTCTCCGGAAATCCTGATCTTTCCGTAATCTGTCTCTTTCCTTATGTTTGAAAACTTCAAAACTTCGCTTTCCAGAACAGAGAAGGATGTTTTTTCAAAGATTTCGTTCTCTTTCCCGAAACAATCTCTATACTTTATTTGAAAGACGACTTCCCCGCTTTCCTCTGGACTGAAAAGGAACTTCAGAGCCCTTTTCTCGCCGCTTTCTAGCTTTTCAAATTTTCCCTTTTCCGGATAAAATTTGCCCTTTCCGTGGGGCTGAACCTCTATCTGGAATATTCCATCATTTCTCAGATTCGCTATCTCGATCGAGATTTCCACTGCCTCTCCATGGTAGAGAACATTCCTGGAAATCTGTATATTCGTCGAAATACCCTTAGAAGGCAGATAAGTAACCTTGAGCGATCTTTCCAGTTCATGGTAACTTCTTCCGTTGTAAAAACAGATCCTGAATCTAAGGTCTTCAGAATCCCCGTAAAACTTGAAACTAACCTGCGCTATTCCGGAAAGAACACCCACGTATGCAATTCTCGGAGTGGCGTTGAATAGAGCTTCAATTCTTAAGTCTTTAAGAACTACGGGCGATGAGATCAATAACTTCAGCTCGTTGACTTCCCCAAGATAAAGGGGAGAAGAGACCGCTATCTGGGGAAATCTGTCATCCACTATGAGTTCAATTGGCTGAGATATGCTGAAATTTTCAGACGAAACGAGCATTTCCACTACATTTCTTCCGACAGATTCCGATCTCATTGAAACTTTCAAAGTGTAGCTGCTGCCAGGGCCGATTACGCCAACGGCTACACTAGAGGGAAAAACTTCCACTGTGCTCGAGTAAAATGATATTGAGTTTATCTTTACTGGAGACATCTCATTATTTGTTATTATTATTGTGCAGTCCGCATATCCGTTTGGAAGAACAATTTCGGGAGAGAGCTCATAGCTTACGGTTATCGCAGCACTCGGAAATGCAAGCAGTAAGAAAATTAGAATGAGGCGCATTAAAAACAGCACTCCTTATAAATCTGCCGGAATCTCCTTAGGCAATCCGGCCCTTGCACCTATTTTCTGAATGCAAAGGGATGCCACGTAGTTCCCGATTTTTCCGCATGTTTCGATGTCCTTTCCCGTGAGGTATCCGTACAGAAATCCAGCATTGAACGCATCCCCGGCGCCAGTTGTGTCGATTGCCTTCACGCGGTATGCGGGAACCGTGAACTCCTTATTCCCGCTCCTTATCCAGCAGCCTTTTTCACCCAGCTTCACAGCAACTACCTCTATTCCCAAAGAAAGGCATTCCTCGGCGGCATCCATGTAGTTCATTCCGAACATCTTCTCAATTTCCGCCTTGTTCGGCAAAAATATGGTGGTCCTCCTGAGTATTTGCATCATCTCCGCTTTCCCCCTTTCAGCATATGGCATTCCGGGATCAAAGCTGACCAGCTCGAATTCATCCACTATTTTCTTCTGCGAATTGAAAGATTCGAAACCGTTTTTGCAAATGAAGGATGTGAGATGTATGAGCCTGAAATTCCTCACAAAGTCTAGATCGATTTCTTCATATCGAATCGTGTCATTAACGCCAGGATCAACGAGTATCGCCCTGTTTCCACTGTCATCTACGAATATTATCGCTGTACCGCTTCTCCCCCTTGCCTTTATTACAGCTCTGGTGTCAACTCCCTCCCTCTTGAGATCCTCAAGCAAGATTCCTCCTTCAGCGTCGTCGCCCACTTTGCCTATGTATGCAGTCCTAATCCCGAGCCTTGCTAGACCCACGATTGTGTTTGCAGCGCTACCACCGGGAAAGAGCTGGAGATCCCTCACAAACCCCTCCTCATCGGCCTTAGGGATTTTGTCAACCCTGTAGATCTTGTCTAGATTTAGAGCTCCAAAACCGACCGCGCTACTCAAGGCTAATCGCCCCGTTTGGACAGACATCCACACAGCTTCCGCATTCGGTGCAGATATCGGCATCAACTGTTGCGTAATCGTTTAGCTCAATCGCCCCAACAGGACATTCATCAACGCAGGTTCCGCATCCATCGCACTTCAGTTTATCAACAACAGCTGGCATAGCTTCCATAAGGCTACGCTATTTATAAGCTTCTTTCAACCCTGAAAGTTAAATTTATATTTTTTTATGAATGTTGTCGCCATGGATTACGCAAAATTCGGAATCGAAAAGCTGGACAAATACCTAGGTGGCGGCCTGGACAGAAACACCATAAGCCTCATAGCCGGAAGAAGCGGTATAGGGAAGACCATTCTTGCAGCACAGTGGGCTGCAGAGGGTGCAAGAAACGGGGAAACTGTGATCTACATTTCAACTACGATGAACAAGTACAGCTGCAAGAGCTACCTTGGACAGTTCAGCTTTATGAGGGAAGTCTACGACAGGATTCACTGGAGATTCATAAGAGTTGAGCCAAAGTTCCTCCTCCCAATGACAAAGGAAAAAGTTAAGGAGGCTCTGGAGGCAACATATGGCATGCCAGCAGAAAACATAGACAGGGTTGTTTTCGATTCTTGCACAGACCTGGATAAAAGCCTGGCAGACCCCGTTCTTTACAGAAGGGCGATCAGGTACATGGCGGATCTCGCCTACAAGTATGAGGTTACATCTCTATGGATCGAAGAAGCTCCCGCAAAGGGTGAGTGGAGTGAAACAAAGAACTTCGTCGAAACGATGCTGTTCATGGACATCCTCAGAGTCCCCGAGGGATACGCCAGGGCAATGAGAATTCTAAAGAAATACCGCACAGCCCACCCTCTGGAATGGTTCCCTTACGAGATAACGAACGATGGAATAGTGATAAAGGACGGATGGTTTGTCAGAAAGGATTATGATTACAAGTTCAAGCCTAATAGAGAGGATTAAAACCGCGCTAGATAGGGGTGCGGAGATAATACTCGTAAAGGTGGATGCAAAAAACTACGTAAAGGTTAGTCTGGATATCGTCAAATTCTTTTCGAGCTTTGCCGAGGGTGTATATGTTACCCTGAACAAGCCGTATTTCAGCCTGAAGAGAATGTTCGCAAAAGAGGGGATAGATCTCAGCAAGCTCCACTTCATCGACGGCATAACGATGCAGGTCGGCGGAGATGTGATTGACGAGGACAGATGCTTTTACCTGAACTCACCCGATCCGGTGCAGCTTCAGGTTACGATCGAAAGAGTCATGGATCTTATAACATCGAACAACAGGTTCATATATCTGGATTCCCTTTCAACGATCTCGCTTTACAAATCGTTCGAAACTCTAATGAAGTTCCTGAGATACGTTACCGGAAAGATTAGGCTCCGGGGATTTGTTGGCACAATCTTTACGCTCGAAAGGGAAATGGATGAAACCTATTACTCCCAGATCTCGCTGATGTGCGACGAAGTGATCGAGGCATGATTCCGACTGGGATAGATGCTCTGGACAAGCAGCTCGGTGGATTTCATGAGGGGCTTGTTATTCTCTGCGAGGAGAGCGGAGCCGGAGCAAAGGAATTTGCGCTGACGATGCTTTTGAACAATGCGGGAAAATTCGATCTAAACTACCTTGCAATTGCAAAGACAGCTGAAGAGGTGCAGAGGGAAATAGATCTTTCATTTCCGGAAATGAAGAGGGAAGTGAAGATAAAAATAACCACCTTAGCGGATTACTACTTCAGGGACTCAATAGTTCCAATGAAATGGATTTCGGAAAGGGGACTTCTAAGCACTCTGAGAGATGAGAAAAACGTTCTTTCGAAACTGGCCGAAATTTTCGATGAAGTGAACGGAATAATTGTCCTAGATTCCGTCACAGATCTGGCGAGGGTTGCAAAAAGGCTCAGCTGGGATGCATTAATAGACCTGCTCAAGGGTTTCAAGGCAGTCTGTATTAAGAGGAAGGTTCTCCTGCTGGCCCTCCTGACATCGAAAGTCCTTGAAAGGAGCCTTGAAGAGGAGCTTTTTGAGACCGCAGACGGCGTTCTGATTTTCGAATGGCTTGTGGAAAGGGATACGATTACGAGGTGGATGTATTTCAGGAAGATGCTTGGGATTATGCCAAAGCTCGAGAAGGAGAGAATTGCAAAATTCAGCGTCAAAATCGATCCGGCACAAGGCTTTACAATCTCAAGGATAATGAGGATCCTATGAGGCTTTCAACCGGAATAAAGGGTCTTGATGCAATTCTCGGTGGAGGGATACCAAAAGGCTATGTCGTTGCCGTAATCGGAAGCTGCGGAACCGGGAAAACAACGCTGGGCCTGCACTTCATCTATGAGGGGCTGAAAAACGGAGAAAACTGCATAGTCCTGAGCTTTGAGGAGGATGAGGAGAGCATAATTAGAAATGCGACGAGCGTCGGAATGAAGCTTGAGGAGTTCAAAAATCTTCAGATAATCCGGCTGGAAGCCATGAGCATTAAAAAGAGTTTTGAGAAAGTGGAAAGTGAGCTTCCGGAGCTGATAAGGAGCTTCAACGCAGGCAGAATTCTTATAGATTCAATAAGCATTCTAGAAACCCTTTTCAGCGAGCAGGAAAGATATCAGGTTCTCTCAGCATTCAAAAGGATTCTGAAATCCCACGGCGTAACGGCAATTTTTACCAGTGAGGCCGATAAATTCCAGCCCACTTCCTCGAAATACGGGATCCTCGAATACATCTGCGACGGTTTGATCTGCCTGAAAATGATAAGAAAGAGTGAGCTCGATGAACCGAGTTTAGGGCTGGAAGTTGTGAAAATGCGCGGTATCAAACATTCGAGGAAGCCAAAACCATATACGATCACAGAAAAAGGAATAATCGTTTACGAAGAGGCAGAAATTATGTGAGCGCAATTTATTTAATTTGCAACCCATCAATTTTCTGTGCTCGTTGAGATGGTCATTTACTCCCGCGGAGGACAGGGAGGTGTAACGACAGCGAGGTTTTTAGCAACTGCAGCTATGCTCCAGGGCTTTTATGCTCAGGCTATTCCGCAGTTTGGTCCGGAAAGAAGGGGCGCCAGGGTTATAACATATCTCAGGATTTCGGACAGGCAGATAAGGAGGAGGTCATCGATAAAAAAGCCGAGCCATGTTGCCGTTTTTGACAGGAAAATATACTCTCCGGATTCCGCCGAAATTGCAATAGTTAATTCTAAAGAACAGTTGAGAGTTGCGAGCAAAACATTCTACGTTGATGCCACATCAATTGCAGAGAAGTTTGGATTGAAAAACGCTGGCTGGGCGATATTGAGCGCTCCCATGAGTGGGGCGATAGCGAGGGCCATAGGCTTAGAGCTCGAGAATTTGATAGAGGCAATTCGTCAAGAGCTCGATGATGCCGAGAGGAGCTGCAAGGCTGCAGCTGAAGCATACGAGGTGGTTGAGTGGATCTAGAGCCTCTGATTTCAAAGGCAAAGATGGGGTCGGCAGGATTAACAGGTCTGTGGAGGATAAGTAAGCCTGTTGTCGATGAAAGGCTGTGCAAAAAATGCGGGACGTGCACGCTTTACTGCCCGGAAGGTGTAATTGTGGAGGGAAAAGTGGACTACAACTACTGCAAGGGGTGTGGGATTTGCGGGGAAGTTTGCAAGCAAAAAGCGATAAGGATGGTTCCAGAAGATTACTGACCAGCAATGAAGCGATTGCTGAAGCCGTAAGAATTGCCAAGCCGGATATAATCGCAGCGTATCCGATAACTCCGCAATCTCCGATTGTCGAAAGGCTTGCGGAAATGATCGAAAAGGGGGAGCTGAATTCAAGGTTCATAATAGTCGAATCGGAGCATTCTGCAATGGCCGTAATTCACGGAGCCGCTACGGCGGGAGCCAGGGTATTCACAGCAACCTCAAGCCAAGGCCTGGCTTATATGCTCGAAATGTGCTGGTGGATTGCCGGTTCGAGATTGCCGGCTGTTATGGCCGTTGCGATGAGATCGCTTGGAGCTCCGTGGAACATCCACGGAGATCATATGGACATAATGCTTCTCAGAGATGCCGGCTGGATTATTGGGATCGCCGAAAATGCACAGGAAGCCTTTGACATGACCCTACAAGCCTTTTACGTCGGCGAAGAGGTTAGTTTACCCTTTGCTGTTGGAATAGATGGCTTTACGATGAGCCACACAGCGGAAGTCGTCAGGATCTGGAATCCAAGGATTCCGGAAAGAAAACAGGCCTACAGGGTTCTTCCTGGAGATGAGATTGCCGTAAATGCCGTAACGCTCGGCGACGCTAGGATGAAGGCAAGATACGATCTTGCCCTCGATCTCGAAAGATCCGCAGAGGTTATAGAAAAAAGCGATGCGGATTTTGGAAACCATGGCGGGCTCGTTGAGAAATACAGATTGGAGGATGCGGAATTTGCTGTTATAATGGCCGGAGGATGGTGCGGCGATGCGAAGGATGCCATCGACATGCTGAGGGATGAGGGCATAAAGATAGGCCTTCTAAGGCTTAGATTTATCAGGCCATTTCCGAGAGAGATAATCAAAAGCTTAAGCTGCAAAACGCTGGTAATTGACAGGGCAAATACAGATATCTTTGGAGTTCTATGCAAGGAAGTTAGAGCATGCGGATTGGATGCCAAGAACGTTGTTGCCGGGCTTGGAGGGCTGGAAGTGGGGGCTGAAGATTTCTACAGGCTTTTCAGGAAATTTGCCGAGAATAGACTTGGAGAAGTTGAGTGGTTGCTATGATCCTTCCAGGAAATGCAAGCTGCCAGGGTTGCCCGATTTCACTAGCGATGCGCTGCCTAGATGAAATAGAGAAACCTGTTATTGTAATGCCGGCAGGCTGTTCCACTGTAATAGCCGGACTTCATCCAAACAGCGCCTTCAAAATTCCTGTCATCCATGTGCCCTTCACTTCAACGCCATCAGTTGCCTGCGGACTGAGCGAGGCCTACGGAAGGCTGGGAATAAAGGCGAATGTTGTAGCCTGGATGGGTGACGGTGCTCTGGACATAAGCTTCTCAGCTCTAAGCGCTTCAGCGATGAGGAACGATGACTACATCGCAATAGTCGTTGACAATGAAGCGTACATGAACACGGGCACACAGGCGAGCCTGAGCACTCCTTTTGGGGCCAAAACAACGACTTCCCCAGCCGGTAAAAAATGGATGAAGAGGAACATTGGTCTCATTTTAATATCCCACCGCGCAAATTACGTCGCCACAGCAAGCGTGGGATTCATTCAGGACTTGAGAAAAAAGCTAAGAAAGGCCGGAAAGATGAGCGGTTTCAGGTTCATACACATCCACACACCCTGCCCGCCGGGATGGAAGTTTCCAAGCAACAAGACAATAGAGGTTGCAAGGATGGCGGTTAGGAGCGGTGCATGGATCCTTTACGAGTACGAAAGGGGAAGGATTATCTTTTCGGAGAGCGGAAAAAAGTTTCTGGATAAAAATAACAGAATTCCCATCTCCGAATACCTTGCAATGCAGAAAAGGTTTGTTGTGAGTGAAGAAATTCTGAAAAACCTTGAAATTGAAATCGAAGAAAATATAAAAGCTCTTTTAAAACTGAGCGAGCTATGATCATAACGGACAATCACATGCACATATACAGACATCTAGGCTTAAAGGCCCTCGAACAGTTTAAATCCGCAGGGGGAACGCACGTTCTTCTCGTCTCGCTCCTCTGCCATCACTATGATGTGAATCCAAAAAGCGGAAGCGATTTCAAAAAAGTCTTCGAAAGTCATCTCAGCCTAGTTAGGAAAGCCAACAAAATAGTCAAGGCCTATGCCGTTCTAAGCGTTCATCCCGCGGAAATAAGCATAATAGGACAGAGGCTAGGATTCGAAAGGGCCGCTGAAATTATGAAGGAAGCAATTGACATAGCGGCAGAGTACGTAGCAAGGGGGGAAGCCGTTGCGATAAAGAGCGGGAGACCGCACTACAGGGTTGATTCGCTTGTATGGAGGCTGAGCAATGAAGTGATGACGCACGCCTTTGAGGTGGCAAAGGAAGTTGGATGCGCCGTTCAACTTCACACCGAAAGCTTTACGGTTGAGGGGATGAAAGAGATAGCAGAAATGGCCGAGAAGGTGGGTATGAAAAGGGAAAAGGTCGTGAAGCACTTTTCGCCTCCAAGGGTGAGGGAGTTCGAGGAAATAGGGATGTTTCCCTCAGTAATAGCTGGAGACGATAATGCATTAAATGCGGCAAGGCAAGGAACAAGGTTCATGCTTGAAACAGATTACCTTGACGATCCAAAAAGACCGGGAGCTGTGCTGGGTCCGAAAACCGTTCCGAAAAAGGTAAAGGAGCTGATGGAAAAGGGATTCGATGAGGATTTCATTCACAAGATCTGCGCCGAAAATGTCGAGAAAGTCTACGGTATAGAACTATGATTGGCAGAATTCTTGATGACTTTGCAGTTGTGAATGCAAACAGGGATCTCGAAAGGGGGGGATTTGGGCAGAAAAGGGGGGATAAAATCTACCTGCACCCAATAGAGGCGCTATACCTGCAGCTGAAAGGGAGGGTGAAGTTTGCGGAGCTGGAAGAAGTCCTGAACTGGGTTCAAAGAAAGGTTGAGGGTTTTCCGGAAATATACTTCGTCTATGAAGACTTAAGAAACAGGGGAAACAAATTGAAAATAGATGGGAGATTTCTGATCTCCAAGAGAGTTTTTCTTCCAATTTCAGAGAGGGAGAAGATTTCTTTCGAAAAAATAATTGAATTTCTGTCAAAATTTGGAAATTTGATCCTTTCTGTTGTGGATGAAGAGAGCGAAGTGACATATTATTCCGTAAAGCAGCCGGAGATGGAAGGAGAGCAGAAAGAGGACATTCCGAAAATTAGGGGGATATTCCTGAAGGATAGGGTTCTGACAGAAAATCTCGAAATATTCAGGAAATACTTTTACGGAAGCGAGGTCGGGAACTTTGTTGCCCTTTCCCTGTTTGAAAGCCTTTACCTATTCGAGAAGGGAAGGCTGGAGGTTGAAAAAGCAGAAGAAATGCTCAGAATCGCAAAGGAAGGAGAATTCGAGAAGAGATACAGAGTTTACAGGGATTTAAAGCAGAGAAATTTCGTTGTGAAAACGGGTTTCAAGTTTGGAAGCGATTTCAGGCTTTACAGGAAAGTTGAAAGCGTTGAAGACCTACCGCATTCGGAATTCCTTGTTTCCATAGTGGAAAAAGAAATAACTGCCAGGGATCTCGCAAAATCCGTGAGACTGGCCAACAGCGTTAGAAAAAAGCTCATCCTTGCTTGGAATGAAAATTACTTCCTCTTCGAATGGGTGAGGGTATGAGGGTAATTGTGGGATCGAAAAATCCGACCAAGATCGAGGGCGCGAGAATGGCATTTGAGCAGTTCTTTGGAAAAGTGGAAGTCGAAAGCGTCGAAGTAAAAACCAAGGCCCAACCTTTCGACGATGAGACAATTCTGGGAGCGATAGAAAGGGCATTGAAAAGCTATTCCGATAAATTCGATTTCTCGGTGGGAATCGAAGCGGGCTTAATTAGGGTTCCGAAAACGATTAGCGGATACATGGATTTTCAGGTTGCGGCGGTCTTTAACGGTGAAAGCTTCACCATAGGCTTCGGACCGGGATTTGAATATCCGAAAATCGTCGTTGAATCGGCAAAATCGGGCTTGGAAGTTGGAAAAACAATGGAAAAGATATCCGGGATCGAGCAGATTGGCAGAAAATTCGGGGCAATTCATTATCTGAGCAAAGGAGTTATTTCCAGGGTTGAACTTTCCAAACTGGCTGTAACAATGGCTCTTCTACCGTGGGTAAATCCAGAGCTTTACGGGCTGAAATGGAGAATAAAAAAATTTTAAAAACTTCTGCATATTTCTGGCTGTGTGGCTTAGAATAGCAAGTCTGGAAGACAGAGAGGAAGCAATTAAGATAGCATCCAAGCTCAGAGAGATCGGAGCGAGGGTTGAAATTAGAGACTGGATTGACTGGGAGGTCGACGAAATCCACGCGGTTCGCGGAAGGATGAGCGAGCTGAAGAGCAGGGGTTTGAATCTGGAAGAGTGGGAGAAGAGGATAGAGGTTATAAGAGAGATACTGAAAAAAGGCATTAAAAGGGAGGAGTTTGAAGAGGAGTTTGTAAAAAGGATGTACCCGGAACTGGAAAACATCGAAGATCTGCAGGAATTTGCGGACAAACTCATGAATCTGAGGACTGCGATGAGGGAAATAGAGACTTTTCTCGCGATCAACAATATCAAAATAGGTGAGAGCTCGGATGTTCCGGAAGATCCAGAACTTGTGCTGGAAGTTGAAGAGGGAAAGGGAAGGGGAATGATAAAAGTAAGCTTCTATCCAGTTACAGATGTCTACGTTGATGTTCTAAGCGTTCTCGGAGCGGATTTTGAAAAAACCGCAGCGGAATTCGAAGATATAGTTCTTGCAAGCGTACTGGAAATAATTGGCGAAATTGTGAGTGAAGTTGAAGAGCGCGGAAAAATGGACCTCGAATCGCTATCAAAGCTGAGCAGCGGAATGATAGAAGGGAGTGAATGGGATTTTGTGATAGACTGCAGCGAAATATTTGAGAATATAATCAGATCTCTGGAAAAGGCGGGCATATTCAGGGTTTCCGGAAACTTCGTGAGGTTGAGGGAGTAATGGAGGAAATAAGATTTTGCCCGCAGCACGGATTTTACAGAGGAGAATTCTGCAGCTGCGGATTCAAAGGAGAGGTTGTTCTTGAAAAGGAGAAGGTCGAGAGGCTTGGAAAATTCATTTCCGGACTGCTAAGGCATTTTCCACACAAATTCGGCCTTGAAATGGATGAAAACGGATGGGTTGACTTTGAAGCCCTTGCAAGAGTTGTTGAAAGAAGGTATCGATGGGCAAGCAGATGGCTGATCAAAGCTCTGATAAGCAGCGATGCAAAGAAAAGGTATGAAGTGAAGAATGAAAAAATAAGGGCCAGATACGGACACAGCATCGATCTCAAGCTTTCTGACATGCCAGAGGCAAATGAGGATGTTTTATACTACAGTACAAGCGAGGAGGAGGCAAGCAGACTGCTTGAGATAGGGATAAAACCTACAAATCAGTGCTTTGTGCATCTTTCAACGACGCTCGAAAAAAGTCTCGAGGTTGCATTTCTGAGGAGCAAAAAGCCGATAATAATTGAGATAGATGCAAAAAGGGCCAGAGAGGATGGTATTAGGATAATAAAGGCGAACGATTTCATAGCACTGGCCAAGGAAATTCCGGCAAAATACATTAAAAAAATAGTTCACTACTCTTCCTCTTCATAGTAGTAATATTCCTCTTCCTCTTCTTCCATCTCCTCCTCGTCCTCGAGCTCTTCCTCTCCACGGCTTTCGAGATCCTCGATGTCGAATTCCTCGTTTGTGTCAAGAAGCAAGAGCTTACCCTCCTGATATATCATTACACACTCACAGAACTTGCAACGGATTTCAACACCTTCATAGAGATCTGTTATCTCAATCTCCTCCCCGCAGGAGGGGCACATTATCACTTTCACAGCCATAGATTCAACTCTTGACATGTCACAAATTTAAATTTTACGCTGATTTTAATGTGGCTTGGAAAAGTCTTATTAACAGTTTCAAACTAATAACTATAGGCTGGGGTTGCCGAGTGGTAAGGCGACAGCCTGCTAAGCTGTTGGGCTTTGCCCGCGTGGGTTCGAATCCCACCCCCAGCGCTATTTTATAACCGAAAACCCCGCCCTTCGGGATTGGATGAGAAAAGCCTAAATAAACAAACATGTAAAAATTAAGATGCGGGCATGTTGCCCAAGATGAAGCTGCAACATGGCCAATGCCTTAACGAGAGGCTGGGATGGGGAGCTTGGCTTTGAACCGGCAGATGAAAGAAGGCGTAAAGCCCCGGCTGAACGCTGGAAAAGAGGGTTTCAGCCTGATCTCGGATTTTTAGGGGTTGCAATCTCTCTTGGATGACGAATCGGAAATGAAAAATTCTAAATCTCTATCCCGGCTTTAAGCAGGGCCTTCTTTATCTTCTCAACTTCCTCTTCAAGCCTCTGGAACCTCTTTTCCAGAAGCTCGTTCGTTCTATCTATTTTTGAGGATACTTCATTCACAGCTTTTTTAACCTCATTTACGCCTTCTTTAACCTCCTCTACAGCTATCTTAACCTCTTCTACAGCTTTCTTAACCTCTTTAACTGCTGCAATCGTTTCATCCTGCTTTTTGAGCATCAAATCTTGTTTCCTGAGCATTTCATCCTGCTTTTCCACCATCACCAGGCCAACCTGGATTATCTTGGAGAGCTGCGTTGAAGTGAAGCTTGCCCTGAACCTCTCTATGTCTCTAACAATACCATGATATTCCTCAACCTTATTTCCTCAACAACAGCATTTTCAGGCTTGTTCTCTTTCAAGAATCTGACAGAGCTCTCAATTTGCTCTTTTTCTCCATCGATGAGAACTATTAGAGCTTCCTTTCCGTTTATCTTTACATTTCTCGCCTCGAATTTCGGAATAAGCAGGCTGTCCGCCTCCTCAAGAAGGAAAGCCCTGTAGCCGACTCCGCGGACTTTGCCAGTTATTGTTATCTTCAATGCCATCGCTTTGAATGAATTCGGAATGATAAATATCTTTCGACAGGAGAGACCTTATGAAAGGGAAACCGTATTCTTTATCAAGGAATTTAAAATTTATTGGTAAATTAATGCGGGGGGAGGGATTCGAACCCTCGAACCCCTTCGGGAGTGGATCTTGAGTCCACCGCCTTTGGCCACTCGGCAACCCCCGCATGAATTCATTTGAACTTGGGCTTATGAAAATTGTGGTATGCCTAGGTTTAAATCAAGGCAATGGATGTTTTTCCCAAAACTCATCGGTTTGCTTTAAAAAACAAAGATTTTTAACTCAGAAAAGGATAAGCCTTAATGATCGGTATAAACATCGGAGGAGTAAATATTGTCTGCGCAATACTGGGGGAGGAGATTAGAATTATAAAAAAACCTTCAGAAGTTGGATTTGAAACCTTCGCAAAAGAAATTCCGGAATTGGGTAAAGATAAAACCGTTGTGAGCACTTCGTTGCCCCTCAACCATATTTTGATGAAATATGAAAAGCTCAAAACCCTCGTACTTTTAATTCCCGGTCCCGGTTTGAACTACTCAAATTATGGACATATCTTAAAGGGCTACGTCAACCATCGCGGAGATGTAGTTGAAAAGATAGACGAGGAGGAGATCAGGAGGATTCTTGAAAATCCGGGCTACAGCAATGTTGCAATAGCTTCAAAGTTCTCAGTCAGAAACCCGATTCTCGAGGAGGAGGTTAAAAAAATTGTTCTGGAAAAATTCGATGAAAAGAAAATAGCGCTAAGCCACCATGTCGGAGGGCTGAATTATCCGGCAAGAATAAACACGACAGTTATCAACGCAAAGCTCAAGGAAATGATATGGAATCTAACGGATGAGCTGAAAAAATACATTCCGAACTTCTATTACCTAATCGGAGACGGATCGATTTCAACCCCAGACATGGTTGTCGAGAATCCATCCCTCCTTTACAACTCCAGTCCCGCAGCTTCGGCATTTGGAGCAATTTTCCTCACGGGCATAAAGGATGCCGTTGTGATTGACATCGGCGGGTATTCAACGAATCTTATCCCGATAGAGAACGGAAAGCCCAGATTTGTAAACTATCTTGATATAATGGGAAAAAGAACCCTGCTAAGGAGCGTTGAAACAGTAACAATTCCCTTCGGCGGAAATTCGGTTATTTGCGAGGGAAGGATAACGGAAGAGCTCTGCAAGCCGATAGCCTTTGGAGGGGAGAAGTTCACCTTAACGGATGCTATGAACTGCATGGGCCAAGAGATCGGCGATTTCAGGGCTTCTAGGAATTTCAAGGAAAAGGTTGACTACGATATAGCATTCCAGCAGTTCATATCGCTAATCGCCGCAAATCTGATTGATTTGAACGCAGAAAAGATCATCGGAACCGGCTATCTCTCCCCCTACATAATTCCGGAAATAGCGAGAAAGGCAAAAGCAAGCTATGTGATTCCGAAATTTTACGATGGAGTCAGGGCAATAGGATCCGCGGTTTCTAGGATAAGCCTCACGCTTCACGCGAGATTCGATACAGAGAAGGGCATTGCAATATACAACGGGGTCTTCGAAAAAGTTCCTTTCAGAGTTGGCAGCATTCCAAAGGATGAGGAGATAATAGAGGCTGCAAGAAGTAAGATGATTGAAATAGCAAAGAAGATGGGAGCGGAAGAGGAAATAGAGGACATAAAAATCCTTGACTCCTATTCATTCACGATCGTGAAGGGCGGGATGAAGAGGGGGCTAATTGCTGACGTTACAATGCAGATAGAGCCGGGGATAAAGCCATGGAAGAAGAAGTACTGAGAGCAATCGAGGAGCTGAGGGAAAAGGCGAGAAACGGATGGGTTATTCTTGTCGAGGGAAGGAAGGATGAAATCTCCCTGCGCCTCCTAGGAGTAGATGGCGAATTCGTCTTCTTTTCGGGAATTGCAAGTACTGCAGAAAAGCTAAAGGGAAAGAAGGTGGTCATAATGACGGATTTCGATGAAAGGGGAATCATAATCGAGAAAAAGCTCCTCAGGGTTCTAGATTCCGATGCAGATACTGAAATAAAGAGGAAAATATTCCTATACCTGAAAAAGGACGTTACGAAGGTTGAAGAGCTATACAAATTCTTTTTGAGGGAGGGATATGCCTGAATTCGATGAGGTCGTTGAAAGGGTAAAGGAGATGATAAAGAAAGCCCACACGGAGCTTCCGGAAGATGTCGTGAAAGCGTTGAGGAAAGCGCATGAATCTGAGGAAAGCGAGGTTGCGAGGAGGAATCTTGAAATAATACTCGAGAACATCGAGATAGCGAAAAAGAAGGGGCTTCCGATATGCCAAGATACAGGTTTGCCGATTTTCTTTGTCGAGCTCGGGAAAGAGCTTGAACTCGATTTCAGAATAGAGGATGCGATAGCAAAGGCCGTCAGGGAAATGACTCCGAAGCTGCTAAGGCCAAATGTTGTCCATCCGATCACGAGGAGGAACACCGGCGACAACACAGGAGTCAGGATGCCGATGGTAAACCTCGAGCTCGTCGATGGGGATGGGCTGAGAATAGTATACCTCCCCAAGGGGGCCGGAAGCGAGAATGTTTCTACTCTGCGAATGCTTCTTCCAACGGAAGCTGGAAAGGTGAAGAGCTTCGTTCTGGAAGCAGTTGCAAACGCAATGGGGCTTCCCTGTCCGCCGATAATCGTCGGCCTTGGAATTGGCGGAAGCTTTGATCTGGCCGCGAAGCTCGCGAAAAAAGCCCTGATAAGAAGGCTGGACACGATGAACGATTTCGAAGCTGATATACTTGAAGCGATAAATTCCCTCGGCATAGGGCCAATGGGGCTGGGCGGAAAAACCACTGCCCTCGCAGTTCTCTCCGAAATCGCATACTGCCACACCGCTTCCTTGCCTGTAGCTGTCAACATACAGTGCTGGGCAAACAGGAGGGCGGAGGTGGTCATATGAAGCTAAGAGCCCCTGTAGGCGAGGAAATCCTAAGGCTAAATGCAGGGGACATAGTTTACGTTGAGGGGGAAGTTTTAACGGCAAGGGATAAAGCCCATGCGAGAATCGTTGAAATGCTCGAAAAAAACATGAAGCCCCCCTTTGAAATCAACAGGGCAATAATATACCACTGCGGGCCAATAATAAGCGAAGGAAAGGTTATATCAGCGGGGCCGACGACTTCCGACAGGATGAGTTCCTTCGTTCCAAGGATTGTCGAAAAAGTCGATGCAATTGCCTTCATAGGAAAGGGCGGCTTCAGCGGCAAAGCTGTAGAGGCAATGAAGGGAAAAGCCGTTTACCTTGCATTTACAGGCGGTGCAGGAGCTTTTGCCGCGAGCAGGATAAAGAGGGTAAAGGGGGTTTTCTGGGAGGATCTAGGAATGGCGGAAGCTGTATGGGTTTTCGAGGTCGAAAACTTCGGACCATGCATCGTTGCGATAGATTCAAAGGGAAATAGCATTTACGAGGAAGTAAGGAAAGAAGTTTTGAAAAGGCTAGGGAAATGATAATCCTGCATTTAAAGAACTGCTGCATAGAAACTGCGGCAAAAAAGAGGTACGAAAGGCTCGTAAGCGAGCTTCTGAATGAAGAAAGCGAGGAGAAGGAAAAAGAACTAGAGTTTCTTCTGGAATTCCTGAAAAAAGCGGATTTCCAAAAGCTAAGGAGCATGGGATTCGATGGAAGGGAGGAAATGCTTGTAGCCGTAAAAAGGGAGGGGGAGAAATTTTTAGTCGAGAGAGTATGCTCTTCCTAATCGGCCTTGGATTATGGGATTCGAAGGACATAACCCTTCGCGGGCTTGAGATCGTTAAAAATTCGGATGCCGTTTATGCAGAATTCTACACATCAAAGCTAGGCGTCGGCGTTGAGGAGCTTGAGAAATTCTTCGGAAGAAAAATAGAGGTACTTAAGAGAGAGGATCTGGAAGATAAAAGCTACAGAATACTGGAGAGGGCAAAAAAGGAGGACATAGCAATCCTTGTTGCGGGGGATCCTGTGATTGCAACAACGCACATTTCCCTTCTGATCGAGGCAAAAAAGCTCGGAATTCCCGCAAGGGTGATCAGCAACGCAAGCATAATAAATGCCGTGTGCGCGCTAACTGGGCTGCAAAACTACAGATTCGGTAAATCGGCAACGGTGAGCTGGCAGAAGTCAAGGCATTTCATCGATGTTATAAAAGCCAATCTCAGCATAGATGCGCACACCCTTCTCTTCCTCGACCTGAACCCGCCGATGAAGATATGCGATGCCGTTGAAAAAATCCTTGAGCTCGAAGAAAGCCTTGGAAAGCATTTCGCAGTCGGAATTGCAAGAGCGGGAAGCGATAATCCGGCTGTTAAATGCGACAGGCTAAAAAGGCTGGTAGAATTTGATTTCGGCGAACCTTTGCATACAATTGTCATCCTTTCGAGGAGGATACACTTCATGGAATACAAGGCGCTGAAGCTCTTTGCTTCAGCCCCGGAAGAGCTCTCCGAATGGGTTGTCTGAGATGGGAAAGAGAGAAGAGATAATTGAAAGGTTCGGGGACCTGCTTGATGAGGAGACAATTGAACTGCTCGAGAAGCATGAGGAAGTCAGATTTTTAAAAATAGCGGAAATAAAGGCCGGAAGGGTGAACATAAGGGGGACAATAACCGGAATCGGTGATCCGGAATTTGCAAACGAGATATATGTCTCCGACGAAACGGGAAGGATAAGGGTTTTGGTTGACAGGGAAACCTATTTCAGAGCTGAGATCGGAAAGGAAATAGAGATATACAACGGATTTGCAAAGCAGGGCAAAAAGGGCCTGGAAATTTACGCAAACAGATTTTCTATCGTGAGATTTACTGAATAGAAGAGATGCGATTCGCAGCTGCAATCGGAGCAGCCGAAGCCCGGGATTTTTTCAAGCTTTATTTTCCCTGCAAGCTCGCATTCCCCGATTTTGAAGAGAATTGCCCCTATCAGCTCGAATTCATCTGATATATAATCTATGTGCCACCTCCTTTTCTTTTCCCCGAAATGCCTTGCAACCCTTGATATCCTTTTAGCGCTGCCGACGTAGTAGTAGAATCCGGGCTTGAACTTGAACTTCCCGAGCTTGCCAACCTCTATTTCCCTCTCCCCATCGTTTTGCATTATCAGAACATATGAAGTCATACTGAATAGGCTTTGTAGCAGGTTTTGCAGGGCTCAGGGAGATCAATTTCTGAATAAAGCCTCATCTCTATTCTTTTCCTGAAATCGGAATAATCCCTGCTCTTCCAGACCATTTCGAATTCATCAGCCCTTCCGAAGTAGAGCTTTTTCACCCTTTTTTCCTCTCCCCTGAAAAATCTAACAATGTAGTCCTTCCTAGTTGGGAGGTGCAGGTAAACGCAAGGCGAAACGAGGCCTTCAACCGTTACAAGGCAATTCTTCAGCGGATTCTCGGCACATACAGCTGCCTCTTCGAGCTTTATGGGCCTTGCAACGAACTCTATTCCGAGCTCCTTCGCCCTTCTTTCTGCCTCTGAAATTACTCGCAGAAATCTCTCATCGGGATTCTCGGAAAAAACCTCCATTCCTACGAGATCTTTCGATGGGATGTAGTCGAGGTTGTTTGCTATAACCTGATCTGCTCCGATCTTCTTTGCAATCTCAACTAGCCTAGGAAGCTCTTCTATCGTGTTCTTCATCATCAGTGTTGCGATTACAATCTTGGGCCTTTCCTTTTCCGAAGCCAGAAGCCTTATTTTTTCAGCAACGTCCTCGAGCTCACATTTCCTCACTCTTTTCTGCGAATCGATCCCTGCAATTGAAACCGCAAGAAGGTCGAGCTTCAGCAGTTCATCCTTCCATTCATCGATGAAAATTCCGTTTGTCGTCATTCCAACCCTGCATTTCCTTTTAGAAATCTCGATCATGTCGCCAATGTTCGGATTCAGCAACGGCTCGCCCCAGCCCTGAAGGTGCACGTATCTGAATCTGCCGAAGGGCAGCTTTCTGAAAAAATCCAAATCCATGCTTTTCGGCTTCCAATCAAAATAGTTTTTCGGACACATCTCGCAGCGCAGATTGCAGACTGTGGAAACCTCAACCTGAAGAAAATTGAGTTTAAAAAATGGGGAAAAATGGAAGAGAGACATTAAGCCTTCTTTTTCTCTTCCTTCGCTTCAAGCTTTGGGGCCATTTCGAGCATTCTGCTGTAAATTTCGTCCTGCTGCTTCTCAACCTGATCGAGGAGTTTCTTGAAGTTCTCGAAAACCTTGCTCTGCGATTCCGTGTAAAGCTGTATTGCCTTCTTTATGCTCTCAAAGCTCTCGCTCGGAACGAACTGGCGAACGTAGAATTCATACATGCTTATGTAGCTGTCCATGCTAACCTTCACCAAGTCAAGCGTTGTCTTCGCCACAGCGAAACCCATCTTGTAGAAGCCCCTACCCGCTTCCAGAAAATCCTTCATCTCCATATTTTTCACCTCCTTCCTTTATGACTATAACCTTCACTATATCACCATCATTTATCCCGAGTGCAGCCTTTTCGGCTTCGGGAATGGAAATCCTCCCTCCTGCCTGAATCCTCGCCCTGAAGACTGCAACATTCTTGTTCATCAGACTGAATCCGGAAATTAGCTTCATCATGGAGGAAACCGTTTCAACGAATTCCCTCTGTATCTTCATTGCTTCTTCCCATATCCTTTGAAGGTCGAGGTTTGGCATCATCTTATGGTATTTATTTCCCAAAGCATAAATAGTTTTTGGTAGAAATTCAAAACCGCGAAACCTTTATACTTTCGAAATTCAAGTGAAAATCATGAAGCCCAGAAAGATGGCTGAAGATGTTTACTGGGTCGGTGTTCTCGACTGGGATGAAAGGGACTTTCACAACTTCCAGACGCCGAGGGGGTTAACTTATAACAGCTATCTAATTCTGGATGAGAAAAAGGTTCTGATCGATGCTGTGAAACACAAGTTCGTTGCCGAACAGATTGAGAAAATCTCAAGCCTGATCGATCCTGGGGAGCTGGACTACATCGTGATCAACCACATAGAGCCAGATCACGCAAGCGGGCTTGCCGATCTGCTAAGGGTTGCAAAAAACGCTACTGTGATCTGCTCCCAGAAAGGGCAGGATGGGCTTTGCAAAACATTCGACTGCAGGGACTGGAAGTTCAAGATAGTCAAAAACGGTGAAACTCTCAAAATTGGGAAGAGAACGCTTATGTTCATAGACATGACGATGCTCCACTGGCCCGACAGCATCGCAACCTACCTCGTTGAGGACAAAATACTGTTCTCAAACGATGCCTTCGGACAGCATGTTGCAAGCGAGGAGAGATTTGCCGAGGATCTTGGAATTGATGAAGCGCTCAAATGGGCAAAGCTCTACTACGCGAACATCCTGATGCCCCTGGCGCAGCTGATAAAGAGGAAGCTTGAGGAGCTGAAGAACGTTGAGATCAGAATGATACTTCCAAGCCACGGCGTTGCATGGAAAGAGCCAAGGATTATAGTCGAGAAATACGCAAAGTGGGCGAACTTCGAGGCTGAAAACAAGGTTGTAATAGTCTACGACACGATGTGGGGATCAACTGAAAAGCTTGCAAGAGCAATTGCAGATGGGGCATCAGAAAAAGCTGAAGTGAGGCTTTTCCACACGAGAAAGGATTCATGGACAGAGATAATTGCGGAAATACTGGATGCAAAGGCCATCGCAGTGGGTGCGCCCACAATCCACAACTCGCTCTTCCCTCCAGTTGCGGGCTTCCTGAGCTATCTGAAAAGCCTAAAACCGAAGAACAAGAAGGCCCTTGCCTTTGGCTCCTACGGCTGGAACGGGATTGCTGTAAAGGAAATTGCAAAGATTTTCGAAGAGCTTGGATTCGAAACAACGCAGTTCGCGGTTAAGTTCAAGCCAACAAAGGATGAGCTCGAAAAAGCCTACCAGCTCGGGGTTGAGCTGGCGAAATGATACTGGGAATCTGCGGAAGTCCCAGAAAGAAGGCAACCGAATTCGTTCTCAACAAGGCATTGGAAATGGCAAGCGAGGCTGGCTTCGAAACAAAGTACTACAAGAAGAAAAACAGTAAGAGGTCTCTATGGACTATGGACTGTCATCAGAAAGGATCAGTACAAAATTGAAGGAAACAAAATAATCCTCAAGGGCCTTGGAGCGATTGGAAGGATAGAGCTTCACTACAAGGGCTTAATACATCTCAAGGGAGGACAGGGCAGATTGGAGATACACTACGATCCAGACAGGAAGAGGTGGTATGCACACATATCATTTGAGGTTTCAGAAAAAGCTGTCAGGGAAGAATGGATCAGCGTTCAGGGAAAACCAAAGGGAAAACTCGCTACAGACATCGACACTGGTGTGAACAACTTAATCGCAGCATTCACTGAAAGCAGCTTGAGAATGGCCTGAAAACATCAAAAAAGCTCAGAAAAATGCATGAAAAGTGGAAAAGGCAAGTCAAAAGCTATATCGATTCAAAAGTATTAAAAGAGGGCTTTTCAAATGCGAAAGGCTGAAAAAGGTTTTCAACGCCGATTTAGTGGCTGCTTACAACATTCTCATAACCCCGAGTCCTGAAAGGGATAAGGGGTAACTGGCCAAGAATGGCTAGGGATTAAACCCTCAAAAAGAGGGGATGTAATCCCAACCTTTCCGCTCTAGCGGGAACATTCGCACTTTAGGGCGGGAAGGGGGTCAGAGAGAGGGAGTTGTTGAAACTGCTCAGGGTGAGCTGCTCCACGGCTAAAGCCGGGAGCTTCCAGCGTTCAGCTGGGGCTTTACGCCGCCAACCTCATCTGCTGGTTCAAAAGCCAAGCTCCCCCATCCCATGCCTCTCGTTAAGGCATGGGCTATGTTTGTGCATTTGAATTCCCTTCCATTGACTTGGGCAACATGCCCGCATCTGCGTAGAAGTTGGGAGTGCACTATTTAAGCTTTGCCCATTCATCCCAGAGGCTTTCAAAAATGGATGGGGTTTTCATCCTTGAAAAGCCCGAGGAAATATTCGGCGTTTTTGAAAAGCATTTCGGAAATCCTAGCGTAGCTCGTCCCACCTCCTCCTTCTCCTGAACCTCAGCAGGAGTATTGCAGCAACAGCAGCGGCAACAGCTGCTACGATGTAAAGCGGGTTTACAGGCAAAGATGGGAGCCAGCCTTTTTCAGATTCAAGCTTCATAATCCCGATCAGCTCGTTCGCCTTTGCGGAAGTAGAATTCGCATCCTCCTTCACTTTCCCAAGCTTTTCTATTGCCTCTGAATACCTTCCCGCCTTTATAAGGGCATCTGAATCCCTCAGGGCTGTCTTAAGATCGTTCAGCTTGCCCTCAAGATCGCTGTACCTCAGCCTGAATTCCGAATACATCTGGTGATTTCTGAGCTTGTCCAGAAGAACTGATGCGTTGAGCAAAAGCTTCTGAAGATCGTTAACAGCTGAATCCGCCTCGCTGTATGCTTTTTCAGCCAACTTTCTGTTCGTGAGATCTGCGAGCTGCGTTAGAGCTGAGTTCGCCTGGTTGAGCTTATTCTCGGCTTCAATGTATTTTTTGGCAATTAGCAGGGATTCTGCTGAATCTATCATCGAAGAAACGTTTCTGAAGTCATCCTCGCTGTAAAGGTTTTCTGCTTTTAGCTTCTCGGCTGTCGAAAGCATCCTAGCCCTAAGCGATTTGATATCGTTCTTGAAAATATCGACGTTCACAACCTTTATGAACTTCGCAGGCAGAGCATTTGGGCTGCATTCCTCGCAGCTTGGAGAGATCAATGAAATGTTGCAAATTCTCTCGCCGCAGTACGGAACCACCGCTGTAAGATTTGCAACTATTTTCGCGATTCCCTTTTCCTCATCCCCTATCTTGAAGTACTTTACATCTATCGAAACTTTTTTCCCGCTCGCCGCCTCGTCCCAGATTCCTCCCTGGTAGTAATCGATGATGAGCCTCCATGATGCGTCGCTGAGATCTGTGGAGAAGTAATAAGTTCTCGGATTTCCCTCTGCACCGCCAATCAGAACTCGATAGGCTGAGCTTTTCGGCATTATAGTCAATTCCGCCTGTATCTTCTCCCCTATTTCGTAGCAGTCCTTTTCGGGGCTTATACTGTATTCAACGCTGAAGTGATCGCTTACGAGTGTTTCCAAGGCTAAGCTTGGAAGGATAAAAAGCATCGCTGCCAAGAGCAAAAGCGCCGATCGCATGCAGAATTTTTAGCTGAAAGAATTTAAAATTTTCCAATGAAAAGGAAATAAAAAAGGAAAAAATTTGGGGGTTTACTGTCTTCTCCTCAGCAGGTATGCAACTGCAAGCAGTCCTGCGATTGCAAAGATCACTTCGAATCCCGGTGTCGGTGGCTTGGGCGTTGGTGTTGGAGTTGGCGTGGGCGTTGGAGTCTCAACCGGTGTCGGGGTTGGAGTTGGTGTCGGAGTTGGCGTAGGCGTTGGAGTTGGTGTCGGAGTTGGTGTTGGGGTTGGCAGGGTCTTTACGAGCTGGACTGTCCTCTTCACCAGTATATCATCGTCGGCCTTGTAAGCCCTTGCAACTGGGCTTGCTGGATCCATGTCGTAGAGATCGTTTACGAAGTCCAACTCTGTCTTGTTGTCGTATTCGCATGTTCCGGCAGTGTCTCTGATCCAGAATGTGTACGTACCCTCTGCAAGACCGTATGTCTCGAATGTAAGGGTTGCCTTTCCAGCGCTGTCAAGGGTTGCCCTCTGGGTTGACTTGTAGTTCGGACCTACCATTGTGACAAGGATGTGATCGTATCCGGTAACTCCTCCTCTGTATGCGCTAATGTTAACCTTGATCTTGTCTCCTATAACAACGGTTGTCGGCGAGATGTCAACGCTGAGCTCCTGGCTCATTATTTCAACGAGCTTCGAAGTTCTCGCTGAGTCTATTTCTTGATCATTGCTCACGAAGTACATCTTCACCGTGAAGAGGTACAGCCCTGGATCTATGGCTTTGCCCTTGCTCTCGTAGTACTTCTTAAGATCTATTGTCCAGTTAACGTAATTGTTAATATCTACTGGGGATCTAGCGCTTAGACCGAAGTCCGCTGGCCTAAGCTTTACGTTGCTCCCCTCCATGACAAACGTCAGATACACATTCTCGCGCTTGCCTGGATCCGTAAGCACTCCAACTTCAAACTTGCCCTGATACGGTATCTTGCTCGGGATGTCTACGCTTATTATTCTTGGGTCTGTAACGACAACCGCAACCATGGCCTGCGTGTCTGCGGATCTGTCTATCTTTGCAATATTGGCCGGAGCGAAGAAGTACAGGTAGTATGAACCAGTATCTGCATCGATCTTTGCTTCAACCTTGAAGTCTAGTTTCTTATCAGATGCTGGAACCTTCGCTGTATTCGGATTCATTATGATCGTGTCGCTCGGCAATTCGTTTACATCTTGGCCACCAATCTTGAATACATTTGCCTCGTTTGCATATACGTAGATATAATCAACCGTTGTAGTTCCGGTGAACCTTATCTCTCCACCCCTTGCAACTGTTGTCTTATCTGCAGTAAGCTGAAGGGCCTGCTTTGCAACTACGATCTTTATCTCATCGCTCACTCCAGTCAGCACTTCTTCGGCCTTGAACTTGTACTCTGTCAATGGAGCCTCGCTGGCGACTTTGAGCTTTATCTTTATCTGTCCCTTAACGTCTGTGTAGTATGATTTCACATTAGTACACTGATCGTAACCGGGCTCATTAACGCAGAACTTCGTGTCTTCAATCGTGAACTTTACTTCATTGTTCAGCTTGAGGTTCGTTGTTATCGTGAACGTTATGTCGTCTCCCCTCGTAACAGTAGTTTTATCAGCTGAAAGCTTTACAGTAGCTTTTACCAATTCGAAGGATGCAGTCTTAACTTCGCTCCAGACTTCTCCGGAGTAGACCTTAACCTCAACAACATAGAATCCTCTGTCGAGGGGACCTGTAGCGCTTCCAGCCCTTCCGAAGTTGTCGATCTTGAACCTGAACTTTCCTGCATCATCTATAAGCGATATTGCATTTGCGTCAGTTCTCTGCTTACTCCTATCGAAGACAACATTGTTGGCCAAGTCCTTTATCACAAGCTCCGCATAGTTCTGCTTTGAAATATCTGCTGGAGAACCAACGTCAGCTTCACTTCCAGATTTTGCAAGATTGCTAACACCTTCAATTACAAGATCGCGCCCAATAACATGCTGAGGTGGAACTGTAAGGCTTGTCACCTGTGGTTTAACGACTTGGAAAGTTGCTGTAGCTTCTGCTCTTCTTTCACCACTACCGACGTCTATTTTTGCAACATATGTTCCCTCGGGTCTTCTCGAATCGATCAGTATCCACCACTCGTCGCTATTGTTGCAGGCATCCTTAACTGAATAGACACCAGAACCCGAATAGCTACATATCATTGTTGTTACCGCAGCACCTGTTATGAATACTTTCACTGGAGTGACGGGTTGATCCGTACTCATTGAGGCCTTTACCTTTACATAATCTCCCCATGCAACAACGCCTCTATCAACGCTGATGCTCACTGTTGGCTTTCCAATGGCTACGCTTTCAACCAAGAAGGCCAACCTGTCATCAAACGTTCTGCTGTTAACGAAAGCTACAACTACATAGTATCCAGGATCTGATGCTGTGTATGTCCAAGAACTCTCCCCACCATCTTCTGGCAACGCCTTGAGCAGAACTGCCTTATCAAGGACTTTTGAAACGTTGATTTCATTTCCAACTTTCAAATCTTTGTAATCGCTCCACTTTAATATGGTAATGTACCTTGTTCCAAGATTTTTGTCATAATAACTCCACACAGCGCTTAGCGTTATAGTTCCTCCAACAAGTATTCTATCATCTGATAGCTTTAACATGCTAATATTCAGAGCTTTAACTTCAATTGGTCCTTTATTTAATGTTGGAGTTGGCGGTGGAGTTGCTGGTGGCGTTGTTGGTGTGGGTGTTGGTGCTGCTTGGATTGTCACAGGGGTTACACTGCAGCTAACATCGCTGCCGTCAACGTTAGCAGTTGTGCAGTTGAATGTTATTGTCCCCGTTGCATTCTGATATACGCTGAAAACAAACGTTGCAAGCTTGGTCTTGCTGCTTATGTCTACTGCAGTGTCAGAAATTCCAGCAACGCTCACCTTATTCCCAGATACGCTTGAAAGAACTGTAAACTGTCCATAGGTTGATTTAGTAACATATGCTACTTTCGAAGCATCAAAGGTGAACTCAGCGACAACGCTCTTTGCCGTTCCATCTTTAACGCTCACATCAACAGCGAACTGCTGTCCAGGAGCTACAGTTGTCGTGTTTGGCTCGATGTAAACAGTAGCAGCAATCGCTGGAGCTGCTAGAACTGCTAAAAGCAATACCCCTAATACACCCAACAATTTTCCTTTCATCCTATCAACCTCCCTCCGCATTTCTTTTCCCTCCTACTATATAAATCCTGCGGTTTCTGCAGCGGGTACAGCTCTAACTACCCCCGCCGCCTTATCTTTTTAACCTTAATTGTATTTAAATCTTTTGCTAAAGATATTTCGATTAATGTCGAAAACAGAATTTAAAAGCTAAACAAAGTTAAGCTAAAGCCACTTCTGTATAACCCTAATCAGATCTGCTGTGCCAATTTTGTTGCTAAGCCAGTCCTGAATTGCTACAATGAGCTCGACAGTTTCGATTTTCCCATCCCCGTTTCTGTCATAAGCCTGCCAGACTTCAGTCGCTATTGCAAGGCCTTTAACAAGGCATGTAGCATTGCTGCCATCAAATTTTGCTGTGCAGTCGAATGCAATTGTACCATTGGCATTCTGGTTAACTCTGAAAACAATGGTTGCAAGCCTAGTGTTGCTCAAATCAACTGTCTCATTTGAGATTCCATTGTAATCAATTTTGCCATTTCCTATTGCTAGATGTTCAGCGCTAAAGATGCCGTATGTTTTGTTAGAAACATGCGCAATCTTCGGTTCAAATGTCAATTCAACAGAGATTTCCCTTGCCATGCCTGAAGCGCAAATTTCAACGGAAAAAACCCTTCCGGGAGACAAAAATGTGGCATTGGGCTCTATGTAAACCCTGGAAGCGATAACTTCAACGAAGGCCTTTGCTTCGTTGTTTTCCTCATCGCTTTCATAAACCTCTCTGCCCGAATCTGCAATCGCAATCAATTCGTATCTCCCCTCTTTCCCAGGAGTCCAGCTGAAGTTCATAAAAAGCTTTTCTCCAGCATTGAGCCTTTCAACTCTTTCCTCTCCAATTTTTGAGCTGTTTGCAAAAAGGGAGACGTTGAAGGATTGAGAATCTGCAATTCCAATGTTTAACAAAGCTATTCCTATCGCAGCAGTCCGATTTACTGCCAAGAATTTGGGCGCTTCAATCGAAATTGCCAAATCGGGAAATGCCTTCAGGGGGAGATAATCGATGTTTCCCTCATCCACCGCAAAGGGACTATCGCATATTCCATCGCCTTCAGAATCGATGCAGCGATCGCTGAAGCCTTTTCCAGCTTCTCTTCCCCAGTAGTTCCCGCCAAGCCAGTTGCCACCAGCTATGTTCCTTCCAGAAATCTTTGTTGAGTTCCATCTGTTCACAGATTCATAGGAGTAGAAAAAGATCGGGGTCGCATTTTCAGGAACTATTCCCGCCCCTTCCTCTATTGAAAAGCTTAAGCCATCAGTAATTGTATCGCCGGGAATTCCGCTCAGATTCAGCTGATATTCTGAAGAGACGTAAATGGAATGCAGATACTTGATATGGAAATCCCTGCAGCCCTCATCGAGGAAGCATTCAGGCATATTTCCAGCTATGAAAATCTTTCCACCCCTTTCCAAGTAGTCTCCAATCGTTTTCCTTTCATCTTCATTCAAGCCACCCCTGCTATACCAAATTACTGCGCTGTAGTTCATCAAAATCCCGGTTTCCGGAACCCCTTTGGAGATATTCCAGTAGTCAAAGCTTATTCCGATGTTCCTAAGAGGTGAAGCGTAGAATTCCGCATACCTTTCATCACCGACCAGAATAACTTTTCCCGCTCCGAGCCAGTTCAGGATTCTGCGCATCAAAATTTCCCTTTTACTGCTTTCCATCGACTCGAATCCAAAGGAAAGATATACCAGCCTGTATTTGCTTTCAGCCCTTATGCCAGCGTAGAGCTTTGCGGTAGCGTTGGCCTTGTTTTTGAAGAGGTTGTTGTAGATCAGAGTTCCGCTTGAGTTCTTCAGAACCATTCCGACAAGATTGCCGCTAACGTTAACGTTCCTCACCACGTTTTTTTCAGAGTTAAAAAGGTATATTCCTATCCAGTTTTTCTGGAGCCTTGAGTTGTAAATGCTCACATTCTCAGAATCGAGCAGCTGTATTCCGACAGAGGCTTTTTCGATAGTCAGATTCTTCAATGTAACGTTCCTGCATCCAGCAAGGATAACTTGTCCCGCATCGGAGATCGTGTAATTTTCCAGATTTTCAAGATATACAAGCGGTTTTCCGTTTACCGTGCTGTTTTCCACGTAATTTCCATAGCTGCTGACAATCAATCCGTTTTCCTCAAATCTGCATCCGTATATTTCGCTTCCGTATCCATCTAGCTTCATTCCAACCCAGTTTCCCCTAAGCGTTGAGTTCTCAATCCTCGCATAACCCTTTACATGAATTCCCACGCTGAAGTTTTCAAGCAAAAGATCCCTCAGAGTTGCGTTTCCCTCCACAAAAATTCCCGTGCCGCTGCGGTTTCCAATAATTCTGGAATTTCTCCCTTCTAAAACAACATTGTTTGCAAAGATTCCGATGCAGTAATCCTTTCCCTGCTGAGTTCCCTTCAGTTCTCCCAGAATGCTGTAGTTGCCCGGAAATTCTATGTCCCTGCAGGAAGAGATTTCCTCGCTCGCAGGAACAATGAGGCCAAAGACGGCCTTAAGCCTTGAGCCCTCAACTGTATAATTCGTTTCTATTTCCCCGCTGCAAAAAGATGCGCCGATTCCTGAAACATTCACCCCAACTTCAACTTCCCCAAAAGAGCTGGAGTTCAGCACAAACTCTGTCCTGTTAAGCCAAATCCTGCTGCTGTAATCGATACCCGAGCAGTTAAGCTTTCCATGCAGAGATAAAATTCTGCTTTTTCCGATGTTTTTGAAGGAGACTGTGAAATTCCTTTTTTCGTATACAATTCCCAGGCTTTGAACAGCTGGATGCGCTATTATTTCCGTTTTAAGCGCAGCAATTGCATTTATCCTTCCAGCTCCCTGCGTGAAGACATCGTAGCCCAAATCTATTGCAGTGCTCGCAATTGCATCCTTTATTTCCGAAGAATTGAGTCCCTTCTGCCTCAGGATTGCAGCAAGTCCAGAAACGTGCGGGGTTGCCATTGAAGTGCCGCTAAGAATTGCTGCGCCTCCAGCATTGCTTGCGGCGAGAATGCTTACTCCAGGAGCAACAACTTCAGGCTTAACCCTGTAGTCCAGAGTTGGCCCCCTAGAGCTGAAAGATGCAATTTTTTCGCTTTTATCGCTTGCACCAACCGTTATCGCCATTCTAGCTGCTCCTGGCGAGGAAATGCCGTAGTATTTTCCGGAATTTCCCGCTGCGGTAACAACAATGATGCCCTTCATCGCCGCTTTGTCGCATGCAAGAGATAGCGGATCGCTGCCGTCAGTTGGAAAATCGCTGCCAAGGCTCATGCTTATAACATCTGCACCCCTTTTCACCGCCTCCTCTATTCCAGAAATTATCCAGCTCAAATCTCCCTTTCCTTCCCTGTTCAGAACCTTTATGTTCATAAGCAGCGCCCCCGGTGCAACTCCCTCCAGCCCAGTTTCCCTTCCAGTTCCAGCGGCAATGCTCGCAACATGTGTTCCATGGCCATTAAGATCTGAAGTTCCTTCATTCGTGAAGTCGATCTCGTATATTATCTTGGAAGTCCCGTTAGGGAAAAAGAAGTCTCCGTGGCTCGAGTTTATTCCGGTATCTAGGATCGCTATCTTGATTCCCGAACCGTTGTAGCCTAGCTGCCATGCTTTTGTTGCATTTATTAGCGGAATGCTCTGATTAAGAAAGGTTTCGACTCTGTAATCGAGCCAAACCTTTTCAACCGCATCGCTATGGATTATCTCGTAAAATCTGTGGCCAAGAGGAATTCTGACAGCATACGCAGGGATTATCTCAAATTCCCGGACAATTTCGGATTTTCTTAGGATTTTTTCAGCATCCTTTCGTTTTTCATCCTTAAAAACAACGATCAAAGGATAGTCCTGCATTTTTGCAAAACCCTCCTTTAGGAGATACTCGACATTGAAAAGTTCCTTGTCCACCTTCATGAGATTTATGCCTCTAGGAATTGCATATTTTTCCGATATTTCAAGATCATCGTCTGAAAGAATTTTTATGCTCCCATTGCTCCTTTCAACGAGAATTTCTTGTCCAGTCACTAGCTTCATCGGAATTCTTTCCTTCGCTTCAAAAGAGATCTCGCTCGCAGAAGCTGTTTGAAGGCAAAGTGATCCCAAAATTGCAATAGCAAGAATGAAAACGTTGAGCATATTTTTCATGCTAAAAATAGATATATAAAAAATTTTTGGTTCACTGCTTTAATAGCTTATAAGCTCAATTCCGAATTTCGCAGCAATTTCCCTTGCCTTTTCTTCTATGAAAGGGGATATCATGATCAGCCTTGATGCCCTAATTCCCTCGGAGCTTTCATAGAACTCCGCCT
>Ga0080004_1118995_pt1 | contig 67743 bp, 50 predicted proteins | sample WasSprMetagenome_FD_69207 | JGI IMG/M metagenome (GOLD analysis project Ga0080004, IMG submission 69207) | Sulfidic aquatic microbial communities from Washburn Spring, Yellowstone National Park, USA - WS (SPADES assembly) (version 2) | ecosystem: Environmental > Aquatic > Thermal springs > Hot...
CGCTGTGGCACTCCACCCAGGCGGCGGAAAAGGGGCAGAACTGGGCCGGCTTCGCCAACCGGCGCGCCGATGAGATTATGGAAGAGGCGCGCCGCACCGTGGATCAGGCTCGCCGGGCCGCGCTGTATGCGGAGTTCCAGACCATTTTCGCCGAGCAGGTGCCGGCGGTACTGCTGTATTACCCTGTCTACAATTACGCCGTGGACCAGCGCCTGAAGAATGTCCAGATAGGCCCGTTGATGTCCCCCGCGGACCGCTTCCGCACCATCAGCCAGTGGTACATCGAGATCCGCCGGCCTCTCCTCTCGTTCGGCCGGCCCTGATAACCGCTGATCTCCCCATCATCCGCCTGTCATGTATTTTCCTGGGAAGCCTCCTCCGTCAGGCGCGAGAGGAAGGTGCGCAGGCGGTACGCCTCGGCGCGGATATTGGCCAGGTCATCCACCAGCTCCTGCGGAAGGTCCTCGCGCTGTAGCCAGCTTTCGGACTGATGCATGATAACCGTCAGGGGGCGCGAAAGGGCCTGCGCCATATCCTCCTCCAGCCGGCGCAGAATCTCCCGCTGTTCCGCTCCGCTTTTCTGGCGCAGTTCGGCCATCAGCTCTTGATGCCGGCGCTCCAGCGCGTCCGCCAGCTCCTTCTGGCGTTGATACAGCAGGGCGTTGGAGATGGCGGTGGCGGCCGAAGCGGCGATGAGCGTGAATACCCGCAGATCATCCTTATCGAAACTGCCCTGCCGCTTGTTGATGGCCTCCATGCCGCCGATGACGCGCCCATGTGCCTCCAGCGGCACGCACATCAGGGAACGCGTGCGTTCGCCAGTGATGTTGTCAATGCCGGGGAAGAAGCGCGGGTCCTGGCTCACGTCTGGCACGATGAGGGGCTGGCGGTTGCGCACCACCCAGCCGATGACACCCTGGGACGCCGGCATGCGCGCGCCCCGCACCCGGTTGGCGCCAATCCCCTCCGCCATGATGAAGAACAGGTCCTGCTGTTCCTCGTCCAGGAGAGCGGCGGAGCAGGCTTCCACCCCCAACGTCTCGCGGGTCTCTTCCAGGAGGATGGACAGGATCTTCTCCAGCTCCAGCGATGAGGACACCGCCATATTGACGCGGTTGAGGAGACGCAGTTCGTTCAACTGCCGCTGGGTCTCGGCATATGCCTGCCGCTGGGAGGAGATATCCCGGAGGATGGCCGCCGCCGCAGAGGATGGGGCGGCATCGCTGTCATGAAGTGGGAAAAGGGATGCCAGCACATGCCGGCGGCCTTCCGCTCCAACGCGCAGTTGGGTTTCGGTCTGAACGATCTGGTTCTGGCGGAGCATGCGCAGTATTTCGCCGGCATTGCCCAGGTCGAGGACTTGCTCAATATGCATGCCGCGCAGTTGCGACACGGACTGGTGGCACATCGCACTGGCGGCGGGGTTCGCGTAGAGGATGCGGCCGAACAGGTCGAAGAGCAGGACGCCGTCACAAGCGGAATGGACGATCAGCGCGAGAAGATGTTCATCTTCAAAACTGGCGCTCGGGCCGGCGGAATTCCAAGGGTCCTCTCTCATCGCCACACCTTCCTCCCGGCTTTACACCTCGGCCGAGCCCAGCTCGGGATGCAAAACCCTCGGTTCAAACGCGAATGCATGGCTTCTTCAGTATAGCATATTGGTGCGTCATGGCAACCGCCGGGTGAGAGGAGATTATTGGAACAGCCTCCACCGATGACAGTAATAGCTGACAGTCACCTTGAAGGTGACTGTCAGCTATTGTCAGCTATTAGCGATTCTTAATGCCAGTGCGAGCGTGTTTTGACAGGGGCGCCGCCGGCCTGTATAATAATTTCCGAAATACCACGTATGGGCGAATAGCTCAGTTGGGATGAGCGCCTCCCTTACAAGGAGGAGGTCACAGGTTCGAGCCCTGTTTCGCCCACTATCATTTTCCCGCTCCTCCCCCGGGACTGTCCCTCACAGGAACCCGGGGGTTTTGTGTGCCCTCCCACCTCCCCGATCGGCCACACCTGCCAGGAGAGCACGAAGGTTGTCCAACGCGTTCTGGTCAGAAAAGTTGACACCAATGTGCTCGTGGTATATATTTTGTGGGCCATCGCATGCGGTTCATAAATCTCCCTCAACCTGTGCCAGCATTCATGCCGATGGCCCAGCCAACGATCTGTGTATCGGTGAATAAAAGGACCCATTCCCAGGACCCTGACTATTCGTGATATCACCGACCTCCAGGAGGAGAACTATGTCACTGCGTCTACTGCTCGGTCCCATGCGAGTGCCCTTCCTGATCCTGGCGCCGGCCTGCGCCGCAGTCGGCATCGCCACCGCCTTCTGGCAAACCCGCTCCCTAAATGGATGGCACGTCCTGCTGGTTCTGCTGGGCGCGCTGTTCGCCCACATCAGCACCAATGCCTTTAACGAGTATTTCGACTTCCGCAGTGGATTGGATGCCCGCACCCGCCCTACCCCCTTCAGCGGCGGAAGCGGCACACTGCCGGCCAATCCTTCCCTGGAGCGCTACGCCCTCTGGCTGTCCATTATCACCCTGCTTCTGACCGCCGGCATCGGCATTTACTTCATCTGGCAAGCGGGATGGGGACTGCTTCCGCTGGGCCTGCTGGGGTTGCTGTTAGTGGTGAGCTATACCGTGTGGTGGACGTACGATCCCATCCGCTGCCTGATCGCTCCCGGGCTGGGATTCGGGATATTGATGGTGATGGGCAGTCATTTCGCCCTCTCGGGCCATTACAGTTTGATCGCTTTCGCCGCTTCCCTGGTGCCCACGTTCCTGGTCAGCAACCTGCTCCTGCTCAATCAGTTCCCCGACGTCGAGGCGGATCAGTCCATTGGCCGCCGGCATTTTCCCATCACTATCGGCCGGCAGGCCAGCAGCCGGCTGTACGGCCTGCTCCTCATCCTGGCCTACGCCACCATCACCATCAGCACCCTAACGGGTCTCTTCCCTTGGACCAGCCTTCTGGCTCTGCTCACGGCCATTCCCGCCTGGCAGGCCTACCGCCTGGCGGCGCGCCATGCGGAATCCATCCCCGAGCTTCTGCCGGCTATGGGACTCAATGTCATCGTCACCGTCGGCACGCCGTTCCTGCTGGCGCAGGGCTTTTTCCTGGCCACCGTCATGGGGCTTCACTGACCACCCACGCACTGCGGCGCGCCGGCCGGCTATGCACGCAGGTGCCGGCGCGCCTGCTCCACCAGGTCTATCCCGACCATCTCCCCCCAGGCCGTCAGCAGGCGCCGCGTGATGGGGCCTGGCCGGCCATCCCCGATGACTATTTTGTTGATGCGGGTAATAGGCATGATGCAGTAGCCCGTGGAAGTGAAAAAGGCCTCATCCGCGGTGAGGGCATGATAGGCCTGCAGGGGGCGCTCGTACGCCGGAATACCCAGCCTGCCGGCCAGCTCCAGCACCGTCGCCCGCGTGATGCCGGCCAGGATGCCCTCGGCCGGCGGCGTGTACAGCGCGCCGTCCTTCACCACGAACACATTGCCGCTCTTGTTCTCCGTCAGATTGCCGTGAATATCCAGGATAAGCGACCAGGCCTCCGGGTCCACCAGGCGCGCCTCGAACTCCGCCAGCACGAGATGCATGCGCGAGCCGGTCTTCAGCTTCGGGTCCAGGCACTGCGGGGGGAGGTGGCGCGAGGGCGGGATGACCGCATGCACGCCCTGCTCATACCCTCGCGCAAAGGCCGCGAAGGGGAGCGGCCGGCAGAAGATGATGATGGTCGGCCGGCGCTCTTCCGCGGACGCAGGAAGGTAATACTGCACATTGTTCACGAACCGGCCGCGCGTAATGTATATGTACAGCCAGACGTCATCCTCCAGCAGGGGCCGATTGGCCTCCAGCGTCATCATCACGGCCTGGCGCAGTTCCGGCCGGCTCATGCCGGGGTCAATGCGGGCATAGGTCAGCGAGCGCCACAGCCGATCGAGATGCGGCTCCAGTTGGAACGGCACAAAGCGAAAGGTGCGCACCGCCTCATACACCGAATCGCCGAGCAGGAACCCGCCGTCATGGATCGAGATCGCGGCCTGGCTGTCCGGCACCAGCTCACCGTTGCGGTAGACCAGCAGTTCGGACATGGCGCACCTCCTTACCAGGCCGGCCGGCCCCAATACCGCACCAGCGGCATATCGGCCATGGTCAGGAAGCCGGCCGGCGCGCGGAGCACCTGCGGGATGGCGTTGATGACCACCGCGGCGGTAGCTGTATCCCCGTGGATGCCGGCGATGTGTGCTTCAATGCGGCCGCCGGCTCCCATATCCAGCAGGATGTGATCCCCCGGCTCGGGCGCATGCACCGCCATATCCAGCATCAGCACCACCCGGAGAGCATCCCCGTCCAATCCCAGCACCACCTGATGGATGCCGGCGACGGAGCCGGCCGGTATGGACAGGTACGGCGTCTCATCGCTCTCCGATGCGGCGATAGGTTCCAGCGTCTCCTCAATCCGGTCCAGCCGCCAGCCCAGGCCGTAAGCGATGAGGGCGGCCGATTCTGCCAAGCCGACATGCCCGACACGGCCGGCAGACCGCTCGGCCTCGAACTCCTCCAGCGTGAGGCCGGCGCCGATCTTGCGCTGAAGGGGAAGCCGGCGGGCGGCGGCATCCACCACACGATGCACCTGCACCCGCTCCAGCCGCATGCAGGGCGCGCTCAGCGTCAAAGCCAGGGTGTCCATAATGAAACCAGGGTTGATGCCGGTGCCCAGCAGGGTCACTTTTTGCCGGCGGGCCAGCTCGTCCAGCCGCTCGTGCACCTCCGGATGGCGCCAGCGCGGAAAAGCCGCCTCCTCGCAGGTGGTGATGACGTGGGCGCCGGCGGACAAGATGTCGGTGAGCTGTCCGGCCACCGCCGGCAGGGAGGAGGCGGTCGAATGGATCACCACATTCGGCCGGGTCTCGGCCAGCAGGGCCGGCGCGTCATCCCGCACCCGTATCCCAAGCGGTTCGGGCAGTCCGGCGACCTCCGCCACATCGCGGCCGGCCTTCCCCGGGTCAATATCCACCGCCCCCACCAGCCGCACGCCGGGTCTGGTCATCAACTGCCGCACGCACTCGCACCCGATAGGCCCCAGGCCGTACTGCACCACACGCAGTTCCGTCATCGCGCATTCCCTCCAGGAAAGTTCCGCTTGCGAACACGCCCATAGGTTATCACCTGGCACAACCTCTGTCAACCTGAAAGGGCATCGGCGCCGGCCCCCGATGTCCCCACAGACCGATGGGCCGGCGCAAAGTGCCCGGAAAATTTGTCAACCTATGTAACATTGGGTATAATTGTAAATTGGCATTGCTCCCACGCGAGCAGGAGGACGATACGAGTGATCGCACTGAAAACCCAGACACCAAGCTACTGGCAGGAATCATTTTCCATCTCTGAGGACGACCTGGCCTACCTGCGCCAGTATATCATTGATCACGGCAGTCCTGTCCCCCTTCAGGACCTGGTGCTGAACCTGATCAAAGCGCGCTGTCAGGATGAAATCAACGCCATCCGACATGAGCTGTCCCGCGGGCCGCTCTACCAGCCGAAGGACAGCTATCAGGTCGGGCAAACGCTCATTTTCCCGGCCCTGCAGTTCGCCGTCGGCACGGTCGTGGGCACCCGGCCGGGGTATGATCCCAGCCACGGCCATTTCGAGGTCATCCAGGTGCGCTTCGAGCACAGCGGGGAACAGCGAGAGTTTGCCTCGAAGCTCACCACGCCCCATGCCCTGAACCGCCCCGACGGGGAAAACGGCCTTGCCTTCCTCCAGGAAGCGGTCTCGGCGGAGGAAATCGCCAAGAAGTTCGGGAACGTGGTCGCCCAACGCCTGCTGGAGGTCCTCCAGCGCCCCGATTCGGGCTTCATCCAGTATCAGGGGCAGTGGCTGGTCAAGGAAATGCTCCCCGAGATCCATATCGGGCATCTCAACCTGGCGGAAGCGATCATTGATGTCGCCGGCCAGCCCATGACCCCGCGCCAGATCCTGGCCGAGCTGGGCCTGCCCAAGGAAATCCCGCTTCCCATCCAAGAGTTCGCCCTCAACGCCCACCTCTCCCAGGACGAGCGCTTCGACGACGTGGGTTGGGACGGCACGGTGCTGTGGTTCCTGCGCCGGCTGGAGCCAGACATCATCGTCAACCCGCCGGCACGCCTCCAGCTCCTCCAGGAACCCTACGACCGGCAGTCCATCCTGCCCGAGCTTGTCGCCGTCGCCAAAGACATTGACTTCGAACCGGACCAGCTCGCGGCGCGAGGCCTGGAATCCATGGTCTATAAAGCCCACATTGTGCTCACCTACCCGCACTGGCGCTCGGGCACCCTGCCCCTCTCTCCCCAGCTCGCCGCCATGCTGCCGAAAGGCTCGTATCAGCACAGCCGCATGGAGTTTATTGACGGCAAATTGGGCGAGACCATTGTGGGCTGGGTGCACCATGAGATGGGCTTCATCGCCGGCCTGGAGCGCTGGTACCAGGACAACCAGATCGTCCCTGGCGCCTTCATCCGCCTGGAGCGGCTGAAAAAACCCGGCGTACTGCTGGTGGATTTCGAACAGCGGCGCATGCGCAGGGAATGGGTGCGCGTCGCCACCATTGAAGACGGCCGCATCGTCTTCTCCATGCAGAAACTGCCCATCGCCTGCCAGTATGACGAAGATATGGCGGTCAGCCATGCGGACGCCCGCGTGCTGGACGAATTTGTCGAACAGATCGTCGCCGAGCGCCGGCCGCTGGCCCGCCTCCTGCGCGAGATCATGCCTGAGCTGGTGAAGCTCAACCCATCCGGCGCCGTGCACGCCAAGACCATTTACAGCGCCGTGAACCTGTTCCGCCGCACTCCTGCCGGCCCAGTCTTCGCCCTGCTGTCCACCGATCCCCATTACGTCTATGTGGGCAATGGGATGTGGACCTATGACCCGACGCGCTCGCGAGGATGACGATGCTCAGCGGCGCGGCAGTCTCACAGCCATACGCTCGGCCGGCCGCATCGATGCCGGCAGGCTCCCGGAACTCGACAGAACAAAGGATACGCTCGATGGCCAAGTGGACCCGACCTACCCTGGATACCAAATTCCATATCGATATGGACTGGTGGGAACAGGAACAGCTTGACTTCCGCCTGTACCTCCACCATCAGCTCTGCCCGGAACACCGCAAGAGCTACCCTGACTATCACCGCACCGAGCTGGTGGACTGGGTCGATCCGGTCACGGCAGAGGTCAAGCGAGTGGACGCGCTGTGGCAGGCCCTGCTGTCCTGCTGTAGCAAGCGCCCGGATTACTTATCCGACTCGACGCCGCTCATCACGGCCATTTTCCGCGTCTTCCTGGCCAACAACAACACGCCGATGACGCCGGTGGAGCTGGCGCAGGCCATTGGCCGCGCCCAGCCGGAAGTCATCCTGCATCTTCTGACGCGCGGCAAGATTTACCGCGGCATCAAGCCCGTCCCTCCCGAATAATATGCCTGCGCCGGCGCTTTGCACGAATCCGCCGGAGCTTCAGCCGGCCATATCACTTATCAAGAAGGGGAAAGCAACGGCGCTCTCCCCTTCTTTCACATCTTGCGAGGAGGCAAACGAATGGCCGTGTTCAACAACTCCCTCTCCCACGAGGTCGCCGCTATCGGGGAGGACCATGTCAGCGGCGCAACCGCTCTGGCACTGCGCGCCGCCGAGGTATTGTCCTCTTTCATCACCATCGCCCGCGACTGGCCGCTCCGCCGCCAGCGGGAGGGGCTTTTCACGCTCTGCGCTCAGCTTTTCCAGGCCCAGCCGAACATGGCGGCCATCATCAACCTGTGCAGTGCGGCCATGGAAGCCGGCCAGCGCAATTTCCGCCAGCCCGGGGAATGGGCCGACGAGGTCGGCAAGGTCGTCGAAAACTTCCACCGGCAGTTACTGCGCTCCAACTCCGCGATCGCCGAGCTGACCCTGCCCAAACTGTCCCGCACCCCGAATTCCCTGCGCGTGCTCACCCATTCGGCCAGCAGTTCCGTCGAGGAGGCCCTCCTCCTTGCCCACCGCCAGGGGCTGAAGCTGTCCGTCGTCTGCACTGAAACCCGGCCCATGCTGGAAGGGCGGGACATGGCCGAGCGGCTGGCCGGCGCCGGCCTGGACGTCACCCTCATCGTGGACGCCGGCATCGCCCTGGCCGTGCAGGAGAGCGACGTCTGCCTCGTCGGCGCAGATGCCATCGGCCTCGGCGGGGTCGTCAACAAGCTCGGCACCTGGAGCATGGCGCTGGCGGCGCGCGAGACCGGCGTCCCCATCTACGTGCTGTGCAGTACCTTGAAGTTCTGGCCGGCGGCGGCCGGCAAAGGCCCCCGCCTGGAACGCTATGACCTGCATGACGCGCGCGAGGTGTATGACGGCCTGGCGCCCCTACGGGTGCACAACCGGTACTTCGAGTACACGCCGCTGGATTGGTTCACGGCGTTCCTGACCGATGCCGGCGAAATGCGCCGCACCGACGTGACCAAATACCTGCGCCAGATGCCCTACTTCGACGCCGGCCTCTTCCCTGCCTCCGGAGAGAACAACCATGAGCGTCACCACTGAGATCATCGCTATTGGCAACGAACTGCTCATCGGGGATGTCCAGGACACCAACACCCACTGGCTCTGCCAGCGCATCACGGGTTTGGGCGGCATCGTCCTGCGCGCCACCCTGATCCGCGATGACCCGCAGGTCATCGGGGAAGTCCTCCTGCAGGCCATTCAGCGCGGCACGCGGGTCATCTTCACCACAGGCGGGCTAGGCCCCACCGCGGACGACCTGACCCTTTCCGCTATGGCGGCCGCGCTCGGCCGGCCGCTGGAGGAACACCCCGAGGCCCTGCGCATGGTGCAGGAGACCTATGTCCGCCTGGCGCAGGCCGGCTATGTCGCCCACGCCGAGCTGACGCCGGAGCGGCGCAAGATGGCCATCCTGCCGGCAGGCGCCCAGCCCCTCTACAACCCAGTGGGGGCCGCGCCAGGGGTGCTCCTGCGTGAGGGCGGTACCACCATCATCACCCTGCCCGGTGTGCCGGCGGAACTGCAGGGCATCTTCGAACAATCGCTGACGCCGATCCTGCGGGAGCTGTACGGACAGGGCTACTACGCGGAGCGGGTGCTGGTCGTGGACTGCGGGGATGAGTCTTCGCTGGCGCCGGCGGTGGACGCCGTCCAGCGCGCGCACCTGGAGGTGTATGTCAAATCCCGCGCCAAGGCGTACGGGCCGGGCGTGCGTCTGAAAATCACCCTGAGCGCCCGCGGCGATGCACGGGATGAGGTCGAGGGCAGGCTCTCCCGGGCGCTGGAGGAACTACAGCGCCGGCTGGAAGCCCTGCACATTCCCATCGTTCAGATCTCGTGAGCTGGCCGGCGCACCAGCGCCTTCGCCAGGCCGGCCAGCAGGCCGGCCCCCCAGCATACATGCATGATGACGAACACCAGCGGAAGCAGAGCTGTCGGCCGGCCTTTCCAAGGCCACCCCAGCCGTACGGAAAAGCCCAGGTTCACCAGGGCGTAGATGCCCAATAGGGCGCACAGCCATGCCGGCCGGCCGAGCGCCGCGACCAGCGCGGACAGCACAAAGCATACGGTGCCCATCAGCGCCGCAATATGCCGCCGGCTGATGGACGCCGGATGCAGGACCATGACCTGCCCCTTCCAGTATCCATAACGGGCGTACTGCCGCGCCAACGCGGCCAGCGTGCGGCGGGTATAGGTGTGGGAGCGAATGTGCGGATCGAACCAGACCAACCGGCCGGCGCGGCGCAGGCGGAAATGCAGTTCGTAGTCCTCATTGGCGCCGAGGGAGGCGTTGTACAGGCCGATCTCCAGCAAATCCCGCCGGCGGAAAGACCCCAGATACACCGTATCCACCGCCCCGGCTTGCCGGGCGTGGCGAAAGGGCGCGCCGCCCATGCTGAACGGGGAACGCAGTGCGAGAGCGACCGCCTGTCCGACGATAGTTTCGCCGACCGGAGAGATGGAGCCGCCGGCACTGCCGACCTGTGGATCGCCCCACAGATGCGCGACACAGCGCGACACATAATCCGGGGCGATGATGGTATGCCCATCCACCCGCACGATGTATTCGCCGCGTGCCGCGGTGATGGCCGCATTCAGGCCGGCAGAGGCGCGCCGGCGCGGATTCTCCACCAGCCGCACCCGCCCATCTCGCGCCGCATATTCTCGCACGATCTCCCGGCTGGCGTCTGTGGAGCCGCCATCCGCCGCGATGACCTCGATGCGGTCCGCGGGATAATCCTGGTGGAGCACGGCCTCCAGGCACTGGTGCAGATACCGTTCCTCATTCAGCACGGGGATGACAACGCTCACCAGCGGGCGCCGGTCGTCCTGCATGACGCTCACGGGGCCTCCTGCAGGAGGGAATTCACGGCCTGCAAATCTTCGGGCAGCAAGAGGTTCGCCGGCGCGATCCGCATCGCCTCCGCCAATACCTGGCGCGCCTCGAGCAGTGCGGTATGCCGGCGCGCGGGGTCCACTTCATACGTCGCCCATTCCCGATAAACCGCGCTCAGCCGGCGCGCCCATTCCACCTGCCGCGGCTCCGCCCTCCAGGCGGCCGCTAGCATGCGCGCCGCCTCCCCCAGAGCGGCCGCGCGCGCCTCCGGATCCGCCGTCAGCCGGCCGACCGCGATCCAGCGCTGTGCCCAGAGGTCATACGCCAGCGCATCATACGGGGGGAACCTCACCGCAATCTGCATCACGCTGTCCACCCGCTCCCCATCCCCCGACAGCAGTGCCTCTCGGCCAGCGGCAAGGTATGCGTCTCCAGCCGCCGGCCAGCCGGCACCCACCAGGCCCACCGCCAGGAGGACCGCTCCCGCCAGCCGCCAGGGCACCGCCCGCGCCGGCCCAATTGTCCTTTGCCCACTCCGGTTCAGCGCCGCCGCAGTAATGATCATACAGGCCAGCATGCCGGCTGTCCCAGCCAGCATCTGCCCGCGTGGGTCTCCGCCGGCGGCGCGCACCCCGACACCGGCGATCACCGCCGGCAGAAGGGAAGGGATCACCACCTCCCCCCAGGAAGGCGCCGGCATATTCCACGCATATACCGCCATACCCGACAGCCACATCATCGCCACCAGCGGCAGGAGCTCCAGCCCCCCATCCCCTCCCGCCGCGATCAGCACCGCCGTCAGGCCGGCCCCCGTCAGCGCCGGCAGTGCCAGCCCGTACGCCGGCGTCCCTTCATCCTGTCCCTCTGCGGCGCCGGCCAGCAGGACGCCCAGCAAAACATACGCCAGCATGGACACGCCCGCCGTCCCGAACCCCACCATCAGGTCCACGAAATGGCCCACCAGCGCCGCGAGCACGGCGATAGCCGCCATCTCCCCTGTTCCGATAGGACGATGGGAGGATGTGCCCACCACAGCCGCGGCACAGCCGACCGAGATACCGCCGGCAGTGGCGATGCCGATGGCGGTCGGCCAGTACGCCGGCGGCAGGCGCCATGCCACACCCATCGCTAGGACAACCGCCGCGCCCATTGTCCCGACCACGAACCCCCTGCCCCAACGTGCACGCGGCGCCAGCGCCCGCAGGCCGGCCATCACGGCTCCCACTCCCAGGGCCGCCCAACAGAGCAGGCCGGCGGCTCCCTCTGTGAGCAGGATATCCAGCAGGACATTGTGCGCCCGATCCAGCAGAAGCGGTGCGGGATCCCCCGCCGTAGGAGCGCGATACGCCAGATAATTCGGCAGGACCAGTCCCTGCACATCCGGGCCATATCCGAAGGCCAACCGCCACGCCGGCATGCCGTGCCGCAGGAACGAGACCAATTCGCCCCAAAACTCCCCTCTCTGCCGGCCACTGCCCGTCGGGTCCAGCCAGCCGGCCGCTTCCGGCAGGGCGAGCCCCTGCGCCATGATCCAGATGCCAGCCGCGGCCAGTATAAAGGATGCCGCCGCGCCCAGCAGTACGCCGGCCCACAGCCGCCGGCGCGCGGCTGTCAGCGTCAGGGCCAGCGCGCCGGCCAGCGCCAGCCCCAGCCATGCCCCGCGCGCCCCGGAGCGCCACAACAGCCACAGCGCGATGCCCGTCCATACGGTCAGCCAGCCGGCATACCCCACGCGTCGGGCGCGCCAGGCTGCCCACAGCTCCAGCCACAGCGCCGGCAGGACCAGCACCAGGAAGCTCCCCAAGAAATCGGGGTTTCCCAGGCTGATAAAGGCCCGTCCCAGGAACGGGTCCCCCTGCCACATGCCTGGGAGCGGCCAGCCCAGCGCCCACCACACGCCGGCCAGCCCCACCCAGCTCCCCGCCAGCACGACCGCCCACCGTAAAAGCCGCCATCCCTCGGGGGAGCGCGCCAGCAGGCCGGCGGCGATAATGCTGATCATCAGCGCCAGTTGGGTGAATAGGCCGAACCCGCGGTGGGGACTGCCCCATACGCTCCAGCTCGACTGCACCGACCACAGCGGCGCGAGCAGGTTCAGCGCCGTCAGGCCGGCCAGTCCGAGGCGCGCCGGCAGAGGAATGCCGTTCCATAACCTGGTCATCTCGGCGCGCATGCCCGCAGGGTCCAGCAGTACGCCGAGACCCAACCCGCCCAGCACCAGCAGTACCGCCAGCCGTGCTTTGTCCGGCTCAAAGCCGAAGCTGGCGGCCGGCATGCTCCACAGCGGGAGAGCGGCCAACGCACAGAGCAGGCCGGCCCATATCCACCGCAGGCCGCCGCGTTGGGAAGATGCTGTCCCCTGGGTCCAATCAGCCATGACCCCCATCCAACCGCCGCAGGCTGACACGCGCCTGTTCCGCAACGGCGCCGGCATGCGCCTTGGCCGCGTCAGCCATCTCTCGACGCAAGGCCGAATCCGCAAGCAGACGCTCGATGGCGTCTCCGGCGCCGTCGGCATCGCCGGCCGGCACCACCAGGCCTGTCACCCCATCCACCACGGCCTCGGCCACCCCTCCCGTGCGCCATGCCACCGCCGGGACGCCGCGTGCCGCCGCCTCCAGATACACCATCCCGAACCCCTCCACCTCACCGTCCTCTTCATCGGGTGTCGGCAGGAGGACAAAGAGGTCGCTGGCAGTATATACCGCCGGCAAATCCGCATCCGGCACATCCCCCCAGAAGCGCACCGCATCTTTGACGCCCAGTTCCCGCGCCAGGGCTTCCAGCCGGCGGCGCTCCGGCCCATCCCCGACGATCCAGTACTGCAGGCCAGGAAAACGCCGGCGCAGTCGGGGCACCAGCGAGAGGGCCACATGCACCCCCTTGCGCCGTTCCAGCCGTGCTACTGTCAGGAGCACAGGCCCGTCCCCACGCGCCGGCGCCGTCGTCCCGTCAGCCTCGGGAAATCCGAGAAAAGGATGAATGACCTCGATCTGCTGTTCCGGATACCCTGCCGCCGCCACAAGCCCCTGGGTAAACCGGCTGATCGCCAGCACGCGATCCGCTTTCTGCAGTGCGGCAGTGAGGAACGGCCGTGCCCACCAGCGCGCTGCCGGCTTCCGGATATCATCGCCAAACGCCCAGATGCGGTAGGGCACGCCCCACCATCTATGAGTCAGGCGCGCCGCTACCCCAAACGGCAGAGCCTGGCCGCATTCCAGCATCTGGAAGCAGTACCGCCGATACAGCAAAGGGAACAGGCACAGCGGGAAGAGGAACTGCGTCAGCCGGCGCCAGCCAGGGACCCCGCGCCCGAGCGCAGGCCATCTCACGATCGGGAACGGCTGTCGGGCATCGAACTCCCGCGCCCCGGGCGCCGCCGGCGCCGCCACAACGATGCGCTCCGCGGCCAAGGAAGCCCGTTGATACAGCCAGCTCTGGATGCCGCCGCGCGCCGGCGGGAACCCCAACGTCACCAACAAGATGTCCCGTCCCATACCCTATACGCGCCCGATGCGCCTCCCCCTCTGACCCGACCCCAGCGTGCGGTACAACTCGACCCATTGGGGGAGTACTGCTTCGGCGCGATAGCGCGACCAGACATCACGCCGGCCGGCCTCGCCCCATTCCTCGAGCCGTTCGGGGGCCGCCAGCGCCTCAAGCACCGCTTCCGCCAGCTCCGCCGCATCCCCCGGCGGCACCAGCCGGCCGCCCACCCCCTCGCGAACGATCTCCGGCAGGCCGCCCACGCGTGAGGCGATGACCGGCCGGCCGAGCGCCAGCGCCTCCAGCGCCGACAGGCCGAACGCCTCCCGGCGCGAGGGCACGATCACCAGGTCGCAGGCGCTCAGCCAGGGGCGGATATCCGGCTGAAAGCCGGCCCAGATAATCCCATCTCCCGCCGGCGGCCAGCGCTCTGGCCCAACCATCAATAATCTTGCGTCAGGTCGCTCCCTGTGTATGGGCAAAAAGGCCTTCAGCAAAATATCCAGTCCCTTCTCCCGGCTGTCCCGCCCGAAATATCCCAGCACCGGCTGGCCCTCCGCCAGTCCCAGCCGCCGGCGCGTCTCCGCCCGCCACGCCCCCGCATCCCCAACCTCCCACCCCGGCTCGATGAAATTAGGCAGATAGCGGATGCGCTCCGCCGGCACCCCCCACCGGCGCAGGAGCCGGCATTGATACTCCGACACCCCGATGACCCAGTCAAAGCGCGGCAGGAGCAGTCGGTCCAGAAGCTCGTACACGCGCACCCGGGCGGTGGCGCCAGTATGCCCATGACAGGTGCTTAGGAGAGTTATGTCAAGCCAACTCCCCCGCGCCGCCCACGCCAGCACATCACTGCGGTAATCGTTGCAGTGCACAGCCAACGGGCGCCCCTGCCGGAACATGGTGCGCAGGGAGCCGCCGGCCCTCGATGACCAGGGGGCAGGATCGGGTATCTGCACCGCCGGCACCCCCTGCTCCGAGGCGGACCGCACGGCTGGGTGCTCGTCCGGCCGGCCGGGCCGCCGGCGGTACAGCAGGCCCAGCAGTGGCTGGAAGCCGGCCGCTGTCAGCGCCTGCGAGATATATATCAGCCGGCGCTCGATGCCGGCGCATTCGCCGCTACTGCGCAAAAACATCACCACCTGCCCTGCCTGCTTCACCCAATCATAGACTCCTGCCATACGCGCTGGAGCACCCGCCACTGCAGTGCCGCTTTGGCGCGCGCCGCCGGCACGAACAGCCCGGCCGGCCCCATTATCGCCATCTTCATCAGGGATAACAGGGTGATCATCCAGCGGTAGGCATGTCCCGCCAGCCGGCCGTGTTGCTTGCGGAAATAGCGCAGGAGACTGACCAGCGCCTGCACGCCGGCCTCCTCTGGACACAGAGCACTGCTTCTGCCCCCCAGATGAATCACCCTTGCCTGTCCCACATAATATACCTTCCAGCCGGCGGCGCGCAAAGCCTGACAAATGTCCATGTCCTCCGCATACAGGAAATAGCGCTCATCGAACCCGCCGACTTCCTCCCAGGCCGGCCGGCGCACGCACATCGCCGCCCCGGACACCGCCGGCGCCTCAGCGGTTTCATCTCCGAGCATGAGCGCAAGCCGGGAGAAGGATAGTCCCCGCAGGCCAGCTTTCTCCAGCAGTTCCGTCCAGAGGGTGGGGAAACGCCGGGCAGAGAGGGGGTACGTCCTGCCATCTGGTGTCAGCAGTCGGGGGCCGGCGGCCCCGGCCCTGGGGTGATCTGCCATCGCATTAAGGAGCATCGTCACAGCATCTGGCTCCACGGCGGTATCGGGATTGAGGAACCAGAGATACTCCCCGCGCGCAAGCTGTGCGGCGCGGTTGGCCGCCGCGGCATAGCCCAGGTTCTCCGGGAAGGCCAGCACACGCACGTCGGGTGCCTGCCGGCCCAGCCACTCGACCGTGCCGTCCACGGACCCATTGTCCGCCGCGATGATCTCCGCCGAGAGCCCCGCCAGCGCCGGCCGCAGGGATTCCAGACACCGTTCCAGTGCCGGCCGGCAGTTCCAGGTAACAATGATCACGGATAATTGGGGAGGCGCACTGGGTCCAGCACCGCCCAGGACCACAGGCGCGGGCGCCGGCCGCGCGCTCGCCCAGAGACCGCCCCCCGCCCCCCACATCTGCTCCAGGCCGGCGGCCAGGTGCGCCAACAGCCGTAACAAAGGTCCCACCCCTCGCAGACGAAACCCATGCGCAGAGGCCCAATTGCGGACGCTCCCTTCCCAGCCGACCGCGGAGGACCGCGAGCGCAGGATGACGTCCATATACCCCGTGTCCTGGAGGAGGCGGCGCAGTGCCGCCGGCGTGAAATCACAGCGGTGCCGCGGCACGTCAAGATGCACCCACCATCGTCCGAAGACCCGCGCCTGCAGGCTGTCCAGATTGGGCACTTCCAGCAGTAGCCGCCCCGCCGGCCGCAGAAGGCGCGAGGCCTCGGCCAGCGCAGTATGGGGAGAAAGGGTATGCTCCAGGCTGTGCCAGAAGGTGATAACGTCGAACTGCGCGGAGGCGAAGGGCATTTGCTCAGCGCGGCCGGCGGCAAATGCCCCGTCATCCGGCGCGCCGGCGGAGCTGTGGGTCAGCGCCGGCTCCAGCCCGAACGCGCGCCAGCCCAGCTCACGCATCGCGCAGACATACTGGCCGGCGCCGCATCCCACATCCAGCAGTCTGCCCCCAGGCACGTAAGGAGGAAGAAGAGACAGGCGGCCGGCAAAGGGCCGTCCGACGAGCATGCCGAGCCAGCGAGCCAGCCAGGTGGGAGCCGGCGCCGGATAGCCCTTACAGGTGAAGAGGGCCGCCTGTTTGAGCCAGCGCCGCCAGCCGGCACGCGCCGGCGCCCAAGACAGCTCCACCGCCGGCAGAGGCGGCGCTGTCTCGGGATCGGCGATCCAGGCCAGGCCGCAGTGCCGGCAGTACCGCAGGGTATATTCGCCGGGGGTGCCCAGCCGCCAGTCACGAATCCTTTCCTGCTCGCCGTAGTCCCGACAGCCGCAGACCGGACAGCCGACCGGCCTCTCATCTTGGGAAGAGAATTCCAGCCGCCAACCCATATGCTCTTTTCAACGGGCGCCGCGGGACATGCGCGGCAAATAGGCCGCCGGCCTGGGGAGTTCCGAGCGCATCAGGGGATAGACAATGCGCGGCTCCGGCCCGACGGGGAAGCTGGTGACGCCGTCCCGCCGGCCGTCCAGGTCTTCGGGCGAACCGTCCAGGACGCCGCTTCGCCGGCCGGCTTTGTCCACGATCCATACGCCAATGGCCGGCAGGGACATCGTCTGCGTAACCGTCTCGCTCCAGCAGACGAGCTTCTCTCGATCGCCGGCGTCGAACGCATAGGCCTCCAGCGTGCCCTGCGAGGCATCGCGCAGGTAGGGCAGGCCGGCCAGCTCGCGGGTGAAGGTCTGATAGGCCGTGTACGAGGGCTTTGCAGAGCCATCCGCCCGCAGGAGGCCGTACTTGCGCGGGTCGTCCGGGTCGTCCATCATCTCGAACCAGACGATGGCGCGCAGGCCGGCGGCGTGGGCGCGGGCATGCGCCTGCATCAGGTAGCAACTGCTGGCCTCCTCGCTGTAATCCTGCCCATCCTCGGCCGGCCCCGCGCTGGGATAGCCTACCTCGGTCAGGATGATGGGTTTCTGCAGGCCGGCCTGCGCCATCACCCCGCGCACATAGGCCGTCTTGCCGATGAGGTCCTTCCCGAAGGGGTCCCAGCGCCAGTGGAACGCCCGATAATAGTGGAAATTCATCACATCAAACTGCTTGCCGCCAGGGCTGGCCAGCACCTGGTTCAGGAACATATGGTTGAAATAATCTTCCAGCAGTTCCAGCGCCAGGCCGCCGAAGACCACCTGCGCCTGCGGGTCAACGGCCTTCACCGCGGGGTAGACCTGGCCCAGCAGTGCGGCGTACTGCGCCGGATACTGGCCCCAGCATCCGCCCTGCTGGTGCATATCGGGGCGCTGATTGTCCGGCTCGTTGTACAGCTCCCAGTACTTGATGTGATAAGGCGCGCCGCTGTAGCGCGCCACTGCCGCCTGCAGGAAGCTGACCAGCCGGCCCGCCGGCACTTTATCGATCGGCCCGCAGGGGGTCGTGGCCGCCCAAGACGGGTTGTCCCGCACAGTGACCATGATGGCGAAGCCGGCCTGCGCCATGGCGCCGAACAGCGCATCATACTTGTCCCACACGTAGGTCGGTGGGTTGGTGTTCGTCGGCTCGACCTCGGCCCAGCGCAGGTTGACCCGGATCAGCTCCGCGCCGGCATCCCCCGCCGGCGCCAGCAGGTCCCGCTGAGAAAGGATATCGCGGAACTGTATGCCGTAGAAGGGCAGTGCCGGCGTCTGGTCGGCGGTCGTCCCGCCCCCGGCCGGCCAAATCGCCGCCAGCATCAGCACTGCCAGCAGTACAAGCGCTCGTCTTGCCATCCGCATGCTCCTTCCAACCCTGTCGCGTTGGACACGCTCTCTCCAGCCCATTCCGGCAGGACAGCCAGTATCCCGTCGTCTACGGTGCCAGGATCAGGGGGAGCCAGAGGCGTCCTCCGGCGGCCGGCGTCCCCGTGGGGGTGGGATCAGGCTCCATGGTTGCCGTCGGCGTCCCGCTTGGCGCCGCCGTCAAGGTCGCAGTAGGGGTCGAAGTGGCGGTCGGCGTCGCCGTCGCGATGGTGGTCGGGGTCCACGTGGCGGTCGGCGTCGGGGACGGCAAGATGGTACCTGTCACCGTCGGCGTCTGTGTGGGTGTTGGCGTGCTTGAAGCCCGTTCGACGAACACGGGGTCGCTCGTCAGCCAGAGCGTGATCTTGCCATCGCGCTTTTTATCCTCGTCCCCCGTGCCCCCATCTTCCACCAGCGACTGTGTATAAGGGCCACAGGTGGTGTCGCCGCATTCCCGGCGCCATACGCGAGCCTGCGTCCATGCGACTGTCATGGGCACAACGCCGTCATGCCGGCACCACCCGATGAACAAGCCCTCCCCGCTTTTACGGAATTGATAGGCTTCCAGGCCATAGGTGCTCTTCTGATACGGGCCGATGTACGCCGCACCGCTCAGCTTCCCTATCAGGAAGCGGTACACGTCATAGCCGGCCTGGGGGACCAACCCCGCGTCCAAGAGGCCGTAGAGACGCACGTCCTCTGGGCCGTCCACCATCTGATACCAGATGATGATGCCGATACCCTCGGCAATCGCCCGCACGTTCCCTTGTATCACATAGCGCGAGTTGCCCATCGGGGTATAGCCTTCCGCCGGCGGGCCGGCGTACGGATGTCCCAACTCTGTGATGACAAAGGGTTTGATCTGCACGCCGTTGCGCGTGAGCACCCCCTTCAGCGAATCGAGTTTCCCTTGGAGGTCAAACCTCTGCGTGGTAGGATTATCCCAGTTGGCATGGTATTCGTGGAAATAATGGAAGTTCATCACATCGAAATATGGGCCGCCGCCGGCGCGCAGGACATCGTCCAGGAAATTCATGTTCAGGTGGTCCACATAGCGAAACTCATATCCCAGCGCGCCGATCAGCACGATGGTCTGCGGGTCCGCCTGCTTGATGGCGGGATAGACTACCTTTAGCATGTCGGCGTAGGCGCGGCCGGCGTTCCCCCAGCATCCACCGAGATTCTCGAACCAGCCGTCGGTGCGCATGTTGTCCGGTTCGTTGTACAGCTCCCAGACCTTGATGTTGTACGGAGGCTGGCTGTAGCGCTCCACCGCCGCGCGGGCGAAGCGCGCCAGGTCATTCGGGTTATACAGCGGCCCACAGCGCGTCGCCGCCGCCCAAGAGGGATTGTCCCGGATGGTCACGACGAGCTGGAGGCCGGCCTCGGCCGCCCTGCGGAAAATAGTGTCGTAGAACGACCATTGGTACTGGGGAGGATCAGAGCGGGCCGGCTCCACATTATCCCAGGAGAGCTTGATGCGCACCCAACGGGCGCCGGCGCTCACCGCATAGGAAAGGCCCTGGGATTCGTCAATGGTGCCTCGCATGTCCACCCCGAAAGGGGATGCCGGCGGCCAGTTCGGCAGGCCCCCCTGCCCCCAGCTTATCTGACCCACTCCCCAGCTCATCAAGAGGACGGCAGTGAGGATGATGGCGAGAAGCTGCGAACGTCGCATGTCCTGAACCTCAATCTAGGAATATGGTCCAACCCATCGCGGCGGTCAGCGCCGCCGGCGCGCCAACAGCCATAATGTCACGGTGACGCCGGCGCCCAGCGCCGCTATCGCCAGCAGGATATATCCCTCGAGGCGCGCCTGGCGCGGTACAGCCGCCGGCGTGCTCACAGGCACGGTTTCTGTCTGCGCTGGTACCGCTGTAGCCGAGGGGGTCACTGTCGCTGTAGGCGGCGCCGGCGTCCAGGTGGCGCTGGCCGTGGGAGAAGGCGTGCTGGTCGGCGGTGCGACAGTTGTAGGCGTGCGGGATGATGTAGGTGAGCTGGTGGGTGTACGCGTCATCGTGACCGCGGGCGCCGGCGTATACGTGGGCGTCTCCGTCACAGGCGGCGTGGGCGTATGTGTCGGCAGTGGGGCCGGCGTGAAGGTCGCGGTCGCCGGCGGAGGGAGGGGCGTGTCCGTCGGCCGCGGCGTAGGTGTCGGCGGCGCAGGGGTAGCCGTAGGCGGCAGGGTCGGCGTCGGAGGGGTCGTCTCCCACTGGAAGGGGGCGCGGAACAGCGGCAGAAAATCCCCGGCCGGCACATCCGCCGGCAGGAAGGCGGCGGATACCGCGGAGCGCCCTCCGGCCGGCCAGGCGAGCACCAGCACTGCCAGCAGGATGATTAGGATATCCGCCGCCAGCCACCGCCGTCCGTGACCCCGCCGGCGCCCTTCCGGGGGACCCGACATAGTATCGTCCGCGCCCATCGCACAGCCTCAGTGGTAGAATGGAATGACGTACCCCACAAGACACAGGGTGTCAAACAGCAGTAAGGCCAGTCCGCCGGCCCAGCCGGCCAGCCGATACCAGCCCGCCGGCACCCATTCCCGCATACCCCACACGAACAGCGTCGAAAGCGGGATGAGCGCCGGGAACAGGTAGCGCCCCTGCGGCACCACACCAAAGCGGTAGCTCAGGTACAGCACCTCTTTGGCCATGATGAGCACCAGGGCGACAGCCGCTATCAACAGGTAGACGACCAGAGCGCGCAACAGATACCGTTCCGCCGGCCTCTTCCCCCGCGCCAGGCTTCCCAGACCCTTGAGCAGGCCGGCGCCGGCGGCAGTGCACAGCCCCAGCAGGGCAACATACCACCCCTCGGCCAGGCGCACGTTCAACCAGCCGAACCGGGCCCAGAAGCTCTCGAAGATCAGGCGGGAATAGTAGAGATAGGGCGTGCGAACCAGGGCCTCGGCATACGCGCCGCTGATAAGCAATTCTACCACATCGCGGGGCAGATGGAAAAAGCGCCAAAGGGCCGCGAGGAGCGCCCGGCCGGCCGGCAACCACACGGCCCCGCCCGCTATCACCAGCAGGCCGGCCAGGGCTCCCCCTGTCACCCATATCCAGCGCCGGCCGGCCCACCGCGGCCAGAGCGAACCAAGGATGATGAGCGCGAGGGCCGCCGGCGCGATGAAGCCGGTGCGCTTGGTCAGCAGTGCCAGCACAGCGCAGGACAGCATGCCCAACGCCCGCCTCCATGTCAGGCGTTCCCGCAGGGCGCCGGCGCCGCATACGAAGACACCCGCGGAGAAGAACGCCGCCAGGTTGTCGTTATTGGCGGCGGCGTGGATAAAGGCGAACATGGGCAGGCCGGCCGTGAATACCGCTGTGCCGGCCACAAGGCCGGGATGACGCGGAAAGAGCCCTCGGCCGGCCAGCCACGTCATGACCACAATGCCGGCGCCCAGCAGTGCCGAGAACCAGCGCACCAGCCGCAGTTGCGCCACCGCATCCTGCAGGCCGCTCCAGCGCACCAGCCGGCCGGCAATCCAGTAATACAGCGGCGGCTGATGCGTCTCATGGGCGAAACCCGGCCAGATATCATCCAGCGTGCGCGGAGGATTCCGCGGGTCATATGGGCGGATGAAATAGCCGTACTGCCAGAACCGATGCGCTTCCATCGAGGAGATGATGCGCTCCTGGATAGCCGCGGCCGCCGGCGTCCCTGGCACCGCACCCTCCGCCATCAGCAGGATGTACTCCATGTGGCGCGGCTCGTCCGGCCCCTGCCACGGGGGCACCAGATAAAGGTACAGGGCTTGATGCGCCAGGGAGAGCACGAACAGCAGGAGGGCGGTGCCGGCCGCCGGCCAGCGACCCCGCCAGCGCGTGGACATCGTCAATACGACCCCTTCCCCGAGAAGATGGCCGGCAGGGTCAGCGCCATAATCTTCAGGTCCTCCCACAGCGAGTAATGCTGGATATAATCAATCTCCAACCGCACCCGATCATCCAGCGGCAGGTCCGCCCGGCCGTTCACCTGCATAGGGCCGGTCAGCCCTGGCTTCACCAGCAGGCGCTTCCTCTGCCAGGCAGTATACGTCTGCACGATGCGCGGCTCCTCCGGCCGCGGCCCCACCATACTCATATCCCCCCGCAGGACGTTCCAAAGCTGGGGCAGTTCATCCAGGCTGAAACGCCGCAGGAATCGCCCAACTCGTGTGACGCGCGGGTCATCCGGGATTTTCAGCGGGGGCTTCTCCCAGCCGCGCTCCCGCAGCAGGGCCTGCAGGCGCTCTTCCGCATCGGGCACCATAGTGCGGAACTTGTACATGGTGAAGATGCGGCCGTCCTGCCCCACTCGCGGCTGTCGGAACAGCACCGGGCCGTCGGAATCGAGCCGCACCGCCAGCGCGATGAGAGCCATCAGCGGCGCAGTCACCACGAGAAGCACCGCTGAGACAAGAATGTCCAGGACGCGCTTGACCGCCGCCTGCCAGGTCGTCAGGCGCAAATCGCTCACGCCGATGAGCGATATGCCGTACAGATCCTCCACACGCGGACAGAAGGCGATCTCGCCGGCATAGTCCGGTGCCAGATACACCCGCACCCCCAGCTCCTGCAGAGCCAGGATATGTTCCGCCAGCGGCAGGGTATCCCCGCACGGCAGGGTCAGGATCACACAGTCCGCATCATGCGCCTGCACCAGCTCCAGCAGGTGATCCATGTCTCCCAGACAAGGGGCGCCGGCCCTGGGGGATGCGGTTCCCCCATCGCCGGCGTACCCCACCAGCTCGAACCCCGCCCAGGGGTGCGTTTGAATGCGCCGGCCGATCTCCAGCGCCGTCGGTCCCCCGCCGGCGATAATGGTGCGCAGGGCCTCCCCCCGCCGATGCCGGCGCGCCGACAGCACCGTCCATGCCCAGCGCGCAAGAAGGAGCAGGAGGAAATCCAGCACGGCGAAATAGACGACCAGCAGGCGGGAGAAATCGCGCATGCGGGTGAAATACAGCCCGCCGGCGAAGAGCATCAGCGACATGCTCAACGCCGCCAGCAGGGAGCGCAGTGCATCTCCGAAGGGCCGCCGGCGCCCGTCGTACACCCCGAAAAAGAGGAAGCACCCTGCCCAGATGACCGCCACCATGACGTACACCGCCGGCGTCAGATACACGGTGCCGGGAGCAATCTCCCGCCCGAATGGAATCCGGTGCCGCAGGAGATCGGCCAGCCACAGCGCCAGCAGGGTCAGGATCAGGTCGGCAAGCAGTATGGGCAGGGGACGGATCAACGGACGTTTTTTGGGCTTCACGACCGCTCGCTGTTCCAGAAGCGTCAGGCCCCATACTCTGGGGATACAGATGCCGCTGACAGGAATTATACCGGTTCCGAGGCGCCGGCGCAAATAGTGCCGGCGTTTGCCCCGCGGCGCGCTTTGTGGTACGATATATCAACCGGAGGGCATATGGATGGCAAGATGCACGCGCTGCGCCGGCGAATCTGGCTTCTCATGGCTCTGCTCATCGGGGTGAGCATGATGCGGCTGACGGGGTGTCTGGCACCTGCCCCAGCCGCTAAACTCGTCACCATCGAGACCAGCGACATGCGGCTGGTCATGTACACCACCGCCGGCACCGTGCGCGAGGTCCTCCAGCAGGCCGGCATCTCCCTAGGACAAATGGACCGTGTCGAACCCGACCTTTGGCAGGAGGTGCAGGACGGCGCCACCGTGCGGGTGGTGCGGGTGGAAGAGCGCCAGGAGACGGAGCGCCGGCCCATCCCCTTCTCCCAGAAAATCATCAAGAGCGAGGCCCTCCCGCCCGGCGAGCGCAAACTGCTCCAATTAGGGGTCAATGGCGAGGAAGAGATCGTCTACCGCCTCGTGCTGGAGGACGGACAGGTTGTGGAGCGCACCGAGGCCCAGCGCATCATCATCAAACCGCCAGTGGATGAGATCATCGCCGTCGGCCTGCAGGCCGACCTCCCCTCGGTTCCCATCACGGGCACCCTGATATATATTTCCGCCGGCAACGCCTGGGTCATGCGCGGCACCAGCGCGAGCCGCCGGCCGCTGACCTCCTCCGGCGACCTGGACGGCCGCGTGCTGGCGCTCTCCCCCGACGGCGAATGGTTGGTGTACTCGCGGGCGGAGACCGGCGGCCGGCCGCATGTCCTCAATTCCCTCTGGATCGTCGGGACTTCCATCCTGAACGAGCCGTCATACCCCTTGGGCATCGAGGGGGTGATGTACGCCGAGTGGACGGCCGACGGGAAGGGCATCATCTATTCCACGGCGGAGCGCACCGGCGGCGCACCCGGCTGGCGCGCCCATAATGACATTTGGAAGGCAACCATTTACGGATTGACGCCGGCCGGCAAACGCACCGGCAATGAGAGGATCACCGCCCTGACGCAGAAGCTCCTGGACCCGCCGGCGGAAACGGTCTACAGTTGGTGGGGCACCCACTTCGCCCTTTCCCCCGACGGCCGCTGGCTGGCCTACGGCCAGGCCGATGAGGTCGGTATCATCGACCTGCGCGCCGGCACCCGCTCCCCCCTGCTCCATTTCGCCGCCTATCATACGTACGGCGAGTGGGTCTGGCTACCGGAGCTGAGCTGGTCGCCCGACAGCCGGTACCTTGCCTGTTCCGTGCATGGTCAGATGGAAGGCATGGACCCGGAAGACAGTCCCGTGTTTGACCTGTGGGTGGTGGAGCGCACCGGAGCGGTCAAGGTGCCGATCGCCCCGGACGTGGGGATGTGGACCGCCCCGGCCTGGGCGCCGGCCAGGCGCCTGCCGGACGGCTCGCGCGAGAGCGCCATCGCCTTCGGCGTGGCCTACAGCCCCCGCAATTCCCAGGACAGCCGGTATGACCTGTACGTCATGGATCGGGATGGGAGCAACCGCCGCAAGCTTTTCCCGCCGGCCGATATGCCCGGCCTGGTGGCGCCGGAGCTGGCCTGGTCGCCGGACGGCCGGCGGATGGTCATCGCGCATCAGGGCTACCTGTATCTGCTGGATGTGGACAGCGGCACCTGGCAAAAACTCACCGCCGATGGGCAAAGCGGCCAGCCGCGCTGGGCCGGCGAGCCCACGGCCGGCGAGGAGGATATGGGACATGGCGAGGAAACCACCACCAAGGATTCTGGTCGTTGACGATGAGCCTGTGGTACTGCAGGCCCTGCAGGAGAGCCTCCGCCGGCGGGGATACCAGGTGGACACCGCCTCCACCGGGCAGGAAGCGCTGGAGCATGTGCGCGCCGTAATGCCAGACCTGATCATCCTCGATCTGCTTCTGCCCGGCATGGACGGGTTCGAGGTCTTCCAGGCGCTCAAGCGAGATGCGCACACCCGCCACATCCCCATCATCCTGCTCACCGGGGTATACGACACCGAGGAGCAGAAGGAGGCCGGCCTGCAGATGGGCGCCGCCGGCTACATCATCAAGGAGCGCGGCCGGGACTTTAACGCCGAGAAGCTGACGCAGACCGTGGAGCAGGTGCTGGAGCATATGCCGGCCGCCGCCCCCGCCGGCGCATCCATCGTCATCATTGACGATGACCGCCTCAACCAGGCCATCCTCCAGCGCGCCCTGATAGAGGCCGGCTACCACGTCCGGCTGGCATCCGAAGGAGCGCACGGCATGGAAATCATCCAGGAGGAGATGCCCGATCTGGTCCTGCTGGACTATCGGCTTCCCGATGCGGATGGGCTGGATCTCCTCCAGCAACTGCGCTCCGCTTTTCCGGACATGGCCATCGTGTTCATGACCGCCTACGGCTCCGAGGGGGTCGCCGTCGAGGCCCTGCGGGGCGGCGCGGATGATTATCTCATCAAGCCGTTCCGCCCCTGGCACATCCTCACCGTCGTGGAGAAAAGCCTGGAGAAAGCCCGCCAGCGCCGGCTCACCCGCATCCTGCTCGACGAACTGCGCCAATCCAACCTGCGCCTGCGCGCCAAACAGCAGGAACTGGAGGCGGAACATCAGGCCCTGCAGGAAGCGTACCGCCAGTTGGAGCAGTTCGACCAATTGAAAGAGGAATGGCTGAGCATGATGGTGCATGACCTGAAAAGCCCCATCGGTATCCTGCTCAGCGCGGTGGACCTGCTCGGTGCTGACTTCGAGGCACAGATGGATGAGGAACAGCGGGCCGTGCTGGACAGCGCCCGCCGTGCCAGCGCCCAGCTCCTCTCCATGATGAGCAACCTGCTGGACGTCCAGCGTCTGGAAACGGGCAAGCTGGCGCTGATGCGCACCCCGCTGGACCTGAACGACCTGGTGCGGCGCGTCGGCATAACCGCCCTGCCCCGGGCGCGCGAACAGCAGATCAGCCTCTTCTTCGACCTGGACAAGGACATGCCGCCCGTGCCGGCGGACGAGGAACTGGTGGAGCGCGTCCTGGCCAACCTGTTGGATAACGCGCTCAAATTCACGCCGGCGCAGGGGCAGATCACTCTGTTCACCCGCGCCGGCACCGATGAGGTGCAGGTCGGCGTGGCCGACACCGGCGAGGGGATCCCCGCAGGGGAACGTCAGCGCATCTTCGAGAAATTCACCCAGCTCCACCGGAACATCAAGGGGGCGCGCGGCAGCGGTCTGGGGCTGACCTTCTGCCGGCTGGCCGTGGAGGCCCACGGCGGCCGCATCTGGGTGGAGGACAACCCTCCCCAGGGCAGTCGCTTCATCTTCACCCTGCCCCTGCACCCATCCGCCCAGGAGTGATGCGCCCCTATGCCCACTCCGCGCCCGGCATGGCTGTCCCGCCTGTTCCTGCTGACCATCATCCCGCTGGTCTGCGCGGCGGCCGCCGGCCTGGCCTGGACCGCGGCGCCGGCGCCGGCCGTCCCCCTGCCGGAACCCGACCCGCGCATCTGGCCCCTCTACGGCATCAACCTTTCTCCTTGGCACCTTTCCGAAGCGGAATGGAACGCCCAGCTTGAGGAAATCACGCGCATCCTGCCGGGCGGTTGGGTGCGGATCCGCTTCCGCTGGGCAGAGCTGGAGCCGGCGCCCGGCCAGTTCGATTGGACATCTGCGGACCGCGTCGTGAACGCCCTGCGCGGCCGGCCCCTGCGCCTGCTGGCCGTGCTGGAGACCAGCCCCGCCTGGGCACGGAGCGAACAGGACCAGGACAATCCTTATGCCCCTCCCCGCGAGCGCCGGAACTTCGGCGCGTTCGCCGCGGCCTTCGCCGGCCGCTACGGCGATGTGGCCGATGCCTATCAGATATGGGATGAGCCCAATATTGCCCCGCACTGGGGCAACCGCTACGTGAACGCCGGCGAATACACCGACCTCCTGCGCGAGGCCGCCCTACAGATTCGCCCGGTGGACCCCGACGCGCTCATCCTGGCCGGCGGGCTGGCCCCGAACATTGAGCCCGGCGGCCTGAATCAAAGCGACATCATCTTCCTGCGGGAGATGTACGCCGCCGGCGCGGCGGAATGGTTCGACGCGCTGGCCGCCAAGCCCTACGGCCTGCGCGCCGGCCCCACCGACCCGCCCGACCCCGGCCAGCTCAATTTCCAGCGCGCCGCCCTCCTGCGCCAGGTGATGGTGGAGGCCGGCGACGGGGCCACCCCCATCTGGGGCGTGGAATTCGGCTGGAACAGCCTGCCGGCGGGCTGGCAGGGAGCCCCATCCCCCTGGGGCACCACCGACGAGGAAACACAGGCCCGCTGGACGCGGGAAGCCGCCGGCATCGCCCGCCGCTCCTGGCCCTGGATGGGGCCGCTCCTCTGGGCGGAATGGCGGCCGGATGCCCCTGCCGATGACCCGCGCTGGGGCTTCGCCGCTGTGGACAAGGACGGCCGGCCGCGCCCCGTGCTGGAATCCCTGCGCGCCCTGCCGGCCCTCTCCGAAACCGCCGGCGCCGGCGTCCACGCCTTCTGGGAGCCATCGGTGACCACCGAGGGGCAATGGCGGATCGCTCCCGACGGCGCTGACATCGGGGAGGAAGGCGCCGCCATGCGCATCCGCTTCGTCGGGACCGGCATTGACCTGGCCGTACGGCGCGGCCCGTACTGGGCCTATCTCGAGGTGAGCGTGGACGGCCAGCCGGCCAACGCCCTGCCGCGCGACGAGGCCGGCCGCAGTTACCTGGTGCTGTACGACCCCCTGCGCGCGCCGGCCGTCGTGCCGCTGGCGCGAGGACTGCCGGCCGGCTTCCATGAGGCCCGCATCGTCGCCCACGGGGGCTGGGACCAATGGGCGCTGGCCCATTTCGCGGTGCACGAGGGCACGCCGGCGCGTTCCCCATGGTCGGCGGCTGTCCTGGGAGCCCTGGCCGGCCTGCTGATAGACGCTGTCCTCCTCGTTAGGACACGGGGTTCGCTTCGCCGACTGGTCTCTGCTCCCGTCCGCCTGTGGGAAAGGGCGCATACCTGGTTCACCGGCCGGCCGTTCTCCCTACGGCTTGGTCTGCTGGCCGCGGCCGGCGCCCTGTTCCTGCTGGCTCCTGGTCCCATCCTCCCGCTGGCCGGCCTGCTGTCCTGCGCGGCCATTATCCTGCTCTGGCCGCCGGCCGGCCTCATCCTCGCCCCGGCGAGCTTCCCGCTCTTCCTGCGCCCGCCGCTGGTCTTCGGCCGCGCCATCCCCAACCTGGAATCCATCCTCTGGCTGACGCTGGCCGGCCTCCTCTGGACGGCAGTACTGCGCGGCGGCCTGCAGGGCCTGTGGGGCCGGCTGTGGCGGACCCGCTCCTGGGTAGACGCGGGGGTGCTGGGATTGCTGTTTGCGGCCGGCCTGAGTACAATATTCGCCGAGTACCCGGGCGTGGCGGGGCACGAACTGCGCACGGTGTTCCTGGATTCCGCCCTGCTGTATGCCCTCTGGCGCGCCATGCCGGCCGGCAGGGATGAGCGGCGCTGGCTTTGGGCGGCTGTGGACGCCCTGCTGATCGGCGGGGTCATTGCGGCGCTGGCCGGCATCGCCCAGTGGTTCTCCGGCGCCGGCGTCATTACCGCCGAAGGGGTGGCGCGGGTGCGCGCCTGGTACGGATCACCCAACAACCTGGCGCTCTACCTGGAACGGGTGGCGCCGCTTGCGCTCTCTGCAGTGGTCTTCGGGGGCGTCGGGCGCCGGCGCTGGACCTACGGCCTGGCGCTTCTGCCCATCCTGGCGGCGCTCTACCTGACATTTTCGCGCGGCGCCTGGCTGTTGGGACTGCCGGCGGCCCTCATTGGGATGGGCGCGGCGCGCGGCGGCAAATGGCGTTGGGGCGCGCTGGCCGGCGTCCTGCTCATCGGCGCGGCGCTCCTGCCGCTGGCCGGCACCGAGCGCTTGCAAAGCCTGCTGGATACCTCGGCCGGCACTGGTTTTGTGCGGCTGAAGCTCTGGCAGGGCACCTGGAACATGATCCGCGAGCACCCGGTGCTGGGGGTTGGGCCGGACAATTTCCTGTACCTGTACCGCACCCGCTACGTCCTGCCGGGGGCCTGGGAGGAGCTCAACCTCTCCCATCCGCATAACATTGTGCTGGACGCCTGGACACGCACGGGGATAGTGGGCCTGGCGGCGTTGGGGGTGCTGGTAGCGGCGCTGGCGCGCCGGCTGTGGCGCGGCGCGCGGCAGTCCGCGAGGCCGGCCGAACGGATGCTCTACATCGGCCTGTTCGGTTCGCTGGCCGCTTCCCTGGCGCACGGCTTGATCGACAATTCATTTTTCCTGGCGGACCTGGCGATGGTGTTGATGATGACCGCCGGCCTGGCTCTGCGACTGGCACAGCCGGCGGAAGAACAATAGACGGACGGAAGAATCCGGAGGAGGAATCCGATGCGCGTGTTAATTACCGGCGGTGCCGGCTTCATTGGCTCTCACCTGTGCGATTACCTGCTGGAGAAGGGCCATACCGTCATCGCCATGGATAACCTGGTCACCGGCTCGACGCGCAATATCGAGCACCTCATCGGTCACGAGCGCTTCCTGTTCATCAAGCACGACGTGACCGAATACATCTATCTGAAAGGCCCCGTGGACGCCGTCCTGCATCTGGCATCCCTGCCCAGCCCGGTGGACTACCTGCGCCATCCCATCAAGACCCTCAAGGTCGGCGCCCTGGGCACCCACAAAACCCTGGGCTTTGCCCTGGCCAAGGGCGCGCGCTATCTGCTCGCCTCTACGTCGGAGGTCTACGGCGACCCGGAGGTGCACCCTCAGCCCGAGTCCTACTGGGGTCATGTGAATCCGGTCGGTCCGCGCGGGGTCTACGACGAGTCCAAGCGCTTCGCCGAGGCCATGACGATGGCCTATCACCGCGCCCACGGCCTGGACACCCGCATCGTGCGCATCTTCAACACGTACGGCCCCCGCATGCGCCTGGACGACGGCCGGGTGGTGCCCAATTTCATCAAGCAGGCCCTGCTGGGAGAACCACTGACGGTGTATGACTCCGGGGAGCGCACCCGCTCCTTCTGCTACGTCAGCGACCTGGTGGACGGCATCTACCGCCTGCTGATGTCGGACGAGGTGGAGCCTGTCAACCTGGGCAATCCCTGTGAGATCACCATCCGGGAGTTCGCCGAGAAGGTCAGGGAGATCGCCGGCAGTACCTCCCCCATCACCTACATCACGCCCGAGGATGACCGCACGCGCGACGACCCGCGCACCCGCCGGCCCGACATCTCCAAGGCGCGGCGCATCCTGGGCTGGGAGCCCAAGGTGGGCCTCGAAGAGGGCCTGCGCCTGACCATCGAGTGGTTCCGCGAGTACCTGGGGCTGAAGAAATAAGGAGCTGCGGGGCGTGCACCGCCTGCTGGTACGGCCGTACGTGGCACTGGTGAGCTGGTACTTCCGCCGGCTGAAACTGCCGCTCTCGCGCCTGGCCGATCTGTTCCGACCCAAGGAGCGCTTCCTCCTGCCGTCCTTCGCTTCCCTGGAGGAGTTCGCCGGCTGGCTGGCCGCCCACACCCGCTGGCGCCCCGACCCACTGGCCGGCGTCTTCGACATATTCCCCAGCCTGGAGCACCTGGCCTGGCAGTTGGCCCATCACGGCCAGGCCGCCGATGACTGCGACGGCCTGGCTTACCTGGCGGCACAGGGCGCCCTGCAGTTCGCCGATGCCCCGGACCTGGTCTATGTCGTCACGGTGGTGCTGGACCCCACGCGCCTGCCGCTCCAGCAGGCGGCCCACGTGCTGTGCATCTTCCGCCACGCCGGCCGCTGGCGCGTCGTCAGCAACAGCGAGCTGTACCCGCAGTCCTACGCCTCGTTCTGGCGGGCGCTGACCGACAACCCGCACTGTCAGGGCCATGCCATCCTCTTTTATGAGCTTCGTGATGCTCATCTGCGGCCGGCCCGCGAGCCGGCGGCATGAACTTTTTCCCCTTCTGACCCATTCGCGATATAATTAGTATATCGCCGGCCGGCGTATATGCCGGCGCGACGGAAGGAAGTACATGGATCAGGCATATATTCGCAATTTCTGCATCATCGCCCATATTGACCACGGGAAATCCACCCTGGCGGACCGGCTCCTCGAATACACCGGGACGCTCAGCGCGCGCGAGCTCCAGGACCAGGTGCTCGATTCGATGGAGCTGGAGCGCGAGAAGGGGGTGACCATCAAGGCCTCGGCGGTGCGCATGCTCTATACCGCCGACGACGGCCAGCAGTACGAGATGAACCTGATTGACACGCCGGGGCATGTGGACTTCACCTACGAGGTGTCGCGCAGTCTGGCCGCCTGCGAAGGCGCCCTGCTCATCGTGGACGCCACCCAGGGCGTGGAGGCCCAGACCCTGGGCAATCTGTACCTGGCGCTGGAGCAGGACCTGGCCATTATCCCGGCGGTCAATAAAATTGACCTGCCCTCGGCGCGCCCAGATGAGGTAGCCCAGGAGCTGGAGCATCTCTTGGGGACGCCGGCGGAAGAGGTTCTGCGCGTCTCCGCCAAGGAGGGCATCGGCATCAAGGACGTGCTGGAGCGCGTGGTGCGGGACGTGCCACCCCCGCGCGGCATGCGCAAACAGCCCCTGCGGGCGCTCATCTTCGACTCCCACTACGACCCGTATAAAGGCGTCATTGCCTACGTGCGCGTGGTGGACGGCGAGGTGCGCCCGGGACAGCAGTTGATGCTGATGTCCAGCCGGCGCAAGGCCGAAGCCATCGAGGTCGGCATCTTCCGCCCTAATATGCAGGCGGTGGACATCCTGGAAGCCGGCGAGGTCGGCTACATCGCCACCGGACTGAAAGAACTGCGTGACGTGCACGTGGGCGATACCATCACCTGGTTCGATCAGCCGGCGGAGACGCCCCTGCCCGGCTACCGGCCGGTCAAGCCTATGGTCTTCGCCGGCCTGTACCCCTCCGAACCCAACGATTACGAGCTGTTGCGCGACGCCCTGGCTAAGCTCCAGCTCAACGATGCTTCCCTGACCTACGAGCCGGAGACCTCCCAGGCCCTGGGCTATGGCTTCCGCTGTGGCTTCCTCGGCCTGTTCCACATGGAGATCATCCAAGAGCGCCTGGAGCGGGAATACGACCTGGACATCGTCTTCACCTCCCCCAGCGTCGAGTACGAGGTACTGCTGAGGGACGGCAGTGTCATCACCATTGACAACCCGGCGAAACTCCCGTCGGAAGAGCGCATCGCCGAGATCCGCGAGCCCTGGCTGAAGGTGAGCATCTTCACCCCCACGGAGTACATCGGCCCGGTGATGGAGCTGGTGTCCAGCCGGCGGGGCGAGTTCATCGACATGGAATACCTGGACGAGCGGCGCGTCGTCCTGCGCTATCACCTGCCCCTGGCGGAGATCGTGGTGGACTTTTATGACCGCCTGAAATCGGTCTCGCGCGGCTATGCTTCGCTGGACTATGAGTTTGAGGGCTATCGGCCGGCGGACCTGGTCAAAATCGACGTGCTGGTCAACGGACAGCCGGTGGACGCCCTATCCGTCATCGTGCACCGCGACCAGGCCTATTACAAGGGGCAGAAGCTGGTCAGCAAGATGAAGCGCGTCATCCCGCGCCAGCTCTTCGAGGTCCCCATCCAGGCCGCCATCGGCAAGCGGGTCATCAGCCGCGCCAACATCAAAGCCCTGCGCAAGGACGTGCTGGCCAAATGCTACGGCGGCGACGTCACCCGCAAGCGCAAACTGCTGGAAAAGCAGAAGGCCGGCAAGAAGCGCATGAAGGCCCTGGGCAATATCGAGATTCCTCAGGAAGCCTTTATGTCGGTACTGCGTCTCGACGAAGAGGATGAATAAGGAGCGCTCTCATGTTCGACATTGACTGGAACGCCTTTGAGCTAGTGGACCTGTCCTGGGAGGTGCAGGCCGGCCAGGACGGGGATCGTCCATTCCTGGTAACCCCGGCGCGGCTCCCCGACGGCTCGTACAAGTACGACATTCAGACCCATTCCCACGTGGGCTCGCATGTGGAATTTCCCCGCCACTTCTTCGGCGAAGGCGCTCGCGGCGTGACCGACTATCCGCCGGCCTATTTCATGGGCCGGGCGGTGCTGTGCCGCATCCTGAAAGGGAATGACCTGGCCATCCGGCCCGGCGACCTGGAGGCGGAGATCGGGGATATCTGCCGGCCGGGCGATATCGTGGTCTTCCGCAATGACGGGCCGCGTTCCGACGATGTGGAGCGCCTGCCCTATTTCACGCCGGCGGCCGCCCGCTGGCTCCGCGACCACCGCGTCAAGCTCCTTGTGCTGGACATGATCCGCCTGGGCCAGGACGTGGAGGGCGTACGGGCCTTTCACGAAATCCTGATGGGGCCGGGGGCCGAGGTGCCCTTCGTGGAGTTCGTCAGCAACCTGGACGCGCTCACCCAGCGCGAGTTCTTCCTGATGTGCCCTCCGTATAAGGTGCAGGGGCTGGACAGCTCCTTCTGCCGCGTGTTGGCGGTGCTGGAGCGAAGATCGCGCGCCGGCTGACCAACTTGCAGAAAAGGCCCCGATGGTTCTCATCGGGGCCTTTGCATACTGCAGGGCTGGACAATCAGGGCTTATGCCCCCGCGCCGCGATGCCGAGGAACGCTAGGCCTCCGCCGGCAGGTGATGCAGTTCCAACCCCACACAGGTCCACTGCCGGAAGCCCTTCCAGTAGGTATGATCCTCTTTGAACGTGCCGTCAGGGTTCTGCGACCACTTCGCCTGGTTGGCAATGGGCACCGGCACATCCAGGTACGCCTGGTACTCCTCGATGCCCTTCAAGTGCCGGCCCAGGAAAGCGGTCAAGAAATGCTGATTGATGTTGTTACAGCGCATGTTGTCCCAGCAGGGTTCCTGATAATGCATGTATTCCCGGAAGCTCGTGTTTGTAATGAAGGGAGCCGGGTTGACCACCACCTCATGGATGCCGCCCTGATAGACCAGCATATAGCGATCGGAGTGCACGGCCTTCTCGAAGAGGTATTTGACGTTCTGGAAGCCGGCGGTGTCGTCCTGGTCCCCGACGATGAAGAACGCCGGCACCTTGATCCCCTTCAATCCCTCGTCATCGAAGAAGTACGGCGCGCCCCAGGGCGCCATGGGCACGATGGCCTTCACCCGGGGGTCGAGAGAGGCCTCGAACTGCGGATTGCCGCGCACACGCACCGCCAGGTGGCCGCCGGGCACGCCCCAGGGAAGGTCCACGCTTTCGGGACGGAAGCCGGCGCCGGCGACGTTCAACACGCCGTAGCCGCCCATGGAATAGCCCATCAGCGCCGTATGTTCGTCGTCCACCATGCCGGCCAGGAAACTGCCGGAGCCGGCCTGGCCCATCTTCCCCAGCTCGTTCAGCACGAAGAGAATGTCCAGCGGCCGGTTGAGCAGGGTGCTGGCAAAGCCGGCGGCGTCCCAGTGTGTCGAATCGGTGTGCTCGATGGCCGCGACGATATACCCCTTGGAGGCCAGATTTTCCGTCAGGTTGGTCAGCAGGACCGCCGAACCGGGATACCCGTGCGAGAGGATAATGAGGGGATACGGCGCCTCACTGCGGTCCGGTTCGGCATCCCGCAGGGCACGCCCTGTAAACTCAAAGGGGATAATAGGGCGGTCGGGATTGCCTGGCCCACTTCCGAGGGTATCGGAATAGGTGGTCAGCATCTCCACTCCCGGCGGGATGATCGCCGGATACCAGACCATGACGCCCAAGGGGCGGTCATAGCGCGGTTCCGGGTTGGACTCGCTGTAGTTCAGGATGTCAATCTGATTGGGATTGACCAGGTCCAGCCGGCGCACCCCCACCCCGAATTTGCCGCGCGGCGCGAGCTCCGGCGCATCCGGCCGCGGGTCGCCATAGACGAAGTCGGGGCCGTACTGGGTGGAATTGAGCCATTTCGGGCCGGCCGGCGCAGTCGTCGGGGCCGGCGTCGCCGTGGGAGGCACTGGCGTCGCCGTCGGGGGCACCGCACAGCCAGCCAGCATGCCGGCGCCGGCGGCGCCCATCCCCCACAGCACCGACCTGCGGATAAAATCCCGCCGGGTCATCCGCCCGGGCCGCATGAAGCGCGAAATGGGTTGCAGGGACGAGTACCACCAAGGGGACATGGGGAATCCTCCCTTCCGTTGTGTTGTGTGTGGAAGAGTATGCCCTGGCCAGCCGCCCCGCCGGGGATGTTACCCGCGCTTTTCAAACCCCCCCTCGCGAGCCATGACGTCCAGCACGACCGCGTTGCTGGGGGAATCTCCTCGGGCGACGAACACGCCCACCTTCGGTCCCACCGCCTGCGCCAGCTCCGAGATGTCATGGTGGGTGAAGCCAGGGCAGAGAAGCACGGCATGGATCCCCTCTTCGGCAACCAGCCGCCGGCAGACCTCCAGGGCCTGGGCCTGATTTCGCACCACCCGCACGAAGAGCTGGTACATGGGCGTTTCCACCATGCACTGGTGCCTGTCCGGCTCGGCATCGGGAGCATGGGCCAGGAACAGTGCCTTGAACGCCATCTGACATCACCCCCTTTCAAACCGCCTGGTTCCATATCGCAGGATAATCCCCAGCGCAAAGAGCGTCGTCACGCCGACCACGATCCAATAGGAGGATAGGAACACACCCATCCCCAACAGGGCAGAGGTAACCGTATTGGACCTTGATTGCGATTGTAGTGTGGGTCGCGTGCGCTGTCAAGGGGAGCGCTTCATCCCCTCCTGCATCAGCGGCCAGGCCCATCCCACCCCCAGCTCAATCAGTTTGGCGCGGGTGGGGATGCCGGCGTCATCCCACCCCATCATGGCATAATACAACTGCAAGGACTCCTGGAACGCCTGCCGGTCCAGGGGCACGCCCTTCGGCGACGCCTCGATCGGCTCAAAGAAGCGCGCCGGCAGGGTATCATCCTTCGCCGTCATCCCGCGCCGCACATTGACCGCCCGAGCCAACGTCACGCTCCGCTCCCCCACCTTCGTCAGCTCGAACATGTTGGTGTTCCAACCGGTGGCCGCCCGCACCGCCTCCGCCACCAGCAGAAAATCGGTCATGTAGGGCTGGCCAAAACACAGCTCCAGCACGTTAAACAGGCTCCACCAGTTCACATCATACACGAACAGGCGCACTTTTTCCGGCGTCAGCTCGGTCGCTTTGATGGGCTCCAGAATGCCCAGGGAGCGAATGCGGTTGAACATGGGGTTGGTCTCGTCCTCGTACCAGACATCGTGCACATTGTGGACGTGGTCGGCGCCCGTAGGCGAGACGGCGTAGCCCAGGCCGATCAGGTGCTTGGCACGCGGCTCATGCATGGGGAGCTCCTGGCCTTTCACATGCATGGCGTACTGCTCCGTGCCCCGCCCAATTTTCTGGGAGGCGCGGTAAACGCCCTCCGCCAGCAGGTCGCCAAAGCCCTGACGTTCGGCGATCATCTGGACGAGCCGCACCACCATGTCCCCGTCGCCGAAGCGAAGCTCCAGGCCGCCCGTATCCTCTTTGGTCAGGAGGCCGCGCTCGAAGCACTCCATGGCCCAGGCGATGTTCACGCCGGCGGCAATGGTATCGATCGTATAGGCATTGCAGATCTCGTTGGCCTTGCACAGCGCCGCCAGATCGTCCACCCCCACCAGCGAGCCCAGTGCCGCGCCGGTCTCGTACTCGGGGCCGCCGTACGTCGGGCTGATCTCATACGGGTCATGCGCCTCCACCACGCGCTTGCACTTGTTGCGGCAGGCGAAACAGCTATCGCGGTCAATAAGCAGGGTCTCGGCCAGGGTGGCGCCGGTGATTTTTTGCGCGCCGGCAAAGGAGCCGGCGCGGAAGTTGTACGTCGGCAGGGCGCCGGCGGCACTCAACGCCTCCAGGCCCCCGATGGTGCCCAGGTTGGCGTTGCATTCCTCCAATGACGGCCCCCGCTCCCGATAGGCCTGGACACAGCGCTGGATGCCGGCGGGGTCCGCCACCGGCACCTGCTTATGGGAGCCGCGCACGTAGATGCCCTTCAGCCGCTTGGAACCCATAACCGCGCCCATGCCGCACCGGCCGTAGAAATGGGTGATGTCATTGGCGATGCTGGCATAGCGCACCAGCTTCTCCGCCGCCGGCCCGATGGACGCCGAACGGATGCGCCGCTCGCCCAGCTCATCCTTCACCGCCTCCAGCGCTTCGGCGGTCTTCAGCCCCCACAGGCGCGAGGCATCGCGCAGTTCCGCCTGTCCGTCGTGAATCCACAGGTAGACCGGCTTCGGGGACTGCCCCTGGATGACGATGGCATCGAAGCCGGCGAATTTCAGCTCCGCCCCGAAGAACCCGCCCGATTCGCTCTCCCCATAGCCGCCGGTGAGGGGATTGTAGGCGCCGGCGCTGTTGCGCCCGCTGTAGCCGATAGGTATGCCGGTCAGCACGCCTGTGGCGAAAATCAGCGGGTTGTCCGGCCCCAGGGGGTCCGCATCGCGGGGCGCCTCCTTCAGCAGATAATAGGCGATGATGTTGCGCCCGCCCATATAGGTGCGGTAGAACTTGTCATCGGGGGATTCCGTCCAAATGCGGCCGTCAGAAAGGTTGACCCGCAGGATCTTGCCGACGTATCCGAACCCCATGGTGAACCTCCTTGCTCAGAATGGACTGGTGTTATGCTTGTCAGACCACTATGTCCAGTATAGCATGAGCGGTGGGTTTTGACAACCGCCCGCTCCAGGCGTATCATCGCGGCAGTTTTGCTCATATCTTGCTGTCAGGAGGTGCATCATGTCCCGCCAGGTGATCGCCACACCGAAGGCGCCGGCCGCAGTCGGCCCCTATTCCCAGGCCATCAAGGCCAACGGCTTCGTCTTCACCGCCGGCCAACTGGGCCTGGACCCCGCCACCGGCAAGCTGGTCGAAGGGGATGTCACCGACCAGGCACGCCAGGCCCTGAAAAACCTGCAGGCCATCCTGGAGGCCGCCGGCTCCTCCCTGGAACAGGTGGTCAAGGTCACCGTGTTCCTGAAGGACATCAACGATTTCAAACGGGTCAATGAGGTGTACGCGGAGTTCTTCACCACCCAGCCGCCGGCGCGCTCCGCAGTGCAGGTCGCCGCACTGCCCCTCGGCGGCCTGGTCGAGATCGAGGCCGTCGCAGTAGCTTCATGACGCGAAGCCTCCCGCAGGAAAAGCTCCTGCGGGAGGTTCTTTATCGGCCCCCGCCGGCGTATAAGAGGATAAGAGGCAGAAGGGTCCTCCCCATGCCGGCGCCCCGCAGAGCCACCATGCCGTCCGCCGGGTTCACCGCGTTGCTGAAAATCACCAGCATGTCGCTCCAGACGCCCGAGGCCGGCGGCGAGAAAGCGATGGCGAAGCTCTCGTACTGGCCGCGCGGGATGACCACGGGAAACCCCGTCGGATGCGCCAGCCGGAAAGCCCTCCCATCCACGAACGAGGCACCGGTGATGACGAGATTGGCACAGCCATTGGCAATGGGCGGGAAGGAGACCCACACCTCTTCCTGGGCTGTGCGGCCGGCCGGCAGGCTTCCGAAATCAATGCTCCGGCGGGAGACAGCGATGCGTACCTCGCACGCCGGCGTGACCGTCGGGGTAGGCGTTGGCCCCAGGGTGGCGGTCGCCGTCGGCGTGGCCGTGCTGGTAGCTGTGGCAGTCGGGGTGGCCGTGCTGGTAGCTGTGGCAGTCGGGGTGGGCGTGCTGGTAGGCGTGAGTACCGGCGTGCCGGCCGTGGGGGTCGGCGTCCAGGTCATGGTCGGCGTGGCCGTCCAGGTCGGGGTGGCCGTCGCGGTGGGCGTATAGGTGGCCGTCGGGGTGGCCGTCCGGGTGACGGTCGGCGTCGGCGTGGAGGTCGGCATGACGGTGGCGGTCGGGGTGGCGGTGGGGATCACCGCCGGCACCTGGTAGACGATCTGCAGTTTCGGCCGCGAGGCCGGCGAGACCGTATATTCGGACGAGGCGAAGCGGTAATACAGGCTCCCCTGCCCCGGCCCCAAGAGCAGGACGCCGAAATTGCCGGCGGGGTCCCGCACCCAGTCCGCCACCAGCGAGGTGATATCGAAATTCAGCCAGGTGTTGATATTGGAGGCGGTCTGCACCGCCGCCGGGGTCGTGTCATAATCCCCGCCGGGCGTCTGCCAGGGGACGCCGGCGCGCGCCGTGTTCCACGTCGCCGCCGCTTCCTCCCAGGCCCTCGTCACCCGATGCGCCGTGATCATCATGGACTGGCTGGGATAGCGATATGTCGGCCATATGCTCAATGTGGCCTGCAGGATCGTGGCGTACGGCGGGATGCTCGACAGGTCAAAGGCGACCAGCACGCGCAGGGCGTTATCGCCGCGCAGCCACAGCGCATCTTCCGCGCCGTGGACCTGGTTGGGATTCCAGGCATCCAAGCTGGTATCCCGGACGCCCTGGTAGCCGTCCAGGCCACGCTGAAGCACGATGGTGGTGGGCACCGGCGAGGCTGTCGGGGTCGGTGTATAAAGGGGGGTGGGTGTCGGTGTCGGCGTAGGGATAAAGTAGCTGATGCTGAGGTAGGGGCGTTTGCCGGCATCCACATATTCCCGCGAATATGCCGAATAGCGCACATAGGGATGCACGCCGGCCTCGCCGCGGATCAACACGCCCTCGTTGGGCAGTGCGCCGCTGACCCACTCCTGCACCAGCGCGGTGATATCCCACGAAGCCCATCCCAGGCCCGTCAGGAGGGTGATGGCCGCCGGCTCCCCGCGGCGGTCGCCCGGCACGCCGTTGGCCCCGCCGGCGGACCAGGCCTGCCCCACGGCCGCCTGTCCCCAGGTCGCCTCATATTCCACCCAATGACGATTCACGGCATACACCGCGGCGGTAATGGTGTCCACGGCACTGCGCTCGCCGAAATAGAGATACATTTGGGCGCTGGTGATAATGGCATCCCGGGGGATCTCGGAAAGGTCGAAGCGTAGAAGGATCTCCTGCCGGCTGTCCTCCACCACCTGCAACATAGGGTTGGCGCCAAAATTCACCCCGGGCTGATACAGGTCCAAGGTCGTATCCGCTTCGGCCGGGGCGTCATCGCGGCCGGTGGCCGGCACGGTAGGGGTAGGAGTGCCGGCCGGCGTGGCGGTCATGGTTGGCGTCGGCGTGCGGGTCGGCGTGACAGCGGACGAAGTGGCGGTGCGCGTCGGGGTGAGGGTCGGTGTGGACGTTGCTCCGCCGGCCGGGGTGGCGGTGGGCGTCGGGGCGGGAAGGAGTGCCGGCTGGCGCTCCACGACGACCATATGGATGATCTCGTCCCCGTCGCCCCGGCAGTCAATATAGAAATCGCTCCCGCCGGGCCCCCGGTTGGCGAACTGCGCGTCGTAGAGCACGAAGCTCACCCGTTTCCATGTGCCCGTGTTGGTCTTATACACGATGCCGGCGCTCTCCGCCGGCGAGTTCGCGCCGTCGTACTTCAGCTCCCAGGCGTCATAGCCGCGGTCGAAGTAGGTCACCGTGATGGTCACCGGGGCGGTGGTGGTAAAGGCATCGTCCAGCTTGAAGAACATATAGGGGTTGCCGCTGGCCTGGTCGGTGCGGCGGGTGATCCAGCCCTCTTTCGTGCCGGCGAGGTAGCTCACGTTCACCTCGTCCACCAACGATCCCTGCTGAATCTCATACCCTTCGCAGTAGTCCTGGGCGGTGCGTGAGGTCTGCTGGGGATTGCAAAAGCCGTCGCGCCAGGTGATGGCGCGCGTGTCACCGCCGGGCACCGTATCGTCCTGCGTGAGCCATTCGCCGAAGTTGCCCCGCTCGGCGTACCAGTAAAAGCCGGATTCGCGCAGTGCCACCCAGGCCGCCGGCGCCGTGCTCACATCCTGCCCCAGCAGGCGGTTGGCGAAGCGCAGGATGTCAGTGTTGGCGGTGTCGGTGATGATCTGCCGGCCCAGCACCAGATAGTCGGCGTGCTTCGCCAGCCCGCTCAGGATGCCCCAGTACGCCAGCGTGGAATCCGCGAGATAATAGGGATACGTCCCCTCCCAGGCGATCGGCACCTCCGTCCAATGGAGCAGGATGGGGTCGTAGGCCCCACACTGGTAGAGCGAATAGCCGGGATCATTGATGACGGTGGCATCGGCGTCCGCGGCCAGCCCGTTGTGCTTCAGCCCCACTCCCAGCGAGGCGGCGTAGTTGGTGAACTCGCGGCGCTCGCAGGGCGAGAGGAAGCGCGGCGCGAACTGCAGGAACAGGGGCTTGTTGCGGAAGGCCTGGCGGTAGATATCGGTGATGGCATTGACCGTGGCGATCCATTTGGCGCTGTCCAGGCCGGCGGCTTTCAGGCAGTCATTGGCGCTGGCTTCCGCCGGCGTCGTCTCGCCGTACATGCCCACCGAAATCTGCACCCAGGCGACGCGCGGGTCGTTGTCATAGCGGGCGGCCAGGGCGCGCACGAAGTTGCCGAATTTCTGCTGATAGAGGGGGTTCCAATAATGCGGGATGCGCTTGCCGCCGCAGTAGGCAGAGGGCACGCCGGCGCTATACACCCACAGCGGTGTGGCGCTGTCCGCCGGCGCCTCGTTGCGGAAGGTATCCACCGCAATGCCGGCCGGCTTGCCGGCGGCCTCCTGATTGTCCAGCCAGGTATCGATGAGGCCCCATTGATACTGCCCCTCCGCCGGCTCCAGCGCGCTCCAGGACCAATCCTGGTGCCCTCCCACAATGATGCCGGGATAATTGGCCGGCGTCAGGCCGGAGCGGCCGTCGTCCTGAAACACGTAGATGCCCGGGGCAGGGACGCGCGGGGCGGAGAACTGCGCCTGGGCCCCCGCCGGCGAACGAGCATCCACCGGCAGGCTCCGGTAGAGGATTATGACCATCAACAACAGCCCACCCATTCGCGCGGCCCAGCGCGCGGCCACAGAGCTTTTCATCACTTACCACCCCTGGAGATGCGTTATCCGAAGCAAAGGCCGGCGTTGCACAATTGGCCCACACGTTATATAATGACGAGAAATTGATCACCTCGTCACGGCATACAATGCCGGAACATCCGATTCGCCCCGAGTATAACAGACGAACCGTAAAGGGACAAAACGAGCCAGGAAAGAGGTGCGCATGGCTTCATTGCAACCGGATAAACCCCTGGAAGCGTGGCAGGTATTGGGAGAGCGGGTCGTATATGACAATCTCCCCTGGTTGAGGCTGATCGAACAGCATGTGCTGTTGCCCAACGGCCGGCATATCGAGCGCTATCTGGTCAGCGAAGGCCCGGATGTGGTGATGATGTTTCCGGTGACTCCGGAGGGCCAGGTCATTTTCGTGGAGCAGTATAAGCACGGCATGGGCATGCTCTCACTGGACCTGCCAGCCGGCTACATGGACGAGAGCGACCCCTCGCCCCTGTTCGCCGCACAGCGGGAGCTGGAGGAGGAGACCGGCTATCGGTCAGAGCGCTGGACGCACCTGGGGAGCCTGTTCATGAGCCCCAATCGCTCCCGCGGCCAGATCCATTACTTTTTGGCGGAAGACTGCCGGCCGGCCGGCCAACAGCACCTGGACCCGACGGAGGAACTGCGCGTCTATCTGCGCCGGCTGGAGGACATCCCCGGGATGATGGTAGATGGCTCCGTGCGCACCATTTCCTCCATCGCCGGCATGGCGCTGGGCGTGCTGGCAGTGCGCGGAAGCCTGGCCGGCACAGGGTGAATCCTGTGCTCCATGTGTGAATCCTATGGGACAGGGTTCATCTTCATTTGGGCAGAGGTAAGCGGTTGGAAACACCGGTGGAACGCGCGGATCGCGAGACAACAGGGCCATCGCCGGCCTCCCGTCATATCCGCATGGGCACCCTGGCGCGCTGGGCACTGCGCGCCGCCGGCCCCTTGATCCTGATCGGCATCCTGCTGTTCGGGGTGGACTTTTCGCGTGCCCTGGCCCTGCTCCTGAACGTGCAACTCCCCCTGTTGATCATCTCCTGGTTCGTGGTATTCCCAATGGTGGTGATACTGCGCTCCCTCCGCTGGCACATCATCGCCCGCATATACGACATCCGCCAACCGTTTTCCATGAGCATCTTGCTCTATTTCCTGGGCTTCTCCGCCGGCTTCTTCATCTCCGACGGCATCAGCGCCTTCGTGCGTTCGGTGTTCCTCAATCGCGATGGCTACCGCTGGTCGGTCTCCCTCCTGACGCCTTTCTGGGAGAAGACGGTGGAACTCATCGCCATCCTGCTGTCCGGCCTCATCGCCTTTGCCGCCCTGCCCCAATTGGTGTTGAACCGCGGCCTCCTGTACCTGGCCCTGATCCTGGGCGCCGGCATCACCGCCTCCACCGCGCTATTACTCTCGCCAGGCGTCCAGTCCTGGGCCTTTGAGCGCATTTTCCCCTGGCTGGCGCGCCGCACATCCCGCCTGCGCCAGGAATCGGGCGCGGCCCTGCTGGCCGAATTCCGCCGCATGCGGCCGAGGGCGGTGGTCGGCCTGACGCTGTTCTCCATCGCCACCCGCCTGTTGTATTTCTATTCCCTTTACCTGGTGGGACAGGCCATGGGGTGTCCGCTCTCCTTCTGGCAGGTCTCGCTGGTAATGGCCTTCGTCAGCCTGGTCACCATGCTGCCGATCGGCATCGGGGGCATTGGCAGCCGGGATGTGGTGATGATCCCGACCTTTCATCTGTTCGGACAGCCGGCCGAGCAGGCTGTCGCCTTCTCATTCCTGATCCTGCTGACCAACGTCATCTGGCGGGCGCTGGGCGCGCTGGCATGGACGCTTCTCCCGCGCTACCTGCCGGCACCCGCCTCCGAGGATACCCCCTGACCTCGCACGGTCAGCGGAGGTAAGAACATTCGCTATCCATCATAGGAGTATATCCATGCCGGCTCATGGCTCTCGTTCTGCTCGCACCCTGGTCATCGGCATTGACGGTGCGACCTTTGATCAGATCATCCCGCTGGTGAAAGGGGGCCGACTGCCGCACATCGGCGCCCTGCTGGAGCAAGGGAGTTGGGGACCGCTCCGCAGTACCATTCCGCCGGTGACCGCGCCGGCCTGGAGCAGTTTCATGACCGGCGTCAACCCCGGCCGGCACGGCATCTACGACTTCCGCTACCGCGATGCCGGCACATATGAGCTTCGCACCAACAACCTGACCATGAACCGTGCCCCGACCCTATGGGAGGTGCTGAGCCGGCACGACAAGCGCTCCTGCCTGATCAATATCCCGGCTTCCTGGCCGCCGCGGCCTATCAACGGGTTCTGGGTGACGGGCATATTGACGCCGGCGGACGCGACAACCTACACCTATCCCCCCGAGCTGACGGAGCAAATCCGCCGCGCCATCCCCGATTATGAGGTCTGGCCGGCCAGCGTCTTTCACCCCACGGGCCGCGAGCGCGAGTTCCTGCGGGCCATCGAGGAGCTGACCTGGAAGCGGGTAGAGCTCTTCCGCTTCCTGCAGACGCGGGCGGAGTGGGATACGGCGATGGTGGTCTTCATGGGGGCGGACCAGGTCCAGCATGCCATGTGGCATTATCAGGACCCGACGCACCCGCAGTATGATCCGGATGCGCCGGCCGAGTTCCGCGATGCCATCGCCCACACGTACGAGGTCATCGACGCGGCCGTCGGAGCGCTCCTGGCGGAGGCCGGCCGGGAACTCAATGTCTTCCTGGTCTCCGACCACGGCTTCGGCCCGCTGGACGACTGGTTCCACATCAACACCTGGCTCATCCAGGAAGGGCTGATGGTGGTGAAGCCGCACGTGAAGAGCCGACTGAAGCATCTGCTGTTTTCCTTGGGCTTCACCCCGCTGAATCTGTATGAGTGGTTGCTCCGGCTCAGGCTGAACCGGGCGGTCGCCCATGCCACGCGCCACCGCCGGGAGGAAACCTTTGCCCTACTGCGCCGGCTGTTCGTCTCCTTTGACGACGTGGATTGGAGCCGCACGGTGGCCTATTCCATCGGCAACGCTGGCCCCATCTTCATCAATCTGGCCGGCCGGGAACCGCAGGGCTGTGTCCCGCCGGAGCGCTACGAGGAAGCGCTGGAGATGGTGGCAGAACGCCTGCGGCGCATCACCGACCCGCGCACCGGCCGCCCGCTGGTCACCGAAATCGTCTTCGGCAAGGATGTATATGCCGGGCCGTATGCCAGCAACGGCCCTGATATCATGGTGCTCATGCGGGATATGCGCGTCTGCGCCTACGGCAACACCCAATTCTCCTCGCACCGCTGGCTGACGCCTGTGTACGGGCGTACGGGATGGCACCGCATGGACGGCATCCTGGCGGCGGCCGGCCCGGACATCCGGCAGGGGGAGCAACTCGCCGGCGCCCGCCTCTGGGATGTATATCCCACCATCCTGGCGCTGATGGATGTGCCCATTCCCGCCGGCCTGGATGGTCAGTCCCTGCTCTCCCTCCTGCGCGATGCAGCGCGGGAACGCATCCGCTATGATTCCCAGGGCCTGGAGCAGTATTATCAGGGCGAGGAGCGGTTGGGATACTCCGTCGAGGAGTGAAGAGATGATGGAGCGCCATCTGAAAGGGCTGGGTTATGTGTAATGCCATCCCGCGGCGGAGAGTGTAGGGCATGCAGATCATCCGACTCATGTTGGCCATTGCGCTCTGCGGGTGGTTGCCCGGCTTCTTCATGGTGAGCCTCATCTGGCCGCGGGAGGAAGGGCTTTCCATCCTCGGAAAGGGTGTGCTCTCCGCGGCGTTGAGCGCGGTGGTCACCTCGCTGATTGGCCTGGCGCTGGCCGGCCTGCACCGGCTGAACGCCGGCTGGGCCTGGGGGGCCATGCTGGCGTTGACAGCCGTACTGGCAGGCATATGGCTGGGCCGGCGGCCGGCGCGGCCGCGGTTGGCATGGAGCCGGCGGAGCGCGATCACTGCCTTCATCCTGCTGGTCACCCTGGCGGTCGTCCTGGCGCCGCGGCTCTATCTCGCCTTCGGCCCCAATCCCATTCCCCTGGAGCCCGATTCCTGGGCCTATATGGCCGACACGACCCGCATCATTGCCGCCGGCACCATCCCCGAACGGGTCTATCAATGGGGCATCGAAACCACATTCCCCACCGACAAGGTGCTTTTCCTGCTCTTCAGCGCCGTATTCCAGCTCCTCAGCGGCCTGGACGCGCTGGGCGTGATGACCTGGGTCACCCTGTTGTACGCGGCGGCCGGCGCGGCGGCGCTATGGCTCTGGCTGCGGGAATTCCTCCCCATCTCCATCGCCTCCGCCCTGACGATGCTGGTCTTCCACGACGATTTGGTGGGCTACGGGCTGTTCTCCAACCGCTTCGGCGAGGAGTTCTTCCGCGCCGAGGGTTTCGCGCTGATGCTGGGATTCGCCGCGCTGTGGTTGACCAGCCGGCAGTTGCACAGCCGCGGTCAGCGCCTATGGCCGCTCATCTCCGTGCTCCTGGCCGTCATGGCGCTGTCGCACGGCGTGGCGGCACTGTCTATCGCGCTGTTGATCGCGGCCTTGTTCGCCGGCCATTGGCTCGTCGAACGTCTGCGAGGAACAGCGCCGCTGGAATTGGCGAAGATCGCCGGCGGCGCGATCACCGCTACCGGCCTGCTGTTCCTCTGTGTCAACGGCGTCCCCCAGCCGCATTTTGCCGGGGTCCTCGCCGATTCCAGCGGCTATCAGCAGTTCGGGGACCAGGACCCCTCATACCTCCTCAAGCTCCGCCTGTCGGGAAAGGATGACGGTCTGTACCTGTACCTGCGGCCGAAATCGCTCCAGCGGTTTTATGAATCTCCTGCACGCCTATGGGAGCTGTTACTGCGCCGTTCCTTCCCGCCGGCCATGACCTTGGGCCGCGCCCGGGCCGGCATCGCCCTGTTTCTCCTGGGAGCGCTGCTGCTCTGTGGGACGCGGGTGCTCCCCTCGGCCGCCCGTGCCGCGGCGGCCGGCCTGCTGATGGGCTTCCTGGCCCTGTACGGGATAGGCCTGTTCTTCTCCTGGCGTTATGAGAACTACGCGCTGGCCCTGCACGGCGCCAACCGGGAGTTCCCATATGGCGGGCTGTGCGTGATGGTCCTGGCCGGCATCCTGGCCAGCGCGGGCCGGCAGGCATTCCCGCGCTGCCGGCCGTGGATGGGCCGCCTGTATGGGCTTGCATGGGCCATCGTGTGGCTGGCCCTGCTGGTGCCCGGCTACCGCAATATGCTGAACTCCTATGCGTCCCACGGCGACCTGAACCGCGACGGCATGCGCGCCCTCCAGTGGATCGCCCAGCATACCCCTTCCGATGCGGTTCTGTTGGTCAGCCGCCGCACGGCCGGCTCCGTGGAACTGCTGGCCGGCCGGCGCAGTCTCACCGAGGGCCGGGGCGCCTACCTGCGTCCCGAGGTGCTGGCACAGATTTTCCGGGTCATGGACCAGGCCGAATGCTTCTTCCACGATCCCACCTGCACCAATATCATCACGACGCATCATGTGGATGTGGTCCTGTTCGCGCCGGCGGCGAGCATCGGGGGCAACCTGCCGGATTTTGCCGAGGGTGTGGACCAGGCCCAGTTGGACTCGGCCCCATACCTGCAGAACATCGCACGATTCGGCGGCGTGTACATTTACCAGGTGAACCATACGCTGTTGGGAACAGACACCCCACCGGGTCAGGAGGTCGCGCCATGACCGGATCGCTTCCAGACAGCCCACGAGGAAGCGCATCCCTGTCCTGGCGGCAGACAGCGATCGCGCTGGCCGCCATCCTGACGGTGCTGGCCGGCACCTTCCTGCCCCCGCCCCTGCACGACCATATCGCCGTCTGGCAGGCGATTTGGCTGGTTGCCTTATTCCTGGCCAGCGCATGGGTGCCCGGCTACCTGCTGGACGAATGGCTGCATCTCAGCGGGGAGCAGGTGACGCCGGCCTCGCCGGCGGTGTGGATAGCGCTGTCCTGCGGCTTGCTGGCGCCGGCCGGCTGGCTGGTCCTGGCGCTCCACACGCCGCTGACGATGTTCGGGCTGTTGACCGCGGCCACCATCCTGGTCCTGCTCGCGCCGCATCTCATCGGGCGCATCAGCCCGCGCCCCTTGGTCTGGCCCTTCGGCCGGCAGGACAGGACCTGGTTATTCATCCTGGGCATCCTGACGCTGACCCTGTTGGGATTGGCCGTCTGGGGGCCGGAGAACGCCGATAACTGGACGTACAACTCCTATATCCGCGAGTACATCGCCACCAATGCGGTGAACGCCGCGCACCCATCATTTGGGGCGGGGATCCCGGACAGCCCCCGCATGGTCTACAACGTCTGGCTGGTGTTCCAGGCCTTTCTGTCACGTGGGGTGGGACTGCACCCAGGCTATGCCTTCGCCCCACCCTTTAAGGTGTGGATGGCGCTTATGGCCCTTGGGGCGGTATACACCCTGGCGGCGGCATTGTTCCGCACGCCGGCACGCGCCCTGCGCGCCACCGCTATCTTCACCGCTCTGCTGTTCCTGGCGCCGGGGTTCCGGGAACCCGGCTCGCAGTTTATCACCACCATCAACTACGACAAGTACACCGCCCTTTTTGTGCTCATGCCGGCCGGGATGTTCCTGGTGCTGAAGGCGCTGGAGGGCGCCACCTGGCGGGATTGGGCCGGCCTGTTCGTGCTGGGCGCCGGCCTGTCCGCCGTGCACGCCGAGGTGCTGATGCTCCAGCTCCTTTCCTGCGGCTTTCTGCTGGTGACCCTGCTGGTACTGCGCCATCCTTTTCCCAGGCTTCGGCGCGCGGCCGGCGCCATAGCCTGCCTCTTCCCCTGGAGCGGGTTTGTCGCTTTCACCGCCTGGATGGCGCTGAAGCGGGGGCCGGCGCCGGGGAGCCAGGCATGGGAACTCCTGCATCAGGCCGATCTGGCGCAGGGGCGCATCCGCTTCCTGGGCGGCAGTCAGTGGTTCATCGTGGAACCGACGCTGGTGCTCTACCCACTGCTGGTGATCAGCCTTTTGCTCACCCCGCTGTTGCTTTCCCGCCGACTGCGGGGCCGACTTCCTACCGCACTGCTGTTGGGCAACCAGATCGGTCCGCTGGTGCTGATGTTCCTGCCCGGACTGCCCAATTTGATGGATCAGTTCACGGAATTTAATACCCTGTGGCGCATCGGCTGGATATGCATGCCGGCCTTCACCATCATCTATATCCTGGACGGTTTTGAGGACGTCTGGCTCCCCTGGTGGCAGAGGGCCTGGACCGGACTGCGCCGCATCCTGCCGGCGCCCCTGCAGTACCTCCTCATCACCCTGATAGGAGCGGTCTGCCTGGCCGGCCTGGTCTGGACGGCGGTATCCGCCCTCCAGCGGGAGATCATCGGGTGGCGGGCCCGCCAGTGGACACCCAGCCCCGGGCTGTACGAGACACTGGCGCCCCTGGAGCCGGCGGTCAGCGCCATGGGCGCGCCCATGGTCCTGGCTTCCGCCGACGAGACCTACCAAATTCCTTCCATCTGGCCCTTCGCCCGTGTGCTGGCGACGCGCGGCATTCGCGGCACGCTCCCCTCCTTCCCACCGGAGCGCCAGGAGGAGGCCCTGGCCCGGCTCAACCTTGTCAATCAATGGGGTTCACTGGACCCGATCAGCCAGGAGATATTGGACGCGCTCCAGCGGTTCGACGTGGAACTGATCGTGCTGAACCGGGAGCAGATGCCGGCGCTGGAGGATCAATTCGACCGCCTGCCGGCGATGTACTGGAAATTAGCCCGCTCGAACACCCACAGCGTCTATCTCGTGCCGGGCGATCCCTCATCCCCGCTGGCAGTGGTCGGCATGGCGCAGGCGGCCTGGATGCGGGGCGACGAGGAAGAGGCCTGCCGCTTGTTTGACGAAGCCCACAGCCGCCTGCCCGATTTCGCTACGGCCACCGCCGGCGCCGCCTGGTGCGCCGAGCGCGCCGGCCGGGCCGGCGAGGCGCTGGACCTGTATCAGCAGGCCCTGGGCCAACTGGATGCTCTTCCGGCGAGGCTCTTGGACGCGGCGCCGGCACTGCGGTCCTGGGCGATCAGCCGGCCAATGACGATACGACTGCTGGCGGACGCGTTCCTCCAGGACACCCATGCTTTCATCGCCGAATGGCTGTCCCGGCTGAGCATGCCTGCCCACGGGACAGCGAGCGGAGGCGCTCTGCTGTGGGTGGGGGGATGGCCGAGGCTGGCGGTGCAGGCGCCGGCGGGCACCCTGGCTTCCTTACAGCTCCTCAGTTCGGTCTCTTCCCCCGTGCGCCTCACACTGCGGGCAGAGGGAGCTAATGGGAATGCGGTGTTCTGCTCCCTCTTGGGAGGACGCTTGGACGGGGATCTGCGTGTTTGGGCACAACATATGCTCCTCGCCGGCGAGGAGCAGTTGGTGGAACTGCCGGCGCTCTCCGATAAACGCCTCTGGCTACAGGCACAGGGTACCGAGGCCGGCAGTTCCTGCATCGCCTACGGCTGGTACACCACAGAGGGACTGGGAGGCCCCCCTCCCCTCTCGCCAGAGGAAGAATGCCTGGCGGAGCGGCTCTCCACCACCCTACCGGGATGGGAACCGAAATGGGCAGGCAAGATTGCCCGCGCACGGCTCCGACCGAAGGCCGGCGACCCGATACTGGCGACCGCCCTGGCCGGCCGGAACCTGCTCCAGGATGCGGACTTTGTCCTGGGGGAGGCCGGCCCCTGGCAGCGCATCGCGGCGAATCCAGCGGCCCAATTCGCCTTTCTGCCGGATGAAGAAGGGGATCTCGCCGCCGTCGTGCAGGGAGAAGGAACGGTCTATCAGGGCGGATGGTGTCAGACGCTGGCGGTGACCCCCCGCGCAAAATATCTGTACCTGGTGCGGTTGTCGGCGCGACTGGACGCCGGCGGAAAGGTCATCGCCGGCTATTGGGATTACCGCCGGCTGGGGCAGTACCGCACCCAGGTGGTCCAAATGCTGAAGCAGTCCACCGATTGGACGGTGGTGCCGGCAGTGATAGAGGTGCCGGCCGGCGTGCGCTCCCTCAGCTTCTGTCCGGCCCTGCTCTCCGGTCCGGGCGAGGTGCGGGTGGACTGGGCATGGCTCCTGCCGCTGGATGCCCTGCAGTAACGATATTGCGAAGAGGGATGTATAGGGATGGAAAACTACAAGGTCTCAATCGTGATGCCGGCATACAACGAGGCAGAGGCCATCGGGGATGTCCTGGACGCCGTATTCGCCCTGGGGCTTCCCGAGCTTGAGGTCATTGTGGTGGACGACGGTTCCCATGATCGGACGGGCGAGGTGGCGCGTGCCAAAGGGGCGCGGGTGGTTCGCCATCCGTACAACCGCGGCAACGGTGCGGCGGTGCGCTCGGGCATCCGCGCCGCGACGGGCGACATCGTGGTCATCATGGATGCCGACGGTCAGCATGACCCAGCCGACATCCCGCGCCTCCTGGAGAAAATGGACAGCTATGACATGGCCGTGGGGGCGCGGCCGGCCGGCGCCGGCGCCTGGCACCGCAACCTGGCCAACTGGATGTATAACCGCTTCGCCAGCTATATCGCCGGCTTTCCGATCCTGGACCTGACCAGCGGCTTTCGCGCCATCCGCGCCCCGCTGGCCAAATCCCTGTGCTACCTCCTGCCGAACACCTTCTCCGCCGCGGCAACTATGACGCTGGCGGTGGCGCGCGGCGGCTACGGCATCACGTATGTGCCCATTCAGGTGCGCCGGCGCGCCGCCGGCAAAAGCAAAATCTCCCTCCTGCGCGACGGTTTCCGCTTCTTCGTCCTTATGGCCAAGGTGGCCACCCTCTTTTCGCCGCTGAAGGTCTTCGGCCCCATGAGCATCCTGGTGGGCGGCCCCGGCTTCGTCTACGCCATCTACCGGCTGGCCATCGGCAAAGCCTGGACCATCCCCATCACTATCTCCCTGACCATGGGAGCGCTCATCCTGGTGCTGGGCTTGATTTCCGAACAGATCGCCACCCTGCGCTTTCAGCAAATGGAATGAGGCATGGCAGAAACGTATCCTCCACTACGTGCCAGCATTATCATCCCGATGTACAACGCTAGCGCATACATCGCCGGCTGTCTGGACAGCCTGCTCCATCAGACCGTCCCAAGGGATGCATACGAGGTGATCGTGGTGGACGACGCCTCGACAGATGGAAGCGCCGAGTTGGTACGAGCGCGGTATCCCGGCGTCCGACTGATCCAGACGCCGGCGAACCTGGGATTTGCCGGCGCCGCCAACCTGGGCGCCCGAGAAGCCCGCGGGAAATGGGTGGTGTTTCTGAACGCCGACACGCGGCTGGTCCCCGATTGGCTGGAGCATCTGCTGGCAGTGGCGGAGAGCGATGCGCGCATCGGCGGGGTGCAGGCGGTGCAGATATTTCAATGGCGCCGGCCCAGGGGGACCCACGAGGAAACGCCCTACTATCTGGACCTCTGTCCATGGGGTTTCACGCGCTATTATCCGGCCGGCGGCCGCTCGGACCCCATCCCCACCATGTTCCTCTCCGGCGCCGGCTGTGCTGTGCGCCGGGAGTGGCTGGAACAATACGGGCCGCCCTTCGATCCGCTTTTTTATATGTACGGGGAGGATCGGGACCTGGCACTGCGCCTTATCGTCCAGGGCTACCGCATCTACGCCGTGCCGCAGGCCAGGATGTGGCATGATCATCCCAACCCACTGATCAATCCCGTGGCGGGACTGCACAAGGCGAACCTGGCGGCGCGCAACGGCTGGCTGGCGTATCTAAAGAACATGTATCTGGCGGAATTCCTGGCTTATGTGCCGGCCCTCCTGGCCGGCAGTTTCCTGCGCGCCTGGGAATTTCCGGGGCCTTTATGGCGCCGGCTGGCCGCCGGCCTGGGCTATTTCCTGCTGACCCTGGTCTACCTCGTGCCGGCGCTCTGGTTTTACCTGGTGCGCCACGCGGCGGAGCGGCGGCAGAACCTCCGCCGGCGCACCCAACCTGCCGGCTGGCTCCTGCGGATGCTCCTGACCCCGGCCGCGCGCCGCACCTGGGAATGAGATATGAGCCGCCGGCTTGGGTCAGAAATTGTCATTCTGCTCGCGCTGATGGGCCTGGCGCTGGCACTGCGCCTCTGGCGCCTGGGAGAAGAGAGCCTCTGGATAGATGAGGCCAACGCCTTCGCCCAAAGCGCCGGCACCTGGGCCGACGTCCTGCGCATATCCCGCCAGGAACCGCTGGATTTTCCGCTGGAGCGCTGGATCCTGCATCCGCTGACCACCTACCCGCCGAATGAGTTCCTCTTCCGCCTGCCGGCGGCGCTGTGGGGCGTGTTGGGCGTGGCGTTGACCTATGCCCTGGCGCGGCAGATATGGGACAAGGAGACGGCCCTGCTGGCCGCCGGCCTGCTGGCCCTCTCCCCCTATCACATCCGCTACAGCCAGGAGGCGCGCAATTACACCAGCTTTCTCGCCCTGCACCTGCTGACGCTCCTGGCGCTGGTGCGGGCCGTGCGCCGGCGGGGACGCGCCGACTGGATACTCTACGCCCTGGCCGCCGGCATCGCCCTCTATGACCACCTTTACAGCCTCATCGTCCTAGCATGGCAGTGGGGCTTGCATGCCCTGCTGGCCCTGGTGAACACCCGACGCCAGGAACCCATCGGGGGGATCGGCCGGCAAACCCTTCGGGCACATTCGCTGGCGCTCCTGGGGGCCGGCGCGCTCCTGCTTCCCTGGGCCATCTATGTCGCCGGCGGGCCGTTCCTGCAGGAGCTGGGCACCTCCAGCGGGTTATTCCATGCCCCGGGGACCCTTCGCCTGGAGCCGGACCTGTTCCTGCGCATGCTGTGCTGGTTCACGGCCAATCGAGGGGAGGCAGTGCCGACGGCATGGATCGCGCTGGTGGGGATGGCCGGCGCATGCGCCCTCCCCGCCAGACCGGCGCGCCGGCTGGCCTGGCTGACCACCATTTACATGGCCGGCGTTTTCCTGACGGTAGCGGTGCTGTCGCGGCTCAGCGGCACCTATCTGGCCTACCGCCGTCTGCTGTTCCTGCAGCCCCTGCTGTTCCTGCTGACAGCCGGCGGGTATTTGGCGCTGGCACGCTGGGCCTGGCGGCGGATCACGCGCCGGCCGCTGTCGGCCGGCAAAGTGCTCCTGCCGGCCCTGTTGATCCTCGCGGCAGGGCTGGCCTGGACGCCGGCCCTCCGGGACCATTACCGCTCCGAAAAGGAAAACTGGCGGGCCGTCGCCCAGGTCCTGAAGAACGAGGCCGGCGAGCGGGATTGGGTGGTCAACTGCGCCGACAGCGCCAACGCCTGGCAGGCCCTGCGGGTCTATCTGGGGCCGAGGGCAAGGACCCTGCATCTGCTGACACCGGCCCAGGCGGTACAGCGGCTTGGCTCCACCTCCCGCCGGCCGGCGCGCATCTGGTACATTCTGCCCATACCGGTGAATGAGGGCGCCGGCCAGGGCTGGCAGTTCAACGACCCGCGCCATCTGCGCCCGCTGGACGGGGACCGCTCCCTGCCGCCCCATGCCCTGATGCTCTCCCTGGAGCGCTGGGAAGTGCCGGCCAAGGACCCACAGTTTCTGACCCAGAGCCTGCTGGAGGCACTGGCACGCACCTATTCCACCTCGCTTCCCATCCCGCTGGACTGGCGCTTCAATGCCCTGAACGCCTGGGCATCCTATCACGATGCGCAGGGGGATTGGGCGCCGGCACTGCGCGCCTACCAGACGGTGATGGCTGTACCGGCGGTGCCCGCGGCTATCCGGGAAAATCTGGCCGGCCTGACGGGGTATCTGGCCTGGAGGCTGGAACATGCCGGCGAAGTGGTGCCGGGCTCCTACTGGGATGCGCCGCGCTTCGGGGAGGCCCTTCGGGCGTATGTCCGCCAGCAGGGCATGTCCGTGGAGAGGGCGGACCAGCTCATGCAGTGGACCCTGGCGCTGGAGGCGGAGATGGGAGAGGAGCTTCCCGCCGGCTCCCAGGTTTGGCGCTTTGAGCGCCCGGAGGACCTGGGGGCATGGGACATCCGCCTGGCCGGCGCGTCAGCACACATCGCGCCGGGCGCGGAATGCGGCGGTGGATGGGCCGGCTGTCTGCGCATCGAAACCCAAGGTGCCGGCTATCACGGCTCGCTGGAACGCCGCGTGCATCTGGAACCCGGGCGCGCCTACCTCCTGCGTTGCCGCATGCGCACTGCCTCGACGCTGGCCCTGCAGGGCAAGGTGCTGTATGTATCCTACCGCCAGGCATGGCGCCGGCCCGGCGCCTATGCCAGCGCCTTCTGGGGCAGTGCCGGCTGGCAGACCTTTGTAGCCCTGTTCGTCCCGCTGGCCGGCGTCTCCGAGATCACCCTGGCGCCGGTGCTGGTGGATCATGCCGGCGCCCTGTGGATCGCCGAGGTGAGTGTCATCCCCCTCTCGCCGTGAACCATCGGCCCCGCCAACTCCCCTTCCCCGTGTGCGGGAAAGCCCATACAGGGGGCACACCAACAGGGGGGTGTCCCCTGCTTTGTCGCTGAGAGATAGTGATGGTATACTTTTGGCATCATACTGCGCGTTGGCGGGAGAAGGGCATCGTTGAAGGTCGCGCTGGTGCATGATTGGCTGAATCAGATGGGCGGTGCCGAGGGGGTGCTGGAGGAGCTGGTGCGCATTTTCCCCGAGGCGCCGATCTACACGTCCATTTACTGGCGGGAAAAGATGCCGGCGGCGTACCAGGCCTGGGACATCCGCACCACTTTTCTGGACCGCTGGCTGCTGGTCAAGCGCCATCATCAACTGTTCCTGCCCATGTATCCCCTGGCCTTCGAGAGCCTGGATTTGCGCGGTTACGACGTGGTCATCACCAACAAGAGCGGCTTCTGCCACGGGGTAGTCACCCCCGCCGGCACCCTGCACATCTGCTACTGTCTCACCCCCACGCGCTACCTGTGGAACACCTGGGAATACCTGGAGCGGGAACAGGCCGGCCGCGCCGCTCGCGCCGTCCTGGCGCCCTTCCTGCAGTACCTGCGGCTGTGGGACCGGCTGGCGGCGGACCGGGTGGACCGCTTCGTGGCCATCTCGCGGGAGGTCCAACAGCGCATCGCCCGCGTCTACCGCCGGCCGTCGGACATCATCTACCCGCCGGTGCATACCGAGCGCTTTCGGCCGGCAGAGGGGCCGCACGATTATTATCTCATCGCCTCCCGCCTGATCCCCTATAAGCGCATTGACCTGGCCGTGCAGGCCTTCAACCAGCTCGACCGGCCGCTGGTCATCGCCGGCGATGGGCGGGACCGCCGCCGGCTGGAGGCCATGGCCGGGCCGAATGTGCGCTTCCTCGGGCGGGTCAGCGACGAGGAGCTGGCGAAGCTGATGGCCGGCTGTCGAGCCTTCATTTTCCCCGGCCTGGAGGATTTCGGCATCGCGCCGGTGGAAGCGCTGGCCGCCGGCCGGCCGGTGATCGCCTATGCCGGCGGCGGGGCGCTGGACACCGTCATTGACGGCCTTACCGGCGTCTTATTCCACGAGCAGAGCCCAGCGGCGCTGGCGGAAGCGGTGCGCCGGCTGGAGGCGCTGGGCGAGGACCATTTCGACCCGCTGGAACTGCGCCGGCAGGCGGAGCGCTTTTCCGCGGAGCGCTTCCGGCAGGAGTTTCGCGCCTATGTGGAGCAGGCCTACGCCGAACATGTGGCGTCCCTGCCGGCGCCGCGGCGGGCATGAACGTCACAGGAGGTAGCCAGGCGATGGAACTGCGGCGCTATTGGCACATCATCTGGAAGCGCTGGTGGCTCGTGGTGGGGCTGGTACTGCTGACGGGCGTGATTTCCGCGCTGACCATGCCGGCGCGCCCGCAGATGTATCAGGCGCGCCTGCGGGTGACGGTGGGCCTGAAGCCCGAGGAACGCGGCCCTACTACCTATACCTACGACCGCTACTACACCTGGCTGACGTCGGAATATCTGATTGACAGCTTCAGCGAGCTGGTGAAGAGCCAGGCCTTCGCCGATGACGTGAGCGCCCGGCTGGCCGGCGCCAATCCCCCCATCCATGTGCCGGCCGGCGCCATCCAGGGCGCCACCGTCTCGGAACAGCTCCACCGCATCCTGACCATTATCATCACCTGGCCGAACCCGGAGGAACTGCGCGCCATCGCGGACGCGGCGGTGAGCGCCCTGCGGGAGGAGAACGCCAAGTATTTCGCCCAGTTGGGAACCGAGAGAGCGGATATTTACGTCATAGATGCGCCGGTGATCGCGCCGGTGGGACCGAGCCTGCGCGAGCGGCTGGACCTGCCCATCCGGCTGTTCTTGGCGCTGGTGGCCGGCATTGCCCTGGCGTTCCTGCTGGACTACCTGGACATCAGCGTGCGGGGCAAAGAGGATGTCGAGGCGATGGGCCTGGTGGTGCTGGGACAGATACCGGCGCGCCGGCGCTTCCCCTGGGGCCGGCGGGGGCCGTAAAAAGGCCCTGCCTTTGCCCATGTGCCGTTCCTGTGGTACAATTTTACAGTGCAGTTCGGGAACGGGATAGAGAATAGAGAGGAGAGGTTCGCGGTGGAACTGAAGGATTACCTGAAGATACTGCGCAAGCGGGGCTGGATCATCGTGCTGGTGGCGCTTATCGCCGGCACCGCCGCCTTCGGCTTCAGCAAGCTCCAGACCCCTATCTACAAGGCCAATATCCAGCTCAGCGTCGAGCCGGCGCGCCTCGACTGGGGACTCAGCAACACCGTCAAGGACATCCTGCGCAGTTATGTAGTGCGCCTGAACAGCCACTCCATGGCCCAGAAGGTCATTGACCGCGCCCAGCTCGACATGACCACCGATGAGCTGAAAAGCAAGGTCTTCATCAGCTCCGACGCGTCCAACTATACCATCGAGATCGAGGCCCGTGACAGCGACCCACAAGTCGCTATGCAAATCGCCCAGACCATGGCGGAACTCTTCGTCCAGGAGCGGGAGCAGTGGAACCAGGAGCAGGACCAGCGCGACCGCATCGTGGTCTCCATCGTGGACAATGTGCGGCGCGCCGAGATCCACACCCCCAAGACGAAGATGAACGTGCTGGTCGGCCTCATTTTCGGGGCCATTGTGGGAGCCATCATCGTCTTCTTCATGGAGTGGCTGGAATCGGATATCGTGCGGGCGCCGGAAGATGTGGAGCGTTTCGTGGGATGGACAGTGCTGGGCACCATCCCCGCCGGCGTCGAAGCCTCCGCCGGCCGGCGCTCCCGCCGCAAAGCCCGCGCCCTTGCATCACCTGAACCCTATCAGGCCCTAGGAAGAGGATCCAGATGACGGAATCGCACACTCAGCTCATCACGGTGCAGGACCCGCGCTCACCCATCGCCGAAGCCTACCGCACCCTGCGCACCAACCTGGAGTTTTCCAGCCTGGACAATCCTCTCCGGACCTTGGTGGTGACCTCCGCCGGCCCGGAAGAGGGCAAGTCCACCACCCTGGCCAATCTGGCGGTCACCATGGCGGAGGCCGGCCGGCAAACCATCCTGGTAGACTGCGACCTGCGCCGGCCGCGCCTGCACACCTTCTTCGGGCTGGATAACTCGCGCGGCCTGACCACCATGATGGTGGATGAAGGGGCGATGAAGGACCCGCCCCTGCTGGCCACCGGGGTGGAGAACCTCTGGCTCCTGCCCAGCGGCGCCCTGCCGCCCAACCCGGCGGATATGCTGGCCACCCGACGCATGGTCGAGGTCATCGAGGCCTTGAAAGCGCGCGCCGATATGGTGCTCTTCGACGCACCGCCGGTCATCGCCGTGACCGATGCCGCCATCCTGGCGACCCGGGTGGACGGGGTACTGCTGGTGGTGAGCGCCGGCATCACCAAACGCGACTACGTGCTCCAGGCCAAGGAACTCCTGGAGCGCGTGAACGCGCGCGTGGTGGGCGTGGTGCTGACCAACGTCTCCTTTGACGCCACCCTGCACCGCTATTACGGAGAGGGATAACGGTGCATTTCCCTGCGGCGTGGGCAGATGGCTGAGGCAATGGACAGCAGTGGCATGCCGGCGCTGGACGGTCGGATTGACCTGCACGCCCATATCCTGCCCGGGGAGGACGACGGGCCGCAGACCCTGGAGCAGGCGCTGGAAATGGCGCGCATCGCCGCCGCAGACGGCATCACCTGCATCGCGGCCACGCCGCACAACGTGGGATGGGCAAAAGCGGACCACCGCTCGCGCATCCGCCGGGAAGCGGCGGCATTACAACAGCAGTGCCACCAGGCCGGCATTCCCCTGTGCCTTCTGCCCGGCGTCGAAATCTACATTCACTTCGATTTGCTGGAGCAGTTGCAGGATGGACGGGCATTTCCGCTGGCAGACAGCCGCTATGTGCTCCTGGAAATGCCCCATTCCGCGTTTCCTCTGTACACCGAGGAGCTGGTCTTTCATCTCCAGGTCAAGGGCTATGGGGTGATGCTGGCCCATCCGGAGCGCAATGCCCTGGTGCAGGCGAACCCGAGCATGCTGGCGCCGCTGGTGGAGCGGGGGACACTGGTGCAGATTACCGCGGCCAGCCTGGCCGGCCAGTTCGGGCCCCTCGTGGCGCGCACCGCGGCCTATCTACTGCGCGGCCGGCTGGCGCATGTCATTGCCACGGACGCCCATAACGACCTCCGCCGGCGGCCGGAGCTTTCGGCCGCTGTGGCCGCCGCCGGCGAGATCATCGGGCCGGCGGAAGCGGAACAAATGGTGCGGGATATTCCACGCGCCATCCTGGCCGGCGAGATCATCACCCCCGACCCACCCCTGAGCCGGGTGCGGCGGGGCAAATCCTGGTGGGTGCGGGCACTCAGCGGCCGGCACCTCTCGGGCTGATTCGCGTACCAAATTTACTGTCAGGGGAGGAAGCGATGAAAGGGCTGATCCTGAGCGGCGGAAAAGGGACCCGGCTGTACCCCATCACCTATACCAGCGCCAAGCAGTTGGTGCCCATCGCCAATAAGCCGGTGCTCTTCCGGGTCATCGAGGCGATTGTGGAGGCCGGCATCCGCGACATCGGCATCGTCGTCGGCGATACCGCCGAAGAGGTCATGGAGGCCGTCGGCGACGGTTCGCGCTGGGACTGCCGCATCACCTACATCCGTCAGGAGGCCCCCCTGGGTCTGGCCCATGCGGTGAAAATCTCCCAGGACTATATCGGCGATGAGCGCTTCGTCATGTTCCTGGGGGACAACGTCATCCAGGGCGGCATCTCACCCCTCATCGCACAGTTCGCCACCTCCGACTACAACTGCCAGATCGTGCTGAAGCGCGTCGAGCATCCCGAGCAGTACGGCGTGGCCGAGCTGAAAGATGGGCGCATCGTGCGCCTGGTGGAGAAGCCGCGCCATCCCAAGTCCAACCTGGCGCTGGTCGGCATCTACATGTTCGACCACCACATCTTTGAGGCGGTGAACGCCATCACCCCCTCCTGGCGCGGGGAACTGGAGATCACCGATGCCATCCAGTACCTGATTGACCATGGCTATAAGGTCTACCCGCACATCCATGAGGGTTGGTGGATCGACACGGGCGCGCCGGGGGACCTGCTGGAGGCCAACAGCCTGGTGCTGGACGAGATCGCCCACACCATTGAGGGGTATGTGGACCGGGATTCGGAGATCAACGGCAAGGTGACCATCCAGAAGGGTGCCGAGATTATCAACAGCAGGATCCGCGGGCCGGCCATCATCGGGGAATACTCGCGCATCGTCAACTCCTACATCGGCCCCTTCACCTCCATCTATCACCATGTGCTCATCGAGGACAGCGAGATCGAGCACTCCATCGTGCTGGAGTACAGCAAGATCATTGATATCCCTCAGCGCATCGAGGACAGCCTGATCGGGCGCAATGTGGAGATCCGGCGTTCGCCGCTGAAGCCCAAGGCCTATAAGATGACGCTGGGGGACAACAGCCGCGTCGGCATCCTGTGATGCCGGCGGCATCCCATACGAGGTACAGGAGCATATGTCTGAGAAACGGACACGGGTCACGCTGATCTACCCGGGCATCGCCGGCTATGGGTTCAACTCCCTGGCCCACGGCATGGAAGCCGGCTGGGTCAGCCACGGCCTGGCGCATATCAGCTCCGCCGCCAAGGCGGAGGGCTTTCACGTGGATTTGATCGACCTGCGCGCCCTGAAGGGATGGGAGGAGTTCGAGGCGGAGATCGCGGCGCGCCGGCCGGATGTCATCGGCGTCACTATGATGAGCGTGGACTTCAACCCGGCCAACGAGGCCATCCGCCGAGCCAAGGCCGTCCTGCCGGAACTGGTCGCCGTGGTCGGCGGGCCGCACCCCACGGTGGCCGTCGAGGAGGTCGCCGCCAACCCGGCCATTGATTACATCGTCCTGGGAGAGGGGGAGATCACCTTCCCCTGGCTGTTGAACGAGCTGGAGGCCGGCCGGCGGCCCGAGGACCGCGTCCTGCTGGGCCAGATGCCGGATCTGGACGCCCTGCCCTTCCCGGACCGCGAGCTGTTCCTGGAGGAGTGGCGCAAGCACGGCTACACGCTGGACTCGCCCGAGGTGCCCTTTGTGGAGGAACTGCCGCCGCCCTTCCTGACGATCATCGCCGGCCGCGGCTGTATGTACAACTGCAACTTCTGCCAGCCGGCGGAGCGCAAAATCTTCGGCCGGCGGGTGCGCCGGCGCTCCGTCCCCAACATCATCCGCGAGCTCCAGGAACTGCGCGAGCGCTACCACTTCGCCAGCTTCATGTTCCACGACGACTGTCTGACCGAGGACCGCGAATGGGTCATCGAATTTTGCCAGGCCTACCGCGAGGCCGGCTTCACCCAACCCTTCTTCTGCCAGAGCCGGGCCGACATCATCGTGAAAAACCCGGACATGGTCAAGCTGATGGCCGAGGTGGGGCTGAAGGGGTACTTCATCGGGTTCGAAAGCGGCAATGACCGGGTCCTGCGCTTCCTGCGCAAGGGCACCACGCGCGCCATCAACCTGGAGGCGGCCCGCATCTGCAAGCGCTACGGCATCAAAATCTGGGCCAACTATATGCTGGGCATCCCCACCGAGACGCGCGAAGAGGTCATGGATACCATCTCCATGCTGAAGCAAATTGATCCGGACTACTACAGCCCGGCCTTCTACACGCCCCACCCCGGCAGTGACCTGTACGATTACTGCATCGAGCACGATCTCTCGCTCATCACCAGCCATGACCAGTACCGCCGCAACCCGACGGAGATGAAGATCAAGGGACAGGATTATACCTTCCTGCAGTGGGCGCTGGAGGAATCCCAACGCCGCACCTGGTACAACCGCCTGCGGCGCTGGGCGGCGCGCACCTGGAAGCGCTATGCCAATCCGCGCAAGATCGCCCGCAAGCTGGGGCGGATGCTGGGGCTTGCGCGCGGCTCCGCCCAGCCGGCCTGATCCCGGCCACACTTATCACGACCACGAGGGAGGATGGAAGCAACGTCACAATGAGAAACATCATGGTCACCGGCGGCGCCGGCTTCATCGGTTCCAACTTCGTGCACTATCTGCTGGAGAAGTACCCGGACTACCGCGTGCTGGTCTTCGACAAGCTGACCTATGCCGGCAACCTAGCCAACCTGGCCGACCTGGCCGGCCACCCCCGTTACCACTTCGTGCGCGGCGATATCTGCGACGCCGAGGCCGTGCGCGCCGCCATCCGTCAGTACGACATTGACACCATCGTCAACTTCGCCGCCGAGACCCACGTGGACCGCTCCATCATGGACGCGGATGCCTTCATTCGCACCGACATTTACGGTACCTACGTCCTGCTGGAGGCGGTCAAGGAGTTCCGCCTGGAGCGCTTCCACCAGGTCAGCACCGATGAGGTGTACGGCGAGGTGCTGGAGGGTTCATCGGTGGAGACGGACCCCCTGCGGCCGCGCAGTCCCTATGCGGCTAGCAAGGCCGGCGCCGAGCACCTGGTGCAGGCCTACTTCGTGACTTACGGCCTGCCGGTCACCATCACGCGCGGCTCCAACAACATCGGCCCGTATCAATATCCGGAAAAAGTGGTGCCCCTCTTCATCACCAACGCCATTGACGACCTGCCTCTGCCGCTGTACGGCGACGGCACACAGCAGCGCGATTACCAGTACGTGCTGGATCACTGCGAGGGCATTGACATCGTCCTGCACCACGGGAAACCCGGCGAGGCGTACAACCTGGGCACCGGGGTCGAGACCCGCAATATTGACATGGCGCGCCTGATCCTGCGCCTGCTCGGCAAGCCGGAGAGCCTCATCCAGTTCGTGAAAGACCGCCCGGGCCACGACCGCCGCTATTCCATCAACTGCGACAAGATCAAGGCGCTGGGCTGGCGCTCGCGCCACACCTTCGAAGAGGCGCTGGAGAAGACGGTGCGCTGGTACGTGGAGCATGAGGAGGGGTGGCGCCCCTTAAAGAGCGGGGAGTACAAGGAATATTACCGCCGGCAGTACCTCCTGCGCTGATGTCCTCGCCTATCCCGGGAAGGGCCGGCCGGTGGGCGCGGCCCTTTCCCATCTTGCCGGCGGGCATATCAGGATGAACCTCATGAGCGAGGAAACTGAGCGCCTGGAAATTACCCCTTCCCTCTCCATCCCGATGGAGGAGCTTTCCTTTCATTTCTCGCGCGCCGGCGGCCCAGGCGGACAGCACGTCAATACCTCCGAGACACGGGTGGAACTGCGCTTCGACGTGCGCCGCTCGCCATCCCTGAGCGAATGGCAGAGGGAGCGCATCCTGGAACGGCTGGGCACGTATATTGACTCCGATGGGGTACTGCATCTGTTCGCCGCCTCGCGGCGGAGCCAGCGGCAGAACCGGCAGGAGGTCATCGAGCGCTTTCAGAAACTGCTGGCGCAGGCACTGCGCCCACGCCGGCCGCGCCTGCCGACTCAACCGCATCCGGCGGCGCGCGAGCGCCGGCTGACGGCCAAGCGCCGGCGCTCCGAGATCAAGCGCCTGCGCCGCCTGCCCCCGGACGAGCTGTGATCGAGGTGCCCTGGGAGGAACCCGGCCCTATTTGTGAGCGCTCGTCAGTTGTGCTACAATTTTGCCGGCCTGCCCGACAGCGGCATGGCCGGCATCCCAATCTCACTGGGCAAAAGGAGGTGCCTCTGGAATCGTCAGCATTAGCTCGACGCATTGTGGACTTGTTGGTGGAAAAGAAGGCAACGGATACCTTGTTGTTGGACATCCGCGAGATTTCCCTCCTGGCCGACTACTTTGTCATCACGACCGGCGAGGTCGATCGGCAGATCGAGGCCATGGTGGAGGAGCTTTCGGAAACCCTGAAGCACGAGGGGCGGGTCATCCCCCTGCGCGTGGAAGGGGAGGCCTCCTCCGGCTGGGTGCTGATGGACTACGGCTCGGTCGTGGTGCACCTTTTCTCGCCGGCGATGCGCGACTACTACCGCCTGGAAGACCTGTGGAAGAACGCCAGGGTGCTGGTGCGCATCCAATAGCGCCGGCGCCTCCCCATCGCTCCTGGTCCGGCTGACGCTGGCCGGCGTCCGACACGCATCCAGGTGGGGAGAAGAAGCATGAAAGTGATATATGCGGTAGGGGCGCGGCTGGCCGGCGGCGGCATCGGCAGTACCGCCTATCATGCCGCCGCCGGCATCTGGCATGCCGGCGCACTGGCCCGCCTGTTGGTAAGTTCCTCCCGTCCGACTCCCATCCCATCCTCCCTGATCCGCTCCATGGGATGGGCCGGCCGCGCCCTGAAGCGCGCCGCCCTCTGGGACGCTTCTGGGCGCATCTATGCCCTGGGGGATGCCCTGTTCGACCTGTGGGCAAGCCGGCAGATCATGCCCTGCGATATCTTTCACGGCTGGAGCAGTATGTGCCGGCGCTCCCTGCCCCGCGCACGCGCCCTGGGCGCGGTCACAGTCGTGGAACGCGCCTCCTCGCACCCGCTGGAACAGGATGCTATCCTGCGCCGGCTGGAAGAACGCTACGGCCCATGCCAGCGGCCATCCCCATGGCATATCCAGCGGGCACTGGAGGAGTTCGAACTGGCCGATTACGTGGCGGTGCCGTCGGAATTCGCCCGGCAGAGCTTCATCCAGCGCGGCTTCCCCGCCCACAAGCTGTTGCTCCTCCCCTACGGCGTGGATACGGCGCGCTTCCAGCCGGCGGAGGATGAACGTACCTCCGATCATCCCTTCCGCGCCCTGTTCGTGGGCCAGGTCACAGCGCGCAAGGGGGTGCTGGAACTGCTGGAGGCCTGGCGCCGGCTGGACTGGCGCGACGCCGAGTTATGGCTCGTCGGCCGGCCGGACGCCCTTACCCAACGTCTCCTGCGCCCATATGCCGGCCTGCCCGGACTGCGTTGGCCCGGCTTTGTGCCCGACCCCGTGACGATGTACCAGCGCGCTGACATCTTCGTCTTCCCCTCGCATGAAGAGGGCAGTGCCCTGGTGACCTATGAGGCCATGGCGTGCGGCCTGCCGATGATCACCACGTTTCAAGCCGGCTCCGTGGCGCGCCATGAGCAGGAGGCCCTCATCATTCCTGCCGGCGACGTGCCGGCGCTGATGGAAGCCCTGGTGCGCCTGCGGGAGGATGGAAGTCTGCGCCGGCGCCTGGGACAGGCGGCGCGCCGGCGCGTGGAGGATTATACCTGGGAGGCGTACGGCCGGCGGCTGGTGCAGGCCTACGCCCACATTCTGGGACAGGAGCCATGAGCCTCGGACAGCGCGCAGTGCGGGGGACGGTCATCGTCCTGGCCAGCTCATACACCAACATGGCGGTAGGCTTTCTGACCACGATCCTGCTGACGCGTCTGCTCTCCCCCGACGACTTTGGTCTCATGGCATTGGCCACCTTCTTCTTTTCCCTGCTGGACCTGCGCAACAAGATGGGGTTGGACTTCGCCTTCGTGCACCGCCAGCCAACCACCGATGAGCTGGTGGCCACCCATCTGGGACTGCAGTGCGCCCTCTCCCTGGGCACGGTGGTGCTGGTGCTGGCGGCCTCCCCCCTGCTGGTTATGGCCGGCTACTCGCCCCGGCTCCCCTGGATCATGGCCGCGCTGGCCGGCATCGGCCTGATCGAGGCCGCCGGCACTACCCCGCGCCTAGTGCTGGAAAAGGAGCTGGCCTTTGCCCGTTCCACCGTGGTCATCACGGGTTCCCTCATCGCCGCCAACGCGCTGGCGGTCTTCCTGGCCTGGCGGGGCGCCGGCCTGGTCAGCCTGCTGGTGCAGTCGGGGGCCAACATCCTTTTCTCCACCTTGGGCCTGTGGTACATGAGCCGGCTCCGCCTGCGGCGCGCCTTCCGCCGGCAACTGGCCGGCTGGATGCTGCGCTTCGGGTTGGCTGTGGCGGTCGGTTCGGTTGCGGCGGTGGTGCTCCTGCAGTATGATTATTTCCTGGTCGGCACCTTCGTGGGCGCCACGGCGCTGGGGTATTACGAGCGGGCGTACAAGATCGCCGTGTGGCCCACGGGGTTGGTCACCCATGTGGTCTCGCGCACGGCGTTCCCGACCTACGCCAAGGTGCAGGATGATCGCGGCCGGCTTTCCCAGGCCTTCAACATGACCCTGTGGCTCATCACCATGGTGGCCCTGCCCATCGCCATGGCCATGTTCGTGACCGCGCCCGACTTCGTCCGGGTGCTGTTCGGGGAGCGTTGGCTCCCAAGCGCCCAGTTGCTCCGCCTGCTGGTGGCCGCGGCCATGCTGCGGCCCCTGCTGGACGACACCGGCGCGCTCTTCAACGCTGTGGGTCAGCCGCGCCGCATCAGCACCGTGCTGGTCGTGCAGGCGGTGACGCTGGTGCTCCTGGGCACGCCGATGACCTGGCGCTGGGGGGTGATGGGCACGGCGGTGGCGGTGGGCATCGCCTTTCTCGCCGGCATCATCCTCGATTATTGGTACGTCCGCCAGGTGGTGGACCTCTCCCTGACGCAGGCCTTTGGCGTGCCGGCATTGGGCCTGGCCGCCGGCCTGTTCGTCTGGTGGGGCGGCCGGCAGTTCCTGGGTACCGCCGGCTGGCCCCCTCTGGCGCGGCTTATCGTCGAGGGAGGAATGAGCCTGGCGGCGTTCTACATGGTGGCGGGTATGCTCCAACGAGAGCTGATTCGCGAGCGGCTCCGGCTGGTCTGGTCACTGTTATGGGGGCGGACGGCAAAAGGGCTATGAGCCAGGAATGGCCGGCTGTCTCGGTGGTTGTGCCCACATACAATCGGGCGAGCGTCCTGCGACGCTGTCTGGAAGCCCTGACGGCCCAGGAGTACCCTGGCCGGCTGGAAATCATCGTGGTGGATGACGGCTCGACCCACGGGACGCCCCCGGGCGTGGAAGCCACCGCGC